>Ga0181533_1004081_pt1 | contig 15240 bp, 13 predicted proteins | sample PEATcosm2014_Bin_45_FD_119772 | JGI IMG/M metagenome (GOLD analysis project Ga0181533, IMG submission 119772) | Peatland microbial communities from MTU Mesocosm Facility, Houghton, MI, USA - PEATcosm2014_Bin11_60_metaG | ecosystem: Environmental > Terrestrial > Soil > Wetlands > Peat | place... | reverse complement strand
TTTTGCGAATCCAGGAATGGAAGCATGTTATTGGCAAGATCGAATCGGCGCGTCGTAACGTCTCTTGGGGGCTGCATGGCCTCCGCGAGTCCCGGGGGCAACTGAAAACCACACTTGCCGGCGTAGTTATGCAAGGTCACGGGGCTTAGCACGACTGGTACTGCAGAGGAAGCGGCGCATGCACGGGCCACGGAGAAAGAGGAAAGGTCCGAGCAGATCCCATCGAAGGGATCTTGAATAAAGGAAAACCGCGTTCCATGTACCATATCCGTCGCGTTTATGACGATCATCGCTCCCCCACGGGCCAGGATGTCGCCAAAGGTTCCGTGATCGAATACCTGCTTGTCATAGTAGTCTGCTGCAAGATCGCTTCGATCGTAGTAGGGGGAAGAAAGCTTCGCCCAATTGACAGGGTTGAAGAGGATCCCTCTGATGAGGTCACCCTGAATGTTCTTCTTCAAAAAACGGGACTCGAAATCCTCGAAGATTCGGTCTCCGAAAAGCCCGTAGTAGGCCGCCGTAAAACTTCCGCCGGAAACGCCTGAGATCCAGTCCACTTCGTCGAGCATGCGCTTCTTGCGGCCGCGGACGGATATCTCCGTGTCCCTCAGAGCTTCAAGCACGCCGTAGGAAAAAGCAGCGGCCCGTGTCCCTCCGCCGGAGAAGGTGAGCATGACCAACAAGTCGTCATCAATCCCCACATGTTTGAAGTTCTTGGCGCGATATCCCCCCTGGGGGGCCGATTGGCTCAAGGGTTGGTTGATGGGGTAATGAGCGCAGCCGGACGTAACGATGAGGAAGACTATTCCGCAAATCCAGGGCAGGAACCGAACGCGAACCCAAAGTGGGAAACTCGCAGATGTTGACTGAGCCGAAGTCCAATCCATTGGAAACCTCCTTGTGTCGGTTTTGCAGGTCTAAGCACATCAGAAAAGCGAAGCCAGATTGAACCAGACGTAGCCGCCACTGAGGCGTTTGGCGGTGTCCAACTCCGGCAGCCACTTAACCTCAGCCACCACGTCAGTCTTGCAAATCTTTGCCGCGTAAGAAACCACCGGGCCGATGCCGGTTGTGAGGCCATCGATACTGCCGGGCCTCAAAGAGTTGACATCGATCGAGTCCAATGTCGAAGGCGCTTGACACGTTTTTTCCTGGACTATCCCCAGCCGCTCACTTCTTTATCTTCGTAATCTTCGAGCCCTGGATCCCGAGGCCTGCCATTAGACCTTTCTGGTCGAAGATGAAGGCGTAGACATCGGACTTGAGCGTCGTGCTCGTCAGCGTGCGGCCGATACCCTCGTCCACCACAACGATGCTCGGGCCGACTCCGATCTCCCAGCCGGCACTCCGATTGAGATAGTTGACTGCGGAGTTAGTCATCAGGAAGAGTACATAGCCGAAGGTTTGAGCGCCGGCCTGCAGACCGTACGATGCCGCAACGGAGTTGTAGTACCCCACCGTCCTGCCTTTCTTTCGCAGAGCGCCCTCGCCATACTGGGCGCCCACCACAAAGCCCGCCTTGACCATGTTCGGAAAGACAAGGATTGCAGAGGCCTTGTCTGCAAGCATCTTTGCTACAGGTTGTTCTTCGTAGAGCTTCACCAACGCAGCGTCAACGTCGGCATCGATCCCGGCGGCAGAGGCCGCGCGTGCGACTCCGTTCCCTTGTGTGAGGACCAGTACAGCGGCCAACACCAAGGCCGCCAGTATTGTTCGTTTCATCGTTATTCTCGTTTCACTTGCCTTTCTCATGGCTTGTGTTTCCTTTCCATTTTGAATCGTTCCGATCAATAGGCTTCCGTTCATTCACTTCTTTCTTCAGTACGCGGTGAGCTGTTCTTGAGTGAACTCATCGGTATACGGCTGCATGGCGAGTCCGTGCCTGGAAGTGGACCAAAGCTGGTAGAACTTCTCCTGACATTCCCGGCAACTCACGGATCCCGCATACCCGATGCCTGCGCACCGGTCGTTGCGAGCGCCACGCCGAGAGCAAGCACGGCGGGCAGGAGATTTCGTGTGCGCGTGGTTTTCATGGGTTTGTCCTTTCTGTGGCTGATTGGCTTGTCAAACCGAACGGCAGGCAACTGAGGAAGTTGACCCGGTTTGCTCCTGTTCCACGCATGGTTGTTCGCGCTCGTCTGCAAGCTGGTTGGCTCACTTCAGCCGTTTTACCGCCTTCGCTGCCCAGCGGCGGTCGAGCGCTTCGGCTTTCGGTGCATAGAGGCACATCGTCACGCCAGGGTTCCGAGTGTTGGAGACGGGAGAACAGTTGGACTCTTTGTCCGCACCGGGGCTTTTGCACTGGAGGTACAGGCTGAGCCAATTGTCGGCGTTGTATTTCAGCTCCTCACGGTCGTCTATGGCGAACTGAGCCAATTGTCGGCGTTGTATTTCAGCTCCTCACGGTCGTCTATGGCGAACTGAGCCAATTGTCGGCGTTGTATTTCAGCTCCTCACGGTCGTCTATGGCGAACCGGTTGAGCGAATTTGCAAGCTGAATTGCGTGCTTGTCATACATGGTGCCCGACCAGAGTCCGTTGACAGGATGCAGTGCATCCTTCGCCGAATATGCATACCGCGGGTGAATGGGCTCCCTGTGTGTGTAGAGCTAATCATAATCGATCCGAGCCGCAAGGACCGTTTGCAAAACTGGATCAGCCTGGCGTCGGATTTTCATTTACTTATGAGAAAGATACTTAAATCTAAACCACCGGCCGGCAGTCAGCCAAGTTGCCATAAAGAAATGGAGTCGAAGATGAGACTCGATCAGGCAATAGGCGTCTACCTTTATTCAGACACTTTCGTGCGCAAAAGAGAATATTGTCTTGTATGGCGTCTTTTTTTGGGAATGGCAAACGACAGGGATCATCCTTATAACAAATATGAGATGTCTTCATGCCGGTGCATCAGGGCACAATGCAACCGGGGCCGATGAATAACTCTTGCATATCAAGATGAAACCCTGCTTGCGTATAAAGTGCTTCCATCAGGAGTTCCCGGATGGGCGCCAGCCTGATGAGGGCCGGTTTATTACGCCGGGACTATCGAGAGCGGACGGTTTTTAGCAAATGATAAGCCGGACAAAATGGAAAACTGAAATGTCCACTTCGAAACGAAGAGCAGGATGTGGGTCATTCCATTGTGCAATCTTGTGGACCCTTTTACCGGCGCATTCAAGGGAGATGCAATAATGAACAGACCGGCAGTTTTCAAGCATGCTCTGGGCGCATTGCTGATTTTGCTTCTGGCGGCGCCATCGGGAGCCTTGGGACAAGAGACAGGCGCGGCCACGGGATTTGGACAGGAAGAACTGAGCCAGATGCTTGCTCCAATCGCCCTTTACCCTGACTCCCTGCTTGCTAATATATTGGTAGCGGCGACCTTTCCACTTGAAGTCGTGGCGGCGGACCGTTGGGTAAAGCAAAACAAGGACCTAAAGGGAGACCAGCTTAACGCTGCCATGGACGAGATGAAATGGGACCTCAGCGTGAAAGCGCTGGCGCCCTTTCCCGAAGTTCTCGCCATGATGAGCGAAAAGCTGGAGTGGACCCAGACGTTGGGTGAGGCTTTCCTGGCTCAACAGGCAGATGTCATGGACACCGTCCAGAAACTGCGCGCAAAGGCTCAGGCTGAAGGTTATCTGAAAACCACGCAGGAGCAGAAGGTGGAAGTCAAAGGGCAAGCCATTGTGATTGAGCCTGCCAGCCCGACGACGATCTATGTGCCTGCCTATAACCCGACTGTGGTCTATGGCGCCTGGCCCTATCCGGCATATCCCCCTTACTCTTATTACCCGGCGGGGGCGGCCGTCGCTGCAGGGGTTTTTGGCTTTGCGGCCGGCGTGGCTGTAGGGGCGGCATGGAATAACGGGTGGGGCCGTTGGAACTGGGCCGGTGGATCTATGAACGTCAATGTCAACCGCAACGTCAATATCAATGGCAACCGCGTTTCACATCATCAGACCACGAACTGGAACCAGGCTTCTCGCCGGGGAAGCGTGGCCACTCGGGACTCCGTTGCGGCTCGTCACGGAGGGAGTGCAGCAGAGGGCAGGCGTGATTTTCGGGGCAACGCCCAGACCCGACCGGCATCGGGAGGGACCGGGCGCCCATCTCAGATGCCTGCGCAGGGCGCTTCGGCCGGACCAACCGCAGGCTCCGTGCAACAGGGTCTCCAGCAGCGCGGAGGGGCGTTCCAAGGTGTGGGGAGCGGCGGGAGTGCCAGGATGAGTTCGGACCGCGGTCGTGCGAGCCGCCAGGAATCCTCGGCAGGGTTGCGCAGTCAGGGCGCTGGTCGAGGTGGTAAAGGCGGTAGTGGTGGTGGACGACAGGGCAGTGTCTCTCGTGGCGGCGGTGGCGGGGGTGCCAAAGGCGGTGGCTCTCGTGGCGGTGGCGGCCAGGGAGGCAGAGGCGGTGGCCGCCGCAAGTAGCGGGTGATTTCCGCTCACTGGAAGGGTGTCCATTGTCCACGGCGTTAAAGACACGGCATTTATGACACATCCCGGTCTTAAGGAGGATTAGATAATGCTCTTATTCAAAAAAAACAGGGAAATGCCTCGCGTGTTCCTTTTTGGGTTAGCCACCGGTCTGATGGCTTTTCTGGTATCGGTTTGGTTTTGTGGCAGCGTATCGGCAAGAATGGGGGGATTCTCCGGCGCCACGATATGGCCAAGCGATGTGTACAAAAAAGACCAGAACCTCTACAAGTCTCCTGAAGGTGCGGTCAATGCACTGGTTGAGGCCCTGAGTACGAATGACGAGAAAAAGCTGTTGGGCATCTTCGGACCTGAGGCGAAGACGCTCATCTTCTCGGGCGACGAAGTTGCCGACACGGCTGGTCGCGAGCGTTTTCTCCAAGCATATCAAGAAAAGAACCAGATAGTGAAGGTCAGTGGAAAGAAGGCGGTTCTCGAAATAGGCAACGAAGCCTGGCCTTTTCCGATTCCCATTGTGAGAGAAGACGGCGGAGGCTGGCGCTTCGATACCAGGCAAGGCAAAGAGGAGCTTTTGAACCGCAGGATCGGTAACAATGAGCTAAGCGCCATTCAGATCTGCCTGGCATACGTTGGCGCCCAGCGCGAATATGCCTCGAAAGACCGAAACGGCGACGGGGTCCTGGAATACGCACAGAAGTTTCTAAGTGAACCTGGTAAAAAGGATGGCCTCTACTGGGAGGCCGGGGAAGGTGAGGAGCAGAGTCCCCTGGGGCCGTTGATCGGAGAGGCCCAAAAGCAGGGATACAAGAAAAAATCGGGTAATGAACCCTCTCCTTATCACGGCTACTTCTACAAGATCCTGAAAGCCCAGGGCAGGAGTGCACCCCGAGGCGCATACAACTATGTTATAGACGGCAGAATGATCGGCGGGTTTGCGATGGTCGCCCACCCTGCGAAGTACGGATCATCGGGAATCAAGACTTTCATAGTAAGTCACGATGGCGTGGTATACGAAAAGGACCTGGGCAAAAAGACGGCATCCATCGCACAGGCAATGACAATGTTCAATCCTGACAAGAGTTGGCGGAAATCGGAAAGCAAAGATTTTGAGATTGCCGGCAAAAATGGTGGAGATTAGATCTTCGACGTTCTTCCCATACTATATTTCTATGACCGTGGCGGGTTCCATATCACCCCGGACGCATCCGCCAATTGAGAGTGTCTGAACCATCAAGCTCTTTTTTGATCTTTCTCTCTCCCGCAGAGACCAGCCCGCAGTTACCAACGGTTACAGTCTTCTGAATAATCCGTCCTTTCATGATGTGTGGCCCATGCTCATTTTTGTGTGACTTGTCCTCACGGTCTTTTGTCGCCTGATGCGCTGCGCCTTTTGCCCCGCGTTATCCTGTTCACAGGGCCCCGGATCAACAGATAAGGGATGAAAGCAAGAATAAAGGCGACAAGGAGCGCCTCTCCGGGATAAAACCAGCGAAAGACAATTAACTGCTCAACCAGGTCAATCACAATCGCGATGATAAAGATTTTACCCACGGATTTCCAGCCATCTCTCAACATGTCCGACCGCTGATCCGGATGTGTGAAAATAGCCCAGAAGTAGGGAGGCCGTTCCTCACGAGCATCTTTTAGCCCGGCCCGCACGGCGAAGACGGCAGCCATGAGCGGTTGGAGGATCAGTCGAAATTTCATGGGTCCACTCACCCGACCGATCAGGTTCTCAACGACGCGCGCCAATAAATCCTCCACGGTTTTCACCCTCGTATTGTTTAGGGCCATGCGGGCGAGGATACATCAAATGTGCGGCCGATCACGCCGGGAAAAGCTGTTCCTGGTTTGTATTCTTTAAGTCCCATAAATGTATCCTCCTCGTATGACAGACTTGTTAACAACACAACGATCATTTGGTGAAACGCTCTCGCGGGCATCCCTATGCGACGAGTGATGCATAGCCCGGAAGGCATCCCCTGAAGTGTCTATCGTACGCGTTGGGCGTTCGCGGGATGCCTTTTTTGATTGTTTGCGATTTAGGTTGCAGCACAATCAATGGAAGGCCCGGCAGGGTATGCAGGGCACAGCCGGCTACAAGGCTTACGAGCGAAACAATCCCTGAACGGCTCAGTGCGAGCCACCGCCAGAACCATCTTTCAGTTGCTCCAGCACGCGATCAAGGTTGAACGACGCCGGCTTCTGCCGGGGCGGGAACTCCATGAGGGACTGGAGGTGCTGCTGCACATACGCCTGCGCCGGCACCAACAGGAAGCCGCGGTCGATTACCCAGTCCCAGTAGGTGTTCGAGTTCTGGTCCGCGCGCTCGAAGGGATCGCGACGAAGATTGAATATCTTGGGGAAACGAAGCGGCACGAAAGGCTCCTGCCACAGTGCAAGGGTTTTGGCCCGCTGTTCCATGAACACCAGCTTCCAGTCGTTATAGCGCAGCGCGACGAGCTGAGCGTCGTCGTTTACATAGAAGAAGCAGTCGCGAGGGCTCTCCTTCACTTCGCCGGTCAGGCAAGGAAGCATGTTGAGGCCGTCGATGTGGACCTTGAAGGTCCTAGCCCCGGCCTTGTGGCCAACCAGGAGCTTTTCCTTGATGTCCGGCTCCCCTGCGGCCGCAAGAAGCGTCGGCAGCCAGTCCTGATGGGAGACGATGCCGTTGAGCACCTTGCCGGCTGAAATCTTCCTGGGCCAGCGGACAAACGCCGGCACGCGGAACGCCCCCTCCCAGTTCGTGTTCTTCTCGCTGCGGAAGGGAGTGATGCCCGCATCGGGCCAGGAGTTGAAGTGAGGGCCGTTGTCGGTGCTGTACATGACAATGGTGTTATCTGCAATGCCGAGGTCGTCGAGTTTTTTGAGGAGGACCCCGACCTGATCGTCATGATAAATCATGGCGTCGTTGTAGAACCCCTGTCCGCTTCTGCCCTCGTACTCCTTCTTGATGTGGGTCCGGAAATGCATGTGAGTCGAGTTCCACCAGACGAAGAAGGGCTTCCCCTCTTTGTGAGCCCGGTCGATGAAATCGAGCGTTTTGTCGGTAATTTCTTCGTCGATGGTTTCCATTCGCTTCTTCGTGAGCGGCCCCGTGTCTTCGATGCGGCCGTCAGCGAAGCTGTGGATGACGCCCCGGGGACCGAACCTCTTCCTGAATGCGGGGTCTTTCGGGTAGTCCGGGTGTTCGGGTTCCTCCTCGGCGTTGAGATGGTAGAGGTTGCCGAAGAATTCATCGAAACCGTGGTTACTTGGCAGGAACTCGTCCTTGTCCCCCAGATGGTTTTTTCCGAACTGGCCGGTAGCATACCCCAATGGCTTGAGCATTTCCGCGATGGTCGGGTCTTCCGGACTCAGCCCAAGGTCAGCCCCCGGCATGCCCACCTTGGTCAGGCCGGTGCGGACGGGATTCTGGCCGGTGATAAAGGCAGCGCGGCCTGCCGTGCAGCTCTGCTGCCCGTAATAATCGGTAAACGCCACGCCTTCGTTGCCGATCCGGTCGATGTTCGGCGTTCGGTAGCCCATCATGCCCCGGTTGTTGTAGCTGATGTTCCATGTGCCGATGTCGTCTCCCCAGATGATGAGGATGTTAGGCTTTTTGTCTGCCATGATAGAGTCTCCTTCCACAATGTCTTTGACTGCACCGGGATCGACGATCGCGATAAGATCGGGCAACTCCGATCACCTAGCCACAAATCACCAAGCATCAATACCCGCCTAATTCCCGTGACACTTCTTGAATTTCATTCCACTCCTGCACGGACAGAGATCGTTTCTCCCTGCACTTGCGAACCTTGTCTTGAGATCTCCATCCTCCCCTGCCAAAATGGCCATGACCTCAGAAGCAGGCCGGTTCGCCCGGATAAGCCCAGCCATGATCCGCATGGGTTTATCCGCATGCTTGAAGAAAGCCTTATATCCCGCGCAGAGGTAGTTCAGCCCGGGCTTGCCGTCAGGAGTTTTACTGAAACGGTTCTTGGGACATTCCCCATTGCAGATGGATAAGACCGCGCATTCGCGGCAGTACCGTGGCAGCGCGTCTTTCTTGTCCCTCCCGAACTTTCTTTGTTGCTCTGAAGCCACGAGATCGATCATTGGCGTCTTCAGGATGTTTCCCAGGTAGTGGTTCGGTTCAACGAAGTGGTCGCAGGAATAAAGGTCTCCGTTGTGCTCCAGCGCCATTCCGAGGCCGCATGTGGGGCCAAAGATACAGACGGTCCCGGCCATTCCCAGCCAGCCGGCCAGCGCTCCGTCGAAATTAAGGACAAACGTCTTCCCCACATCCCTTCTGACCCACTCATCGAAGATCTCGATCAGAAATCGGCCGAATTGTCCCGGTTGCACCGATCCGTCTGTGACCGTCTCCCCTCGTATGACAGACTTATATACAACCCTTGACGATGTACTTAACACTTTGCGATGTACTTCGCGTAGCGCGGAAGGCGACCGCAGTATGTGTCTATCATCCGCTTTGGGCGTTCGCGGGAGGCCTTCCTGGAAACCGGTCTCGTCCTTGCGCTCCACAATCGGGATGAACTGGATGTAGTGGGACCCGAGCTCATCCCTGAAGAACCGGTAGACCTCCAGGGGGTGGCCGGCGTTTTTCGAATTGACCGTGCAGAGGATGTTGCACTCCACTTTGTGTTTCTGGAGCAGCCGCGCGGCCCGCACCACCCTGTCGAAAGTCCCCCTGCCCGCTTTGTCTTTGCGGTAGAAGTCATGAAGTTCCCTGGGGCCATCCATGCTGAGTCCTATGAGGAAGTCGTTCTCGCGGAAGAACCGGCACCACTCGTCGTTAAGCAGGATGCCATTGGTTTGGAAGGTGTTTTCGACGTGGGTGCAGGGTTTCTGGTGCTTTTTCTGGAACTCCATGGAGTGCCTGAAAAAATCGAGTCCCATCAGCGTGGGCTCGCCCCCCTGCCAGGCGACGGTAACCTGGGGAGTCCGGTGGAATTCCAGGAGTTGGCGGATATAAGCCTCGTGTACCTCCGCCGACATCCGGAAATCGCTTCCAGGATAGAGCTTTTCCTTCTCCAGAAAAAAACAGTAGGCGCAATGCAGATTGCAGGCCGAACCCGTAGGCTTGGCCATGATATGAAAGGCTTTGGGAATATCACACATCGTCATGTATTTTCCTCAAAGTCGCTCAGTTTTAAGGCATTTCATCCGTGGACAGGTCGGATTCAGCGGCCGATCTTCTCCGGAAAAACAGTTTGCCTAATTTGCCTTCACCCAGCACTCGCTCTAATTCTTCGAAAGCGAAAAAGGGTATGAAAGCGACAAACATGACCATACATCTGGCGAGCAATTCGTACCTGCCTGCACTCATAAGCTCTTCAAAGCCTCCCTCGATGCCTTTCCCGTGCAGCAATCCGATTATGGTGGATTCGACAACACCGAAGATCCCCACGAACATGCTGAACACAATAGCCTTGTATACGGTTGGCACGATCAACGGATGGTTTCGAAGCCGCCGGCCCAAGTCCAAAGCACGCCCCACCATAATGATTTTGGCTAAAACCAGCGCCTGGATAACGCTAACCCCATAATGCAAATAGCTGATTTGATACTCGGCCAGCACCAATCTGCGATACCATGTAAATAAGCCGAAAAAAATGGCCAGGTACATGGAGATCATGTAATACCTGATCATTTCGCGAATAGCTTTGGACTTCCAGCCGGCTCTCTTCGTGTTCGCGTCGTCCATTGTCTATCCGAATCCTCTCCACTTTTAGTAGCGTCAGCAACGCCCGACGTCACGACCATCTCATAGGGGCGTTATGTAGACCCTCCCCTGCGCAGGCTTCTTTACGAATCGCCACGTTTTTCCATTGGGAGATAGCAACTATGTAGCGCTTAAAGGACAACTGAAGCGGCGCCCTGCCATCTCGTGATCGAGGTGTCCCACGTTAAAGTGCTTCAATCATTGTTGTGGCAGAGATCTTAAACTAAAAGACTAATGGTAAGAATTCACCCATGCCGCGCAATAGGGTGAAATACTCATTTAAGGCAGTTCGGAGGCGTAATCCTCAAAGGCTCTTTGGGCAGACGTAATGGCTGGGTTTGCCGGTGGAGTCATGAGTCAATACGAACAAACTAACTCGATAGCATTGACGCAACTGATTGTAGAAGTTTGGACCGCGACAGACAGACTCAGACCGCCAACATAAGCGAAAATAGTTGTAGCACTTTGGACCGCCACGGAATGGGCGAGGTTCAAGTCCCTGATTCACGCCTTGGCCGACGCCGAGTGAGGCGGGCACATTCGGCCAACCCTCCTGTGCCGAAAAAACGGCAGTCCCGGACTTCGCGCTTGCTTCTTAATCTATCCTATTGCTTTCCCGATGGATTTCTTTCTTCCAACCGATAGTGAACCGTTACACGCTCGGAGACGTAGGGCGCCAGCTTGAGCGAGGGCGGGGAAAGGACTATCGGCACAGTGAAGTATCCCGATTTGGACAGGGTGTCAAGCCGCACCGGAGAAGTATAAAGCGTGTTTACCTTCTCGATGGTCTTGCTTCCGCCAACCACCCTCATCGTTTCCGGCGAAACGCTCACGTTGGTCAAAGCGGTATTTTCAGGCAGGCGGCCAATCCAATCCACCTGGACGGGAAGCTCCTTGGTGGCCGGGATATCCAGGGTCACATCTATTGTGGCCGGATGTATCTTGTTGAGGGAAATGCCCGGAGGCAGAATAATATCAGCCTGTGTAACGGGGAAGGTATTCCGGCCTTCGACGGCTTTGCTCAAATCCACTCGCACTCCCACCTGTCCCGGCCCGAGCGACTTTATAAGGGCGCTTGAACCGAGAAGCTGGAGCCGCGCTTCATCGACAGACGTATCCAGAATATCGTAATTTGGGGGCCTGTTGACGTATTCGATGGGTACGTTCAGGGCTATGATGGTATACTGGCTGCGGGTAAAGCCGAACCAGATTCCGGCCATTATCAGAAAGGAAATACAGGCGGCGGCTGCCAGCTTGATTTTTTCCCGTTCGCGCTGGCGAGCGGGGCTGATGTCGGGCATTTTGAGATGTTTTTTCAAAGCCTGAGACAGCATCCGGCTGTCCAGCATCGGGGTGAGGCTGTGGTTTTTGGCCACATTCACGCTGCCCCGCTCCTCGGATACCACGATAACAAGCGCATCGGCCGCTTCAGCAAGCCCTACCGCCGCCCTGTGCCTGGTCCCGTATTCGGAGGGAAGGTCCTGCCTGTGAGAGAGCGGCAGAAGGACCCCCACCTCAGTGATCTGCCCGCCCTCGATTATGGCCGCTCCGTCATGGACGGGGCTGTTAGGCCAGAAGACGCTCATCAGCATTTCGTTCGAGACCCGGCCGTTCCACGGGATTCCTCCGTGGACTGCCTCGCCCAGGTCCTGGTTTCCGGGAAAAACGATTAGCGCCCCGATCCGTTTTTTCGCCATCTGAAAGACGCTGTCCGCTATGACGTCAATCGGTGTTTGCTGCTCTCTGCTTGGAAATCCCCACAGAAATGTTTTTATATTGCGCACCTGCAGGGCCGAGCGGATTTCATTGCGGAACACCACAATTATTATAATGGCAGCGGCAGCCGTTATGCCGCGTATTGCCCAACTGGTGAGAATCAGGCCGATGCTGGCCGCAACCTCCTGAGCCAGCCACAGCGAGGTGATGCCGACCAGTACGCGAAAGGCATTGGTGCCTTGAAAAAGAACATACACCCGCAAAAGGATATAGCTGTTTATCAATATATCGACTATATCCTGCCATCGGATGGATGATATGAATGCAAGAAAACGGCTCATGAGAAAGCTCTTGTCTTCAGTCCACTATGCTGAATCGGAGCACGTCGAAAACGCGCCCGTTTTGGTCTATTATCTCAACACGCCAGGGTCCCTTATCGGTTTCGCGGAGTTGGATTACGCTATAGGTGGACCACTTTGGCGGATACAGGCGCAGCCGGGTCTGGGTGCTCAGCTCGTCGCGGCGAAACCACCTGTGGTAGATGACGGTATGCTGAGGCACCGGATCGAAAGATGTATAGCAGCAGACCTGGCCTGATGAGACGGAGAATACCAGACCGGGACCAACCGGTGTAAGGTTCTCGACCCGCTCGCACATCGACCCCTGTTTGAGGTTGAGCTTTTGGGATGCTTCGGCATTGGCCGGGGCCGGTTCCTGAGCCGTAACCTGGCAAGCGTGCCAGGTAATGCAAAAAAGCGCCAGCGATAATACTGCAAAATACCTCATGGAGAATTCTCCAGCAAACTGCGCAGGGACAAGACTGATTTAATATCACGCGTCCAATTTTCGTCAAGGTCAATCGTCGGTCCAAGATCGGAGAGCACATGAACAGACGTTATCCTCAACGGCCCTGCGCTGGAGTAGGGGCAATCATATTCCGGGGAACGGAAGTCCTGCTGGTAAAAAGGGGCACTCCGCCTGCTCAGGGCAAATGGTCGATTCCCGGAGGACTCGTTGAATTGGGCGAGAGCCTCGAGGCCTCGGTCCGCAGAGAGGTCCTCGAAGAGGTTGGACTCGAAGTCAAGGTGATCGACCTCGTGGCTGCGCTCGACCGCGTCATTTTTGACCAGGACGGCCGAATCGAGTACCACTATATTCTTCTCGATTTCCTTTGCGAGGTCCTCGCAGGACGCCTGAACGCCGGAACCGACGCGGACCAATGCCGTTTCGTTCCCATACAGGAACTCTGCGGGTATGACATGACCCGCGGGACCCAAGAGGTTATAGAGCGTGCCTCAGAAAAGGCAGGCAATTTGGGTCTTCCGGTTTACCGTGCGACGACTCTTTAAAATTGCGCCCCGAAGCTCACGATTGACTCATTTCTTCGGCTTTTTGCCATTCTCTGGTAAGGCCGTAATACCGGATCTTTTCTTGAAGCCAATCCGTGTTCAGATAATCAGGCGCCATTTCCAAAATTCCTGCTATGTCCCGCAGGTGCTTATCTGACCCACCTTCGCGGTAGAATTCCAGCTTGCGAAGGATCACATATTCCGGCGGCGCCAGCCAGACAGGTTCCCCCTGTATCTCGAACGACTTCCTCTTTTCCATCGCCCAATGATGGAGAGGGTCCTCCCCCACCGTATAGACATCCGCGCGGAGCCCCGTCTTATGGTGGACCAGGTTGAAATGGCCACGTAGGGGGCGCGCGGCTTCGATCATGAGGTTTTCAAGGGGTGGACAGTAAAAGGCATCGAGCGGAAAGGCTTCCGCGATCTTCTCAACATTCCTAGATCGCACCTCCAGCACAAGGTCAACGTCATTAGTCATTCGAGGTTGGCCGTAAATAATACAGGCGACAGACCCGGTGATCATGTACCTGATGCCTGTCCGGTTCAGCCGAGCAACGAAGATGCTGATGAAATCAAGTTCCGGCATGGAGAAAGATATCCCTCACGGTGCGGCTGATTTGCTCCTCAGTCCAATCCGGATGCAATGAACGGAGCCATGCCTCCCTCGCACGCCTGGCGGCCCAGTAAAGCCCGTTTGCTATGGCGAATTTCTGGTCGGGAGTCATGGACTTGTATATGCGCTTCTGCTCCGAGTGCATAAATTTTGTACTATTTGATTTCTAGAAGAAAACACTGGGCTTCGGTTTCACCGGGGCGAAGTTCAATCCTTTCACCCACTCACTGCTCACTGCTTTTTGCAAGGTACTCCTGAAGCTCCCGGTTGTGGTTCGAAATTACCTCTTCGGCCATTTTCTTCACGAAAGAGGCGTATCGCCGGGCAATCTCGGGATCGAGGAGAGAAAGAATCCGGACGGCGAAGACCGCCGCGTTGTAGGCGCCGCCTTTTCCGATGGCCATTGTGGCCACCGGGACGCCGGGGGGCATCTGGACTGTTGAAAGAAGGGAGTCCATCCCGTTGAGTGGAGATGAGTCGATCGGTACGCCGATAACCGGTATGGTAGTCTGAGCGGCGCAAACGCCTGCCAGGTGGGCGGCCCAGCCGGCCCCGGCTATCAGGACTTTAATGCCTCGCCCCCACAGTCCTTTCGCGTACCCGGCGGCTTCATCAGGCGTCCTGTGGGCAGAAAGAATTCTCATTTCGTAGGGTATTTCGAATTCTTCCAGCAGCCGGGCAGCCTGCTCCATGACAGAGATGTCCGAGTCGCTCCCCATTATGATTCCAACCAGTGGACTTGCCATCGACGGGTTGCCCCTCCTGAGTTCATTGGCTTAAGATGAATTTCCCATCCAGGATCGGCGCAGCGAGAAAATATTTTCTCTCAGGATCTCTTTTCCGGATTTGCCGGTAATCACCAGTTCGGGATTCTCGGTGACTTCGCCGACCAATCCATAAGGCAATCCAGCGAAGATATCCTCAAACTCCCTGGCGCAGCCTTTGGACACGGTCACCAGGAATCGCCCGCAGGATTCGCTGAAAAGGACCTGGTCGTCCCGGATACTCTCATCGGCTAAAACGGGCGCCTTCCCCAGTTCGATGGTCAAACCCAAACGACCGCCGATGGCCGTCATCGCAGCGTGGACTCCCAGCCCGCCCCGGTAAATTCCGTGACAGGAGGCCACAAGCCCGGAAGATATCGCCCTCTCGACAGCTTTATAAAGACTGAGAACAGATTTGGATTTATCAGGTTCCAGCTCGTTTGGATCGGCGAAGCCATCCACCTTCGGCACATTGAGCCCGGTGTATCCGAAAAGGTCGTAATAGGCTGAGCCTCCAAGTTCGTTCCGGGTAATCCCGAGCACATATACCAGGTCGCCGGAAGATTTCGCCTCCAGTGTCTGTGATTTGAGCACGTCCGCAACGATCCCCGTCGCCGTAAACTGCATGGTGGGAA
>Ga0181533_1004080_pt1 | contig 15243 bp, 14 predicted proteins | sample PEATcosm2014_Bin_45_FD_119772 | JGI IMG/M metagenome (GOLD analysis project Ga0181533, IMG submission 119772) | Peatland microbial communities from MTU Mesocosm Facility, Houghton, MI, USA - PEATcosm2014_Bin11_60_metaG | ecosystem: Environmental > Terrestrial > Soil > Wetlands > Peat | place... | reverse complement strand
CCGGTCACATCAAGAGCAGGCCTCGATGATCCGCCGCTACATCACCTGGCGGAACCGCAACGCTCACGACAAAGCACTACGTGAGCTGGTAAAACGCGCAAACGTTGCCTGACGCGGCACTAGGTCGACATCGCTGAGAACTGCAGATTTGGTCTCGAGCAGAGCGAGGAGCGGGCCGGTGATGTCATCCATGATGGCAGCTCGACCCTCAGCCGGCACGAGGATCGATCTGGGGCATGTGCCTCGACGCGAGATTCAGGTCGTCGAGAACTTCAAGACGCGTTGTTGGAACGACCGCTCTGGAGGTCCCTCGTCGTGCGTGTCGATGGTTCCGACGGCGACCTGCTCTACGACCTTCGTCCAAAACGAGCTGCCATCCCGATTCAGATGATCGAACTCGACGGTCCATCGCCCCGGAAAGTGTTCGAAGAGCTGCAGCGCGGCACTGGTGCCTACACCTTGGCGTTGATGCGAACGCAATACAAAGAACTCGGCAACCTGTCTGCTCGCGTCGTTGAGCAGTCGACACATCGCGAATCCCGCCAACGAGCCTCCATGGCGGATGAAAAATGCGGCGCGATCCTCTTCGACGAAGTACTGGTCGAGGAACCGGTATACGAACGTCCCGTGTTCGCTCAACTCATAACCCCGTACGACGGACAGGTCGTAGCGATAGAGCTGGAGGAGGTTCTCGAGCACTGACTTGTCCTCCTCGTCGACTCCCTGCAGCAAGACGTCCACAATGAAATGTTCGCACGATGACGGATCGTCGGCCATCGACGTGGCTCGACGATCCGCTCCGACCCGGCGGTGTGGGGGTGCGTCCAGAGACTTGGGCGCCATGACGACAAGGAGGTTGTCGTGACGTAACCAAGCAACAAGCTGAGGGCAGCCAGCCGGTGCAAGTCCGGTCCGGGGAGACGCCAAGGTTCCCGGAAGTGAAGCCCCCGTGCGTGATTGAGAGGCCGGGTGTCGCCGCAATGAGCGAGAAACCTTCGGGCCAGCGCTCGCCGGCGCTGTCACGGATTACCAAACCAGCGGCCTACCTCACCGCTCTACTCTTCGGCCTTCAACGCGCATTATGGGGCGCGTGTTGCATTCCGGATCCGTCGATTGGTGCGGCTCCTCGGTATGACGGCTCTATGACCGACCTGCTGCCGGAGGAATATTCGGTGTGCTCACCAAAGACGCTCATCCAGGGCCGTTTGCATCTAGACGGAACGGTAGTGGGCTAGTTTGACCGGCCCGATCAGGCTGGGTTCTCTGGACTCGGCTCTCTAGCCACGATCAGCGTGAAGTGACCGGCTTCTCCGTAGCCGAGATCGAGGGTTGACGGGCCCGTCCGGGTGACAGAGATCGTCGGCGAACGTCCCGCGAAGGTGATGGCTAGGTCATCAATGATGGCTTCGGTGATTTCTACGGGTGTGATGCTCATTTATGCCTGCCGCTTCCGCGCAGCCTTCTTGGCCATCGCCATCGGCTTCGCCGTGAGGTCGCTGCGTACCCAGCGAGCTTACGGGATGAGTCACCGCTTCCAGAAAAGGCTGGTGAAACTAGCCCGATCCAGACGGAACTCCTCAGGCTTACTATCTGCAGAATCGTGCCGAGCTTTGTTTCCGAGACGCTTGCGATCCTGCTCCTCGTCGCGACGCTCGCGTGCGCTGTCACCCGACCCAGGGGATGGCCAGAGGCCGTATTTGCTATCCCGGCCGCCGTCTTGCTCTTAGTGCTAGGAGTGCTTCCGCTGAGCCAGGCCGGCGCCGAAGCCAGGAGCCTCGCCCCGACTATCGGCTTTCTCGCCGCCATCCTCGTTCTCGCCGATCTGTCTGACCGCTACGGCCTGTTCGAGGCCGCCGGGAGCTGGATGGCGACCGGTTCTCGCGGCAGGCCGGTCGCGCTCCTCGCCCTGGTGTTCGTGGTCGCAAGCGTGGTGACCGCCGTGCTCGGCCTCGACGCGACGGTCTTGCTACTTACGCCGGTCGTGCTCACGACGGTGGCTCGGCTCCGGCTACGGGCCAAGCCGCACGCCTATGCGTGCACCCACCTCGCGAACTCGGCCTCGCTGCTCCTGCCGGTCTCCAACCTCACCAACCTCTTGGCGTTCCGCGCCAGCGGGCTGAGTTTCACCCGCTTCGGAGCGATCATGGCGCTGCCATGGTTGGCGGCGATCGCCGTCGAGTGGGGCGTGTTGCGGCGGTTCTTCGCCACCGACCTCGTCGGGCGCAGTGAGACCGAGGTCGCGACACCGCTTCGGATCCCAGTCTTCGCCTCCACAGTGGTGGCGCTAACCCTCGTCGGGTTCTTCGTGGCTTCGGTCCTCCGTGTCAACCCGGCGTTCGCAGCACTCGGCGGCGCCGTCACCCTGGCTGTGCCGGCCCTGGTGCGGCGACGCGTAAAGGTGCGCGACATCGGCCTTTCCCTCGACGTCCCGTTCCTCGCCTTCGTGCTGACCCTCGGGCTTGTCGTCAAGGCCGTCTCACTCCACGGGCTGAGCTCACTGGTCGTGCGCCTTGTGCCAAGTGGGACATCGCTCGGGTCGCTCCTCCTCGTCGCTGGGATCGCTGCCGTGCTCGCCAACCTCATCAACAACCTCCCAGCGGTGCTCCTCCTTCTCCCGGCAGCAGCGGCGGCCGGGCCGGGGGTGGTCCTCGCGGTGCTCATCGGCGTCAATGCCGGACCTAACCTCACCTACGTCGGCTCGCTTGCGACCCTGCTCTGGCGGCGTGTACTGCGCCAGCGCGGAGAAGAGCTGCCCACCTCGGAGTTTCTCCGTCTAGGTGTTGTGACTGTGCCTCCGGTGCTGTTGGCGTCGACTGTCGCCTTATGGGTTTCACTGAGATTGGTGGGATGATTCAACCAATGAGGGTCGTTGTCTGGTTGGTCGAAGGGACATGGCAAGGGTGCCTCGATGCCGCCGCCCAGATCCTTCCCTCCGACGCGCAGGTCGCGCTCCTCCACGTCACGCCCTCCGATGTCGGCGAGGTCGCCGAAGCCGCAACCGCCGGACTGCTCGGTCGGGCCTTTCGGGTGCACAGGCCCACCGGCCATTTCGAGGAGGTTGCAGACGAGGAGGCCTCGGAGATCCTGCAAGCCGCGGCGACGCGGCTCGGACGGGAGAATACGGAGCTTGTTCATCGTCGGGGGCGGGTAGAGCGCGAGGTCGTCAGAGCAGTAGCCGAGGGCGTAGACCTCTTGGTTGTGGCTCGCGATGGTGATCGTTCGCGTCTAGGTCCTCACAGCTTGGGCCACGCCACTCGCTTCATCGTCGACCACGCGCCGTGTCCTGTGCTGCTGGTGTGGCCGGACGAGGCACCGGGCATCGAGTCGATACCACCGCCGCCGGGGCACCATCCGCCACCGCATGGACCCCGGCGCGAGAGTCCGTAATTGGGCAATCTGTGGGGGTCGTATGGCAGCGAGGTCACTGCCGTCGTGAGTACAGATTTGCATTCCGACAGGTGCCCCAGAATGTGCCGCAACAACTGTGCATGACTCCCGCGGATGTGTCATGCCGCGGATGTGCCGTGGTGCCGCCCAAATGCGGTGCGATCAGGGATAGTTTGACGCTCGCCGCCGCTGAGCATTAGGGGACGTACCTTGGTTCCCGATCCGTCGATCCGGCGCGGGACGCCGGAGTTCGAGGATGAGCGTCCGGGTCTGAGAATCTGGGCAGCCCTTCGAATCGCGTCGGCAATCAGCTTGGGCGATCGACCAAGACCACCGACTCATTCTGTCGTTGCGCCGAGAACTCCAAGCTCAACCAGCTCGGCCCGCAGCTGGTCGGGGTCGCTAAACCGTATCGTCTTGAATCCGAGTTCCCGAGCCGCTTCTACGTGACGGTTCGTATCATCGATGAACAGCGTTCTCTCCGGCTGCAGGTCGAATCGTCGACAGAGCAGTTCGAAGATGGCCGGGTCCGGCTTGGTGACGCCGACCTCGCCTGACACGAGCACACCATCGAACCATTCGATGAACGCAAAGCGCTCTCGGGCGACGGGGAACTTCTCTGCGGGCCAGTTTGTGAGGACGTAGAGCGGCACTCGCTTCTCGCGCAACTCGGCGAGTACCTCTACCGATCCAGATATCTGGCCACCCCAGAACTCTGGGAAGCGCCGATCCCATGCCCTGATCAGCTCGGCATGCTCAGGGTGGGTCAAGACGAGTTCGGCGACGCCCTCTACCGTTGGCCTTCCGCGATCATGATGCTCCTGCCACTCCGGGGTGCAGATTGTGGCAAGGAACTCCTCGACAGCTTCCTCCGACGGGAGCAACTGCCGATACAGGTAGCGGTAGTTCACATCGACGAGCACACCGCCGAGGTCGAATACGACCGCGTCGATCTCCATCACTTGACGAGTTTCGCATCCGGCGTCGCGACATGCCCCCCGAGCCTTGGCAGGATCTCCCGCCGGAACAGCTCGCGGTCGTAGTCCGTGCCGGGATTGGCCTTGTCCCAGTCAGAGAGCGCCCGGTGTGGGCGATGACATCATCAGTCTCGCTTGGTCGTTGCACGAGCCCACAGAGGTGCCGCTAGGTGAGGCGCGCCAGGGTACAGAACAACGCCCTTGTGCCCGCGCCGGTTGACGTGAGCGCCGCGCTCGATTGGGCGTTCCGCGCTTTGACGAGTGCCCCAGAACGACAGCTGGTGTGGTTGAGGGTCGCCCTGGTGTGACGTTCGGTCCTGGCGGTGTGGGGCACTTCGTGGTCGTGGCTCTGCCCACATTCGGGAAGACCTGAGCGTGTCCCAAGGTGCGGGTCAATGCCAGCTGGGAAGACCTTCAGCCCTTGGGGAGCAACTCCACAACCGGAATAAGACGCTCCGTGTTTTGCTGGTATTCGGCGAAGCCCGGGTAACGGCGGGCCTGCTCTTCGTAGATGCGGTCACGATCCTCACCGCTCACCGGCAACGCTTGCGCCGCATAGGTGTCGGTGCCGACTTCTACGGTCACGTCTGGGTGCGCAACCAGGTTGTGATACCAGTCCGGGTTCGTGTCAGCTCCAGCCTTGGAGGCGAAGACGTACCGGTGCCCATCGAGGTCCAAGAACATCATTGGGTTGACCCGCTCTTGACTGGTTCTTGCCCCAGTCGTGTGCAGCAAGAGCACAGGGGCTCCCTCGAACTGTCCGCCGACGCGGCCCTCGTTGGCACGGAATTCGTCGATTATCTTCTCGTTCCAGTCCTGGACGTCGCTCACCGTTGACCTCGACCTTTCGCGGAGCTCGTTGTTGGGTCGAGCGTATCCTCGACGTGCCGTACTGCGTCACACTCACCCGGCAGCTGAGGCACTGCCCCCTGGTATTTCACGAGCGGACGGTATGGGATGCTCCTCATCGGCTGGCACGCATCTGACCTGCCCCCGACTTTTGGTCCACTCCTTGACAAATCAGGGAGTCGGCTGGTGAACACCGCGCCGCGAACTCCGTCGGCAATGGCTTTGCCGGAGCCAGCGTCTGCGTCCCGCGCGGCGCGTGAGCAACCCCAATGCGCCGGTCTGGTCGCCACGGCATTCCGGCGCCGTCTTCGACGAGCTGTGGTTCTTGGGTTAGGTGTGCGCGGCGGCAGGTTCTAGCGTGAGGCATTCGACCTGGTAATTACCGGTGGAGTCGCGTTCGACGCCGTGGATGTCGTGTTCGAAGCCGGGGAAGCGCTTGTCGAAGGTCTCGAGTGCTGCGAGGTACTCGAGCAGTGGCCCGTCGGCAGGGCCAGCGCTCTCGCCGGGCATCAGGATCGGGATGCCTGGTGGGTAGGGAACGACCATTACCGTCGCGGTTCGTTCTGCCATGGCGGCGAGTGGCAGGCGCTCGCTCCGCCCGCGGACCAAGCGGCGGTAGGCGTCGCCGGGGGTGAGCTTCACTTCGGGCAGCGCGTCGAACGCACTGTCCAGAAGAGCCGGCATGCGTCCCGTGCGAAGCGCGTCGTGCATCTCGTCGCAGAGGTCGGCGAGACCGAGCGCGCCGTAGCGCTCCGGATTAGCCGCAACGAGCTCGGGCAGGACGTCACGTAGCGGCAAGTTCGCGTCGTAGGCATGCTTGAATCCGAGCAGTCCGTCAAGCAGCGTGCCCCACTTGCCCTTTGTCATGCCAATTGAGAACAGCACCAGCAGGATGTAGTCGCCGGTCTTCTCGACCTCGATGCGCTGCTGGTCCAGGAACAGCGTGACGATCTGGGCGGGGATGCCGCGGTCTGCAAAGGCGCCGGTGACGTCCATGCCGGGCGTCGTGATCGTGACCTTGATCGGGTCCAGCATGCAGAAGCCGTCTGTGACCGCGCCGAACCCGTGCCACGGCGCATCGGGCTGAAGCGTCCAACAGCCGGGCTCGGTGGCAAGCAGATCGTCGGGTGCCTCCGCGAAGGAGTACTTGATCCCTGAGACGGGGTCGCGCACCTCCTCGGGTTGCCAGACGCCGAAGAACCAACCGTCGTCACCGTCGCGCTCAGCGATCGCCTGGGTCAGCGTGACGACTCGCTTGCGAAAGTCGATTGCCTCACGGATCGACTCGTCAGTCAATGTCGCGCCGCCCGGGCCATCCATCATCGCCGCGGCGACGTCGAGCACGGCGATCATCGGGTAGAACGGTGAGGTCGAGCCGTGCATCATGTAGGCCTCGTTGAAGCGGGCACGATCGACCGGGGCCCGCTCGCTCGAACGGATGTGGATCATCGAGGCCTGCGAGAACGCGGCGAGCAGCTTGTGCGTGGACTGCGTGGCGTACAGCGTCGGTCCACCCGGCTCGAGGATCGCATGCATCGCGTGCCGGTCGCGGTACAGCGGATTGAACGCGGCGTAGGCGAACCATGCCTCGTCGAAATGGATGCGCGGCACGCTCTGTCCAAGCAGAGTCGTCACCTCTCGAGCGTCGTAGCACAGCCCGTCATAGGTCGAGTTGGTTACCGCCGCATACACCGGGGCCTTGTCTGCCGCCATGGCGGCGAGCGGGTGCGCTGCGATCGACTCCGCGATCGGGCCCGGGCCGAGTGCGCTCACGGGGATCGGGCCGATGATCCCGTAGCCGTTTCGCACCGGACGCAGGTACACCGGGATCGCGTCGGTAACCGTCAGCGCGTAGTTCAGCGACTTGTGGCAGTTGCGGTCGGCGAGTACCACATCGCCTGCGACGATCGCGCTGTGCGCGACGATCTGGTTCGCGGTCGAGGTGCCATTGAGAACGAAGAACGTCATGTCGGCACCGAAGATCCGTGCCGCGTTGCGCTCCGATTCGTCAACCCGGCCGGAGTGGTCGAGCAGAGAGCCGAGCTCGAGCACTGGGCCGAGCGCGACGGACAGATCCGTGCGGAAGATGTTCTCGCCGTAGAAGTCGTAGAACGCCTTGCCGACCGGCGTCTTACGAAAGGCTGTGCCACCGGCGTGACCGGGCGTGTGCATCGAGTACTCGTAGGTATTGGCGAACTCGACGAGGGCACCGAAATACGGCGGCAGCAGCGTCTCGACGTAGCGGCGCCAGGCGAAGTCGATCCGTCCGGCGATGAACGCCGGGGTGTCCTCGAGCACGAGCACGACCTCTTGGGCTGCGCTGAGCACCTCGAGCGAGAGCTCAGCGGCATCACCGTGCTCGAGCATGAGAAACACGGGTAGGCGTTCGCTCAGGCGCCGCGCAGCGTCGAGCACTGCGCGAGTATCAGCCTCGCCCTCCGGCTCGGACACATCCCAGTCGAGGATCACTGCCCCGAACGACGGATCCGAGCTGACGAGCGCGCGACCGTCGGTAAGCGTCTCGGCCTCGATGACGCGGTGACCAAGATCGACCAGTTCCGCGACTATCCGGCTGAGTGTCTGGCTCGCCTCGTGACGGCGCTTCGGTCCTGCAACGAACAACACGGGGAATTCGTGGCGCTCCAACATGGCGGGCTCCTTGCGGTTTGCAGTCTTTGACGGCGCGTCAGGCGCTGGCGATGCCGGAAGTGGCGGGGGGGACCGGCTTGTCGGTGTCGCCGACGTCGAGCAGGACATTGTCTGGGTGCGCGATCTTCCAGCCCGGCTTCTTGATCTTCTCGACGATGAAAGGCGGTGCCGAGCAGATGATGATCAGCCCGAACATCGCGGCGACGTAGATTGGAATCGGCCAATGGCTGATCCCGCTAGGCGGCACGAACCCGATGATCAGTGCGAAGGCCGACCCGAAGATGCCCATGCCGGCGACGAGCCAGATGCCGATCTTGCCGCCGGGGATCTTGTACGCGCGGGCGACGTCGGGCTGCGTGTAGCGCAGCCGGATCGCGGCCGCGAAGATCATGATGTACATCATCACCAAGATCTGCGTGGTCAACGCCGTGAGCATCCAATAGCTGGTGTTGATGGACGGCACGAACAGGAACATCAGCGCGAACAGCGTGCCAAGGATGCCCTGAAAAACGAGCAGCGCCACGGGCACGTGGCGCTTGTTCACGTAATGCAGCTCCGGCGGAAGGTCTCCCGTGCGCTCCGCCGCGTACAGGCCCTTCGACGGCCCCAGTAGCCAGGTGCTGATCAACGCGAGCGTGCCGAGAGCGAGCAGGCCGGACATCAGCTTGGTGGCCCAGACGCCGACGCCGAGAGACTTGAAGAACAGAGCGAACGCCTGCGGGATGCCGGCCACGAGGCTCAGCTTGGCCTGTGGCACGATGAACGCGATCGCGAGCGTCGCGAAAATCGACACGCCGACGATCAACAGGGCTGCGAGGAAGATTGCGCGCGGAAAGTCGCGGCCGGGGTTCTTTGTCTCTTTGGCGTGGAATCCGGCCATTTCGATGCCCGCGTAGCCGAGCACGACGCCGACGAAGAACACCATGTGGTTGAGGCTTGAGAGGTTCGGCTCGAGCTGAGATGCGCTGAATGGGATCGCCAGGTGCTTGCCAGCGGACAGCCAGTACAGGCCGAGCACGATCAGCACCACGGCCGGAATCAGTGTTCCGACGATGACCGCAGGATCGTTCACCCGCAAGATCCACTTCTCGCCGAAGAAGTTGAGCAGCGTCAACACCCAAAATACGGTCAGCATCACGATTACGAGATAGACCTTCTCGTTCGCAAGACTGGGATCGACCACGTAGGCGGCCGCTGCCGCAACGAACGACAACACCGTCGGGTACCACACAACGCCCTCGACCCACTCGAACCAAATAGACAGGAAGCCCGATCGCTCGCCGAACGCCTCGTTGACCCATGCGTATAGGCCACCGGCCCGCGGCCAGCCGGTTGCGAGCTCGGCCGCGACGAGCGCGAGCGGAATGAAGAACAGAAGCGCGCCGAGCAGGTAGTAGGCGATGCTCGACCAGCCGTCCTCGGCGATGCTCGGCATGCTCCGCAGAGTCAACACAGCGGCCAAGCTGATAAGCGCGATCGAGGACGCGCCAAGCGTTCGGGTGCCTTTGCCCGTGGTGTGCGCCTTGAGCGCTCGAGCTACTGCGGGGTGCTCGCTGCGACTCAGACGCTGGGCGGGCGTGGTGGCCTCCAGGGTTTGACGGAACCTCGAAATTCAGGTCGTGCTGCCCGCCCCGCTAGAGGCGCGACCTCACAAATTCGCTCTCTGGGGGGCACACTGCTACACCCGGCATAGAGCCGCCTACACCGTAGCGAATTGCAGCGGATCGCTACCGTCTCAAGCTTCACCCCTGTTCTGCTGCCCTTATGTGACGCATTGCGATCAGGCGGAGCGTTGACATCTCAATCTTCACCCCTGTTGACCTGCCCTTATGCGACGCGTTGCGAACCGGCGGAACCCAAGAAGACGCCATTGAAGGCCCTCGCAATGCGCAGGTCGTGGGTTCGAATCCCACCTCGGGATCCAAGAGTCCAGCCCAGAGTCGCTGTTTGTCGCGGCGTGATCAGTCTCGACTTCAACGCGCACTCGCAGAAGTCGGGTCCGAGCCTGGGCGTGTCAACGTGGCGGCCGCGACGATGGCGGCATCACGCAGCGATCGATCGACACCGCGAGAAGTCGAATCTGTTTGAAGCGCCCCGGGAATGGTGACTGCTCCACCTCTTGAGAGGATGGAGCAATGGCAGAGCGACGACGACGATCGCCGCGGCCGTCGCCACGATCCACCGAGCGTTCCCGCACGCCCGCTACCTACCGGCGCTGCGCCAGAACGCAAATCCGGCAGCCGTGTCCGGCTCGTTGACGAGCCACTTCAGGCGACGAGACCGTCGTGCGTGCCGCCGAGGACGCTATTCCTGCGCGCCCCCCGAGGTATAGGCCGCAGCCAGTGTTTCCATGCTGATCGCGAACGATTCCGCTCCGGGGTCAATCGTTCCTCGGCTGATCTCACCGAGCCGGCTTGCCCTTCCGACTCTGGCGATCATCCCCGCGGTTCCATCAGCGCCCTTGCGAGCACCTTGTGCCGCGGCAAGAAGGGCTTCAGCAGCGGAGCCTCCGAGATTCGCGCGGTCAACGGCTGCTTCTCGCGCGGCAAAGATGGCATCGACAATCGTCTTGTCACCAGGCTGTGCTCCACCGAACTCGGTCACAACGTCCTGCGCAACGCCGAGAAGTCGTGAGACGTCGAGGGCTGACAGCTCCCCGCGGATCTCTGCGGCGGCGTGACCGACGGCGCCGAGCAGAACAAAGGCGATCGCACCCATCGCGCCGCCAGCCTGGGCGAACTCGGCGGCCGCCAGGTCAAGCAGTGCCTCGACATCCTTCGGACTTTCCTTACTAAGCTTGGCGCGGATACTCCGCGCCGCCCCCGCCACCGTGAGTCCGTGGTCGCCATCTCCCGCAACCGCGTCAATCTCGCCGAGATGGCCCGAGGCGCCCTCGAGGGCGTCCGCGACGGCAATAACGAGTCGGGTGATCGTCGCCAGCGAGGCTCCCGGCGCTGCGGTCAATTCACCAACCTCGCCGTTCGGACCGGCGCATCCAGAAGCGAGAGCAGTTCATCATCGAGGATGGTCACGGTCGTGGACAGACCCGCCATCTGGAGAGTCGTGATGAATTCGCCAACGTACGAGCGCTCGACAGACATGCCGTGGTCGATCAGCGTGGCGCGCGCGGCGCGATACACGAGGTATTGCTCAAGGCCCGGAGTTGCACCAAAACCGTTGACGAGGAGGGCGGTGTGTGATCCGGCCGGGCATGTGAGATCGTCGAGGATGTGCTCGATAAGGAGGCGGCCGACTTCGTCCGCCGAACGCAATGGCTCGCGGCTGATGCCCGGCTCACCGTGAGCTCCCATTCCCACGTCCATCTCCCCAGGCCCGCTTTCAAAGATCGGCCGTTCCACGCCAGGCAACTCAGCGCTAGTGAGCGCCACGCCCATGGTCCGCGTACTGGCGTTGGCCTTGCGCGCGACGCGCTCCACGTCGTCCAACGACATGCCGGCCTCCGCCGCGGCACCCGTCGTCTTGAACACGATGATGTCGCCGGCAATACCTCGTCGCTTGTCGATCTCGGCGGGTCCGGCGGAGGCAACGTCGTCGGAGATAAACACCGTGCGGACATCGATCCCTTGCGCCTTCGCCCGCTGAACTGCGAGCCGGACGTTGAGGACATCTCCCGAGTAGTTCCCGTAGGCGAGCACGACGCCTTTCCCACTGTCAGCCTGGACGAGCGACTCGAGAATGGTGTCCGGCGATGGCGCGGCAAAGATGTTGCCAATTGCGGCCACATCGGCCATGCCGTAGCCCACGTAGCCGAGCATCGCGGGCTCGTGACCCGAACCTCCGCCGATGGCGAGTGCCACTTTCGTGCCGGTCTTTTCGGCCCGGACTACCACCCTCGGCGACGCCAACGAGACGATGTCGGAGTGGGCCGCGACGAAACCCTCGAGCATTTCATCGACGACCTTGGTGGGATCGTTGATCAGCTTCTTTATCGTGCCACGGGGTTGGTTCATCAACGACCCGCAGCATAATTCCAAGAGCCGGCAGACGCCTCGTCCTCGCCCACGAGGATGAGTTCGACACCCAACTCGTCGATCCGCTCGCGTTCGACCTCTGGAATCGGCGGGCTAGTGATAATCCTATTCAGTACGGTCAATGGCGCGAACTTTGCCATCGAGGCCCGACCGCACTTCGAACCGTCAGCGAGGAGGGTAACCTCGGCGCCCGCTGCGATCATCGCCCGCTTCACCGCGACCTCCTCGAAGCTCGGGTAGGTCATGCCCGCTTCGGCCGAAAAGCCCTGGGTCGCAATGAACGTGTGATCGGCCCGCAGGGGCTGCAACGTTGCAACAGCAAGGTCCCCTGTGACACCAAGACCAACGGGACCGGTGGGCCGCAGGACCCTGACGTCCTCTACGAACCTGACGACGTCGGGAACTGGTTGCGCGACGTCGAGGTGCTTCGCGCCGAGCACGTCATCCGGACGCTCGACACGGAAACCGGCCTTCGTCAGGCGATTGATACCCTGGTGCTCGCCCGTAGGAAAGGCGAATAACCGGCGTCCTCCGGAGCCTCCCCGGGACTGCAGCTCGTCGCGTGTCTTTGCCGGAAAGGCTCGTCGCCGGGCTCGACTCGTTCCGTGTCCGGGCTAGCGGCTCAGCTCCAACGGCACTGTGCGGCCGTGGCGAAGCGGGCGAGCTCACCAGCGATCGTGGACCTCAGCTGCGATGCGCTCCCAGTAGATTTCTGCGAGCCGCTCGAGGGTGGATGCGTCAAGCGGCCCCAGTTCGCCGGCCGCGGCGTTCTCACGCGCCTGGTCGGGGTTCTTCGCGCCGGGGATCACGGTCGAAACCGCCGGGTCCGACAGGCAGAAGCGCAGGGCGACATCAGCCATCGACTGACCGGGCGGCACAAGCGCGCGCAGCTCTTCAACGGCGGCGAGGCCGGTCTGCAGGTCGACGCCCGCGAACGTCTCGCCGACGTCGAACGCCTCGCCGTGCCGGTTGTAGTTCCGGTGATCGTTCGCCGCGAACTTCGTATCGGGCGACATCTTGCCGGTCAGCAAGCCCGAGGCGAGCGGCACGCGGACGATCACCCCGACGCCGGCGTCCCGGGCGGCGGCGAGGAACCTCGCGGCCGGGCGCTGGCGGAAAATGTTGTAGATGATCTGCACCGTCGCCACGCCGGGGTAGTCGAGTGCCTTCAGGGCTTCCTCCACCCTCTCGACGCTGACCCCGTAATGGGCGACCGCACCTCGTGCCACGAGGTCGTCGAGGGCGGCGAACACCTCCGGGTGGTAGTAGAGGTCGGTCGGGGGGCAGTGCAGCTGGACGAGATCCAGGGTCTCCGTTTCCAAGTTCTCCCGGCTCCGGTCGACCCAGGCGACGAGATTCTCCGGTCGGTAGTGCTCGACGTGCTGCTCGGGTGCGCGACGCCCGACCTTCGTGGCGACGAAGATCGGCTCGGAGAGCTCCCTGCGTAGCCCGGCCAGCAGGCGCTCGCTGCGTCCGTCTCCGTAGACGTCGGCGGTGTCGAAGAAGTTCACGCCCGCGGCGGCCGCCGCGCGCAGTGCCGCCCGTGAGGTGTCGTCGTTGGTCTCCCCCCAGTCCGCGCCGATCGCCCAGCCACCGAAACCGATGACGCTCGCGTCCCACCCTGTCTTTCCCAGCCGACGTTTCTCCATCAACCGGACGTTAGGCCTCCGTGAAGGGGTAGAAGATGGCGGCATGGAATCCGAAGAGATCGAGATCGTGAGTGGTTCGGAGGTTGTGACCGAGCTGACCGACCAGCTCGAGCGCTTCTGTCGTGGACGGGGCGACGGCCTGGTGAACGTCTTCGTGCCACACGCCACGGCAGGCGTCGCGCTCATGGAGACGGGCTCGGGGAGCGAGGCCGATCTCGCCGAGGCGATTGAGGGCCTCCTGCCGACCACGAGGCCCTACCGGCACCGGCACGGCTCGGTGGGGCACGGGCGCGACCACGTCCTTCCCTGTTTCATCTCGCCCTCGTTGTCGATCCCGGTGATCGATGGGCGTCCTTCGCTCGGGATCTGGCAGCGCCTCGTCCTCGTCGACACGAATCGGGACAATCCCCGCCGCAAGGTGCGGTTCAGTTTTTTCTCCGGCTGAATCGCGCAAGCCCCAACGCTGTGTGGGGCGGGCGACGTGAGAGGCCGACGCGGACCGGTTGTCGCCGGATACCGCCCAAGTCTTGGCACCTCTGAACCTCCTGCGGGGTCCGTTCGCGAGCGGCTCCGTCGGCGATCACCGCGAGGTCGACGCTCGGCGGTTATCAGTCACCGAGCGGGAGGGGGCCGGGCACAACGAGTCACGGATCCTTGAGGTCACATTGCCGGCGTTGGCCCGGCGGAGCCGAAGTAGCCGTCTCCCGCGGCGAGGATGACGACCTGCGTCGCATTGATCGTCGACCCGCTAGTCGAGCCGAGCACGATGACGTGGGTGCCAGCGGTGACCGCGCTCTTCGATGCCGAGCTCGTTCCCTTGCGGTAGGTCGTGGAGGACTGCTCGTCCACAGTCAGCTCTTGGCCTGTGTTCGACGTCATCGTGAACTTCGAGGCGGAGACCTTGTCGACGGTGCCAGCCACTCCGCGTACGCCGGGCCCGATTCTCCCGCCAAAGGGACCGCCACCGGGATTGAGCCGACCTGGCGCCAGCCCGCCGCCGAAGCGACCCGGCACCGTGACGCCGCTCCGGAACGGCGCCGTGGGCGATGACGACGTCGTGACCAGGGCGACCGACAGTCCGACGACGGCGCCCGCCAGCACGCCGGCGACCACCCAACCGGTCGCTCGGTTGGCGAGCAGGCGCTCGGACCTGCGTGTGCCTGATCCGTTCGGGGGCGTGGGCTCGACAACTTTGCTGCCCGGCTGGGGTCCGGCTCCTTGCGGGATCTGTTCGAGCGGCATGGTCGGCTCGGGGGACGGTTGCCCGTGCTCGTTCATCGTCGTTGGGCCTCCCTGCGGCGTCCTGCTCGTGAAGTTTGCCGCCGTTGTCTGTGAATACCCTGATGGCTTCTCGCGGGGATCCCGTCAAACGGCGCGGTGTCGGATTTCGGGCGAGGGCCCCCGTGTGGTCATCTCCTCTCGACCGAATGACCGCGACTCGTGCCGAGGCGCCCGCGTGGCAATTGCCCGCCGAATCCGGTGGCGCCGAACAAGAGCGAGGATCCCGGGGGTCGAGCGTGCCTTGCAGGATTGACGCGCCCGGAACCGCTCAAACCGCCCCGGTCTTCACGGCCTCCACCTCGAGCCGCACCATTCTCACGTGGGCGTTGCCACCTTCGTCCAGGGGATTCCTGGCGAGGTAGGCGTCGAGGACGTCCTCGACAAGCTCGGGCCGCATCTCGGCGGGCACCCGCTCGAGGTAGGGCATCCAGGTCGTGCGTAGCCAGCCGGCGAGGCCCT
>Ga0181533_1004077_pt1 | contig 15246 bp, 9 predicted proteins | sample PEATcosm2014_Bin_45_FD_119772 | JGI IMG/M metagenome (GOLD analysis project Ga0181533, IMG submission 119772) | Peatland microbial communities from MTU Mesocosm Facility, Houghton, MI, USA - PEATcosm2014_Bin11_60_metaG | ecosystem: Environmental > Terrestrial > Soil > Wetlands > Peat | place... | reverse complement strand
GAGGGGGACCTGGTCACGGCGCTCGGGGCTGCGTGGGAGGTGCTGGACCCAGGTGGGCCCGCCCTGGGAGCCGTCGTCGAGGCCGTGGCGTCCCTCGAGGCCTCGGGCCACTTCAACGCGGGGAGAGGCGCCGTAGCGACCTGCGAAGGAACGGTCGAGACCGACTCGGCGGTCATGGACGGCGCCAGCGGGAACATCGGGGCGATCTGCGCTGCGACGTGGCCCGAGAGCCCGATACGCGCCGCTCGGGCGGTCCTGGCGCTGGGAGGTCCTGCCGAGGGACCGATCCTGCTGGCCGGCGCGGGCGCCGACCGGTTCTGCGAGAACGCAGGGCTTGCGCGCAGAGATCCGGCCCTGCTCACCGGCGAGGGTGTCGTGCCGATCTCCCGCAGCGGCACGGTCGGCGCCGTGGCCATCGACGGCGATGGTCATCTCGCCGCGGCGACCTCCACAGGAGGCCGCCTCGGCAAGCTGCCCGGGAGGGTGGGTGACTCGCCGATCGCTGGGGCAGGAACGTGGGCAAACGACCGGGGCGTCGCTGTCTCCGGGACAGGTGAAGGTGAGTCGTTCCTCGTCGCAGGGTTCGCCCATCTAGTCGAGTGGGCAGTGACAGCCGGGGCACCCCTCGAAGTGGCGTTGCGTGATGCCCTCGGGTCGGTTCGCGCCCGGGGTGGGCGCGGCGGCGCGATCGTGCTGGCAGGAGACGGCCGCTTTGTTGTTGCGTACGACACCTGCGCCATGGCACGGGGCTGGCGGGACGCGAGCTGCTCCACGGTTCGGCCTCTGCGGCCGGGTCACGATGGGCCTGCCGGGGCTCAGAGTTGAGATGAGGGCTGGCTCGCTTCGCACAGGCCCCGCACTGACGGCTGCTGACTTGGGCGCCGGCTAGCCCTCCGCCTCACGGCGACGAGCCGGAGGAGGTTCGCTTGCAGGATCCGGCGCGAGGACGATGCGGTCTCGTCCCTCGGCCTTGGCTCTGTACATGGCGACATCGGCGGCATTGACGACCTCGTCGAGCACGGCGCCATGGCGCGGGAAGAATGCCACCCCGATGGAAGCGGTTACGCGCGGCACGACACTTCCGGGCGCGGACAGCTTCGTGAGGGCCTTGCGCACGGCTTCGGCGACCCGCATGGCCCCGACCTCGTCGGTGTTGTGAAGCATCAGGAGGAACTCCTCGCCTCCGTAGCGGACGGCCGCGTCGCCGGTGCGAAGCGTGGCCTGTATCGCGCGACCCACGTTGCGGAGCAAGGCGTCTCCGGCCATGTGCCCGCACTGGTCGTTCACGCTCTTGAAGTGGTCGAGGTCGATCAGCAGGATCCCCAGCTGAGTGCCGGCTCGGCTGGTGAGGGCGGCCTCGCGCGTCGCCAGCTCGACCCACCAGCGATGGTTGAGAAGTCCCGTCAGGATGTCGGTCATCGCGCGCAGCTCGAGCTCGGCATACAGCTGCGCGTTCCGCCAAGCGGCCGCGGTGATGTAACCGAAGATCGCACAACGCTCGAGATCTTCCTGGGTGAACTGGGACCTGCCGTTGCGCCACACGTCGATGACACCGAGCGGGTGGTCACCGGCCATCAGTGGTATGACGAGCAGGGACTCCTCCAAGGTCGACTCGTCTTGTCCGGGGATCGGCGCGGCTTCGGAGTGGCTGCGAGTGTCCGGGCAGTTGTAGGGGACGCCGCGGAGAAAAGCCCAGCCGGTGACACCCCGGTCGAGCGGAATGTCCATTTCGGTGAGACCTTCCAGCGCCTCGCCTGCGAGGACGCGTGGCCGGAGCCGGTATCGGTCCCAGTCGGCTTCCAAGATCGCGAAGCGGTCGGCACGCACAGTCAGCGGCAGCTGCTCGGCAGCGACCTGAAGCAGTCGGCCCGGATCGTGCTCGGCCAGCATGTTGCGGGCGGCCTGGCCGAGAGACCACGCGAAACCCTGGGCATCGACCGGCAGTCCTCCGGCGATCGGAAGCCTGGCGACGAGGGCCGGGGCATCGAGCGCTTCGCCCGTCGCGGTGAGCACCCGTACTCCTTGCTGGCGGAACCAGGCCGGCGAGACGACCTCGTCGCCCGGCTCGGCCGCCGCAGCGCTGAGCACCGCAGGCGGTCCCAAGTGCGGGCCGATCCCCAGTCGCACGCCGAGCCCGATCAAGCGGCGGGCAACGGCGTCGTCGGTGATGCCGCGAGAAATGACACGAGCGTTCAGCCGAGCGCAGTATCCGAGCAGACCGGCGAGCTCGGCTTGCGCCCGGACACCCGTCGAGACGTAGTCCTTGTACGTCGGATCCAAGATCACAAAGCTCGGCATCAGGTCACCGACGGCTCCGCGGCTGAGCACGTCGGGTGCGACCTCGTCAAGGGCGACCTTGAATCCCTGGTCGCGCAGCTGGGCGACCCGCCGCTCGACAAGCTCGGGCAGCTGCAGCGCCGTCGCCTCGGCGATGAGCCATACGACCTCTCCCGGTACGGCTCCGATTTCGTCAGCTCCGGCGAGGGGGTCGAACCCGTCGTCCTGGAGGAGATCTGCGGCCAGCGGCACGAAAAGCAGCGCGGGACTCGTGTACTGGACCGCTGGGAGCGCACCGCGGACGAACTCTCTCGTGTCATGGCGCATCGGCCCGCGGGGGAGGGCCTCGTAGGCGAACACCGTGCGGTCCTGGAGGTCCATCACCGGCTGGAGCGCAACTAGAGCGGAGAGGTCGGCCGATCTCTCAGCTGACCCGTTGCCCTTCAGTGCAGGGGCAGGCACAGCTCAAGCGTAGAACGATCGAGAACCGAGAGGGGCAAGAAACATCACGTAACGGCAACAACTTCTCGGAGGTTCGCCACCTGGTTGGGGGCTAGAGTCCCGCAAGGTGAACAGCGGGAAGGTTCGCTTGATGCGTCGCGACCTTGCAGCTGGGTCAGGTCCTGTGGCCGCTGGCGACGGGGACAGCCGTGCCTCGAGTCTCCGACCCGCATGGTCAAGACGTGCACGTGTCCGACTCGTTGTGAGCTCAGCCGCCACGATCGCCGGCTTCGCCGGCCTGGTGTTGCTCCTCTACGCGATCTCGGCACACGACCGCGCCGGCACCTCAGACACGGCCACAGTGATCCTCGAGGGTCAGGCCATGGCTGCGGGGCACCTTCTGCTTCACGGCTGGGCCTTGACCTTCGCGTCGTACTGGACGAGTGACGCGGCCTTCTACGCCGTGGCTGTTGGGCTCGGCGGTCTTCGGCCAGGACTGCTGTACGCCGGGCCGGCGGTCATCGCCGCTCTCGTCATCGTGGCGGGCGTCTTCATCGCCAGGGAGGCTCGCCGTGGCGCGTCCGCTCTCGTCGGGGGCGCAGCGGTCGTTGCCGTCCTGGCCTTTGCCACTCCTGCCCTGGCCTTTTACCTTGTCGGCAGGGGCTTTCACGTAGGCACCGCCCTGTACGCGCTCGTGGTGTTCGCTACCCTCAGGCGAGGACGGTTCGGCTGGGGATGGGCTCTGGCAGTCGTGCTGCTCGCGCTCGGGATGCTCGGCGATCTGCTGCTTGTCGCCTACGCAGTCGTGCCCCTGTTTCTTGCGGGTCTCGTGGCCGCCCTGCGCCAGCAGAGATGGCGGAGCGGTCTTGCATATGTCTCTGCCGCAGCCGCCAGCCTGTGCGCGGCCGGACTCGCACGCTGGCTCTTTGTCACGCTGGGCGCGTTCACGTCCCGGCCGGCGTTGTCCCTGGTCAGTTTCCGCCAGATGTTCACGAATCTGAAGAACGTGCCGACCTACGGGGCTGCCCTCATCGGCCTGAGAAACGGGCTGGTCAGCAGTGGGGGAGTCCCCCTTGTGCTGCGCGCCGCACACGTCGTGGGCGCAGCGTGCCTGTTGGCCTGCCTGTTGGCCGCGCTGGCGAACCTAGTCATGGGCGTTCTCAGAGGGCGGCCACGACAGCCCTCGGCGGGCGAGACGGAGCTCTGGCGGCTCGACGACGTTCTCCTCCTAGCGATGCTCTGCTCGGTGGTGCCCTTCGTCGTCTTCGCAGGGCCCGACGGAGAAGGGGCCCGCTACCTGATCGGGAGTGTCGTGTTCGCTGGCGTTCTTACCGGTCGCATGGTCGCTCGTGTCTGGTCCAAGCTCCCGACGGGCTGGCCGGTCCGCGGGGTCGCGATCTTGGGCATGGTCGTGTCACTGGGCTACGCGGCCGGGCTCGGCTATGCACTGGCCAGCCCCGAGCCGCCGAGCCGGGTCTCGTCGCTGGCCGCCTGGCTCGAGGCCCATGGTCTTCGGAGCGGGATTGGCGACTACTGGGCCGCCAGCGTCACCAACGTCGAGAGCAGCGGAGCGGTCACGGTGCGGCCCGTGTCTGCTGGGGGCGGTGAGGTTCGCCCCATGACGAGCCTGTCGTGCGCGAGCTGGTACGCCGGTCAGCACTTCCAGTTCCTCGTCTACGAGATACCCCACGTCGCCGAGGTCGACATGAAGACGGCGACGAGGACTTACGGTGCACCCAAGCACGTCTACGTGATCGGGTCGTACCGTGTCCTGGTCTGGGGCCACCGGCTGACCGTCGCCTCGTTCCCGCGTGAGTCTTCGGCGGCCTTCTATGGACACAAGGGCTTAGCCGACCCTGGCAAGCCTCACGGGGGTGAACTGTGACGACGTCACCGGTGACTGCGAGCTCGTGGGTCGTCGTGGGCCTCGACAACGGCGGCACGTGCAACAGCGCGACAGTGCTCGACGGCTCAGGGCGGTTCTTGGTGGACAGGTTGGTGGAGAGCCCAAGCCGTGTCCTCGACGGGCCGGATGTGGCACTCGGGGCTCTCGTCGAGGCCCTCGATCACGTGCTCGGCCTCACAGGCGTGCCGAGGGAGTCGGTGCGGGCCGTCGGCCTTGGGACGCCGGGTCCGGCGAGCGCGGATGGCGTGATCTCTTCCAGGGGAGCGACGAACTTCTCCCAACCGCCCTGGCACGGGTTCGAGTTTCGCGCCGTGCTCGAGCGTCGCCTCGGTGTCCCCGTCATCTACAACAACGACGGCAACGCCGCCGCGCTCTACGCTCATCACGCGCATTTCGGCCACGAGGCGGCACTGCACTCCTCGGTCTCGGCGATCGTCGGCACGGGCCTGGGAGGAGGGGTGATAGAGGCCGGGCGCATCATCCGAGGGGCCGCCGGGATGGCGGGCGAGCTCGGCCATGTCCACATACCGATGCAGGGACTCCTCGCCGAGGGGCAGCCTATCCCGGTTTGCAACTGCGGCTTCGTCGGTGATGTCGAGAGCGTCGCCTCACTGACAGGCATCGAGAGGAACCTGCTGCCGTACTGGCTGAGGCGATACCCGGATCACGAACTCGCCAGAGCGGGGTCGATCGGCGAGGCCGCGAAGCTGGTCCGAGGCTACGCGGACTGCGAAGACCCGATGGCGCTCGAGATCTTCGGTCAGCAGGCGATGGCGCTCGGTCGGCTGTTCACGGTTGCGAGCAACTTCATCGATCCGAGCGCCTACTTTCTCGGAGGTGGCGTCGTCGAGGCCTCGCCCAAGTTCCGCGATTGGTTCCTCGCACGAGTTCGCGAGCACACCTCGCTGCGCGAGGAGCAGCTCGGGGTAGTGACGTTCGCGCTCATCGCGGACCTGGACATGGCGGGAGCCAGGGGGGCCGCGCTCGCGGCCCTGGACTCGCTCGACGCGCTCTGATCGGGCGCGGACTGCGACACCAGTGACCGGGAACGCTGGCAGGGGACAGCGCCCGGCCCGAGGGCCCGCTCGGCGCCAAAGCGGAGGCCTGCTCAAGTCCGGCCAGCTCGGCACGGCGGACCTGACGGCCTCGACGGTGGCCAACATCGGGCCAGGGATCGATTTCTACTTCGCGTTCGGAGTGATCGCAGTGACAGCGGGCATAGCCGCGCCACTGACGATCCTGGCGGCCGGCATCGCCGTGGTCCTCCTGGCCTCTACCGTCGCCGAGTTCACCAGGGCCGAGCCGTCGGCCGGGAGCTTCATCACCTATGTGGAGACCGGCCTCGGACCGGCGGCCGGCGTGGCGACGGCCTTGCTGGTCACCGTCGGGTACACGGCCGCCATGGCGGGGGTCTTCACCATGTCGGGAGGGATGACGGCCATGACGCTGGCTCACTACACGTCGTGGCACGTGCCCTGGGGGCCACTGACGCTGGTGTTGACGGTTGGGGCGATCTGGCTGACGGCCCGGGGCGTCAGGCTCTCCACCACTGCGGTGGGAATGGCAGTCGTCGCGCAGGTCGCGATCATGCTGGTTGTCTGCGCGGTCGTTCTGGTGGACGAGCGTGGGCATCTGTCGGGCGCGCCGTTCTCCTGGGCGCATCTCTCTGGAGGACTGACCGGTCTGTCCACGGGGTTTCCCTTGGCGCTCTACATGTTCATCGGCTGGGAGAACGGCCCGGCCCTCGCCGAAGAGTGTCGCGACCCGAAACGCACCGTTCCGAGAGCCCTGTACCTCTCGATCGCGATCGGCGCCGCGCTCTTCGTGTTCTTCGCTTACGCGACCGTGACAGGGTTCCACTACGACCTCTCGTCCATCGGGAGGTCCTCGGTGCCGTTTCTCACCGTGGCCGACAACTCCCTCGGCAAAGCGGCCGTCCTGGCCTGGGTCGCCGGGATCGTGTCCGTCCTCGCGACGCTGGTCGCCGGCTGCAGCTCACAATCGCGCATGCTCTTCGACGGAGGACGGACAGGGCTCCTGCCGGCATGGCTCGGGCGCGTCCGTCCGCGGGTCGACACGCCGGTGAACGCGCTCGTCGCCATGACCGTGATGGGCCTCGGCATCATCGGGGTCTGGGGGATATCCCACGTCCTCGGCGTCGGAACCGGGTCGATGAACCCCGTCGGGCTGTACGCAGAATGCTCCACGATGGGCACGATCGTCATCCTGGTCGTCTATCTCTTGACGAGTCTCTCCCTGCCTGTGTTCATGTGGCGCCGCCACCGCGCGATGTTCTCCCCAGTACGCCACCTGGTCGTCCCGTTCCTGGGATCGGGCACCCTGGTCGTCCCCTTCGTCGAGCTGTGCAAACCAGGCCAGCCCGCGCCGTACAGCGCCTTCCCGTTCGTCGCCCTCGGAATTGTGGCGGTGGCGGCAACGACTGCCGGCCTGGTCGTGCGCCACCGGCCGTCCACCGGCGCAGGCGAGGGCGCGGCAGCATCAGGGGCCTGAGCGGGCGGCACCGTACGGTTGTTCAGCGGAACCCTCGACATCGGACTTGAGCGCAACGGTGCGTTCTCCATGATTGCGCGCACCCGCTGCGGAGTCTACGCCCACTGGCGCATCGCTCACGCGGCGCACCGCGGACCCCTGGCGATATCGGGTCACTGCAGTTGCAAACCGCAGTGAACCGCGCGACCTGCAACACTGAGATCTATGGCATGACGGAGACCACAGGTCTGTAACTCTCGAACCCCGAGGCGAGGGAGAGGCCTATCTCTCATGCCGCGGGACGGTCCGGCCTGCAATACGACATGACGGAAGAGTCCCGCGTTTGTCCCTGTCGAGGCTTGCGCGGTACGCGGCCTGCTCGCCGGCGGGGGAGCAAAAGGCGCACGGAGGTCGACAAGTGCCGGGTACCGGCACGCCGGCGAGATCTGTCGCGGACGGAGTGATCGAACCGCCATCCCGCAAACCTGCCTGTTTCGGTGGCTGTTGAGCGTGATGCTGATCGTCATCGCTTGCTCCACCGCTTGTCGGCCTCTTGCAGCCAGCATCGTGTATGGCCAGTGCCCTTACCGGGGATTCGAGCTTTGCTCGCACGATGACGGGAACCGAGCACGAACGCTCGGGGCGGATCACCATGAGCGCGATAGACGCGCCGTCCTGCTACCATTTCTTCTCGAGTGCACAGGCCAACCTTGGCGTCTTGCTCCGTTCGCCGTTATACGATTCCCGCCGCGGGAACCATTGCGCTTGTCTGCGTGTTCATGGGAATGAGTCTTTGGGTCTTGCCTGAACTGCACCATTTGCGGGGATGGTCCTACACCATGGACATCTGGGACAACTTCCAGCTTGCCCACCTTGCAGATATCGGTGCTTATCCGGCCATCTATGGGCAATCTTTTGTCGAAACACCAGGGATCGTCTTCGTTCTCGCGCCTGTGTGGTGGATCATCCACGCGGCCGGCATGTCGGTCTCGTATGTCTTCCCGCTCTGGCACCCGACGGCGTGGCCTGTCCTCGGGACTTACGAAGCGCTGCTCAGTGCCTCGGCCCTCTTTGCCGTCGACGCGGTGGCCGTACGCCTCGGAGCCTCTACCGCTCGGAGGCTAGTTATCTGCGCAGGCGAGGTGTACGCGCTCTACAACGTCGTGCTGTGGGGCCATCCCGAGGACGCGGTTGCCGTGGCCTGTCTGCTCTATGCCTGTCTTGCCGCCTCGGAGAAGCGATGGTCGAGGTTCGGATGGCTCATCGGAGCGGCCGTTGCCTTCGAGCCCGTCGTCCTTCTCGCGCTGCCCGCGCTGCTGTTTGCCGCCGGATGGAGGAGAGTGCCGGGCTTGCTGGCGCGCGCGGCAACACCAACAGCGGCATTGCTCGTCCTGCCCCTGACGATGAACTGGTCAGTGACAGTTCACGCCCTTTTCAGCCAGGCTACGTATCCTTCGCTCAATCGGCCGACGCCCTGGCTTCATCTGGCTCCATCGCTAGGCCACGGCGGCTACATCGGCGCAACCGCCGTGGCGGCGACTGGGGATGGTCCTTCTCGATTCCTGGCGATCCTGTTCTCCGTCATCGTCGGTGTCCTGTTCCGCCGAGCCGTACGGGAGCTCGGCGTTCTCATCGCGGTCGTGGCGCTCACCTTGTCGCTGTGGTGCGCCTTTGAGACTGTGATCGCCCCCTATTACGTGTGGCCGACCATCGCAGTCGCCCTGATCGGCCTCAGTGCCACCAGCCGATCGAGGACTGCCGCCACGCTGGTCTTTGCCCTCCTCGCGGACTTGGCAAGCAACGCCGATCTTCACGCCGAGTGGGTGTGGTGGGTGATCGTGTCCGCCCTGGCAGCGCTTCTGGCAGCGTCGTGGCCACAAGCCCGTGCACGATCCAGCGGGCCGGCCGCCGTTGAGGCGCCGTGTTGCGTGGGAATGGCAGTCGTGGGGGCACGTCCGCCCACCAACAGCGACCGCTGACGAACCGGTACATCTGTTGAGCTCGCGGGAAAGTCAACCGGAACAGGGCAAAGGCATTCCGGACGGGGAACACCGTGCCAGCGGCGATCGAGCGGTCCTGTCGCCACGGTATCTGTGACGGGTGGAGTCATGGATCCCCTTGCGGCTGCAGGCAGTCGCGTCGAAGAGGGCCTGACGCCGCGCTTTGCCTCGTTGTCCTCCGCAGCGTGGCCGGCCCGTCGAAGCTTCCGCTCTGGGTGGCCGCGGCCCGCCTTGACGGGCCTGCGTTGTCCCGGCCGACAGCCCCTCGACTATGCAGTTCGTCAGAGCTGTCGCAGAAGCTGTGACCGGCTACTCGCTCGTTGCAGCGCAACTGGGCGATGCTCAGGCCACCAGCGCGGCGACCGCCTCCGGCGACAGCGGGCGCGCGAAGAGGAACCCCTGACCCTGGTCGCAGTCCAGCCCGGCGAGCGCGTCGAGCTGGTTGCTCGTCTCGATGCCCTCGCCGACCACGGTTGTGCCCAGCGTGTGGGACATCGCCATCACAGCAGCGACGAGCTCGCGGTCGCGGGGGCTCCGGCCGATCTGGGCCACGAAGCTGCGGTCGATCTTCAAGATGTCGACCTTCAGGCGCTGCAGGTGGGAAAGCGTCGAGTAGCCGGTTCCGAAGTCGTCGAGGGCCAGGCGCACGCCGAGCTTCGGCAGGGCAGACAGTGTCTCTTGGACGTCGCCGAACTCGCCGACGAGCGCGGTCTCGGTTATCTCCAGGCACAGCAGCGACGGCTCGATGCCGTGGCGGTCGATCACCTCGGCGACACGCCCGGCGAACTCGGGGTCCGACAGCTCGGCGCCCGACACGTTGACCGCCATGGTGAAACCGCTCGGCCAGCCGTCGCGGGTCGTCCACTCTGCGAGCTGGCGGCAGGCCTCGTCCAGGACGAACGAGTCGATCCTGCCGATCAGACCGTGCTGCTCGGCGAAGGGGATGAAGTCGTCGGGCGCCACGACCCCGCGCTCGGGATGGCGCCAGCGCACGAGAGCCTCGACGCCGACCAGTGACCTGTCCTCCAGGGAGAACAGCGGCTGGTAGAGCAGGAACAGCTCCGAGTCCTCGATCGCACGGCCCAGCTCGTCCTGGAGCCGGCTGGCCACGGTGCCGATGCGCCGGGAAGAGTCGAAGGCCCGGTAGCGGTCCCGCCCCGCTTCCTTCGCCTCGTACATCGCCTCGTCGGCCTCGCGGATCAGCTGCTCGGGCTCGGAGAGGGGATCGTTTGTGACCACTATGCCGACGCTGCAGGTGATGGAGAGGTCGCGCCCGTCCTTCACATAGGGGGCGTGCATTCCCCCGACGATGCGGTCGGCGATGAGACCGACGTCCTCGTCGTCGCGCAGCGCCCCGCACAGCACGACGAACTCGTCGCCGCCGAGGCGGGCGACGGTGTCGACATGCCGAGACAGGAGCGAGAGCCTGCGCCCGACCTCGGCGAGCACCTGGTCGCCGGCTTCGTGGCCGAACGAGTCGTTGACCGCCTTGAAGTGGTCCAGGTCGACGTACAGCACCGCGAGCCGGCTCGGCTGACGTTCCAGGGCGACGAGAGCCTGGGACAGCCGGTCCATCAGGGCGGCCCGGTTCGCCAGGCCGGTCACCGGGTCGTGCAGGACCTGGTAGGCCAGGGCGTTCTCAGCCCTGACCTGCGCAGTGACGTCGCGGGAGATCCCGAAGGTGCCTATGATCCGGCCGTTCTCGTCACGAAGAGGCGTCTTGGTGGTCGAGACCCAGGGACTGGTCCCGTCGCTGAAGGTCTCCCGCTCCAGCTTCCCCACGATCGGCTCGCCGGTGCGGATGATCCGCTGCTCGTCCTCGAAGGCAGCTGCGGCGTGCTCCTCGCTGAAGAAGTCGAAGTCGGTCTTCCCGAGTATCTCTTCCACGGTATGGCCCGGGGCTGCCGTGGCGGCCCAGCCCTCGCTGACCAGGAGGAACCGGCTGTGCTCGTCCTTGAAGTACACGCGCTCCTCGGTGCTGTTCAGCAGGTTGTCGATGCAGGTGAGCTTGAGCTCGCGCAGCGGTTCGCTCTCCTGCCACCCCTTTGGATGAAGCTTCGCCTTGACTGCCGCAAGTCCAGCTCTCATCGATGAGTACTATCGACCGATTCGCCGAAAATGCTTAGCGCGAGGTCACTGACTTGTCCTCAAATGGGGCTGAGCTGCCGCTCCAAGGAAGGCTGACGGGTTCTTGCGCCGCCGTGACCCTACCCGCGCGTCAGAGCCTGAAGACGAGTCCGCAGTGTGCATGAAGCGGCGGAAGCAGAAGTTATGGTGATCGCCGATCGCAGACCTGCCGACCGGCACTCGTGCCCCAGACCGCGTCTACCTAGCCGGTCGCCAGTCGGCAACTGTGTTGGACGGTCCTCCGACAGAACGGTCCACGCCGCACTTTCGCTGGGTTGAACGACACCGGACCAGCCCTGGCAGGAGTGATATGGAGTCTCGCCCGGGCGCCCATGACGGCTGTTCGACGCGGCGCCGACGCCGGCCTCATTTCCAGCGGAAGTGGACGAATACCCGCCCGAAATTGCGCGGGTCCTTCTGCACGCGGTGGTACCGGGCTTTGATTTCTTCTTGCTCCAGGAAACGCAGTACCCGCTTCTTCAGTTGGCCCGACCCCTTCCCAGGGGTGATCTCCACCACAGTCGCCTTGGTCCGCACCGCCTCTTCGATGACGTCAAGCAAAGCGCGGTCGATGTCGGCTCCGCGGTTGTAGATGTCGTGGAGGTCAAGTTTGAGTTTCACAAGATCCGCCTCGAGGCTGCATCCTGGGCAGCGATCGCGTTGCCCTGCAAGAAACTTAGGGCTTGTCGAGCAACGACCCGCGTGGACGCGAGTCACCGGCTTGCCGCCTTGGCTCACGAGGTGACCGCAGCGCGAGCAGCGCTGGCTCGTGTGAACTGGATGACGATCGTGCCTGTCGCCGCCGACCTCGTCCGGTGGCCGAACGCCGAGGATCGCCTCGGTTCGAAGAAGCGCGGTCGAAAAGCCCTGGAAGCCACGTCAATCGCCGCCATCAGCGGATATGGCTGAATCGAGCGCTCAAGGCGCGACCCAATAGGGCTCGTGAAAGGTGATGGTCAGTGAGATCGCAGATCTCACCGGTACAACGGTCCGGACCTTGCACGACTAGGTGTGCAATCCCGCGGGCACACTCTCCGGAACTGGCCTGTGCCACCACCACGTTGGACCTCCTGAGAGTCGGAACCCGCTACGGCGTGGCGGAGTTGGTCTCGGGGAATAGCATCCTTTGTGGTTCGTCGAGTCCCGGCGGACCAGACGGGAGCGATCAAACGTGAACTTGCCCGTGGAGCTCATCGCTCTGCTGCACGAGCCGAGCCCCTGCTACGTCACAACCTTGATGCCAGATGGCTCACCCCAGATGACCCAGACGTGGGTCGACACGGACGGCGAGCACATCATTATCAACACCGTTCAAGGCTTCCAGAAGGTGAAGAACGTCGAGCGCGACCCACGCGTGGCCGTGACCGTCTCCGACCCGTCCAACCCCTTCCGCTACTACGCGGTCCGCGGGCGGGTAGTGGGCATCACCACCGAAGGCGGTGCGGAACACATCGAGGCCCTCGCCCAGCGCTACCTAGGTGGTCCCTATCCGTGGTACGGAGGCCGTAGCCAAACTCGTGTCATCCTCACCATCAGCGCGGACAAGATCCACGGCATGGGCTAGGCCGGGCGTTTCGAGCCATCTCGACCCGAGACGCTCGGGAATGGTGTCAGCTCGTGGGGGCTCACGCCGGCACTCGTCTCGTCACCGGCCTTCGTCGAGGGAGCATTCCGATATGCGGTTCAACCCTGGGGTCTTAATGGCTCGAATTGGCGTAGTTTGCCAGACCATAGACGGTCCAACGCATCCACCTCCCGGATCGTGACCTGCGGGTCCGCAAGCCCGGACTTGGCCATCAAGTCGACAAGACCTCGCCGAAGGCCTTCGATTTCGGACTCTCCTCTGGTGACAACATGGACGTCTGCTCCCCGAGGCGTCTGTGTGACCTGGTACTCGACAACTCCGGAGGCTCTCAAGAACACGGTGTCCATGCCCAACCGGTGGACCACCACCCCTTCGTCGTAAGTGAAGACGTCATTGGTCCGCCCGGCCAAGTCGGTGATTCGGCGGTGGGCGCACCCGCACTCGCAGGTTCCGGCGACGACGGTCATGGCATCCGTGATCTCATAGCGAATGAGCGGCTGGGTCCGATTGTAGAGATTGGTCAGGAGGACCTTGTCCGCCGGTTGGCCGGGCGCGACGACGTCGCCATACCGGTCGACCGGCTCGATGATGGCGAGGTCATCGGGCAGGTGCATGGCGACGCCAGCCTCACAGGGGAAGGCATATACCCCTTCCGAGCACCCCCAGCAGTCGTAGATCTCGATTCCCCAGGCGTCGGCGACGACCGTCCGTGTCTGGTCGCTGCATTGCTCACCGCACGTCAAGACCCGCTTGGGGCTGATCTTGAGGCGACCGGCTTCAGCCTCGCGGGCTAGGAGATGCACCGCACTGGGATAGCCCTGCAGCACCACCGGCTGGGCGGAGTTGAGACCGGCCACGATCTCGGGGAGAGGCAACGAGGCCGGGAGATGCGCCACCGGCACGGCCTCGTTGCCAGACAAGTCCCTCAAGAACGCATGGAGAGCGCCGGACAGGCACTTGGCGTCGGACGCGAACAGCGTGCCGACCGAGGCATCGAGCGGGAGGTCGTCACCGTTGCGGCCCCGCCAACGGTTGGCGATGAGCACAAGCGTGGTCCAGTCCTCCCAGCCGTAGACAAACAGCCCTCGAGCACCGGTCGTGCCACTGGTGGCGACGACCCGGTACTGGTCAAGGAGGTAGTCGTCCTCCCTGAGGTTGTCGACGTAGGCGTTGACCACCTCGAGAGTGAGCGCCGGGTTGGTGACCACCTGATCGAAGTTGTCCATCAGATCAGCCTTGGTCATGATCGGCAACGACGGCAGGTCCGCTTCAGTGAAACCTTGGACGTCGATGTCGGCGAGGCGCTCGGCGTGGAACGGGGACCGCTCGGCCGACCAGGCCAGCAACTCTCGAAGTCGGCGCTCACGGTCAGCCGCGAGGCGGTCCGCAGACCACCGCAGCCGGCGGATTGCCGAGAACAGCCCGTCGGTGACATCCGCTCGCTGGCGGACGAAGAGCTCGGCATAATTCTCAGCCACCATCTTCTGGTCACTCCTCCTGATCGGTCTCACGGATGCTGAGGTCGCCCAAGCATCGAAGAACCTCGAAAGCCGGAAGGCCGCACGAGTCGAATACGGTACAGCCACCAACTGCACGACCGTCCCACACCAAGAACTGTTCTTCGGCAAAGTCCAAGCTGTGTGCACCGCATGAGGTCAGCCTCGTCGGTCCGTCCGGGCATCGGTGCCGGTGCGGGTAACCGCGACGATGATGATTGGAATTGCCAGCACACCCCCGCGTTTGTGGACGCGGTCACCAGGTTGGCTCAGCCAGACGAGCAGGTCAAGGTCTGCTTCGGTCGATCGGCGCACTGAGAGTAGACCGGCCTGAGAGCCCTGCACTCCACTCCTGAACCGCGTGTCGCAGGTTCGGATCGTGCCGGTCGCGATGCACGGGGCGAAACGGCACGAATTAGGTTGGACGAGATGGCTGATCAGCGCCGGCCACGTAGGGGACCGGCAGCGGTTTCTCGTGCTTGGACCGCGATCGAGCTCCTGTTGGGCGTCGCCCTCCTCGGCGCAGCGGCACTGGCCGGCTTGCTGCTCGCCAGGCGGCCGGGGCCAAATCGTGTGGACGCTGCGGGGTATTTCTATGTGCCGTCCGATCCTAGCTCCCATCTCGCGAACGAGCTGGTGAAGATCGGATCACTGCCAGTGCTGCTCGTGGGCATCGGGGTGATCTTTGTCGTCGCGGTCTTGCGCGATTGGGTCCGCGCGTTCGCATGCGCTGCGGCTCCGATCGTTGCCGTCGAGGTCGTGGAGCACATCGCGAAGCCCATGGTTGGACGTGAGATTGGCGCGGGCAGTTTCACCTATCCATCGGGGACGGTTGCCGCTGTCGCGGCGCTCGCCGCCGCAGTGTTTCTCGTCTCTCCACTCCTGTTGCGTCCACTGAGCGCTCTGGTCGGAGCACTCGTGGTC
>Ga0181533_1004074_pt1 | contig 15262 bp, 14 predicted proteins | sample PEATcosm2014_Bin_45_FD_119772 | JGI IMG/M metagenome (GOLD analysis project Ga0181533, IMG submission 119772) | Peatland microbial communities from MTU Mesocosm Facility, Houghton, MI, USA - PEATcosm2014_Bin11_60_metaG | ecosystem: Environmental > Terrestrial > Soil > Wetlands > Peat | place... | reverse complement strand
GGGCCGTAGAGAAGGACGTGATCAAGCGCTTCTCCGCGTCCCCTGGCAGCATCGATAAAGATCCGCAGGTTGTTCTTGGCCTTTTCCTGCCCCACATACTCGGAGAGGGCCCTGGGGCGAAGGGAAGTCTCGAAGAAGATATCTTCTTCGGTTGTCTGTGGTGCGATGATACGTGTCATGGATAATCCATTTTGATGACTTCACAAATTATCTTCAACATGATGGCAAAGTAAAAAGCTCCATATTCAAGGCTTGCGAAAGCTGAGGAGCGAGGCGTACTTAAGAGGTACGCCGCAGTGACGAGGCTTGAGCGTAACACCGCAGATGGACTTTTTGCGAAGCCATCATTTTTATTTCATCAGAAGTTTCAGGGCCTGTTTCAGGACCGTTTCCATGGAGGCGTCGGGCGGGATTTTAATTTCCGCTAGGGCCTTGTTCACAATGGCTTCCTTGTAACCGAGGTTAACCAGCGCTGACGCCACGTCGTCTTTCAGGCCAGGGGAGAGTGACGGAGCACTCCCCTCAACTGCCGGGAGGGATACATCCAGCTTCAGCACCTTCTCCTTCAATTCCAGCACGAGCCGTTCCGCGGTTTTTCTGCCTATCCCAGGAATGGCGGAAAGCCTAGCCAGATCGCCGCGCACAATTGCCTGGCCGAGATCCTCAACCTGGATGTTGGAGAGGATATCTTTCCCCATCTTAGGCCCGATCCCCGAAATGGAGATAAGGAGTTGGAAGAAATTCTTTTCGGCAGGGGTGCGAAATCCGAACAGACTTATGGAGTCTTCCTTGACATGCGTATAAATATTCAGGGTGACCGTTCCCCCTTCATCGGGAAGGTCAAAATAGGTGGAAAAAGGGATCTGTACCCGGTAGCCGACACCGTTGACATCCATAATGATGAATGCGGGCGATTTAAAGGCGACCTTTCCAGTCAATAGGGCAATCAAGGAGTCTCCTTGCATGGCAGGCTATTAGAGGTACGAAGTTAGAGGAGTGAGATGTAAGACGTCTTACATCTCAAGTCTTACGCTTTTGCGCACTTATCACTCCTGTTGCCTTTTGTATGATGTTCATCCCAATGGAATGGGCATGGCAGACCGCCGTGGCCAGGGCATCCGAGGCGTCCTCCTGGGCAACTTCCGGCAGATTCAGGAGTGCCTTCAGCATTTTCTGCACCTGTTGCTTGTCCGCCCGGCCATGACCGACTACCGCCTGTTTGACCTGAAGCGCGGAATACTCAAAGACCGGCAATCCGGCATTGACCCCTGCGACGATGGCCGCACCGCGCGCCTGTCCGAGTTTCAGCGCGCTCTGGACATTGGTGGCGAAAAAGATATTTTCCACTGCCATGGCATCGGGGCGATACTGTTCTATGATCTCGGTCAGCCCCCGGTATATCCGCTGCAGTCGCATGGGGAAGTCCCGGTGAGAATCGGTGATTATTGCACCGTTATCCACATGTACGAGGCGGTTCCCCTCCTTATCGATAATCCCGTAGCCGGTGATACGCGAACCGGGGTCAATGCCGAGGACTCTCATAAATACCTACATCATTCGTTCCATCTCTTCGGAAGAGATATCAAAATTAGCGTAGACGTTCTGCACATCATCATTCTCTTCGAGCCTGTCCATAAGCTTAAGCATGTTTTCGGCATTTTTCCCCTCCAGTTTGACCATGGTCTGGGGGATCATGGTCACCTCAGCCGAATCGGACTTTAAGCCCGATTTAACCAGGGATTCGCGGACTTCCATGAAGTTTGCCGGGTCGGTAAGTACTTCGTACTGTTCATCTTCATCGGTTACATCATCGGCCCCCGCTTCCAGCGCAGCCTCGAAAAGTTTGTTGAAATCCACTGATTTCGGGAAAACTATCAATCCTTTTTTATCAAACATCCATGATACACAGCCGGTTTCGCCCATATTGCCGTTGCATTTGGTAAAAATACTGCGGATATCGGAAACAGAGCGGTTCCGGTTGTCGGTCATAACCTCCACAAGCACTGCGACGCCGCCCGGCCCGTAACCTTCGTAATTGATCTCTTCATAGGTGACCCCCTCAAGTTCCCCGGTTCCCTTCTTTATAGCCCGTTCGATATTGTCTTTCGGCATGTTTTCAGCCTTGGCCTTGTCCATTGCCGCGCGAAGCCTGGGGTTGCCATCGGGATCTGCGCCCCCCAGCCTGGCGGAGACAGTTATCTCCTTGATAAGCTTGGTGAAGACCTGTCCACGCTTGGCGTCGGCGGCCCCTTTTTTATGTTTGATGGTGCTCCATTTATTATGTCCCGACATACGAGAACTCCTCCAAAGAGTAATAGCAGGGAAAGCCTGTTAAAAATGGTTGATACTACCATGGTAAAATCCGCCTTGTAAAGGGAGAAAATAGTTTAGTTCTCACTATGAGTTACCATCAATCGGCAAAGATCATCCCCTGCAATTCGTCCTCAGTCTCCGTGATGTACTGGTCGAAATCCTCGTCGCGCAATTCCGCCATTTCGTAAAGAGTGGTTGTCTTTAAGGTGTCGATCTCAGAATCGCTCTTGTTATTGGTTGTATTGTAAAAAAAGAGGCGTTTCTCTTTTTTCAGTCCCATTTCCAGTAACTGCTGGGCGCCCCTCTTCATGAGCCGCAATTTATCATACATATCCTGGCGCGATTTTACATTCCAGACACCGAGGTATATGGGACTTTGCACGTTTCTGACATCTCCTATGAATTCACCGCGTAACAGGCTGTCCCGGTCGGGGGATAGATAAGGGACAAAGTCCAGGTGTTCAGCAAGTTTCCTGTCCGTCGCATAAAATTTGCCGCTGTCCGGTTCAAGGGTGAAGATAATGGTGCGTTCGATCGCCTGCCCGAAACTTTCGAACAGGACCCCCTTGAACTCATCAAAATCGAGGTTCTGCAGGATGAATGTCTCCTGGCGCTTGATCCGCTTGATGATATCCAGAAGCCAGGTTTTGATGTTCTCATTGTCGATCCTGCAATTTTTCAAAGACGTTTTCATATAATTGAAATCTCGCCCGCCATAGAGATACATCATCAGACTTCTGTATATGTCCCGGACATTATTGTACCTGCTGAACTGATAAACAAGGTCATAGCTGAAAATTTCAATACTTCTGAGCTGCCAGATAAACGCCGCTATATCGACATGGCTGCTCCCTTTTTTTACCCCTATATGCTGCGTTGACTTCATGACTTCGAGATATCTTGATTCGAATTCGGTGTATACGGTGGTGTCCCTCTTGCTGCTTTTCACCAGGTAAATAGTGTATTTCGTGAATTCCGTCAGCTTGCTTTCCAGGATAATATTATTCGCCCCGAAGGTGGAAAAAACCTGCATCGTCCCCAATCCTTCGCCTGTTCTGACTTTTTTGGTGGTCTTTCCCACGAACAGCGGCAGCATGTCCGCCCCTCTCACAAGCCGCTCTTCAGCAATGCCCGCTCCATTGTCGGTGACTGTAAGAACAATCCTGTCATCCTTTTCGGCCAGGTTTATCTCGATAATTCCCTTTCTTCCGGCCTCATGGATGGCATCGATGGAATTCGAGACAATGTTGATCAATGCGCGACTGAAACTCATGTAATTACCATTGACGGGGGGAATCTTGGAAGCCAGTGTCAGTCTGATTTCGCAGGGGACACTGCCGGCCTCGATAAACGGCAATACACGGTCGGTTATCAACTCTTTGATATTTACCTCATGACTTGCCTTGACCTTGTCCTCATACATATTCAAGGTATTGAGGAGAGCCGTTGATTCCCTGTTGATATCTTCGGTGACCTTGTTGAAATTGTCGACGGAGAGCATGGATGCCATGTCCAGCAGCACTCTCAAAGATTTTTTGGCATCATGACGGACCTTTCCCAATTCCTCGGCAGCGGTAAAATCCTTCTTTTCCGTTGTTACCATCTTCTCCCGAATCGTGTCAGCACGGGCCGACATCAGATGGAATTTCATCTTGCGATATGGGATTTCCTCTTCAAAGGTAAAACCTTTGCTCATGAAAAAGTCCAGGGAACTAATCAGCTTTTCCCAGACATAAAGATATATGTGAGCATCGGGGGATACGCTGCTTGAAAGTTTCTCCAGAAAGGCCGAACCGATCCCCTTGCCCCTGCCGAAAGGACTCGTTACCTGTTTGTAGATATGGAAATCGGTTTTCCCCTCATTTGAATAGACAAGAAGGTACCCCAGCAGTTCGCCTTCTTCATCCCAGACGTAACTGTGTCCATAATCTATGTCAAGTGCCCTGTGCTTTTCATACGGGGTTGGGATCAGCAATGAATCGATGTTCAGAAAAGGGATCTGCCGTATCCTCTTTTCGTAAGCGGCATTTAAATTCCTGATGTTGGGGAAATCAGATTGCTTCTCAATCATGTTCCATGACCTCTCGACAATAAATATACCTGGGAACTGGGATGTGGCATCCCGTCTCCTTTTGCTACAGGTTGAATTTGGAGGGGCAATTATATCATGGAAATAATTTTCCTGCACCCCGTTAAGAAAAAGTTTATTTGACTTTGCCGCATGTTCATGGAGAATGTAGACGTTATATGGTGAAAAAGAGCTGACGAGGTGAAGCAAATGACGATTCGACCTGATGAAAGTAATCCGATAATAACTCAACATCCCGCCGGATATCCTGACAACATTAGCATAACAGGTGCCTATATAAACGGGAAAATTATCGCCGGGTCCAGCGGCCGTTATGGAGAGGTCTTCAACCCGGCAACGGGGGAAGTAAGCTCACTCGTCGCATTCGCGTCACAGGAGGAAGTCAATCAGGCCGTTGCCGCGGCTGCCGCCGCATTCTCCGCCTGGGCCGGCACCCCTCCACTGCGACGGGCCAGGATTCTGTTCCGCTTCAAGGAACTTCTCGAACAGCATGGCGATGAACTGGCGTTTATTATCACAAGCGAGCACGGCAAAGTGCTCAGTGATGCACGCGGCTCTCTCACCCGCGGGATCGAGGTGGTGGAATTTGCCTGCGGGATTCCCCATCTCCTCAAGGGGAGCTATTCAGAAAATGTGGGTAGCGGTGTCGACAGTTATTCCCTCCGTCAGCCAATCGGTGTCTGCGCGGGGATTACCCCTTTCAATTTTCCCGCCATGGTCCCCATGTGGATGTTTCCCCTGGCTCTCGCCTGCGGCAACACCTTTGTCCTGAAGGCCTCGGAAAAGACCCCCGGCTGTGCGCTGCGGCTTGCCGAACTTATAACCGAGGCGGGACTTCCCGACGGAGTGCTGAACGTGGTGAACGGAGACGGGGAGACCGTCGATGCACTTCTAACCCATCCGCAAATAGCCGCTGTGAGCTTCGTTGGCTCCTCTGCCGTTGCCGAACATGTCTACCGCAACGCATCGGCCAATGGGAAACGGGTTCAGGCCTTGGGCGGGGCGAAAAACCACGCCGTGGTAATGCCTGATGCCGATCTGGATCAGGCTGTTGACGCTTTAATGGGATCTGCCTATGGCTCGGCGGGTGAGCGCTGCATGGCCATTTCGGTGGTAGTTGCCGTGGGTGACCTGATCGGCGATGCGTTGGTTGCGGAACTGTCTGCCCGCCTGAAAAGCCTCAAGGCGGGACCAGGGCTGACCGCCGGCTCGGAAATGGGGCCATTGGTAACCCATGTTCACATGGAAAAGGTCAGAGGCTATGTTGACCTGGGCGTTCGGGAGGGGGCCGAACTTGTGGTAGACGGCCGTGAGTTACGAATAGCCGGGCATGAAAATGGCTTTTTCCTTGGCGGTTGCCTGTTTGACCGGGTTACCACGAATATGAGGATATATCGGGAAGAGATATTCGGGCCTGTTCTTTCGCTTGTAAGGGTTCCCGATCTTGAAACTGCATTGAAGATGGTGAACGACAGTGAATACGGTAACGGCACCGCCATTTTCACCCGTGACGGCGATACGGCGCGGGAGTTTTCCAGCAGGGTCCAGGCGGGGATGGTGGGGGTCAATGTTCCGCTCCCCGTACCGATGGCTTTCAACAGTTTCGGTGGATGGAAGCGATCTCTTCTGGGCGATCTGCATATGCATGGAGAGGAAGGGGTGCGTTTTTATACAAGGCTCAAAACCATTACCTCTCGTTGGCCTGGCAGAATCCGCAAAGGGAGCGAGTTTGCCATGCCGACCATGAAGTAGCTACACATCCACCGCCGGTCTCGCCTTGATTCCTGCAAAGGCTATCCCGTCGGCATTCAGGCGCAGATCCGTCGCCAGCATTTCCCAGTCTTCAGAAGTTAGGGTCAACCCTGCACGGGATGCCAGTTTCTCAAAGTTTGTCCTCAACTCCGCCTCAAACCGGTTGCGCAGGGGGTCAAACTCCTCTTTGCCGGCGACAGCCTCATCGTAAAGCTTCTCACTGATTTTCAAAAGCTCATTGAGCTGACAGCGGGCTCTGCTCAAATCACGCAGCTCGCCGAAGTGAGTCAGAAACGCGCGGCGTGACCTGGAATTGATTATTACATCCAGTGTCTCCATGGCAGCCTTCGGGTCAAAGTCCGTGGGGCTTGTTGACGGGAAGATAAACAGGCCGTTTCTCTGGAGCCTGGGGTAGGCCAGCCCGAACGAATCCCCGGTAAAAATCCCCTCAAGGACCGGATCCACTAGACAGAAATGATGGTTGGCATGCCCCCGGGTGTGGATGCACCGCAGTTTGGATCCGTGGAAGGGGATTTCTTCTCCATCCTCAAGAATGTGCACCCGCCCCTCCGGCACAGGACGGATATCGCCATAAAGTTCCACGAACACCTTTTCACCATAGACCTTTTTAGCGCTTGTCACCAGCTTTTCAGGATCGATCAGGTGCCTTGCGGCACGGGGATGGGCCACAATCATCGCCCCAGGACAGGCCTCCAGGAGCGCAAACGCCCCTCCTGCATGGTCGAGATGGACATGAGTAACAGCTATCCATCTCACGTTCTCGCGGGCGATTCCCTCTCCATCGAGGGCCTTCAGCAGGCGGGGAACGGCATGGAAAGTATTGGCCTCGACAAAATAGGCCTCACCTTCTTCATGGACCAGAAAAGCCGCCGCAATGGCAGGTTGAATATAGTGACAATCAATCGTTATGATCCGCCGATTCATGCGGAATCCTTTCTCCGGTTCAGATGAGACCGGATCAGGCGGGAAGCGCGCGGTTCTTCGCCTGCTCCCCGGAAATTGCCATGTAAGTGCTGCTGGCGCGGGCGATGAGCTGCCCGTGTTCGTCCAGAATGTCGCACTCCACCAGTCCGGTCGTCTTCCCCTTCTTGACAACCTTGCCCAGCGCCAGGAGCTTTCCTTTCCAGACCGGCTTCAGGTAGTTGATCTTCAGTTCCAGGGTGGTCAGAGCCTCCCCCTCCTCCAGCATAGTGGCAAAGGCCACTCCCATGGCGGTATCGGCGATGGTGCATAACACCCCTCCGTGTAATGTCCCCATTGTGTTGCCATGGTGTTCAGTCATGTCTATCTCGATGACCGCCTGTCCCAGATCCACCGATCTGACACTGAAGCCGAGCAGTTTCGCTAAAGGCATTATCGGCTTGCCGCTTTCAATCATTTTCCGGACCCGGTCGAGCATGGCTGACATTGACAGTTCCCCTTTCGGATATAGTTGACAGGTTTAACATTATTGAATCAAGGGCCTCAACCCCGGTCTGCTTCTGATTAAAAAAGTGTATCATCCTCAAAGAATGGTTGTCAAAGGCTTCCGCTCTCATTTACGGACGCCAGCAGCTTATGGACAGGATCTACCCGGACCAGCGCATTGTATCAGATCGCACCATCGACAGCCATATCAAAAAACTCAGTAAGAAAATCATGGGAGTTTCTCCCGGAGAAGAGAAAATCCATTTAACGGTTCCTTTTCATGTCTTCATTTTCTTCACTTGATTTCCTTCATTTCCAGGTTAAACTTTCAATTAACAAGATTTGCCCAACTCACTCCCCACCTGACAATTTCATTGGCCGCGGCACTGCCAGGCCCTCCAAAGTGCCGCGGCATTTTTTCCCTGCGTTGCAAAATAGAAGGACAGAGCTGGTTCGATGGTTTTCATTCCTCGAACATCTCATCGTCAATATCACCGTTGCAAATCCGCACTACTGGCCCCTTCATGGTGGCCTCAAAACTGTCCGACAGACGGATCGCAATAGTGCCGCCAGGCATGTGCACGTTAATCTCCGAATCACAGAAACCCAGCTTCTTCGCCACTACGGCTGCCGCCGTACTGCTGCTTCCAGGCGCGAGAGTATAACCTGCGCCTCGCTGCCATCAGGATTGAATATCCGGAGGCGGAAGTCCCCCTTTTCACTCTGGAGAGGACCAAGCAGGATGCCGTCCGCCCCCACGCCGTAGTGCGGTGACAGATCAATTCGACACTTTTCCGATCAATATCTGTCGTCGGGATCACGACGTAGTCATTTCCAAGCGCATGGTACTTGACGTATCTCATCATCTTCCTTAGTATGGACTGCTGCTGACGGGGCTCCTCCGGTCTAGCAGCATGGTTCGGTCTTTCTATATATGTTCCTTTGCGATTATTAACTATTAGGAACAAATCTGAGCTTGGAGTAATAATCTATCGTTAGATACGATGGCGTGCCTGAGAACTCCGGACTGTCTTTAATGGTACTGGCTTCAACCTGATAAATCCCTGGTTTGAGATCTATTGTTAGGATTTGCATATTAAAACTTCCATATGCTGGTTTCCGCATAAACCCGTGGGAGTAGTAATGTTCGGTCGAAATTGTTTTTTCATAGATTATTTCAGGCGGTAAGTTTGCGGCATCTCGCTTGAAAATTTTTAGGTGAATTGGGAAACCTATCCCTGGATATTTCACTGATCCATCTCCAACCAACGCAATAACTCGATAAAGATCAGCTTCACCAAAGTAGTCAAATCGAATGGCAAAGACATATGAACGATAATTACGAATTCTGAAACTCTGATTGACCGTGCTATTCACTTTGCTTATAGCGAACGGGAATTTCACAACTGGCACTAGGAGAGATTCTGCAAAGGAAGTTTTTGGAATACAAGAGAAAAGTACGAAAAGAATCGCAACAAGCAACAATTTAACACACTTTGATATGATTGTTTTCATTGTTTTTTTCCTCACCGAACGATCTGAGGATGACCAGACGAAGTTCTGGTCAATTCGATTGTTCGGCAGCGGTCATCACGCCGCTCTTTTTAATGGCTTGATTTCAGCTTCCAGCTTATCCGCAATGGCATCACGCGCGACCTCAAGATTATAACGGGCTTGCAGGTTAATCCAAAGCTGTGCGGTCGTCCCGAAATAACGCCCCAGGCGAAGCGCTGTATCCGCAGAGATGCCACGCTTTTCCAGTACGATCTCATTGATGCGCCGCGCTGGAACATGAATTTCCTTTGCGAGCCGATACTGGCTTATACCAAGCGGAATCAGAAACTCTTCGCGCAAGATTTCACCAGGATGAATGGGGGGAAAATCTCTTTTGCTCATAAGAATAACTCCTTAGTGATAGTCCACGATTTCGACATCGAGTGCGTTGTTGTCACGCCACACAAAACAGATGCGCCATTGGTCATTAATGCGAATGCTGTGCTGCCCGGTGCGATCATCCTTTAAAGCCTCCAGACAGTTCCCCGGAGGGGAACGCAAGTCATCAAGTTCCCCGGCAGCCTCCAGATAATCGAGCTTTCGAGCAGCTAGGCGTTGTATTGCCTGTGGCAATTTTGAAGAAAATTTGCCTTTGAAAATTTTTTCAGTTTCTTTGCACTTAAATGAACTGATCATTGTTTAAATGTTAACGCAAACCATTATTAACGTCAAGCGTTATTAGCTGGAAGAAATATGGCGGAGAAATATTTGCCGAACATTTAGCTCACCTGCTTAATACAGGTTTCCAGTTGTAGAATTTCACGACTAAAGATACCCATGTGCTGCGATTTGTAAATAATATTAAAATGTTGCAAGTAGAATTGTCAAATATTGAAAGCTTGAATTGCCGCTCTTCATTGAAAAAAAATCAGCCCTTTTCCTAATGTTTAGCTGTGTTATAACACGGATAAAAATTAAAATTAAATTCGATTGTTAAGTTTTCTGTTGACAGCATATTTCAAAATTCTTAAGGCTATCATGTGAAAACATTTGCAAATGAAATTGACTCTTGGGACATAGGATTATCTTTCGTCTGCCAGTAAAGGATGGCTCATGAATAAAGAAGTGTTGGAGAGGATTCAAATAAGGATGGGTGATATAACCCGGATCGAGGCGGACGCCATCGTCAATGCCGCCAACCCTACCCTGCTCGGAGGCGAAGGGGTGGACGGAATGATCCACTGGGCGGCCGGCGAAGAGCTGTTGGAAGAATGCAAGGAGATCGGCGGCTGCCCGACGGGCGAAGCAAGGATTACCAAAGGTTATAATCTTCCTGCACGTCATGTGATCCACACCGTGGGCCCGGTCTATAAGCTCGACGGCGAGAAGGCGCCGGGGCTTCTGGCCTCATGTTACCTGAACAGCCTGAAGCTGGCGGTCGATCACGGCCTCTCCACTATCGCCTTTCCGTCAATCAGTTGCGGCGCCTATGGCTATCCCGCGGCAAAGGCCTGCCGGATCGCCCTTGATACCGTCTGCGGTTTTCTTGCAACAGACGAGATGCTCAAAAAAGTCATTTTCGTGCTATATAAGTTCAATCACTACGAGGTTTACATCGATTATTTCAATGAGATAAGTTCTGCATCCGAATCAACCTTCTGACACAAAACCGAATCCGCGCATGCTGAGTGAAACTTTGGTTTCAGTGCAACAAAGGCCACGCAAAGAAAACAATTCCGGCCACGCCGGCAAAAAGCGAACCATACCAGACCAGCTTGAAACGTGTCAGGGCCGCAACCGCTCCCAGCGCTATTGAGACTTGGAAGAGGGCCACCGCATCAGCAAAACAATGGTGCTCGTGTAGTTGATAATCTGATTCCTTAAGCTTTTCATCCCTTTCCCGTTCCTTCTCCCGCGCCTTGATCTGGATCTCAGCCTGTTCCCCACCATAACGTTTCGCCTTCTCCAGATACTGTAGTGGCGGCGTCTTCCCCATTGCCAGCCAGGGGGCGCTGGAGGCTTCCTGGACAGCTGCTTTGATTCCTTTTGCCTGGTAATAGGCCCATAGATCCGATGCCTCGGATTGCAGGCGGGTTGCCTCGGTCTTGAGCGCCAGCGCCTCATTAACAGTGGCTCCGGCCCGTAGAGAAGCAAGTGCGGCAAGAACCGCTAGAATGGCTGTAGTCAGGGATATCTGACGGAGAAATGACCCTCCTTCCCTTTCTATCTCTTCTTTTATTGCTTCGTGCAGTTTATCCATTTCGATTTCAGGTTCTTCTGGCATTATCCGCCTCCTTTTGCCAGTAAAATAAATCTGTCTTCAAACTTTAACCAAATTCGAAGACAAATCAACCAGCATTTTCTGCATATGTTTCTGTCTGATCGATCTTAAATTGGGTCCGTTCATGAGCAGGAGCCCATTCCGGCCGGTTTTTGTTTTACAAGGTGTATCTATTTTGTTAGGATGAACGGCTAGTTATCAACAACGCCACAAAAACGGCGGCAGATTTGAGATGATCGCACGGCGGCGTGGAGAAGGCCCCGGAATCGTACACGCGGTACGTTGAGGAGGCCGACGACATGCCAACACAGCGAGCGCTCAAATATGGCGATGTGTATAAACGAGATTTTATGTCCGATTTGACCCCGATGATGCGGCAGTATCTTGAGATAAAGGCCGATCATCCCGATACAATACTTTTCTTTCGTCTGGGCGATTTCTATGAGATGTTTCTTGACGATGCGGTCAAGGCTTCCCGCATTCTCGATATTGCGCTCACCTCCCGCAACAGAAACGCCGACGGCACCGATGTCCCTCTCTGCGGCGTTCCGTACCACTCCGCCAATCCCTATATCGCCAAGCTGATCGAAGCCGGAGAAAAGGTTGCCATCTGTGAGCAGGTGGAAGATCCGAAGACAGCCAAGGGGATCGTCAAGCGCCAGGTGGTCAAGGTGGTCACCCCAGGTCTGGTCGTGGATACGGAGAGCCTGTCGCCGAAGGAAAATAACTATCTCCTCTCCATTTTCAGCGACAGCGGGTCCGTACGGGGAGTTGCCTACCTGGACCTGTCAACCGGCGAATTCCGGGTCACTGAACTGGATACGGCAGATGCCGCGGCCGCCGAGGTTCTCTGCGTCAATCCGCGCGAGATCATCCTTCCGGCCTCCTTCCGTGACAGCCCGAGGATGAAGGAGCTGGCCGCGGTAACCGGCGAAAGGATCATTACTTTTATCGACGATTGGGTCTTTGACCCGGATTATGCCCGCAGGCTTTTTGCAAACCACTTCGGGGTGTCGTCCCCCGATTCACTAGGTTGCGCCGGGATGAAAGAAGGGGTGCCGGCGGCAGGGGCGATCCTTCATTATCTCCAGGAAACCCAGATGGGGATAGTCGGGCACGTAAGGACCATCAGACCCTACAAAACAAGGGAATACCTGGTGCTGGACGAGGCGACGCGCCGCAACTTGGAACTGACCGCCACCCTCGCCGACGGGAAGCGCAAGGGTTCCCTCCTGGGTCTGATGGACCTGACCGTCACAGCCATGGGCGGGAGGAAACTTCGGCAGTGGATCAACTATCCCCTGGTTGCCATCGACGGGATCGTTGAGCGCCAGGATGCCGTGGAAGAATTGCTCCAGGACGCCGCACGACGAGGGGAGATCGCCCTTCTTTTGAACGGCGTCTGCGACCTGGAAAGATTGAACGGCCGGATCAGCCTGGCATCCGCCTCCGCCAAGGACTTGGTAGCGCTGAAGGAGTCGCTTCTGAGGCTTCCCGCCATAAGGGAGAAGCTGGCCCCATCGTCGGCCCCGCTTCTGCAAAGGCTTGAAACCGAGATCGATCCTCTCGGGGATCTTGCGGATCTCATTTCGTCAGGGATCGTGGAAAACCCTCCCTTTGTCATGCGTGAGGGCGGGATCATAGCAGATGGTTATAACGCCGAGCTGGACGATCTGCGCGCAATCAGCCGGGAGGGGAAGGGATTCATCGCCCGCCTTGAGGCCAAGGAGAAAGGGCGCACCGGCATCAACTCTCTGAAAATCCGCTACAACAGGGTCTTCGGCTATTATATCGAGGTGACGAAAACCAATCTGACCAATGTCCCTTCGGACTACATACGCCGCCAGACCCTGGCCAACGCTGAACGCTTCATCACCCCCGAATTGAAGGAATATGAGGAAAAGGTGCTGGGAGCCGAAGAGCGGATCGCGGAGCTGGAATACGCTCTCTTCCAGGAGATCCGCGGGCTTGTGGCGGCGCAGGGGGAAAGGATCGCCAGGAGCGCGGACCGCCTTGCGACTCTCGACGTGGCGGTTTCCCTGGCTGAACTGGCGCATGAACGAAGCTATTGCCGGCCGCTGGTTGACGACGGTGAAAGTATCACCATTCTGGAAGGGCGGCATCCGGTGATCGAGGCAATGGGGCTTGGGGAGCGCTTTGTCCCCAATGACGTGCTGCTTGACAATGGGGAGAACCAGATACTCATCATCACCGGCCCGAATATGGCGGGCAAGTCGACCTTCATGCGCCAGGTGGCGCTCATTACCCTGATGGCCCAGATCGGCAGCTTCGTCCCGGCCGCCGAAGCGCGGATCGGGGTTACCGACCGGATTTTCACCAGGGTCGGCGCCACCGACAATCTGGCGCGGGGTCAATCCACGTTCATGGTCGAGATGACCGAGGCCGCCCATATCCTGTCTAACGCGACCCCGCGCAGCCTGGTCATCCTCGACGAGATAGGCAGGGGGACCTCAACCTTTGACGGGGTATCCATTGCCTGGGCGGTTGCCGAGTTCCTCCATGACAGCGGGGAGCATGCCGCGAAAACCCTCTTTGCCACACACTACCACGAGCTGACCGAACTGGCGGTTACCCGGAACAGGATCAAAAATCACAATATAGCAGTAAAGGAATGGAACGATCAGATCATCTTCCTCCGCAAGATCGTGCCGGGAGGCGCCTCCCATTCTTACGGAATACAGGTGGCAAGGTTAGCCGGGATCCCCCTTGAAGTAATCGAACGGGCAAGGGAAATCCTGCAGAACCTGGAAAAGGGAGAGTACGTCGAGGGGGGGGTTCCCCGTATCGCCAGGGGGAAAAAGGGTGTCGCGGCAGTGAACAGCCCGCAGCTTTCGCTCTTCGAAACAGCGGAGGACATGCTTCGCTCCAGGTTGAAGGGAATCAATGTGGCGACCGTTACTCCCCTCGAAGCGCTGAATATACTCGATGAGTTGAAAAGGATGGTTTAGTGATGCTCAGAAAACTGTTTATTTTTTATATCATGCTGCTGTTCAGTCTCTTACCGGGGCTGGTCGGCGGCGAAGTGCCGGAAGACACAACCCGGCCCGGCGACACGGAATATTCCACGGTGAAAACCGTGAAAAAAACAAACAAGGCCGCCCATATAAGAAAAAAAGCCCGAGCCAAGGCTTCCGCGAAAAAATCGGTTAAACAAGGAAAGTTGATCCACGAGAGCGTTGAAATAACCGCCGCTCCATCCCAGGTCCAGGAAATGCGTTACTGGTCAAATCCCGACTACACGCGCATTGCCGTCACACTGGACCACGAGGCGACATTCGAGTATCACCAGTTGCCGCCAAACAGGGAGAAAGAAGTCCCGCCGCGACTTTATATCGATATAAGCGGGACTAGGATGGGGCCGGGAGTTAAGGATATCCCGATCGGCGACGGTCTGTTGAAGACGGCCCGGGCCGGCCAGTACCGGCAAGATACGGTCCGAATCGTTCTCGACCTCGACAGCATAAAGGATTATAAAATCTTTACCTTTTCCAATCCATTCCGCATCATCATTGATGTCATGGGGGAAAGGAAAACCGAAATCTCCCGGGCCAAAGCGCCGATCCTCGCCCCTCTGCCGGATACCGCGGCGATCAAGCCGGCTCCTGCTGAAGAGAGCGCAAAGGCCGTCAAAAAACCTGCAATCGGCAAAATCCGGCGTATAGTCGTTGACCCCGGCCACGGTGGACACGATCCGGGCGCGCAAGGGGCCAAAGGGACCAGGGAAAAGGACATTGTACTGCAGATCGCGCTCAGGCTGGCGCATAAACTGCGTGAGGAGCTCGGCCTGGATGTGGTGTTGACAAGATCGACCGATGTTTTCATCGAATTGCAGGAACGAACGGCCATTGCCAATAAGGTCGGGGCGGACCTTTTCGTTTCCATCC
>Ga0181533_1004072_pt1 | contig 15264 bp, 12 predicted proteins | sample PEATcosm2014_Bin_45_FD_119772 | JGI IMG/M metagenome (GOLD analysis project Ga0181533, IMG submission 119772) | Peatland microbial communities from MTU Mesocosm Facility, Houghton, MI, USA - PEATcosm2014_Bin11_60_metaG | ecosystem: Environmental > Terrestrial > Soil > Wetlands > Peat | place... | reverse complement strand
GAGCGGCATCGAGGTGTTGTCGGCGAGGTCAACTCCCCAGGGATAGTTGAGCCAGTTCGTGCGGAGAGGGTTCTGGAGATGGGTGAGGGCGTGGGCTCCCCATGCCAGGAACCACACCTCTTGGCCGCTGTCGCCGCAGCCGCCGCACTGCATCGTGTGGGTCACCCCACCCGTCCACGAAGGCAGGTTCGCCATGACGCCCAAGCACAGGTAGACGGCCATCACGACGGCGATGACAATCCTTCCCTGCCACAGAGGCTCGGCGCTTGCAAGGGGCGGTGCCTGAGGCCGGTCGGTAGCTTCTAGGGCCCTGCTCATCAAGGTTGCAGCTTGGCACAAGCCGCCGATCGGCGACAGGCAATCGGGCCGGACGAGCAGGTCTGCGCCCGGTCGGGGAGACATGGGCGGCGTGCGACGCCCGACAATTTCCTGCACTGATTCGGTAAGGAGGCCCAGCTCGAAGCAGCGGGCCGACGGCGCGGATCTGCGACCAGTTCAACGGCCGGATGTGGCTCTCTCGGTAACTGCGGTCGCAATTGTGCTTACTACGGCAACGATGAGCACGGCGCCAAGGACCGCCAGGTGGGCGGCGGTTCCCCAGATTCGATCAGGAAGGCCCAGAACCACGGCGAGGCCGACGGCCCAGGCTCCGGTAAGAGCAATCCGGGACCATCGGCCGGTAAGGACGGCACAACACGGTCCGACAATGAGCAGTCCGATCAAGATGAACCGGTGGCCAAGCAGTGCGTCCACGGCCGCGACGGCAGCAGAGGCGATTCGCGGACTAGCCCCAGGGCGTGACCTGTTCGCTTAGGTGAGGCGAGTCTTCGGCAAGCAGCCGCTCCACAATCTTGTGGGGGGCATTGCCATTGACCCGTCCGTCAGGTGATGACATCGCGGCTCCCGGCGTTCGACAAAGGTAACCCGCTTCGCGACTTCTATTCGCTGAGTACCCGCGGCCCTTCGGTTTCGGGCGTCGTCGGGTCGTTGCTCTGCAGCCAAGAATTCATGAGGCAACCAGGAGTGAGACCGCGAACGCGCCGTAGCCGACGATGATGACCCAGCCCGCCCACCGTCGAAGGCCCCGTCCGGTGTAAGCAAGTGTCAAGGTCACGATCGTAAGGCCCACGTACCATGCTGCGACGAGGGTATCTTCCCCGGACGGCTTCGCCAATCCGATGAAGGCGGCAGGAAGTAGGAGACCGAGCGCCACGTTCAGGGCGTTGCTGTTGAGCGCCGTGCTCAGCGCGGCTACGCCTCGTCCCTTCGCGGCCAGGTAGACCGCGGCAACGGCGTTGGGCATGCTGGTCACCGCCGCCAGGACGAGACCACCGAGGACGATACCGGCCACGGCGTGGTGGGTTCCCAAGGCGGATGCGCCACGTTCCATCGTCGCGCTCGCTGCGACCACGACGACAAGTGCGCCTGCGGCTTCAAAAGCGTCCCGAGGACTTCCTCGCTCGGGACGTATGGCGTCGGCGAGCTCGACCTCTTCCTCGGCGACCGCGGAGGCCAGCCACGTCACCCATTGCCGTGGGATCGGGAGCCGCCGGAAGTCCTTGCCATGCGCGGCTAGGACGCCGACGTAGGGAACTAGGACAACGAGCACTAGACCAAGTCCGAAGTCGGGATCGACAACGCCCAGGATCGACAGGAGACACACGATCGCCACCCACAACGCCACAGCGCCACCGAGCGCCACGACTTTGCGATGCAGGTCGATCCGGCCTGCAACCACAGCTCCGAGGCCCAGTAGCGCGGCCAGGTTGAAAGCGTTCGAGCCGATGACGACACCACTTCCGACCGCTAGCTGATGGTGGGTAAGGGCCGTGACGGCGGCGGTGATCTCCGGAGTGTCAGCTGCCAGGGCAGCTAGCAAGCCGAGGAGCGCCTCTGAGAGTCCTAGACGCTCACCGACTCTTTCGAGCCTGGAAACGAGCACCCAGCTCGTTCCGAGGCTCACCAATGCCCCGACCACGAACGCGACGGCCGCGAATCCGATGACCATTGCGATTCAAGCCCGGGCAGGCGTAGCTAGCGGGTCGTTCCACGCGGCGCTTCCATTCGCACACTGGCCGCGGCCACCGCGGTTGCCCACGTCGGCTCCTTTCCGCGAACGGATGACATGCCGACCAGGCTTCCCGGCTCCCCTGTAGAAACCATAATCCCCGGGGGGCCAGTCTGTCGCGAGGTGCGAGTGTGGACCCTGTGACTCAGCAGCACCAGCAAACTGCATGGGGACGGGTATCGAGCTTCGGCCTCGGCAGCTGCTTCGACGTTACGGCCGCGGAACCGCGCCCCGGCGATTATCCCTGACTAGCACAGCTGTCAGTTCATTACCAAAAGTTCTTTAGTGGAGGTCGAGACGGTTGAACGCCCATATGGAAGCGCCAATCAGGGCTGTTCCAACGAGCGCGAGCACACCGGCGGACCCGAGAGTCAGTCCGGCGGTGAGCTGACTGTTTCCGACTGACCAGTAGAAGAGGGACGCATACCTCGCCGGTCGTATCCAGGCAACGACGGGGGCAAGCGAGCTAAAGAGGTAGGAGGCAGCAGCAATCGCTGAGGTGACGCCGAGAGCAACTCCTCGGCTCCCGGTCCGGGACCCGACCAAGATGGCGAGCAGGCCGAAGTCGATGCCGAGCAACGCGATACCGAGGCTGATCCCAGCCAGATGGGAGATGGGGAGGGCCAAGTCGAATCCGCGGCCGACGATTGTGCACGCCATGATGACAAAGGCCAGTACGACGGCCTGAACTGTCAGTGTGGCGACCTTCTCGAAGAGAATGCCTCGTCGGGCAATCGGAAGGGTCGCCACGATGCAAAGCGTGCCGTCCTCATCCTGTCCAGCAAGGCAGGATGCTCCGTACCCGACGGTGATGAGCAGCATGACGAGCGGAAGGAAGTTGTCGTACAGATTGGCACCAAGCCAACCGGACGGAGAGGTCAGCGATCCCGCAATTCCGAACAGTGCAGCTGCGGTTGATCCGTGTTTGGTGAGTTGATTGAGGCTCGTCGTGTTCTTGAATTCCGGGTACAGGAAGACGATCACGAGGGTGTAGAGGGCCATCCCGAGCGTGTAGCCGATAAGCAAGCGCCGCCGCAGCCGGAGATCAAGCAGGGAGATGTCAGTGTTCACGGGTCTTCTCCGGAAGCGATTCGTCCGCGGACGTGTCGCGGTAGTAGGCGAGAAACACTTCGTCGAGGTCAGCAGGTCGGGCGACGACATCGATCGGGTCGAGTTCAGAGGCGGCCTGCAACACGGAAGCAACAGGCCCCTGCAGCGACAATCTGATGTGTCTGCCGTCTGTATCTAGGACCCGCACACCCTCGATCGCCGCGAACACCTCCGGATCGACGTTCACTGGGAAGCGGAACTCGATGGTTCGTGGTGCTGCCTTACGTAGGTCGTCCACGGTGCCAGTGACGATGAGCTCACCCTCTTTGATGATGGCTACCCGATCCACGACGCGCTGCACGTCGTCAAGTTCGTGAGACGACAAGAAGACGGTTCTCCCCTCCGAGACCGTCTCTCTCACAAGCCGATGAAATTCGTCCTTCATGAGCGGGTCGAGTCCGGAGGTGGGCTCATCGAGGATCAGCAGCTCCGGTCGGTGCATGAAGGCGAGCACGATGCCGATCTTCTGTCTGTTCCCCTTGGAAAGCGTGTGAGCAGGACGATCCACGATCACCCCGAACCGCTCAACGAGTTGATCGCGCTCCGTCCGATCGCTCATGCCCCTCGAGTGGGCCACGAAATCGATGTGCTCGCGGCCCGTGAGCCGGGGATACAGGACAAGCTCGCCCGGGAGGTAGCCGATCTTGCCAAGAATCGCCACCGCATGGCGGTTGGGGTCCTGGCCGAACACCTTCGCATGCCCGGCGGTGGGGTGGTAGAGGCCTAACAACAGCCTGATGGTCGTGGACTTGCCTGAACCATTCGGTCCGAGGAACCCGAACGTCTCACCCCTGGTGACTTCGAAGTCAAGGCCGTCAACGCCTCGATGTGCGCCGAAATACTTTGTCAGACACTCGGTAGAGATGACGGCGCTCATGATGATTCTCCGCGCCGACCCTCGAAGGAGGCCGGAGAGTCTGTGAGCACAAAGACGCCGTTTACATAGACGTCGAGCACCTGGGCAGTCCATCGCCCCATCCCCGAACGGGTCAACGGATCAATACCAGTAACCGCACGAAGCTGATCGCGGAGGAGAACGACCGCCAGGTCGTTGACCAAGAGGAGGGCCGCGCGGACACGATTCTCAATGGCCGGACGAACGAGGTGCACGGCCTCCAGGACTCGAGGCCACCGAGCGTCGCATCGAACAGCGAGCGAAAGAGTGACTCTGCACCTGGCCCCCCATCGACCAGGAGCCGCTGGACATAAGAGGCGAGTATCGGCTCTTGTTCAAGTCGGTCGGCAAACACTCCAGCGAGGGAAGTCGCCGGGGCGCCGCCACGTGATGGATCCACGAGTTCACTGACAAAGGCTTCAACGAGCGCTGTCGCACGCACTTCGACCGCCTCCTTCAAACCGTTCTTGGAGCCGTAGTAGTGGATGACGAGCGACGGGGAGACCCCCGCCGCCGAAGCGATATCTCGGATGGTCACCTCAGCTGCGCCCCGCTCGGCACGTTTGGTCCTCGAACGTCCGGGAGATGTGGTCCTCACCGGGCCGACGTGGCCGGCCGGCCACCAGGGCGAGAAGCACAGGCCTACAGGTCGTCGAGCCACTGGTGGCTGGCACCTATCGTTCATCGGATCCGCTCAGGACCTCTTGGATGTCTTGTCGTGCTTCTCGAGGTTCTTCACGCCGGGTCCTTGACGGCCGCCGACACCGGTTTCCCCCGGAAGGGATCGGCGGCGGCGCCCTCTGGTGCCTGGGCGAGCAGTTCCGCCTCGGCCTCCAGTTCCTCGCGCTGTTGCTCGGGAGTCACTTTCGGGTACCGCGGGTCGAGCTCGATCAGGGCATGGGCGAGCACGTGTGACACGCAGATCCTGGCGAACCACTTGTGGTCGGCCGGAATGACGTACCAAGGAGCCCACTCGCTGCTGGTGTTGGACAACATCTCGGAGAAGGCTCGCTGATAGTCGTTCCAGTACCGGCGCTCCCTCGCATCGCTGGCTGTGAACTTCCAGTTGTGGTCGGGGAGGTCGAGCCGTCGCAGGAAGCGGACCCGCTGTTGTTCCTTCGACAGGTTCAAGAAGATCTTGACGACCTTGATGCCGTTGTTGGTGAGGTAGCGCTCCCAGTCGTTGATCTCCCCGTAGCGGCGCTCCCATACACCCTTTGCCGTCGCCTTCTTCGGGAGCATCTGGCGCTCCAACAGCTCGGGGTGCACCCGCACCACCAGCACCTCCTCATACTGCGACCTGTTGAAGATGCCGATGACACCACGGGCGGGGAGGCGCTGGGAGTAGCGCCACAGGAAGTCGTGGCTCAACTCCTCCGCCGAGGGCACCTTGAAGCTGCTGACCTGCACGCCCTGGGGATTCACACCGCTCATGACATGACGGATCGTCCCGTCCTTGCCAGCGGCGTCGATCCCCTGCAGGCAGACGAGAACGGCGTGGGTGTCCTGGGCGGCGAGCCGGGTCTGGTAATCAGCGAGCAGCTTCACGCCTTGTCGGAGGAGGGACTTGCCAGCCTTCTTCTGCACGAGGTCGGCCGTGTAGCCGGGGTCGAAGTCCTTTGCAAGCCTTACCGCTGAGCCGGGCCGGACGCGCAACGGCTTGATGAACTCGGCAATCTGCTCCGCACTCGTGTCGGTCATGGCTCCGTCCTTTCTCGAGTTGTCGCGCAAGAGAACTCACCACTTGACTCCGAGCGCGGTACGTCTGGACCCACAGTCGTGCGAGTCGGTGCCCACAAGGAACAGCGGAGACCAGGCGATAAACGTTGCGGTGCGAAGCGGGTGACCGCTACGTCTCCCCGAACGCTGCCGGGATCAGGACTAGGCATGCTGGATGCACCAGTCGCACCGGCGGCGACCGTCGGTGCCTAGCTTGTAGTTGTCGTTGCGCTTGATCTCCTGGCCATAGGGACAGTCGCTGTTGTCGTGGTAGACGGGATCGTCCTCATCGCTGTCGGTGTGGAACGGGGCCACCCTCAAGCTGGAAGCACTCTTCTCAGGCAGATCAGCGGGCGCACTGTGCCCTAGCGAGGGTGTGTCCGCGGACGCGACGTCCTTCGCCTTCACCGGATCGAGAATCCGATACGCGAGCAGTTTCACGCGGTCAGTCGCAAGGAACCACACGAGCGCATAGCCCCACACGAACAGTGCCCGAGCCCACCCGAGAGGCGTCATGAAGACCCCGTACACCGCCAACAGGGTCGCCAGCGTCTCCGCGCCGGTCACGGCCAGCAACAAGATCCGCGCCGGGCGTATGGACCAGAATGGGCCACGGGTACGTGTCAGGTAGATCGTCAGCGAACCGGCCACAGACAGCATCAGGTACATCAGCGTCTGAAGATGGCGGTGGTCGAGGTGAAACACCCTGTCGCCAATGTAGAACAGGCCAAACGCGGCAATTGGGCCGACTACGCCCAGCACGGTGGCCATCCCTATCACGAGGCGCATGTTCCAGGCCTCGGGCTGGTCTTTGTAGTGAACGTTGTCATAGGCGATGGAGAGGATCGAGCCGTCGTTGAGCAACGCCAGGATCACGATCATCACCGCCGTCACCGGGAAGAAGTTCATGATCAGGATCGCAAGCGTTACGAACAACAGCACGCGGAGCGTCTCGGCGATGCGGTAGATCGCGTAGCTGTTCATCCGCTGGACGATCTTCCGGCTCTCTTTGATCGCGTCGATGATCACCGACAGGCCGGGAGTGGTCAGCACTATCGAAGCCGCCGCCCGTGCCGCGTCGGTCGCACCCGAGACGGCGATGCCGCAGTCGGCCTTCTTCAACGCCGGGGCGTCGTTCACCCCGTCACCGGTCATGCCGACGATGTGGCCCCGCTTTTGCAGGACGTCGACGATGTGGAACTTGTGTTCGGGGAACACCTGGGCGAAGCCGTCGGCCTTCTCGATGGACTCGGCCGTCGCCGCGCTCTCTTCGCGCTTGACATCGCCAAGGCCAGAAGCATCGAGAATGGCCGTGCCCATCCCCAGCGTCTTGGCGGTCTCCTGGGCGATGGCCAGTGCGTCGCCCGTGACCATCTTGACCTGCACGCCCATCTGACGTGCCGTCGCGATGGTTGCCTTGGCGTCCTTTCGTGGCGGGTCGAACAGAGGCAGCACGCCAAGAAACCGCCAAGGGCCATCCCCCTCGGCCCGAGCCACGCCCAAGGAGCGAAAGCCCCGTGCGGCGAACTCGTTGACCGCCTTGTCGACGTCCGCCTTCACCTTCGTGGCATCGCCCGACAGCTCCAGGATCACCTGGGGCGCACCCTTGGTCACCTTGAACGAAGATCCGTGCGCGGGTTTGACGGTCGCCTCGGTACGTTTGCCAACCGGGTCGAACGGCTGGAAGTGGGTCACGTGAAGCCCGTGCAGCGCCTTGTCGTCTTTCAGGCCGCCTAGAACCGCCAGATCGATGGTGTCATTGTCATCCGCGCGCGACGCCAGTGCGGCGCTCACGATGACCTGCTCAGGTGCAACGCCGCTCAGAGCGAAGGGCTCGCCGAGCGTCAGTTTGTTCTCGGTCAGGGTGCCGGTCTTGTCCGTGCAGAGCACGTCCACGCCGGCCAACTCCTCGATGGCCACCAACCGACTCACGATGGCCTTTTTCTTCGCGAGCAGACGCGCGCCGACCGCCATCGTGACCGACAGCACCGTCGGCATCGCCACGGGGATCGCGGCCACGGTGAGGACCAGGGCGAACTGCAACGTGGTGAGGATCGGGTTGCCCCGGACGATCGAGACGATGGTGATCACGCTCACGAGAGCCACCGCGAGGATGATGAGGAACGTGCCGATCCTCAATACCGCGCGTTGGAAGTGGCTGACGGTTTGCGCTTCCTGCACCAGTTCCGCCGTCTTGCCGAAGTAGGTGTTCGCACCCGTGGCATACACGAGGGCGCCGATCTCACCCTGTCGAATGATCGAAGCGGAGAACACTGCCTCGCCGGGCTTGCGCGTGGCGGGCAACGACTCCCCGGTGAGCGCGGACTGATCCACCTCAACCGGATCTCCGTCCAGCAAACGAGCATCTGCCGGCACGATGTCGCCGAGACGGAGACGAATGACGTCGCCCGGCACCAGCTCACGCGATGGCGGCATGATCCACTTGCCGTCACGTATCGTCCGAGCCTTGATTGCGAGCTCTGCCTTGAGGGCGTCGATGGCCTTACCAGCCTGGTGTTCTTCCCAGAATCCGACCACGCCGTTCGCGACAAGCAGGACCAGGATGATGAAGAAGTCCGGCCAATGCCGCAGCACGCCCGACAGGATCACCGCGGCCTCGATCATCCAGGGGATCGGACCCCAAAAGTACGTTAGGAACTTCAGGAGCGGATTGGCCTTCTTCTCCTCGATCTCATTGGGTCCGTAGTGGGCCAGCCGCTTTTGGGCCTCGACTTGACTGAGACCGTCCGGCGAGTAGCCGAGCCGCTTTTCCACCTCCGCTAGGGGCAGGGACTTCAGATCGTCCTTCTCATCGGGCTTCGATCCCGGTTTCGAGTCGGGAACCTTAGGCAGGGCACCATCAGATCCCATGATGGGTATCTTCCAGCCTCTCGTGTGACACGCGCGTATTGAGTGCCTGGATAGTTGTCGTCACGGCCGAGCCTTTCTCACCGCGGCATCGTCCCGGTCTTTGAGCGCGACTCGATTGAAGCTGCACGGGACCGGAGAGGGCGCCACAGCGTTAGTATATGCAATGATTAGTGTATGAGCGATAGTGGTTCCGGTCCGTCTGAGGCGCCCGACTCGGTGGTCGATGCCGTGCTGTCGGCGAGCCGGGTACTTGTGGCGGTGGCGGCACGCTCTCTCGCCGATGTCGCCGAGGAGGTCACTCTCACCCAGTACCGGACCCTCGTCGTCCTCGCCTCCCGGGGGCCTCAGAACCTTGCTGGGCTTGCAGAGGCAGTGGGGGTCACCCCAGCGACCGCGACGCGGATGTGCGACCGGCTGGTGCGAAAGGACCTCATTCGCCGCAGGACAGAGCGAGACGATCGGCGCCAGCTCCGGGTGGCATTGACGGCCAAGGGCCGGTCCCTGGTCGATGCCGTCACCGGTCGTCGCCGTCAAGAGATCGGGCGCATCATGAGCGAGATCCCCGTAGAGCAACAGGCCGTCCTCGTGCAGGCGCTCGGTCGGCTCGCCTCGGCCGCCGGTGAGGTGCCGGAACAGGACTGGACTACAGGCTGGGACCTGTAAGTGGGCCGTGGCGTCCTTGCATTGCCATCCCAGTGGCGATCGCCGCTGCGGTCGCTCCAGGCTCGGGCGGCCCGCTGGCTCGCGTCGGCGTCCTACGGTCGCAAATGGCTCGTGCTCGGTGTCGTCATCGGCGTCACCGCCGGCCTCGGCGCCGTCGTCTTCTACGAGGCACTACGGGCGGCAACCCATCTGTTCTTGGGAGTGATCGCCGGTTACACGGTTCCCACACCTGTCGGCGAGGGAGGTAGGGTTGGCTCGGCGCATTTCATCCGACCCTGGGCGATCCCGCTCGTGGCATGCCTAGGAGCCCTGGCCGGTGCGGTCCTCGTCTTCGAGATCGCGCCCGAGGCCGAGGGGCATGGCACCGATGCCGCCATCTCCGCGGTGCACCACAACCCTCGTGGCATCCGCCTGCGGACCGTGGCGGTCAAGATCGTCGCCTCGGCGCTCACCATCGGCTCTGGTGGCTCGGGGGGACGAGAGGGGCCGACGGGCCAGATCAGTGCCGGCTTCGGTTCGTTCCTCGCCCGGCTCTTGGACTTGAGCCCAGCAGATGCCCGTATTGCCGTCGCGAGCGGGATCGGTTCCGGCATTGGCTCGATCTTCGGTGCTCCCCTCGGGGGGGCGGTGCTCGCCACCGAGATCATGTACCGGGACGACTTCGAGGTAGAGGCGCTGCTTCCCTCCTTCATCGCCTCCATCGTGGGCTATGTCGTCTTCGGCTCCATCGAGGGCTTCAGTCCCTTGTTCGGCGACGTCGAGAGCTACCGGTTGACCGACGCTCGACAGCTCTTATGGTTCGGCCTCATCGGCATCCTCGGAGGGTTTATCGGCCTGTTGTACGCCAAGGGCTTCTACGGCATCGCCGACCTCTTCGCCCGCCTTCCCATCCCCCGCTGGGTCCGGCCGGCGCTCGGGGGCCTGTTAGTCGGGTGCATCGCACTGGCCATCCCCGAAGTGCTCGGGACCGGCTACGGATGGATACAAGAGGCCCTCGGCCAACGGCTCCTGCACATCCCGCTGTGGATAGTGCTCCTCTTGCCGTTCGCCCGCATCGTTGCGACCGGGCTCTCTATCGGCTCGGGGGGCTCGGGGGGCATCTTCGGTCCGGGCATGGTGATCGGCGCCTTCACCGGCGGAGCCGTCTGGCGCCTGTTGGCCCCAGTCGTGCCGAGCCTCGGTCACGACCCGGCGCCGTATGTCATCGTCGGGATGATGTCGTGCTTTGGAAGCATCTCGCGGGCTCCGCTCGCCGTCATGTTGATGGTCGCGGAGATGACGGGGACGCTCACCCTCATCGTGCCGGCGATGGTGGCCGTTGGGCTCGCCACCCTGATCGTGCGACGCAACGACGACACCATCTACCGGAGCCAGTTGCGGAGCCGAGCAGATTCCCCTGCGCACCGCATCCTGACCGGTCTCCCCTTGCTCGGCGCCGCGCGGGCTTCGCAAGCGATGGCGCTACCGCGCTGTGTCGTCCCAAGCTCCGCCGACGTCGCCACGGCACTGAACATGCTCGAAGCAAGCGGGGTCGAAGGTGCGCCATTCGTCGACGAAGAGGGACGCTACGTGGGTGTCGTGACACTCGAGGCGCTACGGAGGGCAAGCGCGGAACCAGACCCGCCGGTCCTCGCCAGTCTGGTCGATACAAGCTTCTTGCCGATCCATCAAGACGCGCACCTCGACGTCGTCCTCGACACCTTGACGTCCACTCCGCAAACCTGGGTGGCCGTGGTCGATGACGAACGGCGGGTCATCGGCACGATCGCGACCTCGGACCTCATCGCCAGCTACCGGCGAAGCCTGCAGGCCAGTCTGCGTCGCGTCTCGGAGGTGAGCGAGTCGAGCGGCATGTTGGACGTCGTCGTCGCGGAGAACTCACCAATCGTCGGAGCATCTCTACGCGCGGCCGCGATTCCCAAAGGTGTGCTCATCACCGCCATCGAGCGGGGCAGAGAGGTGATCCGACCAACCGGCGACACCGTCATGTGCTCCGGGGACCGCTTGATGGTGCTCGGCACTTCCGTGGATCTCGCTCGGCTCCAACAGCTCGCCGCCGTCAAGCCGTAGCGATCGGATCGCTTGTTGTATCGAGAGCGTCGGCGCGAGGACAGGTTCTCATCGCCGTCGCCGACATACGGGAACGGGATATGAATTGACCCGCATATATTCGGCCGCTTGGTCGCGCCGACCCTTCGATCCGAAAAGGAAACCTAGTACAGTTCGTTCGGAGGATGAGACATGAGCAAACAAACGCGGGCCAGCCACCCGATATACAGCCTTTTACCCACGGAAGTCGAAGGCTTTGATTCTCTCGCCGAGCTTGCTCTGGACATGCGCTCATCGTGGAACCATGCCGGCGACCAAGTGTGGCGGCTGCTGGATCCTGAGCTTTGGGAGCTCACGCAAAACCCTTGGGTTGTCCTGCAGACGGTCTCGCGGGACAAACTCGAGCGCGAGCTGGCGGATCCCACCTTCCGTGAGAACATCTCTGCCCTGTTGCGGGCCAAGCGTCACGCGACGGAGAGGCAAGCGTGGTTTCAACAACATCATGCACAGGCGCCCCTGACCTGCGCGGCGTATTTCAGTATGGAGTTCATGTTGAGCGAAGCGCTACCCATCTATTCTGGCGGGCTCGGGAACGTCGCCGGTGATCAGCTCAAAGCCGCCAGCGACCTGGGCGTGCCGGTGGTCGGCGTAGGCTTGCTCTACCAACAAGGCTATTTTCGCCAGGTCATCGACAACGACGGCGCGCAACAGGCCCTCTTCCCGTACAACGATCCCGGACAGCTGCCGATCACGCCGTTACGCCACCCGAACGGCGAATGGCTGAGGCTCGAGATCGCTTTGCCGGGCTACTCGGTCTGGCTTCGCGCCTGGCAGGTCCAGGTCGGTCGGGTGAAGCTCTACTTGCTGGACAGTAACGACGCGGCCAATGTCCCGGCTCGTCGAGGGATCACAAGCGAGCTTTACGGCGGTGGGCCAGAGCTGCGCCTCACCCAAGAGCTGCTTCTCGGGATTGGTGGCTGGCGCCTGCTCGTCGCGCTCGGCATCCAACCAGAAGTCTGTCACCTGAACGACGGGCATGCAGCCTTTGCCGTGCTGGAACGCGCCCGCAGTTTCATGCAAGACACCTCGCAACCCTTCGAGGTAGCGCTGGCTGTCACGCGGGCCGGGAACCTCTTTACCACCCACACGGCGGTGGCAGCCGGCTTTGACCGTTTCGCTCCGGACCTGATCGAGCAATACCTCCGTCGTTATGCTGAGGAGAGGCTCGGCATAACGCTCCACGATCTACTCGCGCTCGGCCGCCAAAATCCAGATGACTCGTCGGAGCCTTTCAACATGGCCTACCTGGCAATCCGCGGGAGCGGGGCCGTGAACGGAGTGAGCCGGTTGCACGGGGAGGTCAGCCGGAGCCTCTTTGAGCCCCTGTTCCCCCGCTGGCCAGCGGACGAAGTGCCCGTCGGGCATGTGACCAACGGGGTTCACGTGCCCAGCTGGGACTCGGCCGCAGCCGACGACCTCTGGACCGAAGCCTGTGGAAAAGACCGCTGGCTGGGGCCCACAGAACACCTGGAGCAGGACATTCGCCGCCTCTCCGACGCCAGGCTCTGGCAGTTCCGTACCGCCAGCACCAAGTCTCTTGTCGAATACGCTCGCGGGCGGTTGTCGACGCAGCTAACGGCCTCCGGCGCGTCGCCCGAAGCGATCTGTGAGGCAGAGCACCTGTTTGATCCCAATACGTTGACACTGGGCTTCGCGCGGCGCTTCGCGACCTACAAGAGACCGAACCTGCTGCTGCAAGACCCGGAGCGGTTGCTTCGTCTGTTGACCAACCCACAGCGCCCGGTGCAGCTGATCCTCGCTGGCAAGGCTCATCCGGCAGACGAAGCGGGGCAGGCCTTGATCCAAGAATGGATGCATTTCATCCGTCAACCCGAGGCCCGCCCCCACGTCATGTTCCTTAGTGACTATGACATGCAGTTGACCGAGCGTCTGGTGCAGGGCGTGGACGTCTGGCTCAACACACCACGGCGGCCCTGGGAGGCCAGTGGCACGAGCGGCATGAAGGTGCTGGTAAATGGAGGCGTCAATCTCTCGGAACTGGACGGCTGGTGGGCTGAGGCGTACACGCCTGAGGTGGGCTGGGCGTTGGGGGACGGGCGGGAGCACGGCGATGACCCGGCCTGGGACGCAACCGAAGCCACAATGCTTTACGAGCGGCTCGAACGGGAAGTGGTCCCTGAATTCTACGCCCGCGACGAACAAGGTATCCCTAGAGCCTGGGTGGCGCGGATGCGGGAGAGCATGGCGCAGCTGACACCGCGCTTTTCCGCCAACCGCACCGTGCGCGAATACACCGAGCAACGCTATCTCCCGGCTTCTGCCGCCTACCGTTTGCGCTCGGCCGATGAGTGCGCGATCGGCAGGCACATTGTCTATTGGCAGCAAAATCTAAAAGAGAAATGGCCCACACTGCACTTCGGAGAGCTGAAAGTGGAGACTCGTGATGGGCACCACGTATTCGAGGTCGAGCTGTTCCTGAATGACCTCGACCCCGAGGCGGTGAGGGTGGAGCTTTACGCCGAGGGCGCCAAGGGCAGTGCCGGGCAGGAGATGGAGCGGGACCGGGGACCGACTGACGGAGCGCTTGGGGAGATCTATCGCGCCTCGGTCGCGGCGGCCCGTCCCGTGACGGACTATGCGGCGCGAGTCATACCGCACTTTGCCGGCGTTGCGGTACCCCTGGAAGTCAATACCATTCTCTGGCAGCGGTGAGCCGGCCCGCGGTGCTGTCGCTGGTCGGCGCTGGGCAGGCGACGGCGCTAGTCGTGCGGCCCGATCGCCGGGCCAGATAGGTCCTCCGAGGCGAGCAGGCACAAGAAGATGCCGTCCTTGTCGGTCGTCCATACCGAGCCGAGAGACGTCGGGCTGAGCGGGGTATCAAGAGGAAGCCAGGTCAAAGGTTGCACGCCGCAATGGCCACGGAAGCCCACTGGAAGCAGGGCGGCCACCACCGCGTATGTCGTTCTGTAATCCCGATCTGATCCAGAAGCGAGGCGTCCGTAGCGGACGGCTTGGCCACCGTGCGTTGTGGCACTCGGGGAACCAGCGCCTACAGCTCTGGCGCGACAACAACCTTGGTCGGTACGCGCTTCCCGGGCTTCAGCCTGATCTGGGATGATCCAAGCATGGGAGCTCGCCTACGGACCTATACCGCATACAGCATCGGTTGTGCGATCGTCTGGATCGTGTTGATCGCAATCGGTATTGCAAGGGGCAAGTCGAGCCCAGAGCACAGCGTTCTGTTCGTCATATTGGGATGGGCGCTCGGGTGGACGTCTGCCACGATCGCGAGGTACGTCTACCCACCGCCGAAGAAGTACCGACTGCGCGCCGAATGATGTGATCGTGTTGCCGACAGGTTCACAGCCAGATCAGCGACTTGTCGCCCATCAGGATGCTGGAGGACTGGACACGGTTCCCCCGTGTTCTCAGCGCGGTGACGCTTGCTTGCCCACCATCTCGAGAGTCATCGAGAAGGGCGTCATTGTCAGGGCCTGAGTTGACCCTCGAGGTGAAGTTCCAGATCACTTCGAGCTACAGAGACCCGCCCCATCAAATAGTCAGTCCCGGTGGGGGTCCCTTCTGTGGCCCGGGGCTCATTGAATTGAGCTAGAAGGCTCGATCTCTTGGTCAGCTAATGGTGGCACCCGAGAGGGTCTGGGTTGCCGCATAGAGCGATGGCGAAGACCCGGTGGCGAACACCGCGCTCGTAGCGAGAGCGGTCGTAGGAGCGGTGTAGACGATGCTGGCACCAGACCCTGGTGCTTTGACGCCGCTACCCACTCCACTCGCTGTCAAGGTCAGAACGTCGGTGACACACTTGGCGGTGATGGTACCGGTGAACCCGGACGCGACGCCCGTGTAGTCG
>Ga0181533_1004068_pt1 | contig 15269 bp, 17 predicted proteins | sample PEATcosm2014_Bin_45_FD_119772 | JGI IMG/M metagenome (GOLD analysis project Ga0181533, IMG submission 119772) | Peatland microbial communities from MTU Mesocosm Facility, Houghton, MI, USA - PEATcosm2014_Bin11_60_metaG | ecosystem: Environmental > Terrestrial > Soil > Wetlands > Peat | place... | reverse complement strand
TGACATCCAGAGCCGTGCGAAAGGCCTCGCGCGGGGTGTGGACAAACTCCCCTTCCAGGGCCTCGCGTGGCGCGAAAGCCACCGAATGGAGCAGCAGATGGAGCTTGCCGAATCTTTGGCCGGCTTGCGTAAACACCGCGGCGATTTCCTCGTCCTTGGTCACATCGCACGGCAGGATCAGGGCGTCGGAACCGAAGGTGGCGGCCAGTTCCTCGACATTGGCTTTGAGTCGTTCGCCCTGATAGGTGAAGGCGAGCGTGGCGCCGGCCTGGCGCCAGGCCTGCGCGATGGCCCAGGCGATGGACCGCTTGTTGGCCACGCCGAAAACCAGCCCGATTTTTCCAGCAAGTATTGACATACTGCCAGCGATTGAGTCGCCCCCGCGGCGACTTGTCAAGCCTCCGCCTTCCGGTAGCGCATCCAGCACAAACCGCCCAAACCGCACAGCAGCAACAGGCAGACCGCCAGCACGCCGCTGGCGGGCTGGGCGGGAAAAACAAAGAGCGCCAGGGCGGCCAGGGCCGGGCCGCAGCAGTTCCCGATCCCGATGGCCGATTCGTGAATGCCCCCGTGCTCGCCTTTGGTTTGGCCCACGTCCATCGCGTAAAAGAGCGAGGAATGATACATCAAGCCGAACGCCATCCCCAAAAGCACCTGCGAACAGACCAAAACCCACAGTCCCCGCGCCAGCAACATCGCGCAAAAACAGGCGATCATCACCGCAAATGCCCCGGCCAGAAAACGAAACCGGTATTGCCACCACGGCCAAAGCCAGAGCAGGACAAAGGCCCCCGCCCGCGCGAAAAGCCACACCGAGCAGAAAACCCCGGCCATCCCGAGGCTCAGGTGCAGACGGTCCCTCAGAATGGGGATCATCGGTAAAATAGTATTGATAGCCACGTAGGCCAAAGGATTCGCCAGCAACGCCATTTTCAGAAATGTCGCCGGAGCAACGGGCGTGGGATCCCTGATGGCGCCCGGTTCCGGCGGCGGCGGGGTGTCCTCCGCCGTGGCGGGCGGCTGGTTATTGACCCGCCGCTGCAGCCAGAATGAAAAAATCCACTCCGCCAGCACCAGGCCCGCCGGCGCCAGAAACATGCTTTGGCGGCCCCAGCTTTTTTGCATCGCCCCGCCGGTAAAATACGCGAACGCCGCGGTCCCCGCCCAGGTGATATTGTAAATGCCCACCAGGCTGCGCAAGCGCGCGCGCGGCTCCCCCTCGCTCATCAACCCCTCCAGCGCCGGCCAGGTGAAGCACATGCCGATGTTGGCCGTCACGATGCAGGCGAGGGCCGGCCACAAGGCCCTCATCCAGCAGCCCGCCAGCAAGGCCGCGAGCATGATGCCGGCGCCGAGCCGAAAGGAGGCAAAGTAGCCCGCCCTCTGGGCAAACCGGCCGCCCTGAAAGGAAAAAACCGCATACAGCAGCCCCAGCAGCGCCGCCAGCAGAAAGTTGTGCAATGCCTCAAAACCAAAACGGTCCCGCATGTAGAAATAGACGTAATAAAAAAAGTAAGTCGTCGCCAGCGAGTGCGCCCCGGCCAGCGCGAAAACGCTCGTTTTCAACCGGGCACAGGCCACGGAGCGATGAACTTCGCCCGCCGAATTAATCTTTTCGTCAAGAGGAGCCATGTCGGGCTTGCGCGGCGGTGGCGAGCCGGGAGAGAAGACTCCCGATGTCTTCCGGACAGCGGCTTTTTATCCGGCCCCAATTCTGGATGGCTTGCGCCATCAGCTTCTTTCGGCCCTGGTGAGGAAGCTGGGAGGTGTTTTTTGTGGCGGCCAACCGTTGAAAATACGTGTTCTTGACATCCGGGTCGGCGCGGATTTCCTGCCAGCTCCAATCGGAAGGCAGGTCGTGTCCCGCCAGAATGAAAACCTCCACCTCTTGCCAGGCGGCGCCGGCCACAAATCGCCGGCCCGATCCGGCAAATTCGCCCTGGAGTGTTGCCTCGATCTGGCCCAGCGCCGTTTCGCGTCCCGCCACGCCGTCCCGGTCCACCACGAGAATGAACAGGTCAACCATAGGATACCGGGCGATGACCTCCTGGCGCAGTCGCTCGGTCTTGAGAGCTTCGCCAATGCCGCCAAAGTTTGGATCGCGACACACCGCAACCTTGGCGTTCGGCTTCCCAGACTCTTGGAGTATGCGCTCGGCCAAAGGTTTCAGGATGTGCTCGTCTTTGGTGAAGTCCTCGGGGATGACCAAGACCTTGTAACTCATTGCACACCGTCCGATTCCATGAACGAGGCCACATTCTCAAACCAACCCGAACCAAACAATTCCCCTGGACGGGTTTCGGGTTTTATCTGGGAAAGCGCGGGAATGTCGGCGAAACTCCGAATTTTGGAGACCGATCCCGCCCGGTAAACCAGGGAGGCATCGCGGAGTGCCTGGGCGTCCAGAAAATTCAGCAATGCCGGCGAGTGCGTCGTGCCGACCACCTGAATTGCGCCTTTGCGGGTCGAAGCTTGCAAAAGATTGATCAGCAAATGCGCCCGATTAGGATGAATGCCGTTCTCCATCTCCTCAAAAAAGTAGAAGCGGGCTGGATCGGTGCCCAGCAAAGCGCCGGCGACGCCCAGGAACCGGAGCGTGCCGTCACTGGCGCTTTCCGCCGAAATCTCACGCCCGCCTTGTTCCACCAATTGTAGCTGAATCTTGCCCTCCAGGCTGACCTCTGGAAATCTGAAGTCAGTCACGTCCAGAGGCGTGAGTTCGCGCGTCCAAGCGACCAGCGCCTCCTTGCCATCGGGCTTCTTGCAGATGGCCTGCAGCACCGAGGAAAGATTCTCCCCCTTGTCACCCAAGGTCGTTTGGCCGGGAATGGAGGGACGACGGAGCGATTGCGGATCAAGTTCAAGGAACCGCATGGACGAGATAGTGCGGAGGAACGCCTGACAATCTTTTTGCAGTGCCAGGACCAAACCGGGGATACGCTGGTGGTTAGTGTCTGAAAGTTGAGTTAATAAGGGGCGATCAAATTTTAAGGGCTGGTTTTGAAAATTGAATGCGCTCAATGTTTGGTGCTCCCTGCCGCGTTCGTAATTGAACGACCTTTCGGGATTCTGTGAGCATTGAAGCCATTCATCTGTTACCCTTGGTGGGCGATTCTTGTCCCCGGCATCCACCGTAATGAAATACTCCGCGTCGCCGCCTCCGTCGTCAGAAAGCAACTGGGTCCGAATGGCAATGGTGAACTTTGAGTTCTCCGGCTGGCCATTTCTGGTGACAGTCTCCCGCACACCTCCGCGAACCCCTTTCCATTGCAACTCCCCCCCCTCACCATATTTTTCTCCGATCACCTCAGCCAAAGTGTAGCCGCGGGAAATTCCATGAATAAAGCGGAGCGCATCCCGGATGTTGCTCTTGCCGCTGGCGTTGGTGCCGATGAGAAGACTCAGGCCGCCGAATTTGATTTTTTCGCCCGCCCAAGGCTGCTGAATCGCCCCCGATTCAGGCGGCGGCTCTCCAAAACTTTTGAAGTTCTTCAGCGTTAGTTCCTGAATCATAACGTCTCCGTCACGGCTTCTACTCCCCGCAGTTTAGCGGTTTTCGGATGGTCTTGGCAATAGCGCGGAGGCGGGACCAATTCATTTCGCCGGCGCTCATAAAGCGCCGTTACATGTCATAAAGCCCGGCGTCGTGCGAGTAGCCGCCGGGTCCTCCCGGCCCGCCGGCTTCGCCGCCCATGAAATCGCCCAGCACATCGCCCATGTCCTCCTCGATTTTCTCGGGGTCTTCGCCGGCTTCCAGGCGCTTGATGGCGACATCCAGTTCCTTGGGCACGCTGCCGGCGGGCATGAGATTCTTCATTTTTTTCATCAGCTGGGCCATGTGGCGCGGATTGTTCTCGTCCATCTGTTCCATGTCGCGTTCCATTTCGGACATGGCACGCATCACCCGCGGGTCCTCCAGGTCCGGCATGGGCGGTCCGTCCGGCCCGGCCTCCTCGCCGCCGGCGGGAGTTTCCTTGGCGCCACGCGCCAGGGCGAAGGCGCTGATCTGCTTGGTCATTTTCCGGCTGCCGCATTTGGGGCAGGCGGGCGGCCGCGCCGGCGCCACTTTCTTGGAAAGAAAGTTGAAAATCTTCCGGCACTTCGGACAGGCGAATTCGTAGATGGGCATATTGATTATTATGCTTTGAGCCGCTTCAAAACGGCGTTGACGTGGTTCAAGTCGAAACACTTCGCGTCCAACTCGTCGCCAAGCCATTCCTTCGTGCTCGCGTGTTCAGGATGTTTCGGGTCGGCCATGATTTTAAGGAGGTTGTAGTAACCGCCGATGCCGCCGCAGTCTTCCGGCGGGCAGGCATTCTCTCCGGCAAGGCAAACCGGATGTTGGAACGCGGCGTCCGCCGGCAAAATCTTTTCCACCTTCACCTCATGCTCCCAACTGTCGCCGAAATCGTACTCGTAAATGAACTTTTTCTTCGCCGCCGGCGCGAGGTCGGCCAAGGTGTAACGCTTTTCATTCAACTCCTCGCCCCCCATGCCTGCGAAACCCGGGTCTGGCCTGCCGTAAAACGTGTTCCCGGCGGCGAAGTGATGCAGATGACTGTTCGTCCAGCCCATCACCATTTGCATGAGGTCATGCAAGCGGTTGAGCGGCATGTCCGCGCGCGCGACAACGCGACGCCAAATGGGCGGCTTGGACCACTTGAGCGTGATTTTCAATTGGTAAAGCGGGACGCCCCCGCCGGACTGAACTTCGGAGTTGCATTTCACGGCGGAATTCTATCAGGCGGATGGCGTGGCGTCAAAAGCTTCCACGCTTAAACTCGGCGTTGCTCAAGACCAACACCGGGCGTTGACCGGACTGCTCGTGTCCTTTCGCCGGGTCGAGGTCGGCCCAACAAATATCGCCTCTCAATATTTCGGCCATGCGGAAATCTCGGCGCCGAGTCCTTCCTCGGCCATCGCCTGCTCGGATTTGCGGTTGAGCTTGGCGCACTCGCGCGCGAGTGCGCTTTTGTCCATGAGGCTGATTTTTTCGGACACGGCTTCCTGAACGACCTGACTGCGACTGCGGAAGGACCGGGTTTTGACCAGCCTATCCAATCGCTGCAACAGGGTTTCATCCATTGGAATGGCGACTTTGGTGGCGCTCATCGTTCCATCATAGCTTTGCTGGTTTCTTCTGTCCATTGCGGACTGGCCGTGATTTTCACGCCTTGGCGTAAATCTCGTTTCCCTTCTCCACGAACTCCTTGGACTTTTCTTCCATCCCTTTTTTCAACGCCTCCTCCTCGGCCAGGCCCTGCGCGGCGGCGTATTTGCGCACATCCTCCGTGATCTTCATGCTGCAAAAATGCGGGCCGCACATGCTGCAAAAATGCGCCGTCTTGGCCCCTTCCTGCGGCAGCGTCTCATCGTGAAACTCCCGCGCCGTCTCCGGGTCGAGCGACAGATTGAACTGGTCCTCCCACCGGAACTCAAACCGCGCCTTGCTCAAGGCGTTGTCGCGGTACTGCGCGCCAGGATGCCCCTTGGCCAGATCGGCCGCGTGCGCCGCGATTTTGTAGGCCATCACCCCGTCCTTCACGTCCTGCTTGTCGGGCAGGCCCAAATGCTCCTTGGGCGTCACATAGCAAAGCATGGCGCAGCCGTTCCAGCCGATCATGGCCGCGCCGATGGCGCTGGTGATGTGGTCGTAGCCGGGGGCGATGTCGGTGGTCAGCGGGCCGAGCGTGTAAAACGGCGCCTCGTGGCACCACTCAAGTTGCCGGGTCATGTTCTCCTGGATCAGGTGCATCGGCACATGGCCCGGCCCCTCGTTCATCACCTGCACCCCGTGCTCCCAGGCCCGGGTGGTCAGGTCGCCCTGCGTTTGCAACTCCGCAAATTGCGCCTCGTCGTTCGCGTCCGCGATCGAGCCGGGGCGCAATCCGTCCCCGATGGAAAAGCTCACGTCGTAAGCCGCCAGGATCTCGCAAATCTCGTCCCAGTGCGTGAAGCAAAAGTTTTCCCGGTGATGCGCCAGGCACCATTTGGCTAGGATGGCGCCGCCGCGGCTCACAATCCCAGTCGCCCGCCGCGCCGTCATGGGGATGAACCGCAGCAGCACCCCCGCGTGAATGGTGAAGTAATCCACTCCCTGCTCGCACTGTTCGATCAGCGTGTCCCGGTAAATCTCCCATGTCAGCTCCTCGGCCTTGCCGCCGGCCTTTTCCAGCGCCTGATAAATCGGCACCGTGCCAATCGGCACCGGCGAGTTGCGCAGAATCCATTCCCGCGTCGCGTGGATGTTTTCCCCGGTGGACAAATCCATCACCGTGTCCGCGCCCCATCGGATGGCCCAGCGCATTTTCTCCACCTCCTCCCCGATGGACGAAGCCACCGCGGAGTTGCCGATGTTGGCGTTGATTTTCACCAGGAAATTCCGCCCGATGATCATCGGCTCCAATTCCGCGTGGTTGACATTGCACGGAATGATGGCCCGGCCGCGGGCCACCTCGGCGCGCACAAACTCCGGCGTGATTTCCCCGGGGATGGACGCCCCGAAGGAATTGCCGGGATGCTGGAACCCCAACCCATCCCGGCCGCCCGGCCGGGTCGCGCTGCCTTCCCGCCCCATGTTTTCCCGCACCGCGATATATTCCATCTCCGGCGTGATGATCCCCTGCCGGGCGTAGTGCAATTGCGTCACGATCCGGCCCGGCCTGGCGCGGAGCGGCCGTCCCGGCCGGCCCTCGCATTCCTCCACGTCCCCGCGGCGCAACACCCAGTCCCGCCGCGGCGCGGGCAGGCCGCGCGCCGTGTCGCCGTGAAAGGATTCATCCCCCCACGGCCCGCTGCAATCATACACCCGCACCGGCTCATTGGCTTCCATCCTCCCGTCCAACGCCCGGGTCGGGTTGAGCCGGATTTCGCGGAAGGGAACGCGCAGTTCGGGATAAATCTTGCCCGGCAGATAGATTCTTCGGGAATGGGGCCGGGCGCCGTTTCTCTGATGCTCAATCGAATTATTCGCCATGTTCATCATCATCTTTCACGGCGGAAGAAAGCGCGGAGAAAGTGCTTCCCTTCGCCAGCATTATCTGGATCAGGTTCAACGGGTCTTTTGCCAGGCAAAACTCTCAGCCTGCCCCCACCGGGCGGCAGGCTCCCCGCACATCCGCAAACCTACTTGCCCCCAGCCCGCTCGTCAAGCCGTCGCGCAGGCGGGCCGTGGCTTAATCAGTGAAATCGGAGAAATCGGAGGTCGGGAATCTTCCCCAAAACTCCTGCTGGCCTCGCGCGCGGCCGGGGGTTAGACTCCGGCCCGAAATGAAAACATTTTCCCTGGCAGTTTTATTGTTGACAATAGCCCCCGCCGCGCGGGCCGATGAGGGGATGTGGCTCTTCAACCAGCCGCCCCGGCAAATCCTCCTCGACCGCTACCACTTCGACCCCACCGATGCCTGGCTCGACCACCTCCAAAAATCCTCCGTCCGCTTCAATTCCGGCGGCTCCGGCAGTTTTGTCAGCGAGGACGGACTCCTGATTTCCAACCACCACGTCGGCGCCGACGCCCTCCAAAAGCTCAGCAACGCGCAAACCAATTACCTCAAGACCGGCTTCTACGCCCGCACCCTCGCCGGGGAAATCAAATGCCTGGACCTGGAACTCAACGTCCTCCAGTCCGTCCAAGATGTCACCGCCCGCGTCAATGCCGCGGTGCCCCCGGAGGCCGATCCCGCCGCCGCCTTTCTGGCCCGCCGCAAAGTCATCGCCGACATCGAGAAGGAAGCCCACGACAAGACCGGGCTGCGCTGCGACGTAGTGACCCTTTGGCAGGGCGGCGCCTATCACCTCTACAGTTACAAACGCTACACCGATGTGCGCCTGGTTTTCGCGCCCGAACAGCAGATCGCCTTCTATGGCGGCGACCCGGACAACTTCGAGTTCCCGCGCTTCGACCTGGACATCTGCCTCTTCCGCGCCTACGAAAACGGCCAGCCCGCCAAGGTGAAGGATTATCTGCGCTTCTCCGCGGCGGGCGCGCGCGAGGGCGAACTGGTCTTCGTCTCCGGGCATCCGGGCGGGACCAGCCGGCTGCTCACGATGGCCGAGTTGGACAATCTGCGCGATCATGCCCTGCCCCGAAGCCTGGCCACCCTGAAACGGCTGGAGGTTCTGCTGGGCAACTGGAGCAATCGCACGGAAGAAAACGCCCGCCGCGCCCGCGGTCTTTTTTTCGGCGTGCAAAACAGCCGCAAAGCCCTCAACGGCCGCCTGGCCGGGCTGCTCGACCCCGACTTGATGGGACCCAAAGCCAAAGCCGAGTCCGATTTCAAAGCGCGCCTGGCCTCCACCCCCGGCCCCGCCGCCGCCGACGCCCTGGCCGCCTACGACAAAATCGCCCGCGCCACTGACATCCTCGCCGCCGAGGCCACCCGGAGTTATTTGCTCGAAAGCGCGCAAGCCTTCTACTGCGACTGCTTCCCGCTGGCCCGGACCCTGCTTCGCGCCGGCGACGAACGCCCCAAACCCAACGGCGAGCGCCTCCACGAATACTCCGACGCCGGCAAAATCTCCCTCGAACTGGCCCTCTTCTCCGAAAAACCGATCTACCCCGACCTGGAAATCCTCACCCTTTCCGACTCCCTCACTTATCTGGCCGGCCAGTTGGGCGCGGACGATCCGCTGGTCCGGCAAATCCTGGCCGGCAAATCGCCCCGCGACCGCGCCGTCGAATTAATCAACACCACCCAGGTCCGTGACGCGGCCTTTCGCCGGCGCCTTTACGAAGGCGGCTCCAACGCCGTTGCCGCCGCCCGGGATCCGATGATTGAACTGGCGCGCCTGGTGGATCCCGACTCCCGAGCCGCGCGCAAAATTGGCGACGAGCAAAGCGAAGTCAAACAACAAGCCCATGCCGCCATTGACCGCGCGCGCAACGCCCTGCTGGGCGCCCAGGGCTATCCCGACGCCACCTTTACCCTGCGCCTGGCCTTTGGCGTCGTCAAAGGCTGGCAGGAAGACGGCCAGCCCGTGCCTGCCCTGACCACCCTGGCCGGCCTCTACCAGCGCGCCCGGCAAATGAACAACCGCCCGCCCTTCGATCTCCCGCCCCTGTGGGAAAAAAGCCAATCCCGCCTCGACCTGGCCACGCCGCTGAACTTCGTCAGCACCTGCGACATCATTGGCGGCAATTCCGGCAGCCCCGTGGTCAACCGCGACGGCGAATTTGTAGGAATTATATTTGACGGAAACCTGGAAAGCCTCCCCTGGGACTACGCCTTCAGCGACAAGCAGGGCCGCGCCATCTCCGTCCATTCCGCCGCCATCCTGGAGGCCCTCAACAAAGTGTATGCCGCCAAGTCCCTAGCCCGCGAACTCCTCACCGGCCACCGCCCCAAGTAAGGAGTCGGTAATAAATCAAGGTGGCAAGATGACGCCGGGATTTTGGCGGCTGGCAATCAGGCGCGAGCGAGGCGCATATCCGCACCCGTGCCGTTGTTCGACAGGAACGGGTTTAACTCTCTCGATTCAATTTTGGCGGATGACGGCGCAAACGCGCTCTCGAATGAGGTTGAGCTTGGCTGGCTGCAGCCTTCCCACGGCCCGTTGCACGCAGGATTCGTTGGCTGTGACCACCCGGTGGGGCAAGGCAAAGCTGGCCCGCGCCAATCCGCCGCCTGCTTCAAAATCGGCCGGCAAAAGAGGCACGGCTTCTGGATGCCCGGCTGCCTGGCTGGTGATTTGGCAAAGAACCAGATCGCCTCTGGTCAGCGATGCCAACACTAGCGCAGGGCGGACTTTCGCGCTGGAAAGGTCGGTAAACGGGAACGGCACGACGACCACCTCGCCGCTTACAAATCGCGCCACGCCTCTTCCTCCTCCGGGGTGTTCCAGTCGGCGGCCCAAGCGGATTGGGCGAGCGGGAGCAGGTTCTCTCCTCCTTCGGCGGGCGCGGTCTGGCGGGCCTTCAGGAAGACAAGGAAATCAAAGACCTGCCGCTGCACGGCTTCCGGCGCGCTCTGAATCTCCTGGATAAGCGTCCTGGTCAAGGGCTCCAAAGTTTCATTGACACTGTTCATTTGCCCAAAACATACCAGAACCATGCCGCTTTGGCGAATGGCATTTTTGCAATCGGCTCCCCTCTCACTATTTCGCCACAATTCGGCTTTACTCTCCCACTGCTCGCTAACTCTTCGCCGCCGGTTGCTTTCATGCTTGCGGGCGAATGAAAAATGTGAGGACGCAAAGGAGCACGGTAGAACGAGCAGAACCGGACAGCGAGCACCACTGCTCGCCGGTTCTGCGGTCGGATGTGGTGAGAGCAGGCGACAGCGAGAGGCGGCGGGGTGGCGCCCAGCGCCGCCCCCCGCCTCCGCTGGGCTTGTCTAAAGCGCATATTCCGGCGCGACAACGAAGGGGAAGCGTCACCTGTTACCGTGGGGCCAGCCTGATCCAGGTGCGCCTCCGTGGGGATGTGGCGGCAGGAAACACGAGCGGCTGCGGCCCTCGTGGTGAAATTGTCGAGTTCACCCCGGCTTCGCGTCGGCGGATGCTGGAACTCGTGGCGAGAGTGGAAGAGGCGGCGGTGCCTCTCGCCTTCACACTCACCTACCCGGACAACTTTCCGCTCTACCGGGAGGATTACAAAGGCCATTTGGAGGCGTTCTGTGACCGGATGCAACGACGTTGGCCGGGCGTGGCGATTATTTGGAAGCTGGAATTCAAAGAGCGGCAATCGGGCACGAACAAGGGGAAGATCGCGCCGCACTACCACTTGCTTGTTTTCGGCGTCCCCTGGCGGTTTCGCTTCAAAGAGGAGCGTGGGGAATCCGCACGGCTGCGCCGGGTGCGTGTTCACGAGGGCAGCGAGCACTGGAAAGAGGAGATTGAACTCAACGGCTCAAAGCAGTGTACGGTGATGAGTGTATGGGCCGTTCTTGAGCGGCAGCATGGCCTCCATGACAAATACTGCATCGTGGGCGGTGTCATGTACGTCTGGCGGTCGTATGACCAAATGGCGCGGGATGTAGCCCCAACGACCTATCCCGCGCTCACCAGGCCCAGCGCAACAATGGCAACGCCAGCAGCGCCGGTCCGTCCGGGTGGCACAATCGTGGGCGGTGCCCTTCGGTAGTACTAAAACCGGAATCCGACACTCAAATGAAAACACCCTTCAATTTTCCCGCCGCATTTCCGCGCGACGACGGGAGCAGACAAGCGCGGCGTACGAACACGGCCGGCAGTGAGCGTGCGAAAAAACAGCCGGCAACAAACGAAAGAAACATATATGACAGTTAAAGTATTGGTATTGAGCGACAGGGCGGATGAGTACACGGGCAAAAAGGGACTGGTGAAGCAGCAAGTCCTCACGGTGATGGACCAAAGCGACACGGGCGAGCGATTGGCGCAGCCGATTGAATACTCCATGAGTGAGGAGGAAAAACCCATCCATGCCGGCAAACTGCAAGACAAGGTCATCAACCTGGGCATCCGGGAATTGATCGCCTTCGGCAACAAGATGAGGGCGCGGGGGAAGATCGTGGGCGTGGTCGGGAAATAGCCCGGAAATCCACCTGCACCGTTTGGTGTCTTCGTCGGGCAACCGCCGGAGGCACCAAACACCCTCTACAAAATTCAGAATTCATCATGGAAAGCATTGGTCAACCGCCGGAATCTTCGCCATCCGCACAACCTGCGCGGCGTGTCTATGTACTTCATCCGTTTCAAAAAGGTGGTAATTCCGTTGGCATGAACGAGGGGCCGGGGCGGGGCGGCGCGCCAGCGCCGCCCTCCCCGGCCCTTATTCATCAAAATAGTAACAGCGGCATTGAGATGCCGACCACCGGGGGAAAATCGGATGGGGAAGCCCGGATTGCCGTTTCCAAGATGATCCAAAACCTGCCCGGCCGGCTGCGCAAAAAGATGTTTGCTCTGCGCCACCGGATTGAATGGATGGTCGCGGAATATGGGATTGAGCGCGTTGGATTGCAAACCTTGACCATCCGCGAAAATGTCACGGACCGGAAAGAGTTCAACCGACGGTTCAAGTCCATTTCGACCAATGTGTTCCCAAGAATTTACCAGGATTGGCTTCGGGTCTTTGAACGGCAGCAGCGCGGGGCCTTGCACGCTCATGTCGTCGTGGTCACGAAAGAGGACATTCGCACGGGCTGTGATGTGGCGGCCCTGAATCAATTGCTCAAGGACAAGAGGGACAGGAAGATCACCAAGTGGGTGTATTACGCCGGAATCCAACGCCTGGCCTCGCCGAATCTGCGGGCCATCTGGAAGGAGTTCCGGCGATTGTGCGGCGTGCGGGAGTTCAAGGCGCGGCGCAATTCCAAGGGCAAGCGGTATTACAAGTTTGACGCCTGCCATTTGCTGCCAATTATCAGCACCCCGCAGGCGATGGCGATGTACGTCTCCAAATACATCGCCAAGAGTTTCGAGAACCGAAGGGCGGAAGACAAGGGGATGCGTCTGGTCGGTTGCAGCAAACGCGTTGCCCAAGTTTGCAACGAGCGGTTTTCCTGGATGGACGGGGCTGGGAGCCTCTGGCGGACCAAGCTCGCCATCTTGGCTGAAATGCTGCGTTTTCAAACGTCAGATGATTTTGCCGGGAGTCTTGGGCCGAAATGGGCCTACCACTTGAGGCCGGTGATTGAACTGTTGAGCCTGCCGTACTACAGCAGCATGAAGCTGGCCCGGGCGGATGGTTGGGATTTGGTGAGCACGTTCGACGGTTCGCCCTGGCCCTGGCCTGATCTGAACCTGCCCAAAGCCGACATGCAGGCGTCGCGGATGCAGGCGTTTTGCCTGGCCCGGCAATTGATTCAGCGGCGGGGCCGGAAGCGCAGAAGCGAGCGGCGGGCGTTGGGAGCCTGGGGGCGGGAGCGATGCGAACACGAGCCGGATGTACCGCGGGTGTTCACGGTGTTCAGACCACCGCCAAAGCCGGAGGTCTTGACGCAAGGTGAGCTTCCGGGAACGGAACCGCTGCGATTTTGGGCAGACTGAATATGAACGACGCGCAACATCAATTTCTGGCGTTGGTTGGGCGGCCACCGGCCCGGCTGACCGTCGAACAAGCAGCCTGGGTGCTCGGTTGCCAGCCGCATGATCTGGCGATCCTCATTTCATCGCGTCTGCTCAAACCGCTCGGCAACCCGACTTCAAACGGACTGAAGTTCTTTTCCACGGTAGAGGTCATGGAAATGGGCAAAGACCGAGCCTGGTTGGCAAAGATGACGCAAGCCATCAGCCAACACTGGCACAAGAGAAACTTGCATCAGAAAAGCCACTCTCGAAATGAAGCGCAGAACGGTTTGTCGGTGGATTCGGAGATGATACATGAGCCACATGATCTTCGAGGCTAGGGAGCCACACTAACAGCCCCTCCAAGTTGTTCACTGCGAGGTATGGGCAAAGCCATTGTCTTTATATCTCATATTTGCGAGGAAAGGGAAATTGCAATCGCTTTCCGAGAGCTGGTTTCTTCCAGTTTTCTCGGCTTGATCGAGGTGTTTGTTTCTTCCGATGAACATAGTGTTGCAATGGGGCAAAAATGGCTTAACAACATTACCCAAGCTTTACAAACATGCGCCGTGGAGGTGGTTTTGTGCAGCCCTCAGTCGGTGAAACGGCCTTGGATCAATTTTGAGGCGGGGGCCGGCTGGATCCGCGATATTCCCGTAATTCCACTTTGCCACTCCGGTATTGAACCGTCCACCTTGCCGCTGCCGCTCAATCTGCTCCAGGCCGCCAAAGCCAGAGAGGTAGCCAGCTTGCAGTTGATTTTTCCGGTGCTTGCTCAGGCAATAGGCGCACAGGTGCCAAAGGTTGATTTCTCTGAGTTCGTGGCCAAGGTGAAAGAATTTGAAATTGCTTACACCTTCTGGGATGAATGCAATGCTTCCTTTGCAAAAATCAACGGCCTTGACGGAAAAATCATTCCACATTTGCGTACAAACCAAGGGCTTACGTTAAACCTTACTGAAACTCAAATTGGATGGTTGGAGGGATTCATGCACTTCCTCGAAAAGCACGACATTTTGAAGGTCCAGCGCCAGGGTTTTACCCACATGACAGGGCAAGGAGTTTTTCATGGATGCTCGTTGATTCCGTTGTCAAAACTACAGACGATACTTGCAGACCCGCACTTTCGCATATAGCGCCTTTTTGCCTGCGCTGGGGTAGGCGGGATTATTGATTCACCGCCATTGCCATTGGCAGTATTTTCCGTTCATAGTCCTCCAACGAAGGAACAACAACCTTTGCCTTTCTGGAATACGCCCGCACGAACGCTTTGGAACTGTGCCCAAGGGCCTGCTGGGCGAACCGCTCCGGCATCCCGACCGTCTTGGCCCTTTCCGCCCAGGCGTAGCGGTAGCTGTGGAGTGAAATGCCGGTAATCCCTACGGTCTTGAGCCGTTTGATGAACATCTTGGCGCGATGGTTTTCCTTTATCCGCGTCATGCGTGGGAACAATGGGCCAAACTTTGGAAGGGATTCCAAAAGAGCGGCAGCCTCGGCGCCGAACGTGATAACCACTGGTACGCTGGTTTTGCGGCGGTGGTAAGAAATGGTGTGATCTTTCCAGTCAATGTCTTCGGCGGTCAATTCCGCAATGTCAGTTTGCGAGCCGCCCAGGTGCCACAAGAATTGATAATACGCCCGGATTTCGGGATTGCGCTCGCGCTCGATAATCCTCTGGTGTTCCTCAAATGTAATCGCCCGGCGCTCCTTGTGCTCGACGGTGGGCCATTTCAGCCTTGGGAGCACAGGCCACGGAAGCCAGTGCATCCCCACCGCGAAATTGTGCAGACGGCGCAAGAACATATTGGTGGAGATGGTGCCGGCGTCCAGCACCTGCAAGAAGTGTTCGGATGCTGTCTCGATGAGCTTTCGGCGGCGGATGAGATCAAAGGCCCGGTCCCTCATGGCCGAAGCCCACCGCGCTTGCGTCGGGCCGTTCTTGAGCGGCAGCATGGCCTCCATGACATCCTGCCATGTCCGCTGCGCCCAATGTCGCATCGGCGTGCTGCAAATAGACCTGGGCGATTTGCAGGTTCATGGCCGGTTGCCGCGTGGCCTCGTTTTTGGTGTTCAGGAGGGTGATGGCTTCGCCCTCGTCTTTGGTGCGCAGGCTGGTTTGTTTGCCAGTCGCCGTTTCTTCGCAGTAGAAAACGCCCGCCCGCCGGAACAAGATGAATCGTTGTTTCATGTCTGATTCACTGAATTGTGAACCAGTCCAGTCGTTTCGCGTTAGCGAGTACTGGGCGAGTTTCAGCGGAGTACTGGCGAATTGTGGGCGAGTAGTTGTT
>Ga0181533_1004066_pt1 | contig 15277 bp, 13 predicted proteins | sample PEATcosm2014_Bin_45_FD_119772 | JGI IMG/M metagenome (GOLD analysis project Ga0181533, IMG submission 119772) | Peatland microbial communities from MTU Mesocosm Facility, Houghton, MI, USA - PEATcosm2014_Bin11_60_metaG | ecosystem: Environmental > Terrestrial > Soil > Wetlands > Peat | place... | reverse complement strand
TGAAGCCCTCGCGCACGATGCGGCCGGCATGTCCGGAGTCCTCTATGGACAGGGGGCCGAGAAGCGGATTGCGAATGCTCTCAACCTGGTTCAACCTGACCACCGCCGGATCGAAAACGTCCGCCATGAACTGCCTTTCTACGTCCACAGTGAATGCCTCATTGAGCCAGACGTCAAAGGGGGTCTCCATAGTCGTTTCACTGCCGCACTGGTTATGTTCGAACTCGTGAACTATCACCGCATGGGCGTAGAGGAGGAATTGGTCCATGGTGTGCTCGCCGACCAGGGCCGCATCAGTGACGATTGTGGTGTTTCCGGCGTTTTCCATGCCTCCGAAATTGGACCTGCCCATGCAGATGGTCCGATAGGTATCTCCCGCGTATTCATAGTCCTGGGTCGCCTTGACCCACAGGACCGACCTTTGGAGGATTTTCATCGGGACCTGCGCGCCCCTGCTTTCGCCCGGAGGAACAAGGTATTCAAGATTTATGGCGCGGCCGTTATCATAGACTGCACGGCCCCTGAGAACGTCCCATGTCCCTGCACAGGCGATGAAAAGGTAGGGGGGCATCGGAATGGGGTTGTTGAAAGTGATGGTCTGCCTGTCCGGTTGACCCGGCTTGCGAACGGGAACGCCGTCCGGGTTGGTTGCCGGGTCTACATCTCCGTTGCTTATGAGGTGCGTATAAGCGATGCCGGCTTCCAGGGTCGTTCTAAATGTACACTTGGCGCGGCAGTCGTCGAAGATGGGCATTATTCTCTGAAAGCCCCATTGCTGGCACTGGGACATATACTGCTGCGGCGCTCCGGGTGGAGTGACGTCCCTGTAAATGCCTTCCAGGACGTAATCTGAAGGATGGCACACGCTCCTGGTGCGCACGGAAAAGCTTTCTCCCGCCGGTACTTTGCGCGGCAGCAGGACGATCAGCTTGTTTTGCCCGGCATGATATTCATACCTAAGAGAGTTCCCGGCTGAATCGGGGCCCGAGCACCATTCGACGCTCACTATTTCAAGGTCGCGGGCATCGAGCGCAATCCTGTCAAGCTCCTGCCCGGCAGTCATGCGAAGGCAGTTTGCAGCTTCGACTCTGTCGTCCAGGAAGTTGAGATATATGTCAAGATGTTCCAGATGTATGGGAAGTTCGCCGAAGTCCTCGCGAAGATATCTATATTTTTCGTCGGGCAAGTTAGTCCTCCTCGATCTCCACGTAAAACTCAAACCTCGTCAATCATTCGGCCCCGCACGACCATATTGCCGGAAAAACGGCTGTGGATTCGGTCCAGGGCACGGTCGAGCCTCTCCTGCCTGTCGGTTTTCTGCCTTGATGAACTAATAGTCATTTGACAGGGGCCGGAAGAAAGGTTCGCTACGCCTGTTCCTATCAGGCGCACCTTTCGCGTCAGCTTCAGGTCCACTAAGAGCTTATGTCCGGTCTTAAACAGAACGTCCGTGGTGTCGAACGGCTCTGGAAGAGTGCGGCTTCTGGTGATCGTTTTGAAATCGGAGAGCTTTATCTTCAGAATTACCGTTCTTGCCTTGAACCCGAGTTTGCGAATTTCCCGGCCCACTTCCTCGGCCTGAGAGAGGAGCATCTTCTCAAGCTCGGCCATGTTGCAGGTATCCTGAGCAAAGGTGTGTTCGGCGCTGATAGATTTGGGGTCGCTGTAAGGCTCAACCGCTGAATTATCTATTCCCTGCGCCTTTGCGTAGAGGGCGGCGCCCCATTTGCCGAATTTATTTTCCCACAACTGCGCGGGAAACTTCAGAATGTCCGAGGCGAAAATAATGCCAAGCTTGCGCAGTTCCTCCCCACTTTTCTTGCCAACTCCGGGAATTTTACCAACAGGCAGGAGTTTCAGAAATTCTTTGACCTGCTCTTCCTCAAGTATCGTAAGCCCGTCAGGTTTCTTGAAATCGGAGGCGATTTTGGCGAGAAATTTGTTTGGTGCTATCCCGACTGAACATGTAAGGGAAGTGGCCTCGCGGATCGCCGCTTTTACCCGATGGACCAGGGCGTAAACAGGACCGTGGAGCCTTTCTGTCCCGGAAATATCTGCAAAAGCTTCATCGATTGATACCTGCTCGACAAGAGGCGATATCCCGCGCAGGATTTCCATGACAACGCAGGAGACCTCTCTATAACGGTTCATCCGGACGGGAAGGAAAACCCCCTGCGGACAAAGCTTTCTGGCCTGAAAAACAGGCATACCGGAGTGGACGCCGTAACGCCTGGCCTCATAGGATGCTGCGCAAACCACCCCGCGCATTGCGCCGCCCACTATCACAGGCTTTCCGCCCAACTCGGGGTTGTCCGACTGTTCCACGGCGGCGTAAAAGGCGTCCATGTCCAGGTGCATTATTCTTCTTGTCACGGATTTTTCACTTTACAAGCATAACCGGACAGTGGGAGAGGACCCCTACCTTGAAGCTGATTGTCCCCCAGCCTTCGGCGACGTTTTCGGGATCGAGTTTGTGTGAGCGCATTATAATCAAATCGACACCGTGTGCGACCGCAAAATTGAGTATTTCGTAAACTCGCCTCCCGTAAAGTACCTGCTTTTCCATCCTAAGGCCTTCCCGGCTGTATTCGGCTAACAGTTTATCGATTTTCCTGCCGGCGCGAACGCCAAGTTGCCTGTAAAATTTCTGAAAGTCCTCGGAATCGACTTCCTCAACGGTTTCGATTACATGGAGCACAGTAACGGCAGCTCCGCTTTCCAGCGCCATCTTGACGGCTATATCCATCGCTTTGCGGTTTCTCTCGGTGAGGTCCGAGGGTACCAGAATGTTTTTGAACATTTGGGCCTCCGAAATCAATTCAGATAGCACGGATGAGACAAAAGCGGGGCCGGTGATTAAGAATTTAAGACCGAAGCAGGCCGGTAACCAGATGGGAAGTTGAGTTCCTTGAGCTGAAACAATTGACAATTAGCGGAAATAAGTCTTTTAGTACAGCTTCGCCGGAATCTTTGCGGTCAACCGTACGCAAACCCAAGACGTGGATGCAGTCCGGATTTCGGCATTTGTGGACCCAGGCAGAAGAGTCTGTGAATCATGTCGTCTGTCAACAAAACAGGGGTTTACCTCATAGGGGCGCTCGGTTCCATCGCCTCAACGGTGGCGGCGGGCGCTTTTGCGTTGAAAAAGAAGCTGGCGCCGCCAACTGGAATGGTCACCTGCTCGCACATGTTCGATGGAGTAGATCTTATCGAGCCTGCAGACCTTGTTTTCGGCGGCTGCGATATAAGAACGGAGGCAAACTCCCGTGATATTTTTGAAAAAATGGCCCCGGTGGCGCCTGGAATTCTGATGGAAATTAAAGCTGAACTGGACCAATTTCATCATGATATCGATTGCGGGTGCGCAAAAAACTGTGGCGAAGCTATAGAGAATCTTGTTTATCCTTTAGGTGCGAAAGAAAAAAACCTTGAGCAAGAAATAGAGGACATGCGCGACAGTTTGCGCACATTCAGGCTCAAACACAGGCTCGATGAAGTAATTGTCGTAAATGTTGCGTCAACGGAGCCGCCCCTGGAACTCGATGCCTGCCACTGCGAACTTGCATCGCTGCGAAAACTGATCGCCGGCAACGAAACGCAAAAGTTGCGGGCGAGCACACTCTATTCATGTGCCGCAATCCTGGAAGGGTGTGCATATATAAACTTTACGCCGTCGAATGCCGCTCTTCCCCCGGCGGTTTTACAGCTTGCAGCCGAAAAAGGCGTCCCTGTCATGGGAAACGACGGAAAAACGGGTGAGACGCTGGTGAAATCAGCCCTGGCTCCCATGTTTGCATGGAGAAATCTGGAGATAATGAGCTGGGAGGGCTTCAACATACTGGGCAACATGGACGGCCGGATACTCGATCATCAGGAAAACCGCGAATCGAAAATCCGGACCAAAGACCATGTGCTGTGCAAAATCCTTGGATATTCCCCTCATACTTCGGTCAGCATAGGTTATGTCCCCTCCCTTGACGACCAGAAAACGGCCTGGGATTTTATTCACTTCAAAGGGTTTCTGGGGGCCAAAATGTCGCTTCAATTCATCTGGCAGGGATATGATTCCATCCTCGCGGCCCCGCTGGTGCTCGATCTGGTCCGTCTGGCCGAACTGGCGAAAAGGCGCGCTGAAGCCGGAGTGATGACCCACCTCGCCTCCTTTTTCAAAGCGCCGATCGGGGTCGAAAAACATGCCCTTCAGGAGCAGTTCCGTATGCTCGCCGATTATGCCGAAAACCTGAGGCAGGAGTTCCACAATCAAAACGAGGTTTAGAGTTGGAGGAGGTTTGACTTGTTTTTGAAAGTATTGTGGATTCTGATACTCGCGCTTGCCACACTGGTTCCCGCCTTTGCAAGCGCAGAAGAGCCGCAAGCGATAGAGCCTCTCATCTCGCATAACACACGCCTTATGATCTTTTCGCCCCACCCGGATGACGAGAGCCTTGGAGCTGGAGGGCTGATTCAGCGCGTTCTCGAGGCCGGTGGAAGGGTGAAGGTAGTATTCATGACAAGCGGAGACGGCTTTCCGGAGGGGGTGGAAAAGGAGAATCACATCTCCCATCCGACCGCAAAGGACTACTCCAGGTATGGTGAAGAGCGCCGGCTGGAGGCCCTGAGGGCCGTCACCACCCTGGGGATGAAGGAGCACGACGTTATCTTCCTTGGTTTTCCGGACGGCGGGTTGTCCTACCTTCGTTTAAAGTTTCGCGCACACCCGATGGCGTACAGGTCTCCTTTTACCAGGAAAACTCGCCCACCGGCGTTCGAGATTGTTGTGCCTCGCACCGACTACTGCGGCGAAGACTTGAGAAGAGAAATCGAACGGGCGATCTCTGCTTTTCGGCCTGACCTGTTGGCGACCACCCCACCCGAGGATCAGCATCCGGACCATAACTCAACTTACTATTTCGTTAAGGAGGCATTGATACATCTGAATAAGAAACATGCAAATCACAAACCCATGGTGCTTGCCTTCCTGATCCATTATGGACAGTGGCCGCTTGATCAGTGGGCGGGGACCGGGTCGCGCCTTAACCCCCCTGAGAACTTTCCCGATCGGGGGAAACAGTGGATTTCATTTACCCTCAAACCCGAGGAAATGGAAACCAAGCGCAAAGCCATCCTCCAGTACCATACTCAGATGCTCGTAATGGGCCGCTTTCTTTTGAGCTTTTCGAGGTCTAACGAACTGTTCATTAAAGAAGATTGAAGGTTGGCGGGGAACTTATCCCGCATCAACTCTCCTAAATGCTTTTACCCTCTCAATGATCTTGGGAATGAAGAACGAAAAGACAAAAAGACCAAGCGAGAAGAATACCTTCCAGCTAACCAACCCTGTCCATTCGCCGCTTGCCCAGACGTCTCTGACCGTCCCGACAAAAAAAGTGAAAATGAAGGTGCCCACGATGATACCCAGCGCTGTCCCGGTAAGATAATCCCGGAAACGCACCCGGGTCAGCCCCATGCCGAAGTTCATTGGGGTAAACGGGAAGTAGACAAGGCGCAGGTAAAGGACTGTGGCAAATCCGTTTCGCTCGATGGCCTCATCGTATTTCCTGAGCCTGTCGCCGATGAGTGATGCGGCAAAATCCCGTCCCAGGTAGCGCCCGATAAAGAATGCCATGCTCGATCCGAACATGGCCCCCACCCAGACGTAGAGAAAGCCAAAATAGGGTCCGAATATGGCAGCCCCCAGGGTGGTGAGAAGGGTCCCCGGCACAAACAGGCATACCCCTACCGCGTAGACAATCATGTACGCCAGTGGGGCCAGGAACCCCGTACCCTCCAGAAATCGGCCTAATCTTTCGGCGGTAAGGAATTCTTTCACCGGCGTAAAGCGAACAATGACCACGGCCGTGATTACGAAGAGAACCAACACGGCCGCCTTTATCACTGCTCCCCTGCGCTTTTCGTGAGATTCCATGAAACTCGGCCTTTTCTTACGGAGGCCGGAAGACAGAGGCCAGAGGACGGAAATCCTCTTTCCGTCCTCTGGCCTCCTACCTCCGTATGATCCGTCTCCCGGCAAGCCACAATCGTAGAACTGACTTTGCCAATGGAGTCAATCGAGTGCGGTTGTACTCATCGGCCACCTGCCGGATGGCCTCAGCCTGAGTCGGATAAGGGTGGATCACGTTGGCTATGGTCTTGAGGCCAAGTCCTCCCACCATGGCAAGACTGATTTCACTGATCATATCACCTGCATGACGGGCCACAATGGTGGCCCCGAGGATCTTGTCGGTGCCGCGTTTCACGTGCACCTTCACAAATCCCTCTTCCTCCCCGTCCGTAATGGCCCGATCCACTTCCTTCATGGGTCTGATGAAGGTGTCCAAAGGAATGCCTTTTTCCTGAGCGTCTCTTTCATACATCCCGACATGAGCGATTTCCGGATCAGTGTAAGTGCACCAGGGAATGTGAAGTGTGCTCAGTTTCTTCCTCCCCATAAAGAGTGCGTTCTGAATCACAATGCGAGCGGCGGCGTCTGCCATGTGAGTGAATTTATACTGAAGGCAGATGTCTCCGGCAGCATAGATCCGAGGGTTTGTCGTTTGGAGATAATCATTCACTTTGACCCCGTCTTTGCCGTCGTATTCGACCCCTGCAGCCTCAAGATTGAGCCCCTCGACATTAGGGGCCCGCCCAACGCCAAGGAGAATTTCATCCACAATCAAACTCTCTAATTTACCGTCTCGCTCATGGGTAATCAGCTTTCCCTGCCGGGTGGGAGTTACTTTTGTGGGGCGGGTCTTGAGGATGAGCTCAATCCCTTCCCTGAGAAAAGCCCTCTGGAGTATTTCAGCCGCGTCTGCATCTTCGCGATTTAAGAGATGGTCAGGCCCTTGAAAAATGAAGACTTGCGATCCCAGCCGATGGAAGGCCTGGGCCAGTTCGGATCCAAGAGGGCCGCCTCCGATGACGGCAAGGCGTCCGGGCCGCTCCGTCAGAGAAAAAACCGTTTCATTAGTGAGGTATCCCGCTTCTCTCAGGCCTTCGATCGGCAGTTCTACCGCTCGTGCTCCTGTGGCGATTGCAGCCTTAGTGAAGTGAAGAGCTTTGTCTCCCACAACGACAGAATCCGGTCTGGTGAATTGAGCCTCCCCCAGAAACACGTCGACTCCCAGGTCCTGAAAACGCTTGACCGAATCGTGGTAACTTATTCCCGACCGTAGTCGTCTCATGCGCTCCATAACGGCGGGGAAATTCACTTCAACCGTATCGGTCTGACAGACGCCAAATCCGGCGGCAGCACGGATATCCGCAACGGCACGTGAGGAGCGAATTATGCATTTGGACGGAACGCATCCTGCGTTAAGGCAATCGCCGCCAAGGAGGTGCTTTTCCACCAAAGCGACCCTGGCTCCCAGCCCTGCTGCACCTGCCGCCGTTACCAGACCCGCGGTGCCGGCTCCAATGACTACGAGATCATAGCGGCCGGAGGGTTCCGGGTTCCTCCATTCAGGCGGATGCAGGTTGGCAACCAAAACATTGTTGTACTGGTCCATTGGCAGAACTTGTGGAACGGTATCCGCTTTCATCGAACTCTCCTAAAGTGCATCAGTCCGTTCAAGCATTCAAAGAACAATAACTCAATCGCACTGTCGCACTGTAGCGCCAAACCACCCGCTCTCTGCTACTTCAGACACTGCCTTTGCCGAAACCGCAATCGGGATATCTGCACGATTCACAGTTCTGGCATAAGCCCCCGACGGCAAGTTCGGCCAAACCATGGGCAGTAATGCGCTCACCTGGCAGGAGGCGGGGAAAGACCAAATCAGGTTACACTGATCTTAATCTCATGGATGCCCCTGGCTCCGTCAGGATAGGAGCGGGCCAGCAGGCTCCCTGATCGATCAGGGTAAACCACCGGCTCTGCCGGTGGACTCCCAAAAGTTTGACATTTGCGGGAGTCGTCATTCCGGCAGTGTTTCTGAGCCGGAATCCAGAGTTTTGAAGCACGCCAAGATCGAAAGGGATGCTATCCGTGTAGCCTTACCCCCCGTAGAAGACCACCTTACTGATTCCCGATTTTGGACCTGCAAGTTCCAGGACCTTTTTCAGCGTCACTCCCTCCCAGATTGCATTCCCAATGGAATCACCCCCCACCGGATTGTCGATGCAGGCGAGTGTTACGGCTTGCGTCTTATCCTCAACTTCTCCATGTCCCCAGCTTGAGGGCCATCGGCTTCTCCAGCAGTCCTTCGATCCTAAGCTGCCAGGTATCCGGGGAGATATCGGCAACACCATCGTATGAGGAAGTTGCGACGGCACAAATCGCCTGGGGTGTCCGGTTGAGTGGATTCAGGTTTCATAGATGCTCCCCTATTCGCCTGAGACCCTCATTTACGATCTTTAAAGGGGAGCAGTTCGCAGGGAAAGGCTATTTCTTCTCTACCGGATATTGGCTCATAACCCATTCATCCCAGCCACCCTTGAGTACCTCGACTTGCTTGAAGCCTGCACTTGCGAGCTGTTGCGCCACACGGGCGCTGGTGGCCTCGTGGGGTCAGGCGCAGTATAAAACGATATTCTTGTCCTTGGAGTATTTGCCCATCCATTCTTTGGCTTCGTCAGGCGACTGCCGCTGCGCACCCTGTATTTTCCACTGGCTGGAATCCCAGTCATGGTCAGTTCGCACGTCAACTACGACCACATCCGGCTTCGTGAGATCTTCTTTCAATTGATCCGTACTGATAAAGGTAATTCCTTCGGCGCCGCCAACCAAAGATGCCGCAAAAATCACGATAAGGCATGCCGAAAGGCAGTATTTAAAGTTCGAGTGTCTCACTTGAATCTCCGTCTGAAAAAGGTTTAGACATGGCCTGAGCCGGGCCGGCAGAAATACGAAATCCCGGGTAACCGATTTGTATGTTATCCAAATCGACCGGTATCGCACTGAGCGGTGCATGCCCCCCTGGCAGGGTGATGAAAAAGGGTTCTCTGGTGGGAAAAACGCCTGAAAATGGCTAATGATTTCGACATTCCGTACCGGCTTTTGCCGGAATGACGTCACCCCGGACCAGATCCGGGGCGGAATCCAGGTCTTTCCTCAACTAATTGATTTTATGGCAAAAGACACTGGACCCCGGCTTTCGCCGGGGTGACATCTATAAGGTTTTTCACCCTGATGTGGGAATTCCAATGCTTTTTCATCACCCTGTTAGGATTGCAGAGAGCTGCCTAAGGGGGTTTTGAATTCCTGAAGAGATCCTGTTCTCATGCTTGAGCGGGCAGTGTTGCTGCTAATAGCCGACGCCGCCAAAAAACCAGTCCAAAGCACCTTGTTTTACGTCTTTTTCTCCAATCTTGCACGTGTCAAGACCGATTGAACATACTGTAACCATTTCCGGTCCCATCTTCTCAACGGCGGCGGTCGTCATTCTCTGTGCATCCAGCATCATTTTTGAGCCACGTTTCACCATTGCCTGGCCTTCAGCCATTGTGCTGCCGGTCATCATGCTATCGCCTTTGGTCACCATGCCATAGCCTTCCGTCATCATCTTGTCGGCCGACGTCAACTCTTCGCTTGCCTTTCCTTTCTTGGCCACTGCATCCATTATCATTTTGTTTCCATCCATCATCTTCTTTGCGCCTTCCATTATCGCCTTCTGACCTTCCTTCAATCCCTGGTCATCAGCAGCTTGTAAATATCCACCGGCAGCGAAAACGCCAATGGACAGAAGGACGATTAAAGAAGTTGCCAAAAACCTGCTGCGACTTTTCATGGTAATATCTCCTTATCTTGCGTTGATGTGAAACCGAAGCTTTATGACGGACCTCTGACTTTTGTCATCCGGCGGCACTATGGTTCTGTAGTGCAATCACCCCCTCTCCAATTACGTGCAGCGTGTGTAATAACCCGGAAAAACGCGCTTTTTGATGCTAATAAGCCTTTTGACAGTGAACTCGCCCTTCATGAGGATTTCAACTTCTACTTCTAAACACGGTAATCCCCAATGTCAATTTAAATGTCAATTCAGGATGGCGCCTGGATTAACGGTTTTTGAAAAAGACCCTGAACCTCCTGCCCGCCGCTTGCCTGGACCGAACGATCAACGGTCCGGGCCTCGGACAATATCCAACAGCTTTGTGCTTTCCTCGGGCGGCAGCAAATCTCCGAGTTCCGCCTGAAGGGCCGCGTAGGTGTCTCTTACTGCAAGATAGCCGTTCAGGCGCGCCGCGGCCGTCGAATTGACAAAGTCCTCTTCGGACGGGTACATCGCCTCGAGTTCTCTTATCAATTCCGGCCTCTGCCTCAGGTAGTACTTCTGGTGATAGTTTTCCGCCCGGTAGAACCTTGAAGCAGGCGATATCTCAGTGTATATCTTCCTGTGTGTTCTTGCCTCCTCCCATTCCATGGATTCAACAGCCAGCTTTTTCTGTTCTTCATTGTGGTAGAAGATTGCGGACATATACTGCCTCGACCACGGGCGGCTTCCCGGATCGTGGCTCTTCCAAAAGATTTCAAGCAATTCCCCGTATGAAATAACGGCCGGGTCATAGTCGATCTCTATGCTCTCCGCATGGTCACCCAAAGCGCGGTAGGTTGGATTTTCTTTATTTCCGCCTGTGTAGCCGACCCGCGTACGAATCACTCCTTTGATGCTGCCAAACTGGGCATCAGAACCCCAAAATCAGCCAAGAGCAAAAGTCGCGGTTTGCATTTCCACCGTCGCTGAAGTTAAGCCGGCGAAGTGCTTATTCTCCACGCTCGTCCGGCTTTCCGATGGACTATTCATTATTTCCCCCTGTTTCATTGGTTGTGGTCCGTCTTCGGCAGGAGGGTTAAATGGACATAGCGCACTGCCCAGAAAAAACCCGGCAAGCGCCAGCCAGACGATCCTGCTCCTCGGAGCAAAGACAAACTCGGTTAGTCTCTTTGGCAAGGAAGTCATTTGTGTTATCTCCGTTCGTCCGGAAGCTCCACCCGTTTTTCGCATGGAAACCGTGTGTCTGATGACCGCTGCTTGTCCGGCGTGCTTCAATGGTAAATGTTTATAATGAGGAAATTTTAAAGAAAAAGTCAAGATACGGTAAAGAATTGGTCGATCAGGGAGATATCGTTTGTGTGAGGTCCCTTAGCAGGGTGAACCAGAACACGGTTTTGCCGGGAGCGCTTTGCACCCCTGTTTTTCCGCCGTGGGCTTCCAGGATTTCCTTGACTATGGCGAGCCCTATTCCAGTGCCTCCAAAGTCTCTGGAACGGGATTTCTCTCCCCGATAGAAACGCTCAAAAATAAATGGCAGGTCTTTGGCTTCAATCCCAGGGCCGCTATTTTCGACAAAGAATGTCAACGCCTGGCCGGAGCTTTCTGTGCGGACAAGTACGGACCCACTTTCAGGCGTATACTGCAGGGCGTTTTTAAGAAGGTTTTCTATCACCCGGCTGATTTTTTCGCGGTCGGCCGGCACAGGGGCTCCGGTTTCACCCAGCTCCGTCCTGACCTGGATATTTTTCTGTCTGAATTCCAGATCGAATTTTTTCAAAGCGCGTGAGGCCAGTTCGACAATATCCGTCTCCTCCAGGTCAAGACTCAATCTTGCAGCATCGGCCCGGGCCAACTGCAGCAAGTTTTCCACAAGGGAAATCAGTCTCAGTGTTTCTTCCAGAAGCAGTTGGAAGGTTTCCTGCGTCGGGGGGACAACACCGTCTTGAAGCGCCTCCAGGTATCCTCTTATGTTTGTTAAAGGTGTGCGAAGCTCGTGAGCGACATCCGAAACCATGCTCCTTCTGAGTTGTTCTACGCGTTCGAGGCTTGCGGCCATCTGGTTGAAAGCGTATGCCAATTCGCCGATCTCATCGCGCGAATCCGCCCGCACTCTGGAGGAATAATCCCCCATGGCAATCAGGCGAGTGGTTTTTATCATCTGGTAAAGCGGCCGCAGTGCCATTTGAGTCAGCAGGAAGCTCAACAGCGCGCCCAGTAACAGTGCGCCGATGCTGGTCCAAAGAAGATAGCGGTGTACGGAGTGGATAAACATCTGGTGTGCATCCGTAGGACTAATCCGGTACTCTTTCATGAGAACCGAGAAGTAATCGGCCGCAAGAGTGTCGAGAACCAGCCAGAGGACAAGTATTACCAGTGCCACCACAGGCACATTGATTGCCAGCAGTTTCAAGAGCATGCCCTGTTTCATGGAAAAGATTCCTCTAGATCGTCTTGGGCGATCCGGTACCCGAAGCCTCATACTGTCAATATGTATCGTGGGTTGGCGGCGTCTTTTTCGAGTTTGTGCGTCAGCTTGCCTATATGCACGTCTATCACTCGATCGACCACCTGCTCACCCAGAGGATAGAGCGCATCCAGGAGCTGTTCTCGTGTAAAGAGCCGCCCTGGCGCATTCATGAGCAATCGAAGAAGCTTGAATTCCGATGGAGTGAGGACGATGGGGCGATTGTCCATTGTAACTTCGTGTTTACGAGTATCCAGTACCAGCCCTGCAACCTTGAGCTTATCGGACCTTTCCCCGGCGGTAATGCTCGTTCGTCTCAACACCGCCTTGATTCGAGCGACAAGTTCTCGGGGGCTGAACGGTTTAACCACATAATCATCTGCGCCAATTGTCAGCCCCAGGACTCGGTCGAATTCCTCACCTCTTGCCGTGAGCATCAGAATCGGAACATCCGAAAATTCCCGTATCCAGCGGCACACTTCCCAGCCGTCAAGCCTCGGCAGCATGAGATCGAGGATGACGACCACAGGATTTTTCTGCCGGACGAGTTCCAAAGCTTCGACACCATCGAAGGCAAGGGCGGTCTCGTATCCTTCGCGTTTAAGATAGAGGCTGATGAGCGAAGCGGTTTTATTGTCATCCTCAACAATGAGAACGGGGCCTGGTTTTGCCATGAGTCTCATCCTTAGGTTGTTTCACCGATCAATCCGGCCATCCGACGAATACATTAAAACTCCTCGTATGATAACTAAGTAAACACCACTTAATTAAAAAAAAGCCCCTTACCGATGGCCTCCCTAAAGCGCAGTGCTTCGCGTAGCGCGGCAGGCATCCCCTGAATGGTCTATCGACGCACGTTGGGCGGTTGCGGGATGCCTGCTGCTTTCCCGCAAGCTCGCGCGGCTGCATGCAGTCGTCTCGCGGAGCGTCGAGATCGGAGATCAAGCCCGCCGAAACCTCTGCGGCCACCGCCGAAGGCAGTGGCCAAGTTGGCTGGCGGTCCCACCGCCCCAGGGCGCAGTTTGAGATCACTGTCTAACCTAATCTTTACATTCCCTTGACGCTTTCATTACCTCCGGGAATTACTTTAATCCAAACAGGAGTTAAACTTAATCGGCCCCATGGTGGAACCTTGGGGGCCGTAAAATGACGGGAGATATTAAAATGAAAATGATCGTGATGGCTGCATTAATCGTATTGGCAGGACTTGTTCTGTTCAAATTTGGATCTTCTAACGGCAAGCAGAAAGAAAAGAGTTTAGCCGTGGATGAAGAGTATTCCGGGTTACCGAGAGCCACATTTGCTGGAGGATGCTTCTGGTGTGTCGAAGCAGATTTCGAAAAAGTAAACGGAGTCGTTGAGGCCATATCGGGCTATACGGGGGGCCGCACAGACAATCCTTCATATGAAGAGGTTTCGTCCGGGAAAACGGGACATGTGGAGGCCGTTCAGGTCATTTACGACCCCGCAAAAGTAACCTACGAGGAACTGCTGGACTTTTTCTGGGAACATATTGACCCCACGGACCCCGGCGGACAGTTCGTGGACAGGGGCGAGCAGTACCGCGGCGTCATCTTTTATCATGATGAGGGGCAGAGGGTAGCGGCCGAAGAGTCAAAGCGCAAACTGGAGAGTTCCGGTCGTTTCGATAAGCCCATTGTTACTGAGATCGTGCCGTTTTCGAAATTCTACAGGGCTGAGGAATACCACCAGGGTTATTCCAAAAAAAATCCGGTGCGCTACAAGTATTACAGATTCATGTCCGGACGTGATCAATTCATTACAAAAGTATGGAGTAAGGATATGCGCATCGCTCAAATAGAATCGGAAACCTCCAGATCAGGCATGCACGAGGTGAAATACTTGAAACCCGATGATGAGACCCTTCGAAAGAAACTCACCGATATGCAATACAAGGTGACTCAGAAGGAGGGTACCGAACCGCCGTTTAGAAATGAGTATTGGGATAACAAAAAGGAAGGGATCTATGTGGACATCGTTTCGGGCGAACCCCTTTTCGGTTCGTTCGACAAGTATGATTCCGGAACGGGATGGCCGAGCTTTACGCGCCCTCTTGAGCCGGACAACATCGTGGAGAAAAAAGATCGGAGTTTTTTCACGGTGAGAACCGAGGTTAGAAGCAGGCTGGGTGATTCACACCTTGGACATGTGTTCAATGATGGACCGCCGCCAACCGGCCTTCGGTACTGCATGAATTCAGCCGCCCTGAGATTCATCCCCAAAGAGGATTTGGAAAAGGAAGGATATGGTAAGTACCTCAGCATTTTCTCAAATTAACATGGGAAGCAGGAAGCGGGGAGCGGGAAGCTTTTGCTCCTCGCTCCCTGCTCTGGCCTGATGCTGCGCGCTGCGTGCTTGACGATACTTTGTATGATGCTAATATGAAGGAGCAGAGGGGTATCCCTCTTTGAACTTGTTGCAATGTTGCAGATTGCCGGTCGATATCTCCATCCCCGCCAGGAGTAGACCCGAAACACCCAATAATTCGAGGAGGTCGACGTGCTGCAAGTATTATTTATGCTTCTGTCCGCGTTTGTTACACTGGCCCCTGCATGCGCTCTGGCGGAAAAACCCGGGGCCATAGAGCCGCTCATCTCGAAAGAAACGCGTCTTATGGTCTTTTCGCCGCACCCTGACGACGAGAGCCTTGGAGCGGCAGGCCTCATTCAGCGCGTCATCAAAACAGGTGGAAGCGTGAAGGTGGTCTTTATGACAAACGGAGACGGCTTCCCGGAAGCAGTGGAAATGGGGGACCATATCTCCAATCCCACCGCAAGGGACTACCGCGAGTATGGTGAAGATCGCATGTGGGAATCCCTGAAGGCCCTGACTACGTTGGGGATGAAGGAAAGCGATGTGATCTTCCTCGGCTTTCCGGACGGCGGGTTGACCGCCCTTCGTTCTAAGCCCGGCGGAAAGCAGAAGGCTTACACATCTCCTACCACCAGGGAAAACCGTCCATCGGCTCTCGAAGTCGTTGTCCCCCAGATAGGTTACACCGGTGAGGGCCTGCAATTGGAGATCGAACGGGTGCTCTCCGATTTCCGGCCTAACATGTTGGCGACCACCGCGCCTGAGG
>Ga0181533_1004063_pt1 | contig 15281 bp, 14 predicted proteins | sample PEATcosm2014_Bin_45_FD_119772 | JGI IMG/M metagenome (GOLD analysis project Ga0181533, IMG submission 119772) | Peatland microbial communities from MTU Mesocosm Facility, Houghton, MI, USA - PEATcosm2014_Bin11_60_metaG | ecosystem: Environmental > Terrestrial > Soil > Wetlands > Peat | place... | reverse complement strand
TTGTGCCGGCCGACCGGTGTCCAGGGCCGCCCGGGTGCGGGGTTACAAATCCCGCCCGCGGGCACCGCACTCGCTCCATCAGACGGCTGTCACCGGTGACGCCCCTCGATGAGCGAGATTTGCAGTACGTAACCGCACCGGTGACTCATGTCAAGGAGTATATTCAAAACAGTGACTGCGGCCCAAGCTTGCATTTCGATCCGCCCGTAAATATCGTTTTATGGGTTTACGGGCGGAACAGGCGCATGAAAACGACCATCGAGCTGCCGGATGATCTTTACCGCAGAGCCAAGTCGACGGCGGCGCTGCGCGGGCAAAAGCTCAAAGATCTGGTGGAGGAAGGGCTGCGTCTCGTCCTCGAGGGTCCGCGCCAAGCGCGGCGGCAGCGGGATTTGGCGGAGCTGATGAGACGCGCGCGCGGAGTCGTCGATTCCGGACTGACCGATCTTGCTTCGAATCCCCGGCATCTCGAGGGTTTTGGCCGCGATGCCGGCGATCATTAGATACGGGCCCGCTGGTCGCTTTTTTCGACCGTTCGGAACGGCACCATGGCTGGGTCGCGAGCATCACGCAGACGACGAGACTGAGCGGCCGGTTCCGGGATATTCGTGAGCCCGGCGGGAGTCGAACCCGCGACCTCGTGATTAAATGTCAACGGAACAACCTATTGCGGGTGTTCGTTAGGTGTTTCACAATTCGGGACCGTATACGCCACCGTTATCAGTTAGGTCATGGTAGTTTCGGTTTGCAGACCAAGACAGGTGGTGTGCTTCCTGGTGGTTGGAGCATCCAGATACATCCGTATTGGCAATTAGGCGGACAGCACTGTTGATAATTTGGCTTCCAAACCGTACCCGCCGTACAGGTGGGGGGCGCGCACTGACCATTTGAATTTAAAACCTGCCCCCCCGTACACGTGGGGGGAGCCTTATAGAATGCCAGTATGTTGTAGGTCGAGTCTTGAGTCGCCGTGAATTTGACGGCCCCGGGCTGCGGCTTTTGCGCTCCCGTCAAATCGACCCACTTGTCGAAAACGGCACTGGTCGGAGTAATGTACTGATAAGCCGCGATAGTTTCAGTGTTCGCGGTCGACACCCAGCCATCATTGTTGCCGCTGTCGGTCAGGGTCGGCTGCCCGGGAGGAGGAGGCGGGTCCGGCGTGACCGTCACAAAGATATCGTTGACAAGATTTCCGGTCGATTCATCGAAAGCGTCAATCGTAGCGCCAGATTGTCCTATCCCACCACAATTTGTCCCAATACACTGAGGTAGGTACACCAAGAGGATCACAATGCTGTTCGATCCCACCATAAATTGAGGGAGATTATTAACAGTGAAAGGAGGATAAAATGTCTGCGCCCCTCCCGGCACCGGCAGGCCGGTGACATTCACGAACGCTAAAACGTATTGGGTTGTGGGGTTCACAGGCCACGGTGACGGCATCCAGGCTTGCGGAATAGTCATCGTTTTGTTGATTGCCAACGGATTACTATAGGGATTACCAAATTGCATAAAACCGCTGGCGCTTGACCTCGTCGGCCGACGCTCATGGCTCCCCGATTGGAAATAAACGGAGTTAACGGTGTAGGTTTGGCCGTAAGCCTTCTCGGCTGGAGCGCATAGCCCCCCAATCATCAGACAGCATAAGATGAGCAGCCAAGGTGACGCCGAGCGTTTGTCTTGAGAGAAAACGACTTGTTCTTTCTGAAATAACATGGCTTTCCCTCCCTGCTAAACCGACGTGCTCCTGATCGGGTATTACGATACGTCAACCAAGCGTTGCGCACAAGCGACCGTTCTATTACATGTAGAAGCGTTCCAAACAGCGGTGTGTAGGACACGGAGAAGAGCACGCCCGAAGAGCGTAAGCGCGTTATTTGGGCGATGTGCAAAATGCGACTTGGCCGAAGTCTGACGGCATTACGCCGGCGTCGCCGACTAACATTTACGGGAGATCAATGCGGCGCTCTTCCCCTCTCCCGCTTGCGGGAGAGGGGGGCTGTGCAGCAGCCGGTTGAGGGTAATGGCTCATGCGGCAAGGCCAGAAACGGGATTTCGCGCGCGCCCTACGTCGCAACTCCAGCGATGCCGAGAGGAAAATGTGGCGCATGCTGCGGGACCGCCGGTTGGGCGGCGTCAAATTTCGTCGGCAAGTACCAATCGGTCCGTTCATTGCAGATTTTGCGTCGACCGAACACAGACTGGTGCTCGAGCTTGACGGCGGGCAGCATGCCGAGAGCGCCTACGACGCGCGGCGCGACCGCGTTCTTGAATGCGAGGGGTGGCGCGTTGTGCGCTTCTGGAACAATGACGTGATGAAGAATAGCGAGGGCGTGTTGGAGATCATTCTGCAAACACTTACCCTCACCCCGACCCTCTCCCGCAAGCGGGAGAGGGAGTAGGTGTGCGCCGACGCTCCGCCGCCTACTCCCCCTTCAAGCCCGCCGCCTTGACGATCGGGTACCACTTGTCCTTCTCGGCCTGCTGAAACGCGCCGAGCGCGGCCGGGGTCTGCTGGTCGGGCAGCACGACATCCTGGCCGACCTGGGCGAGCCGCTGCTGCACCGCCGGATCGGCGAGCGCTTGGCGCAGCGCTCCGTCAAGTTTGGCGATCACGTCCTCGGGGGTGCCTTTCGGCGCCCACAGCCCGTGCCAGAGCGAGCCGTAGAAGCCGGGCAGGCCGGCCTCGTCGGTGGTCGGGATGTCGGGCGCCGCAGGCGACCGCGTCTTCGCCGCCAGCGCGTAGGCGCGCACGGTGCCGGCCTTGATCTGCGGCAACGAGTTGGACAGTTGGTCGGTCATCAGGTCGATATTGCCGGCGATGAGGTCCTGCATCGCGGGCGCCGCGCCGCGATAGGGCACGTGCTGGAATTTCATTCCGGTCATGTTCTCGAAATTGACGACGCTGACTTCGGCCACCGAGCCGCCGATGCCGATCGAAACGCTGTTCTGATTGGCCGCGAGCCAGGCCAGAAGCTCTTTCAGGTTTTTCGCGGGCACCGCGTTCTTGCTGACGATGATTTGCGGATTGACGCTGATCTCGGCGACCGGCGCGAAATCCGCAACGATGTCGACCGGCAGCGGATACATGGCGCCGATCAAAAGATTCGAGCCGTTATTGCCGACTTCGAGCGTATAGCCGTCGGGCGCCGAGCGCGCGACTCGGGTGGCGGCAATGCTGCCGCCGGCGCCGGCGACATTCTCGATGATGATCGGCTGGCCGAGCGGACCTTGCATCTTGTCGGCGACCACCCGCGCCACCAGATCGGTCGGTCCGCCGGCGGCGAACGGCACGATGACGGTGATGGGCCGCGCCGGATAGGCTTGCGCCCGCGCTTGCGGCGATGTCGTCGCGAATGCGACGAGAACGCTTGCCAGAAGGAAAAATCGATAAGTTTGATGCATCGCCCCCTCGACTACTTTGTGTCGCCAGCAATTCGTTCTCTGGCAAGCAGAGCCGCTGAAACCCGGATGTCGCGGCGATCATCCAGGCTACGCGTGCCGCGAGCAAGCCACGGTCGGCTTCGCTGTCGCTCAACTCACTCTACGACCGTAACGCCAAGTCGGGGCCGATTGAAGGCCTTGCCAAGCCGATGTAAGACCGCACACCGTTTATCCATGCCCGGGCAACTCTTAAGGATTGCGCCGGGCATGTCTGTGAAGGCGCAGCTTTGAAAGTCGACGCATAGCGAGGACTGCAATGGGTGAATTCGCCATCGGCCAGCCAGTGCCGCGTTTCGAGGACCCACGCCTCGTCAAGGGCGGCGGCCGCTATGTCGCCGACATGGTGTTTCCCGGCATGGCCTTCGGTTTCGTGCTGCGGTCGCCGCACGCGCATGCCCGCATCCGTTCGATCGATACGGGGAAGGCCAAGGCCGCGCCCGGCGTGCTCGCGGTCCTCACCGGCGCCGACTACAAGGCCTCGGGCTTCGGCGACCTGCCGGTGCCCGGCGGGCTCAAGCGCCGCGACGGCGCGCCGGGCTACCGGCCGCGCTATCCGGCGCTGGTCGAAGACCGGGTGCGGATGATCGGCGATTATGTCGCCTTCGTCGTCGCCGAGACCTATTACCAGGCGATGGACGCCGCCGAATTGATCGAGGTCGATTACGATCCGCTGCCGGCCATCGTCTCGACCGGCGACGCGGTCGCGCCCGGCGTGCCGCTCGTCTGGGACGATTGCGCGAACAATATCGGCTTCGTCCAGATCGAGGGCGACAAAGCTTTGACCGATGCGGCCTTCGCGCGCGCCGCCCATGTGGTGAAGCATAAATTCGTCATCAACCGCGTCACCGCAGCCACCATGGAGCCGCGCGGCTCGATCGGCCTCTACGAGCCGATCGACGGCCGCTACACCATCTACACGACGTTGCAGCGGACCAATGTGTTTCAGACCGAGCTGTCGCACTATGTGTTGAAGGTTCCCGACAGCAAGATCCGCGTCGTCTGCGGCGACATCGGCGGCAGCTTCGGCATGAAGTCGGCCGTCTATAACGAAGTGGCACTGGTGCTGTTGGCGGCCAAGCTCATAGGCCGGCCGGTCAAATGGATAGCGACGCGTTCGGAATCGTTCCTCTGCGACGCGCAGGCGCGCGACAATGTCACCGAGGCCGAGCTGGCGCTCGATAAAGACGGCAATTTCATCGGCTTCCGGGCCAAGATCATCGCCGCGATCGGCGCCTATCTGCAGGTCGGCATGCCGGCCTTCACCGGCAATCTCGGCACGCTCGCCGGCGTCTATCGCACGCCGGCGTCGCATGTCGACGTCACCGCGGTATTCACCCATACCCAGCCGGTGCGGCCCTATCGCGGCAACGGCCGGCCGGAAGCCGGCTATATCATCGAGCGCATGGTCGATCTCGCCGCCGACCAGCTCGACCTCGACCCGGCGGAGCTGCGCCGCAACAACAGCATTCCGCCCGCGGCCATGCCGTTCAAGACCAGCGTGACCTTCACCTATGATTGCGGCGAGTTCGAAAAGAATCTCGATCTCGCGCTCGAAGCCGCCGACCAGAAGGGTTTCGAGGCGCGCCGCGCCGAGGCGCGCAAGCACGGCAAGCTGCGCGGCTTCGGCTTCTCCAACACCATCGAGCGCTCGGCGGCGGCCGGCCTCGAGGGCGCCGAGATCAGGTTCGACCGCACCGGCTCGGTGTCGATTTTTTCCGGCAGCATCAATCAGGGCCAGGGCCACGAAACCGCGTTCAAGCAGATCGTGTGCGACCGGCTCGGGCTCGACCCCAATGAAGTCACCTACATTCAGGGCGACACCGATCAGGTGTTCTTCGCCGAAGGCACCGGCGGCTCGCGCTCGGCGACATTTTCCGGCTCGGCCTTCACGCTGGCCGCCGACAAGATCGAGACCAAGTCGAAGGCGATCGCCGCCCATATGCTCAAACTCGACATAGGCGACATCAAATTCTCCGACGGCGTGTTTTCGAGCCAGAAGACCAACCAGACGCTGACCATCAAGGAAGTCGCCAAGGCTTCGCTCGAGCCGAAGAACCTGCCGCAGGGCATGGAAGCCGGCCTGATCGAGAAGGCGATCTATGCCGGCAAGGTCGCGAGCTATCCCAACGGCGTGCACGTCTGCGAGATCGAGATCGACGAGGAGACCGGCACCGTCGAGATCGTGAACTATAACGTGGTCGACGACGTCGGCACCGTGATCAATCCGCTGTTGCTGCACGGCCAGATCGACGGCGGCATCGCCATGGGGGTCGGCCAGATTTTGATGGAAGACATCAAATTCGATTCCGCCGGCCAGATTCTCACCGGCTCGTTCATGGACTACGCGATGCCGCGGGCCGGCGACCTCACCGCCTTCCATGTCGACTCGAACCCGGTGCCGACCAAGACCAATCCGCTCGGCGTCAAGGGTGCCGGCGAAGCCGGCTGCGTCGGCGCCATGCCGGCGGTCGCCAACGCTCTGGTCGACGCGCTCTCGGCGCTCGGCATCAAGCACGTCGAAATGCCGGCGACGCCCGAGGTGCTGTGGCGGGCGATCCGCGCGGCGCGGGGGAAGGACGCATAGCGTGCTCCCTCGCCCCGCTTGCGGGGAGAGGTAACAACCTCGCGCCATTGTTTGTTAACCTAAAACCGCCCAACGCCGTTTAACAAAGCTGAAATTGCTCTGTGTTTATCTGGCGCCCCAGGGATGGAAATCCCGCGGGATGTGCAAAAAACATGGAAACAACAAGTGCACGCGATCCGCGCGCGCCGGCCGGTCCGGAAATGACCGGTCGGGTGGTGGCCATCACCGGAGCGGCGGCCACCGTGGAACTCACGGCGCGCGCGCCGAGCGGCAACAGCGCGACGGTCGGCAAATTCATGGCGCTGGTGACGGCGAAGAGCCTCATCGTCGGCTTGGTCACCGAAATCGGCGAACAGGCGCTGGCGCCGAACGGCACCGGGCAGTCGTTTCGTAAAGTCGCCCAGATCGACCTGATCGGCGAGATCCGCGCCAAGGCCGGCGCCGCGCATTTCGATCGCGGCGTTTCCGAATACCCCAATATCGGCGACGCCGCGATGATGCTGAGCGACGCCGAGTTGCGGCTGATCTACGGCGCCGCCAATGCCGATCGCGTCGACATCGGCTCGCTGCAGCAGAATCCCAACGTCCATGTCCACATCGACATCGATCTTCTGGTCAGCCGGCATTTCGCCATCGTCGGCACCACCGGCGTCGGCAAGTCGAGCGGCGTCGCCATCATCCTGCAGAAGATTCTCGACACCCGGCCGAACCTGCGCATCTTCCTGGTCGATCCGCACAACGAATACAGCCACTGCTTCGGCGACAAGGCGCAGGTGCTGACGCCGCGCAACATGCGGCTGCCGTTCTGGCTGTTCAATTTCGAGGAGATCATCGACGCCTTCTTCGGCGGCCGGCCGGGCGTCGACGAGGAAGTCGAGATCCTGTCGGAAGCCATTCCGATGGCGAAGGCGGCCTATCTGCAATATCGCCCCGGCGCCGACCGCCAGATCAGCAAGAAGCGCGAATCGCGCGACTCCGGCTTTACCGCCGACACGCCGGTGCCCTATCGCATCGAGGACCTGATCAATCTGCTCGACGAGCAGATGGGCAAGCTGGAGAACCGCTCGTCGCGGATGATCTATCACAAGCTGATCGCGCGGATTCAAACGATCCGCAATCATCCGCGCTACAGCTTCATGTTCGAGAACGCCAATATCGGCGGCGACACCATGGCGGAGACCATCTGCCAATTGTTCCGGCTGCCGCCGCGAGACAAGCCGATGACCATCATGCAGCTCGCCGGCTTCCCGGCCGAGGTGGTGGATTCGGTGGTGTCGGTGCTGTGCCGGATGGCGTTCGACTTCGGCCTGTGGAGCGACGGCGTGGCGCCGTTGTTGTTCGTCTGCGAGGAGGCGCACCGCTACGCGCCCGCCGACAGCAAGATCGGCTTCGGACCGACCCGCCGCGCGCTCTCCCGCATCGCCAAGGAGGGCCGCAAATACGGCGTGTTCTTAGGGCTCATCACGCAGCGGCCGGCCGAGATCGATTCCACCATCCTGTCGCAATGCTCGACGCTGTTCGTGATGCGGCTGTCGAACGACCGCGATCAGGCGCTGATCCGCTCGGCGACATCGGACGCGGCGGCGAATCTGCTGTCGTTCATCCCGTCGCTCGGCACCCGCGAGGCGTTCACGTTCGGCCCCGCCGTGGCGCTCCCCACCCGGATGAGCTTCGGCGAACTGCCGGCGGCGCGGCGGCCGAACAGCGAGGCCGCCGGCAATACCCGCTCGGACGCCGGCGCCAATCTCAGCCAGGATCTGATCCCGATGGTGATCGATCGCTGGCGGAGCGCCACCGCCTATCAGCGCCAGCGCGACTACGACGCGACGGATTATGGCCCATCGCTTGATGCCCCGGCGCCGCAGCGGCCGGCGGCGCCTGTTTCGTCCGCCTCCGGACCTGCCGCTGCAGGCCCCGCCGTGCAAGCGCCGCCGCTCCAGTCCGCGGCTCGCAACGAATTGCTGCGTTCGAGCCTGTTGAAGCGGCCGCTCGATGCCGCGACGTTGAACGGTACGCCGACCGCTCCGCCGCGGCCGCGGTAATTCACTGTCCCGGAAACCGGCTTGCCCTTTTCGGCATCGTGCCGAGTTGCAGTCCGTCCCGAAATCGGTTCGATTGCGCGCTGCGCCGACCGATTCCATGGCGGCGGTGGATCAGGGGATGGGAGCGTCTTGGATGGCAAGGCCGGCCGATAGCGTCTGCGATAGAGCCCCGCTCGCCGGCATTCGCGTGCTCGAATTCTGCCACACCATCATGGGCCCGACCGCCGGCCTGATCCTCGCCGATCTCGGCGCCGACGTGATCAAGATCGAGCAGCCCACCGGCGACCCGACGCGGCGGCGCCTCGGCTTTGCCGCCGGATTCTTTGCAGCCTTCAACCGCAACAAGCGCAGCCTCGCCGTCGATCTCAAATCGGCCGAGGGCCGCGCGCTGGTCAATCGGCTGGCGCCGACCGCCGACGTGGTGCTGGAAAATTTCGCGCCCGGCACCATGGAGCGGCTCGGCTGCGGCTATGACGAACTTGCGAAAATCAATCCGCGGCTGGTCTATTGCGCGCTGAAGGGATTCTTGAGCGGGCCCTACGAGCACCGCCCGGCGCTCGACGAAGTCGTGCAATTCATGACCGGGCTTGCCTACATGACCGGACCGCCGGGCCAGCCGTTGCGCGCCGGCGCTTCCATCGTCGACATCATGGGCGGTCTATTCGCCGTGATCGCGATCGAGGCGGCGTTACGCGAGCGCGAGCGCAGCGGACGCGGGCAGTTCGTCAAGGCGGCCTTGTTCGAATCGACCGCGTTTCTGATGATGCAGCACATGGCAGGGCAAGCGGTGACCGGCCGCGCGCCGCCGCCGATGCCGTCACGCGACGGCGCCTGGGCGATCTACGAGCCGTTTGCGACCGCCGACGGCGAGCAGATCTTCCTGGGCCTCACCAGCGACGGCCAATGGCGCCGCTTCTGCGAGCAGTTCGGGCGCGGCGACCTGCTGCAGGACCCGGCGCTGCGGACCAACGAGGACCGCGTGCAGGCGCGGGCCACGCTGCGCCCGATCATCGCCGCCATCGTCGCGCGGCACAAGCTCGCCGAGCTCGAGGAAGTGTTCGACCGCATCGATATTCCGTTTGCTCCTGTCGCCAAACCCGGCGACCTGTTCGAGGATCCGCAACTCAATGCCTTCGGCCGCATGCTCGACGTGGAATTTCCGGGCGGCGTCCACGCCAAATTGCCGCGCCTGCCGGTCGAGATCGGCGGGCACGATTTCGCGCTCTACCGCCAGGCGCCGAAAATCGGCGAGCACACCGCCGAAATCCTCGCCGAGCTGAAACTCGCGCCGGGCGAGATCGATGCGCTTCTCGCGCGCGGCATCATCGCCGTCGGGGAAGCCCCATGAGCGATCTGCCGGCCGCCGTGCACATCACCGAAGAAGGCCCGCGCGAAGGCTTTCAGATCGAGCAAGGCGCGATCCCGACCGCGCGCAAGATCGCGCTGATCGATGCCTTGGCGCAAACCGGCCTCGACCGCATCCAGATCGTCTCCTTCGTCAATCCGAAAGCCGTGCCGGGCATGGCCGACGCCGACGACGTGGTGCGCGGAATAACGCCGCGGCCGGGCGTCGCCTATACGGCGCTCTGGCTCAACGAGAAGGGATTTGCCCGCGCGCTGAAATTCTCCGATCGGCTGAGCAATACCGGCACCATCCAGCTTGCGGCGTCGGAAAAATTCTTGCTGCGCAATCAAAACCGCAGCGCGGCGCAACAACTCGCCGGCCAGCATGCGATCGTCGACATGTACAAGGCGGCTGGCGTGCCGGTCGAGCGCGGCAGCATCATGGCGGCGTTCGGTTGCAATTTCGAAGGCGACATCCCCGCTTCGCGCATCGTCGCGCTGCTGCAGCAAATCCTCGGCGTGGCGCAAGCGCACGGTGTCACGCTGCGCTACATCACGCTCGCCGACACCATGGCCTGGGCGACGCCGCTTGCGGTCAAGCGTCTGGTCGGCACTTTGCGCGAGCGCTTTTCCGATCTCGATTTCGCGCTGCATCTGCACGATACCCGCGGCATGGCGATCGCCAATGCCTTCGCCGGCCTGGAAATGGGCGTGACGCGTTTTGACGCGGCGGTAGCGGGTCTCGGCGGCTGCCCGTTCGCCGGTCATGCCGGCGCCGCCGGCAATGTCTGCACCGAGGACCTGGTGTTCCTGTGCCACGAACTCGGCATCAAGACCGGCATCGATCTCGACGCCCTGATCGAATGCGCCAAGCTTGCGGAGGATGTGGTGGGCCATCCGCTGCCCGGTTCGGTGACGAAGGGCGGGACGCTGGAACGGTTTCGGGCGTAACCTACGCCTCCCCCGCGACCTTCCACACGCCGCTTGCGGTGCCGACGGTGCGGGTGCCGACCGTGACTTTGCAGCGCATGAAGATGATCGAGCGCGTGAGCCGCGCCACCTCGCAGTCCGCGACGACGAACTCGCCGAGCTTGACGGCGCCGATGAATTGCACGCCGAGTTCGATGGTGGCGTGCTTCTTGTCGTTGTTGGCGCGCAGCGCCGTCATGCCCATCGCCTGATCGACGAAGGTCGCCATCATGCCGCCGTGGACGATGCCGAATAAGTTGAGATGCTTTTCGGTGGCGACGAAGCCGAAGCGGCCGTCGCCCTGCCGCCACAGCGGGCCGATCAGGTCGCCGAAACCAGGCGACTTCACGCGCTTCCAGCCGGCGGCGGCGGGATCGAAGGTATCGGGCGGCGAGGCAACGTCGTTCATGGCCGTACCTGTAGCCCGGATGGAGCGGCAGCGAAATCCGGGGCGGGCCTCGCGGCGCAATCCTACATTCTACATGATGGCGAATTCATTATTGCGGCGGTCGGTCACCAGCATAGCGCCGGGATAATGGGTGATGCAAAATTCCGGCTTGGCCGCGGCGACCACCGATTGCGGGGTCACGCCGCAGGCCCAGAACACCGGAATTTCGTCGTCGTGCACCGGCACCGCGTCGCCGTAATCGGGCGCGGCGAGGTCTTTGATGCCGATCAGCTCGGGCTTGCCGAGATGGACCGGCGCGCCATTGCCGCGGTCGGGCCGCAATAGATATTGCGGCGGAGCGCAAGCCGCGCCGAAAGCCCGGTCGGATAGGTTGCGGGAAGAACCGTTGCCATCGCCTGCTCCCGTGGTCGCGCCAGGTGTCTTGCCGGGGAAAACCTTCCCCATTCTATCATCGAACAGCCGGGATGAAACACGGCCGCCGCGACGATCTTACGCGGCGCGGCGCCGTGGCGCGAGAGCGGAGCCGCGTGGGCAAAATTGTTGGAGTGCGGCGACCACGCGGTTGCGCAAGCGCAGGCGGTTTTGCCCACGCTACACCGCTACACCGGTTGCTCGGAAATCGACTGAGGGGAAGTAGGTCGGAGCGGCCCTCACCCGGCTCGTTTTGCTCGCCGACCTCTCCCGCAAGGGGAGAGGGAGAAGGTGGGCGAGGCGTTCGACTGCCTTCAATGACTTGACGAAGCCTTGCCCAAAAACGCCGCGAGCGCCGCCGCATCCTTGCCACCCGCCGCGAAATCCTCGGCAAAACGCTCGAAAAACTCCGCGGCGCCTTGGTAGAGGTCGTGCGCCGCGGGGTCGTCGCCGACGAAGCCGGCGATCTCCTGCATCTCCGCGACCCAGCGATAGGCCTTGGGCGGCATGGTCGCCAATTGCCGCTTGAACCAGGCCAGCATTTCCTTCTGGCTCAATTGCAGTTCGGCGAACAGATCGTCGGCGGTGCCTGAGCGCTGTGCCGCCAGCATCATCGCGGCGCCGATCGCTTGCGTCCCCTTGGTGATGCCGGCATAGGACATTTTCAGTCCCGAGGCCGCGCTCATCGGGCCGTCGAGGACGCGGATGTCGAGGCCGTAGTCGCGCAGGGTGGCAAAGCGCTGTGCCGCCGGACCTGAAGCGTAAAAGCGCGTGCCGGTTCCGGTGGCCGCCGCGCCGGCCCCCTCCCTGCCCTCCGCCGCATGCGGGGGCGGGTTTGAAGAGGGCGGCTTCGGCGGCGGGCCGATGATCCCGACATCGACAAAACCGCAGCCGGTCGGCGCGATCGCAGCCGCCACGCGTTCGACCGTGTTCGGATTGACGGCGTTGCAATCGACATAGACCGGCTTGGCGTTGCTCGCGGCGAGCGCCGGCACGAAGCGCTCGGCGAGCGACAGCGCATCGCCGGGCGGCAGGATCGAGAGGATGAAATCGCAACTCCCGATCTCGTCGTCGGTCGCAGCAATCATGCCGGCGGCCCGCGCCTGCTCGGCCGTTTCCGCGCTGCGGCCGGAAAGCGATGTCAGCACTTTGAGCCCGTGATCGGCGAGCCTTCGGCCCACCGCCGCGCCCATCGCGCCGGGCGCAATGATTGCGACGACTGGAATCATGATGTCCTCCTATGCGTCATTCCGGGGCGCCGCGAAAGCGGCGAGCCCGGAATCCATACTCCCGGCGCAGGGGATATGGATTCTGGGCTCCTCGCTTCCGCTCGGCCCCGGAATGACGACTCTTACACCGTTTCGCGCGGCTTCGCGGCGGCGCCGTCTTGCAACCGCCGCCGCAAGGCGGTGACCCGGCCGTCGGCGCTCGGCTGATAGAACACGCTGAAGCGCGCCACGCTCTTGGCGAAAGCCTGAGCATCGGCGGGCTTCTTCACTTCGAAGGAATCGAAACCGGCGCGGACCAGAAAATGGAACTGATCGCGCAAGACGTCGCCGGTGGCCCGCAACGTGCCGCGGAAGCCCAAACTCTCGCGCAATTGCCGCGCCTGACTATAGCCGCGGCCGTCGCGGAATTTGGGAAAATCGAGCGCGATCAGCGCCAGATGGCCGAGCCAGGGTTTCAATTCGGCAACCCGCCGGTCGTTCGGCCACGACACGCCGAGCGAACCGTCGCGGCGCGACAGCGCATCGGCCTCCGCCACAAAGCGCTTGGCCGAGACGATGACGGGCACCCGCTCCGGCAGCGGCGCCGCGTCGTCGACGCGGACATAACGGTCCGCGACGACCTGGCCGTTTTCAACGAGTAGCATAGACGCGCTCCCGAAACGGTTCGATGCCGGTCCGTTTGACCGTATCGACGAACAATTCTCCCGGCCGCTGCCGCAATTCGAGATAGGCCGCGGCGATATCCTCGACCACGTCGGCGACCTGGTCGTAAGGCACCGCGGGGCCGATCAGCGCGCCCAGCGCCGCGTCCTCGTCGGCCTTGCCGCCGAGCGTGATCTGATAGAATTCCTCGCCGTTCTTCTCGACGCCGAGAATGCCGATATGGCCGACGTGATGATGGCCGCAGGCATTGATGCAGCCGGAAATGTTGACGTGCAACCGGCCGAGATCGCGCTGCAAATCGAGGTTGTGGAACCGCCGCGCGATTTCCTGCGCAATCGGGATCGAGCGCGCATTGGCGAGGCTGCAATAATCGAGGCCGGGACAGGAGATGATGTCGGACACGAGATTGACGTTCGGCGTGGCGACGCCGATACCGTCGAGCGCGCGCCACAGCGCCGGCAGGTCGCGCTGGGCGACATGGGGCAGCACCAGGTTCTGCTCGTGGCCGACGCGGATTTCGCCGAACGAGTAGCGGTCGGCGAGATCGGCGATGGCGTCCATCTGCACCGCCGTGGCGTCGCCCGGCGTACCGCCCTCCGGCTTGAGCGACAACGTCACGATGGCGTAGCCCGCGACTTTGTGATTGGCGACGGAATTGGCCATCCAGGCGTCGAAGCCGCGGTCGGCGCGGCGCGCCGCGGCAAGCTCCGGCGGGCTGTCGGTAAGCCGCGCGTAATCTGGATAAAGGAAGCGGCCGGCGATCTCCTCGACCAAAGCGGGCTCGAGCGACAGTGCGCCGTCCTTGATGTTTTGCCATTCGGCATCGACTTCCTTGGCAAACGCCTCGGCGCCGAGTTCGTGCACCAAAATCTTGATGCGCGCCTTGTAGATATTGTCGCGGCGGCCGAACTGATTGTAGGTGCGCAGGACCGCCTCGACGTAGCTCAAGACATCGCGCTTTGCCAAAAACGGCTTGATGGTCTTGGCGAGAAAGGGCGTGCGGCCGAGCCCGCCGCCGACCATGACCTCGAAGCCGGTCTCGCCGTCGCCGTTGCGATGCAGTTGCAGCGCCAGATCGTGGATGCGCAGCGCGGCGCGATCGTGCTGCGCGGTGCCGACCGCGATCTTGAACTTGCGCGGCATGAAAGAAAACTCGGGATGAAGCGTGACATGCTGGCGGATCAGCTCGGCCCACACCCGCGGATCCTCGATCTCGTCCGGGGCGACGCCGGCCCATTGGTCGGTGGTGATGTTGCGCACGCAATTGCCGCTGGTCTGCATGCCGTGCATGCCGACGCTGGCGAGGTCGGCCATGGCGTCCGGCAGTTCGGCGAGCTTGATCCAGTGGTATTGAATGTTCTGCCGCGTGGTGAAATGGCCGTAGCCGCGGTCGTATTTGCGCGCGACATGGGCCAGCATGCGCAACTGCGCCGACGACAAGGTGCCGTAGGGAATGGCGGTCCGCAGCATATAGGCGTGGAGCTGCAGGTAGACGCCGTTCATCAGCCGCAGCGGCTTGAATTCGTCCTCGGTCAATTCGCCGGACAGCCGCCGCGCGACTTGATCGCGGAATTCCGCGACCCGCTCGTCGACAAGCGTCCGATCGAATGCGTCATAAACATACATGCGCGCCTAGCTCACGGGTTTGAGCATGTCCTTTTCGCAGAACCGCTCTCTACCCGCGGATCGCGTCCGAGGGTAGCTTTTTGTGGGTCATACTCTAGTGGTCCGACTCTGACGCTTGCTACCCAAGCGTCAGCCCGGACCACTAGCAAACTCAATGCTTTGTGGTTCGATGCCGACACAATCGCGGGTGCGAAGCGTCGGCATTGAACCACTAGCAACCCAGCGGCACCGGCAGGGCAATCGTCGGCCCTCCCAGGCGGATCAATTCGCGCAAGTTGCCGGGCCGGACATCGCCGCCGGCCGACAGCTTGACCGGCGCCACATAGGGACCGACCGCGCCCAGGTCGTCGGCGAGCGCCGCCGCCATCAGGGTGCGAACGCCGGCAGCATCCGTCACAATTGCGGCACCGCCCAACTCGGTCGTCCAGCCGCCTTCGGTGCTGCGGTAAATCACGGCGCCGTCGCCGACCCGGTTGGCGGTGACGACGACCGGGCCTGAGACTTTGATCTTTTTCAGTTCGAGCGGAGACGTCATGAGGCCCTCATCGATGCGAGATGTC
>Ga0181533_1004061_pt1 | contig 15282 bp, 13 predicted proteins | sample PEATcosm2014_Bin_45_FD_119772 | JGI IMG/M metagenome (GOLD analysis project Ga0181533, IMG submission 119772) | Peatland microbial communities from MTU Mesocosm Facility, Houghton, MI, USA - PEATcosm2014_Bin11_60_metaG | ecosystem: Environmental > Terrestrial > Soil > Wetlands > Peat | place... | reverse complement strand
GCGTTGAAATCAAAGCAGGTAGTCTCGACCGGGGCGTAAGTAGAGGTTCCGGTTTCGGACGGGTATTAGGTCTGCGGGTCGCTGCTGGCAGACTTGAGGAATTGGGACGTTTAAGGGCATTCGATGGTCATCTTCTCATGCAAGTGAGACACGCGGGGCTGGCCTTATCCACCCAATGGCGCGGAAGATCTCACCGGTCTTCGGCTTCGCAGACGATTCCTCCAACACATCATGTATGTCGGCCAGAGGGTCGTGACCGGTGACCCGCATACCGAGAGCCTAAGGGAAAGCCGAGGTCTTGCCATAGTTTCGAACAAGTCAGGCCACAGAAGGTTGGAGTGACGCGCGCGCGCGCGCGCGCGCGCTGCGGGCGGGTCCAGAGTGCAGGTTGCACGGGGCTGTGCCGTGGCAGGCAACCTGAACTTTGAGCCTGTCGAGGAAGCCGAATTCCCGAGATAGTTTCGGTGGCGTCCCCCACTTGCCTTGGCTATGCCGAATCAACTCTTATCAGATTGGTTGAGCATCCTGCCTGAGTGAAATCGCCATCGCCTGGATTCAAGCCCAGGTTGGAAGGAGCCGAAGTCCGTTTTCCAGGGCCATCTCAGAAGGTCTGGATTAGGATCAGAGTTGACGAAGCCGTCCTTGCGAAGATGGTAGAACTTCATATCAGGCCTTCCGAGGTCTTCATGCGGAACGTCCGATCAGAGATTCAGAAAAGAGAGAGGAAGAGAAAGAAGGCTAAAGCAGAAAGCCGGCGCAAGCTTAACTCCTACCTGCCATTGGTTTACCAGGAAAGCTGACCTCCGCTCCCGCACGGATTCCAACGCTGACGACCATTTCTGCGGCAGAGAAGGCATGGTGTCACAGGGTCAGAAACTACCCTCTCGGATGGAATTCCAGCTTTGACCAACCGCCCCACTTTTTCTTGCTTGGCTGCCTACCCAGAGGTTCCTCTGCAGGGTCACAAGGAGACGTTCGAAAATCGGCTCCGGGGGCATGGTGCTTGTTTGCTCCTAGGTGCCGGTTAGTTACCTTCTGAGGACACTATAGGTGCGGAAAGGTTGTCTATTCCTGTCCCCCTGCAGGGTAACCTGTCGCATCTTGGCTCTGAACCCATTTGATGACGATTTCCGACTTTTGGCCGGCTGTCGGGGGCTGCCCGAGGAGAGAGATTCGAGCGCCTCTCGCCCAGACACAAGATGGCGTCGGACCCATAGCTCCATCGCGCGGGTTGGTCCCGATGAACTGACTTAACAAACGATTTTATTGGATGGTTACCAGGGCGCTCTGTCGTCCTTGCCCAAGAGCATCAAGCTGTACTGGAACGAGAAGAACCTGAGTAGCGGCGACGCCTTGGCGCTGCTCTTCGGCGACAGGAAGGAGACCCTCAAGGCCGCGAAGCTGGCCATCGCAAGGATGAAGGAGGCGAACACCCTATCCATGACCAAGCGGGAGATGAGATTCTTCGCGAAAGAGCTCCAATCGGGACGGCTCGGCGTCAAATACAGCTATCATAACTTCTATACGAAGCTGCTGAGGAAACTCCTCGACATGGGGTTCGTGGAGAAGGACGTCCTGATTTGGGACCAGAAGAGGCGGAAGACAGTGGCAGTCTACCAGCTGAGGCTGCAGCCAATACCGGAGCGAGCCCCTCAGAGCGGATTCGTCAGGCAGGCATGGCAGGTGGCGAAGGGCTGGAACGACCTGGTCCAGAGCTAAGATGATCATCAGAAGGTGACCTGGCGACCTTGGCTACAGAGGTGCGGAAGGAGTTCCCGGGGTCCTTCGCCCGAAGACAAGGCATTTGGGTGGTCTCTTCTGGCCACATCGACGTTGATATCAACCACGATATCAGCAGTGAAGAGGCAATGGCTTGAAGTCTGTCGCTTTCCACATCGACTGCAGAGAGCTCACGATGGACGAGGAGTTGGCGCTGGCATCGGCAATCAGCGACTCGCTGAACGGAGAGGGGATCGCCCTAGTGGACGGAGAGAAAATCGTTATCGATTTCTTCGGCCAAGGACATCTGGATGAAAGGGCGGTCGAGTCGGTCGTCTCGGGGTTCGTGTCTCACAGGAAGGGGCATGAGCTCTATTCTGTAGAGCGTGTGGGTGACTCCCTTGTGGTGCATTCGGCTGATCCCGTGGCGGCATCGCGAAAGAGGGCCACGGAGAAACTGCCTCACAACCTCTTGAAGTTAGGCGACTCTCTCTTGGTGAATTCGTCTGGCCCCGCGGCATCGCGAAAGAGGACCACGGAGAAAGTCCCTCCGAACCTCTTCAAGTGCCCGTTCTGTTCCTTCGTCACGCCGTACGAGGAGCTGTACACGGTCCATACGAGGTTGCACGGACTCAAGTGACCAGATAGCGACCTGTCCGGAGGCATCTTGTGCAGGATCACGTGGTCTAGAACGACCGGTAGTTCCCCGTCCGGATGGCGCCTATGATCAGGGCGATTCCGGCTATCAAGAGCAGAGCAGGCAGGAACGGCAGTTGGAGCTTCAGGAGTACGACTAGAGCGTAGACGACAGTCACAAGGAAGCCGAGGCCCATCGTCAGCACACTCAGCTTGAGCCGCAGAAGAGACCGCACAAAATTCAGCAGAATCAATATGATGCCAGTCCCGAGAGCGAAGATTGGGTTGTTGACGCTGGCTACCGGATTGCCGTTGAGGAAAGCCATGACTATGCCGAACCAGATGAGGAAGATTCCACAGAATATGTTGGTCAGAGTTTCGTTGCGCACTTGAGTCTCACGCAGATGGGGTCCATGTCTCTTTAAGCTTGACAAGCGGGCAGAATCGATCAGATCCCGCACGCGCGCCGCCGGCATCGGAAAGATTTCTTAAATAATCGGAACCGGCGACGCAGAACTTCTGGGGGTAGAGTTCAGCGACCAACTGGTTTCTGGGAGTGCTCCTCGGGGCGATCCAGGGAGTCTCCGAATGGCTCCCCATCAGCAGCAAGACCCAGGTCATCATAGCGTCCACCTACCTCTTTGGTCTAACCTTTGAGCAGGGCTACGCCCTTGGGCTCTTCCTTGAGGTGGGGACCTTCTTCGCCGCGACCATCTACTTCAGGAGGCAGGTATTCGGGGTCCTGAAGGCCCTGGTCGGGAGGGGAGACCAGGAGGGACGGATGCTTCTGAAGTTCCTCGTGATAGCCACGGCCGTCACGGCGGTGGTGGGCGTGGCGATCTACAAGGTTGTCTCGAGTTCGCTCACTGGGCCAGCCCTCGGAATCCCGATGATCATCCTCGGATGCGTTTTAATCGGCGACGGAATTCTCATAACCCTGGCGCGCGGGAGGCGCATCCCGACCAGGGGTCTCGCTGACCTGAAGAACCGCGATATCTTGGTAATCGGCCTAGCGCAGGGGATAGCCGCTTTCCCGGGGGTGAGCAGGTCGGGCGCCACCGTCTCGACGATGTTGCTGATGGGCGTCAAACCCGAGGACTCGTTCAAGCTATCGTTCTTGGCCCTGATACCGGCGTCGATAGGAGCGACCGGCGTCACTGTGCTGCTGTCGAAGGCCAGCATCGGTTCTGTGGTCAATTCGCTGACCCTACCCGTCATCCTGCTTTCGATTCTAGTCGCAGTCATGATTGGAGTTGTCTCGATCAGGACACTCCTCAAGGTTGCCGGGAGCAACCGGATTGCGCTCCTCACCTTCGTCCTAGGCGCTCTGGCGATATTTGGTGGCATAACCAGCATCTACTTCGGTGCGGGATAGCAAGGCAGACGTACACTGGGCCCAAGGCGCAGAAGCAACAGGCCTTCCACCAGCGATCGGGAAACCATTGCCTGTCAATTTCGGCCCCGCGCCTCTGACTGGCTCAAGAAGGGATAGGAGACTCGGTCGAAAGGACCAGTTAGGACTACGGAGTGACCAGCCGAGACGTATCAAGGCGGCCTATCTTAACACGCCGGTCCGAACCCATAATACTTGGACGGGTCAAGCCGACGCAAGGCATATAATCGCCTAGAGTGAGCGGACGCTCAGGCGTTAATGCCCATCAAGATGTTGACGCTAGAGGACCTGGAGTTCGAGGACAGACGGGTCTTCCTACGGGTCGACATCAATACGCCCGTTCACCCCGACACGGGTGCCCTGATTGAGCAGGCGAGGCTGGAAGAAGCTGCGGTGACGATAGGAGACCTTTCGCAATCGAAGGTTGTTGTCGCTTCGCATCAGGGAAGAGTGGGCAGGTCAGACTACATCAGTCTGGGTCGCCACGCGGAAGCCCTCCAGGGCATTCTCGGGAAACCCGTCAAGTTCGTTCCGGACGTCTTCGGGCCCGAGGCGCTGAGAGAGATCGACTCCCTTGCCTCTGGAGAAGTCTTGGTCCTCGACAATCTGAGGTTCACGGCCGAGGAGAACCAGGAGTACAAGCCAGCCGACGCTGAGAAGACCTTCCTCGTGAGTCGGATCCGGAAGCACATTGACGCGTGTGTCCTGGACGCCTTCTCAACCGCCCACCGCTCGTCTCCCACGATAGTGGGCTTCTCGGGGCTCGTTCCGACCTGCGCCGGAAGGACTGTCGGGAAGGAACTCCGCATGCTTGACAGGATCGTTTCTGTCGAGAAGGGGCCCTACGTGACCGTCCTCGGCGGGGCAAAGGTCAACGACAGACTCGAGGCGATCGACGCTTTGATTGCGAACGACAGGGCCGACAAGGTGCTTCTCTGCGGGGTTGTAGGGCTCGTGTTTCTGAAGGCGGCTGGGAAGTACAGGGGAGACTTGAAGATTGACGGAGAGCAGAAGTTCCTGCTGAAGGCCAGGCAGCTGATTGACGAGGACCCGGAGAGATTTGTTCTGCCTATCGACGTCGGTATCAAGGTCGATAGTGTCCGGAAGGACCTTGACGTCAAGGAGATGGCAGCCCAGGCGCAAGTCCTGGACATCGGCCCCAAGACGGTCGAGAAGTACGAGAGATACATCAAGGGCGCGGGAACGGTCTTCATGACCGGGCCTCCCGGGGCTTTCGAGTGGGATGAGTTCAGCTACGGCACTGAGCACCTGCTGAGAGCCATGGCGTCTTCCCTGGCCACAACGATTGTCAGTGGAGGGCACCTCTCGTCGGCACTGCGGAAGTACGAGATACACGAGCAGATTGACCACATCAGCACCGCAGGCGGGGCTCTCGTCCAGTACCTGGCCGGAAAGCGGCTCCCGCTCATCGACGCTCTAGAGAGGGCGGCAGAAAAGTGGGGCGCCAAGGGTCAGGGAACCCTTTAAGACGAGACGGAGTTGTTCCCATCGCGATGATAAGAGTCGGCGTCAACGGCTTCGGGACGATCGGGCGCCGCGTGGCTGACACAGTGAAGAAGCAGGGCGATATGGAGCTGGTCGGCGTCACAAAAACCAAGCCTGATTACAAGTCGATGGTCGCAGAGAAGAAGGGCATCCCGATGTACGCAGTGGACATGAAGAGTCTCGAGACATTCAGGGCGGCTGGGGCCAACGTGAAGGGAACCCTAAACGACCTTCTGCAGAGGGTTGATGTGATTGTGGACGCTGCCCCTGAGGACACGGGTGCGGTCAACAAACCGATCTACCAGCAGGCTTCCGTGAAGGCGGTCTTCCAGGGAGGGGCCGGCGACAACCTCGCCGACGTGTCGTTCGTAGCCCAGTGCAACTTCGAGGAGGCCGTCGGGAAGCGGATGGTCCAGGTGGTCTCCTGCAACACCACCGGCCTGTGCAGAACGATCAACGCGATCGATAGGGCGGTCGGAGTCACGAAAGCGCGCGCGGTCCTCGCGAGGAGGGCGACCGACCCTGACGACGTCAAGAAGGGACCAATCGACGCGGTTGTGCTGGACCCGACGACGCTACCATCCCACCACGGGCCTGACGTGCAGGCCGTCCTGAAGGGCCTCAACATCGTCACAATGGCCTTCAAGGTCCCAACCACGCACATGCACCTGCACAGCCTGATACTCAGTCTCAGGAAGCCGGCAACCAGAGAGGACCTCGTGGCTGCACTAGAGGCGGCTCCGAGAATTCAGCTGGTCGACGGGAAGTCCGGCTTCAAGTCCACGGCCGCGATAATGGACCTGGCGAGAGAGATGGGCCGGCCGAGGAACGACGTCTACGAGGCAACGGTCTGGAAGGACTCGGTCAGCGTAGTTGACGGAGAGGCATACATGTTCATGGCGGTCCACCAGGAGGCAATCGTCGTGCCGGAGAACATCGATGCGATCAGGGCAATCTATGGCGGGTACACCCGCGAGGAATCGATGAAGCTGACCGACGCTTCGCTCGGCATCGTCCACAGATAGTTATTCGAGGACCTTCGGGATCGACTTCAGGACGTACTTCAGCTCTTGGTGCTGCTTGACGAGGCTTTTGACCCTCTTCTTCACAAAGTCGACCGGCTTCTTGCCGAGGATCGCGGAACAGATTAGCTCCGCGACCTCTTCCATCTCGGCCGCGTCATAGCCGAGCCTAGAGAGCTCGGAGGTCCCAAGCCGCCCGCCATTGTCGGTGATGATGTTCGCCTGTTCGAGCTTGGCAGAGTAGAAGCCCAGCTTGCTCGCGTCGTAGTCGAGGAGGACCTGGTGAGACTTCGTGTAACCGAGGTGTGCACCCCTGACCTTGACCCCGCCCGCGACCAAGGCCTTCGCGAGGGCCTGCGAATTCTTGATGACGGCCTGGGCGTAGGACTTCCCGAACTGCATCATCTCGAGCAGCGAGACCGTGAGCGCCGCGACCCTGTTCAGGTGAACGTTGTCGACGATACCTGGGTGGATCTTACTGGAGACTGCGTTGAAGACCTCTTCGTTGTTGGAGAGGATTATCCCCCCCTGTGGCCCCGGGAGGCTCTTGTGGGTCGAACCAATCAACAGAGAACACCCTTCTCTCAGCGGGTCCTGGAAAGCGCCCCCGGCGATGAGGCCAAGTACGTGTGAGCCGTCGTAGACACAAGTCCCCGACGCAGCGTCAGCCAGTTGTTTCGTCGGGTGCGGAAACGGGATGAAGCTCGAGCCGAAGAATACAACCTTGGGATTCTGGGACCTGATGACCGAGATCGATTCCCTTGCCCTTATGTTGACAGCACCGTCGTCGTACGGGAAGTAGAGATTCTCCAGCTTCAGCAGCCTGCCGAGGCCTAGGTGGGTAATCCCGGGGTACCCACCGTTGTCCGGCGAGACCGACATAATCTTATCGCCCGCTTCAGTGAGAGAGAGGAGGACGGCCATGTCTGCGGTGTGCCCGGAGAGGGGCCGGACGTCGGCGTACCTAGCGTTGAAGACCTTCCTCGCGACTTCTTCGGAGAGCGCCTGGAGCTCGTCGACGAATCTCGTGCCGCGGTAGAATTTGTCAGGAGCTGAATACCTGTTCCCGAAGTCGGTCGTGAGCATTGAACGCATGTGGTCGCTCCCGCGATTCTCCGAGGGGATCAGGTTCAGGCATTCCCTGACCCGCCACTCCTCGTGGTCCCTAACGGTCCTGTTCAGCCGCTCTAGGTAGTTGGACGTCAAGTCGCACCGGCAGCGCGCGGCCGTCCCGAGGCAGTATTATTGCTTTGTCGGAGGCGCCGCTCAGCCGCAGGCGTAGCGGACGCCATGGCCGCTCCTCTCGTGGCCGAAAGTAACCATCTCCGGAGGCCCTATCGCGCCGCAGGTCCCACAGGCGACGCAGGCGACGTAATCGAATTTCAGTCGGCCCATGGCTATATCCTGCTGGGTCTGGGAGAAGGCCTTCGTCCTCGAGGCGTCTGCATTCCCGTCAGCAACAACGAACGCGGCAAGATTGTGGTCGAAAAGGTCCTTGAACGACGAAAAGATTCCCTTAGGAGTAAGTAGCGTGTAGCAGTTCGTAGGGCAGGCCGGAATCCACGGCTTGCTGACCGATTTCGAAGCCGCATCCTGGTCGACCTTAATGTGTGCGTAGTCCTTGTCTTCGTCATAGTTCAGCAGGCTGGTCCCGCTCTGGACCCTCTGCGTGGCATCCCCGGAAATCTTCCTCTCGGGGCGGGGCTCGAACCTATAGTCGCTGGAAATCAGGTGCGTCCCGAAGATCAGCCTTGGAAGGGTATGATAGGTAAAGGAGCTCTCAGAGACGAAGCTGTCCCGACCAGACCTGCTTACGTCCTTGTAGATTGGGGCGAGAAGGTCCTTGTACCTAGACAAGTTCCCAGCGCGGAAGGACCCTGAAGGACTGACCTCGAGATACGCCCTTGCAGCCATCACGCCGGAGGCAATTGCCCGCCTCATACCGTCGATCATCGGCCCGATCTTGACGAATGAGCCGAGGGCATCCCCAGCGACGAGAAAGCCGTCCGTACAGGGCGTCTTCAAGATCGACTTGAACCCCTTTGGGATATTGTGAGCGGCGTATTCGAGTGGCTCAGCCCCGTCGAGGAGCTCGGCCACCATGGGCTGCGCCTCGAATTCGTCCTGGACGTCGATGAGCTTCCCGACCCTGTCGAAGTGCTCAGTCGTCGCCCGGAGCAAGGATTCCATGGATACGACCAGGCCCACGGAGAGAGTGTCTCTGTTTGTGTAGACAAAGGCGCCCCCGCCCACGCCCTCCATGAATTCGCCGAGGAAGAAGATTGAGCGTCCCTCTCCGGGAGCGACCTTGAAGCGCTTCTCTATCGTGCCCGCGTCAAGCTTGTACACGCGCTTGATGCCGTGGTAGAGTTGCTTCGGAGACAGCCTTCCGCGAAGGCCCGCCTCCTCGACCAGTCTTGAAGTGACGCCAGAGGAGTCGATAACCAGTCTGGCCCTTAGCTCCTCCTTTGTGGTTCTTACTCCCACGACCGAGCCGCCCTCTTTGATCAGGCCTTCCACCGTCGTCTCAGTCGAGAGCATCACCCCGGCCTGGACTGCCGTGTTGGCAAACCATCTGTCGAAGTTGCGCCTCAGCACAGTGTAGTCGTGGCCCGTCCCGAAGCTGAGGTTGAAGAGGCCGAGTCTCGCTGCCAGCGAGGTCTTGGACAGCTTGAAGTAGCGAGACACTCCCTTCTGGTAATCAGTTGGCCCAAGGAGCACCACCTCGTGCGAAAGCATGTGCCTTTCGAGGGGCGCAGAGGACTCGAAATCCGGCACAAGGCTGATGAAGCCGTATTCATCTGGGAAGTCTCCGTAAAGCACTCCCCCAGTCATGTTTCTCTCCCCAGGGATCTTGGCCTTCTCGAGCATCAGGACGTTGACCCCCTTCCTGGTGAGAGCCAGCGCAGCGGCAGACCCTGCAGGGCCTGCACCTACCACTATTACGTCGAATTCAGCTCGCGTGCCCGGTCCCCCCAACCATTTCGATCAGTTTCGGGAACTCCTCGTAGAGGTCACCTACGATTGGATAGTGCGCAATCTTGAAGATGGGCGCGTTCGGGTCAGTGTTCACTGCGACGATCTTCCCCGACCGCAGCATCCCGACCCTGTGCTGGAGGGCCCCGCTGATCCCCAGGGCGAAGTAGAGCTTCGGGCTCACGGTCGTGCCCGTCTGACCCACCTGGTTAGCCTTCGAGATCAAGCCTTCTAACTCCTTGATTTCTGCATAGACTAGCGCCCTAGACGCCCCGATGACAGCCTTCAAGTGATACTTCCTCTGAATAGCGTCTCTGAGTTGCTCAGCCAAACGGTAGGCCTCCCTGGGGTCTCTGGGGCGACCTGAACCATCCTTGAGTATGCCGAGACCCAGGCTTATCACGACGTCGGCCCCCGACAGATCGAGCTCGGGGGGCGGCAGCTCCACGACCTCCTTGACCTTTGCCGGGTAGTCGCGGTCTTCAATCTCGAATCTCTCCAGCTTGCCCTTCCTCTTTGGGTCCGGCTGTAGCGGGGTGAAGTTGCCTGGACGGACAGTAGCCATCTGCGGCCTGTGCCTCGGGGTGTAGATTCTCGCGAGCCTGGTCCCGAAGTCCGGCCTGATTTGGACGAGTAAATCCTTGAAGCTGCCGAGCGCGGGGTTGGTGTAGTCCTCGACCTCGAGTTGGACATTGTCTGTTGCGAGCCCGGTGACCGCCCTGTACGCAATCCTCGCGGCCAGGTCCTTGCCCAACTCGTTGGCTGCGAACAGGAAGGCGTAGGGGCGCCTTTCCTGAACCATGGCGAAAATCGCATCTATGTATCTCAGGTTGAAGTAGGTTCTGAAGACGGGCGAGTCGACATAGAGAACCGCGTCGGCACCATACTGGATTGCTTGCCTTGCCAGCGGCTCAACTCCCTCGCCCAGGAGGACACCTACGACCTTCTGTTCCATCTTGTCGGCCACTCTCCGCCCTGCGCCAAGGGCCTCGAGTGAGTCCTTGGTCAGGCCTCCCTTGTTGTACTGGAGGTACACCCAGACGTCCTTCGCTTCATCGGTCAACTGAAGAGTTCCTCTGCAAGCATGCCATAGCCGAAGACGCCGACCGAGCCATCCTCCCTTAATCGGGTCGCGAGTCCTTTGGGAATATCTACGGCTAGCTGCCCCTTCTCGAACGGCCCGTACTTCTTTCCTTCAAACTCGAACTGTGAAACCAGCTTCAGGAACACGAGGCTCTGGTTCAAGAGCTTCTGGACCGGGGGCTTGCCCACGTCGATTCCAGTCCCCACGATGGTCGGGGAGCCGGCGAGACCCAGCAGCTTCACGTCAGCGGCGAGGTCGTCGGCGGTCCACTTCTTCGCCTGGAGGATCTTCCCCCTGTAGTTGTTGTAGCGCGTTTCGGGCTGGAGGGCCGCAGGAGACTCTCGAGGCCTGTACTCGGTCGAAATGGTGAGCAGGGCAGGAAGCGTCATCTCCAGCTTCTGCAGCAGCCTGCCAATCTTCCTCTCAGAGACGACTGTAGTCGCAGCGTCGTCGATGTCAAAGTCCTCGACGTAGGTGGCATGAGGGAGGACCTTGCCGAGCAGCTCTGAAACGCCCTCGGCAACTTGGGGGCCAACGCTCCCAGTCTCACCGTCTGTTGTCTTTATCCCGGATACAACGATGAATCTTGAAAGCGAGTCCTTCACCTTGGCAAGTTCCCCAACAGCCTGCTCGGCGGTGATGGTGCCTCCGAGGAACCTCTGAACGATGCTGTCTCGGACGGGGGGAAGCTCCGAGTAGACCCTGTTGGGGAGCAGGTTGGCCTGGTAGAGGGCTGTCGCCTTGGTCCTCACAACGTCGGAGTAGCCTGACCTCCTGATCGTCTCTGCCATCTCATCGATGGGTGCCACGTGCATCTCTAGGAGCTTTTTTACTCCAAGGGAGACTGCATACGCCGTGGCCCAAGTGTCCGAGCCCGCCATCTTCCTGTCGCTGAGAACGTACTCCTCGTCGACTCCCATGACCTCGGCGTTGTAGAGGGGCTTCATCAGAGGGATGAGCTTCATGTCGGGGCCCATCGTCAAGGCGACAGTCTTCCCACCTATCCTGCGTTTTAGGAAGTCGGCTGCCTCAATCGCCTTCGAGTCATGGGGGTTGAGAACCAGGTCCATCGCCTCCCTGTTGAGGATCCCGCCGACCTGCGAGACTTGGGTGGTTCGGGCCGGAACCCCCTTCAGAAGCGCTATGATCAGCAAGACAGTTCGCCGGCCGCAAGTATCTGTTCTTTAGAGTTGTGATTGCAGGGTGATAGCGTCTGTTTAATCAATTAGGGTTGACTCAACTTGATTGATTGGTTGATCTACAGCTTCAGGGACGAGATTGCCTCTCTGAGAGCATCGGCTCCCTTGTTGAACCAATCGCGCTCCCTGTCCGACAGCTTGAGCTCATAGATCTTCTCCACGCCTCCCCTTCCCAGCTTGACAGGAACGCCGATGCAGAGCCCGCTGAGGCCGTACTCGCCCTCCAAGTAAGCCGACGCAGCAAGGACCTCCTTCGAGTCCTCGACTATGGCCTTCGCCATGTGTGCGACCGACCTACCAGGCGCGAAGATAGTGGCTCCCTTCTTCGATATGACCTCGGCGGCGACCTTCCGTGTGTCTTCGATCGTCTGCTGCACCTCCTCGTCGGGCAGCAGGCTGGTCAGCGGAACGCCGCTCACATAGGTGTGACTGGCGAGCGGGATCATGCTCTCGCCGTGCTCTCCCATCACGAGGGATGTAATGGAAGATCTCGAGACGCCCAGCTTCTTCGCAAGAACGTATCTGAACACCGAATTGTCCAGGACCCCCCCTTGGCCGACGACTCGGGCCTTCGGGAACCCCGTCGTCTTCAGGGCGACGTAAGTCATCACATCCATCGGATCGGTCACCATAAGGATCGTCGATTGAGGCGCATACTTGGCTGTCTCCTTGGCCACCGAAGCGATGATGCCCAAATTCTTCGAAAGCAAGTCCATCCTCACCATGCCAGGCTTGGGGCCTAGACCGGCTGCGACTATCACAAGGTCGGCCCCATTCAAGGCAGAGAAGTCGGACGAGCCGCGGACATCGACGTCGACACCTGCGTCGGCCAGCCTGTGGCTGATGTCGAGTGCTTCACCCTCGGCGAGACCGGGGACGACGTCGACGAGAGATATGTCGTCCAACCCGATGGACGCTATCTCAAGCCCCGCCTGAGCACCCACCTTGCCAGCTCCTGCGATGCCGATCATGTACGAAATACTCCGCGACTGAAATATAAACCGATTCCAAAGGTGTGACTGCACAAACGAGTTGCTGAAGCGACCCTCAGAGCCTGAGCCCGAAGGACTGAGCGAAGTCTTCGAATTGGTGGTAGACTGACAAGTACCGAGTCCCCTTCTCGGAAATCATGTACTTCGAAACCTTCTCGCCGTTCAACTCTAGGAGGAGACCTGAACCCACCAGCTCCGAGAGAAGCTTGGACATCCTGGTGTATGACATGTTCCCCTTACGCAGAAGCGTCGTCACTCCCACGCCGTTGCCCTCTGTGTTCATGTCCCTGGCGGTGCTGAGGACATCAGCGATAATCCTTACCTGCGTCCTATACTGTACCATCTAGCCTCACTCCTCCAACGGCGAAATTCAAGACAGGTGTGAACAGGATAAGCAAACCGATCTCCTTCATAATAATCTGCAGGAGTGAAAGAACATCGACGTTTAAGTACAATAGTGATAACCACTGGACGAAGGTCCCAACGCCGATCAGGGTCAATCCGGCCGCTATGAGCAGGGTGTCGGGCCTCCTGGTTCTCGCGTAGGAATAGACTGTCTCAAGAACCCCGTAGAGCACGAAATAGAATGACAGGACGCTCAGTATGTCGACCAGCTGCGCGCCCGAGAGGCTGATGACCGGGAAAATCAGCAGCGCGACGCTCATTCTCTTGGATATCACAACATCTATCGCGTGGGAGAATGCCAGGAAGAAGTATCCTGTCGTTTCCAAGAGGAGGCCTGCGACCACTGTCATCGTCGAAAACGGCAAGTTGGGTATGACCTGGCTGAGCCCCACGAACCCTTCCACGGCGAAGCCGAAGCCGAGGAAAACGAAGGCGGCGGTAAGTCTGAGCAGAGACGAACTGTGAGTCTGTCTGACTCCACGGAAACCCACGTAGGCAATTGAAAACGAAACGAAGACGCCTATGAACTGGAGTACGTCACCAATCATTGCCATTCCCGCGGGTGAGGCCAAGAATACAGGACCCGAGGAGAGGTCTCGCGTATAAAAGCGTGCCGCAGCCAGGCTCTATCACTTTGTCGGCAGCTCTCTGATGGACGAAATCCTGGGTGCTGTGTAGCTTCGGTTGATGCGGATGAAGGTCAGATGTAGAGGCCGGCATAGGCGGCCATTGAGATTCTCCTTGCCCTCTCCGCGTCCATGTTGGCGATGATATGACTCCGTGCTGACCCTTCGTCATAACGTCTGACGAACTCGATTCCCTACGATCAAGGACAAGGCCAATAAGTTTGCCATTCTCGATCAACTCCATACGATTACGAATCTGAACACTAAAATAGCCCTCGCGGCGGGTTTTTGTTCGGGAATTCTTGACGGCCATCGAGACCAACGCGTCGGGTTTTCTCAAAGGCCGTTTGTCGCCTAGGGACTCTGCCCGCCTCGAAGCTATTCGCAACAACGACGTCCTGAAATTCATCGCGGAGTACGTCGCACTCTGCGACCCCGCCAGCCTCTACGTCTCCGCCAGCACGCGTGAAGACATGGAGTTCGTCAGGGACGCGGCTATCGCCGACGGGGAGGAGTTCCGACTTTCGATTGATGGTCATACGGCCCACTTCGAGAACTATTATGACCAGGGGAGGGACCGCGAACACACCCAGATACTTGTCCCGGGGGGCGCAAACCTAGGCCCCGGCATCCGGACCGGAGACAGGCTAGAGAGAATCAAAGAGATGCGGTCGCTCCTCGGAGGCATCATGACGGGCCGTCGAATGTTCGTCTCGTTTTATTGCCTTGGTCCCATCGGCTCGGTCTTCTCAATCCCCTGTGTCCAGTTGACAGACTCCAGCTACGTCGTCCACAGCGAGAACATCCTCTACCGTCAGGGGTACGAGGAGTTCCTCCGTCAGGGTGCCGCCGCCAAGCCCTTCAAGTTCGTGCATTCAGAAGGAGAGCTCGACGAGCGCAAGACCTGTAAGAACCTGGACAAGAGGAGGATCTACATCGACCTCGATGAAGAGACTGTCTACAGCGTCAACACGCAGTACGGAGGCAACTCCATCGGACTGAAGAAGCTCGCCATGAGGCTGGCCATCCTAAAGGCCTCCAAGGAGGGATGGCTCACCGAGCACATGTTGCTCATGGGTGTCAACGGCCCCGGAGGCAGAAGGACCTACTTTGCTGGCGCATTCCCGTCGATGTGCGGAAAGACCTCCACCGCCATGCTCGAAGGGGAGAAGATAGTCGGCGATGATATCGCCTACCTCCGCAGGGTGGACGGATGGGTGCGAGCCGTCAACGTCGAAAAAGGCGTGTTCGGCATTATCCAGGGGATCAATCCGAAGGACGACTCCGTTCAGTGGAAGGTCCTCCACAGCCCTGGGGAGATCATATTCTCAAACGTACTCGTGACGCCCGACGGAGGCGTCTTCTGGGACGGGAGTGGCGAAGCGCTGCCGCCCAGGGGGAAGAATTTCAGCGGCGAATGGTGGCCGGGGAAGAAGGACGAAAAGGGGAAGGGGATACCCGTTTCTCACCTGAACGCCCGCTTCACAGTCTCGCTAGACCTGTTCAGCAACCTGGATCCGGTCATGAACGACGCCGCTGGCGTGCAGGTGGGCGCCATCGTCTACGGAGGCCGCGACTCCGACACCTGTGTCCCCGTGGAAGAGTCGCTGGGATGGGACCACGGGATCGTCACATTCGGCGCATGCCTAGAATCCGAGACCACCGCCGCAACCCTGGGGAAGGAGGGTGTCCGTGAGTTCAACCCCATGTCTAACCTCGACTTC
>Ga0181533_1004053_pt1 | contig 15308 bp, 28 predicted proteins | sample PEATcosm2014_Bin_45_FD_119772 | JGI IMG/M metagenome (GOLD analysis project Ga0181533, IMG submission 119772) | Peatland microbial communities from MTU Mesocosm Facility, Houghton, MI, USA - PEATcosm2014_Bin11_60_metaG | ecosystem: Environmental > Terrestrial > Soil > Wetlands > Peat | place... | reverse complement strand
TCGCCATACGCGAGGGTGGCAGGACAGTCGGCGCCGGTGTTGTTACGGAAATACTGGAGTAATTGTGGTTAATCAAAAAATAAGAATAAAATTGAAAGCGTATGACCACAGGCTGCTTGACCAGTCTGTGAGGGAAATTGTTGTTACTGCGCAGAGGACAGGCGCCAGGGTTTCGGGACCGGTGCCTCTACCGACCCAGATCAGCAAATATACCGTCCTGAGGTCGCCTCATGTTGACAAGAAGTCGAGAGAACAATTCGAGATACGGACGCATAAACGACTTGTCGACATATATGATCCTACCCCTGATACAGTGGATGCGTTGATGAAGCTTGAGTTGGCCTCCGGGGTAGATGTGGAGATAAAGCTATGACCGGAATCCTGGGCAAAAAACTCGGAATGACGCAGGTGTTTACCGAAGATGGAAAGTTGATACCTGTAACAGTTGTTGAAGCGGGGCCGTGCTGTGTTGTGCAGGTCAAGACACCTGATAAAGACGGCTATGAGGCGGTCAAAATCGGGTTTGTCGAAGAGCGTAAGGCAAAGAACGTGGGCAAGCCCATGGCAGGCGTTTTCAAGACGGCCGGGACCGCTGCCTTCAAAGTGCTGAAAGAGTTTCCGATGACCGGGCTTAAGGTCGGAGACATGATAAAGTCGGAGAGCTTTGTGAAGGGTGACATCGTATCGGTCTCGGGCATATCGAAAGGCAAAGGGTTTCAGGGTGTGATGAAGCGGCACAATTTTAAAGGCGGGCCTGGTTCGCATGGCTCAATGTTCAACAGAGCGCCGGGCTCGATTGGCGGAAGCTCATTTCCATCCAGAGTGTGGAAGGGAATGAGAATGGCAGGCCATATGGGGTGTGACCGGGTGACTGTTCAGAACATGACTGTTGTTGATGTTCGTCCTGAGCAGAACCTTTTGCTTATAAAAGGCGCCATACCCGGGTCGGCAAATACGATAATAGAGATTCGAAAGGGAAGATAAGATGCAGCCAGAAAACATGAGTATTGAAATAAAGGACATTAATAATAAGGTCAAGGGTACGATGGATCTGGCCGGCTCGGTTTTTGCCAGTGAAGCCTCGGAGTCAGTGGTCCATACGTCCGTTGTGACGTTCCTTGCCAATCAGAGGCAGGGGACCCATGCTACCAAGACAAGAGGGCTGGTGAGCGGTGGCGGCAAGAAGCCCTGGAAGCAGAAACATACAGGAAGGGCCAGGCAAGGCAGCACGAGGGCCCCTCAGTGGAGGGGCGGAGGCATAGCTTTTGGCCCTCAGCCGCGGGACTATTCAATAAGGCTTCCGAAACAGTTGAGAAGGGTGGCCCTTTTTAAGGCGTTGACAATGAAACTGGCGGACGGCCAAGTGGTGCTGCTTGATGCCTTAGCATTCGATAAGCCGAAGACAAAGGAAATGATACAGGTCCTCGGCAATCTCGGCTTGTCCGATAAAACGGTGCTCATCGTATTGCCTGAAAACGATAAAAATATAATCTGCTCGGCAAGGAACATTCCCGGCGTCGATGTTGTCAGGGCATCCGATCTTAATGCTTACGCGGTGGCAGTATATGATAACGTTGTTTTCACTGCTGATGCGCTGACGAAACTGCAGGGGACCCCGGAAAGTCAGGGACTTTTTGGGGCAGAGGGTCAATAAGGAGTTGCTATGAGAATTTACGACATTATAAAGAAACCTCTCTTTAATGAGAAAGGCATGGACATGAAGGAGAGAGAGAATAAAATTCTTGTTGAAATCGATCCAAGGGCCAATAAGCATGAAGTAAGGAAAGCCATGGAAGAAATATTTAAGGTAAAAGTCGAAAAGGTTGCTACGATAAATGTCGGTGGAAAACTGAAACGGTACGGAAAGTCTGTCGGCAGAAGGTCTGACAGGAAGAAAGCGATAATAACATTGAAAAAGGGTGAAAAGCTCGACTTTATTGAGGGTGTATAAATGGGAATAAGAAAGTTTAAGCCGACATCTCCCGGCAGACGGTTCCAGAGTTCATCAGATTACAGCGATATAACGACCGATAGACCTCATAAACCCCTTATGGCTCCGTTGAGGAAGAGCGGGGGCAGGAATAATACCGGAGAAGTTACAAGCTGGCAGAGGGGAGGGGGCAACAAGCGGCAATACAGGATTATCGATTTTGACCGTAATAAGATCTCCATTCCGGCAACGGTTGCAACTATAGAGTATGACCCCAACAGGTCTGCCCGGATCGCTCTTCTAAAATATAGGGATGGCGAGTACCGCTACATCCTGGCGCCTGTCGGACTGAAGGTGGGAGACAGCGTCATGTCAGGGCCGACTGCCGAAATTAAGCCCGGCAATGCGTTAACGATAAAGGGAATTCCGTTGGGTACCATGATACATAATATCGAGTTGAATCCGGGCCAGGGCGCTAAACTTGTCAGGGGCGCAGGGACAGCTGCTCAGCTCGTTGCCAAAGAGGGGGATTATGCCCAGATAAAGCTGCCATCAGGCGAGGCGCGGTATGTGATGGCGTCTTGCATGGCAACAATCGGCCAGGTAGGGAATGTCGAGTATGAAAATATTTCCTACGGAAAGGCGGGCAGGAAGCGCTATCTGGGGAAAAGGCCTCATGTGAGAGGAGTTGTTATGAACCCTCATGATCATCCGCTAGGCGGCGGAGAAGGAAGAACGTCCGGTGGCAGGCCGCCATGCTCACCTTGGGGCAAGCCTGAAGGCGTAAAGACAAGACACAATAAGAGGACTGACAGGTTGATAGTTAAAAGAAGAAAGTAAAAAACGTGAATCGTGAATCGTGAAACGTGAAGGGTAAAACCGTGATGCGTAATGAGTTGTTACGTTTCACCTCTCACGATTCACGTTTCACGGTTTTTGAAGGAGGGATTTCGTGCCACGATCCTTAAAAAAAGGGCCATTCGTTGAGCCCAAACTGCTGAAAAAAGTTTTGTTGATGACAGGCGCTGGTGACAAGAGGATGATCAAGACATGGTCAAGGCGTTCTACCGTAGTGCCTGAATTTATAGGGTTGACTTTTGCTGTCCATAACGGTAAAAAATTTATCCCGGTTTATGTCACTGAGAACATGGTGGGACACAAACTCGGAGAATTTTCCCCAACGAGGACCTTTAAGGGGCATTCGGGCTCAGCAGCAAAGGCTTCTCCGGCGAGAGGTTAATTGATTATGCTATCGAAAGCAATATTACGACATGCGAAAATGACCCCTCGTAAGGCCAGAAGGGTGGTGGATCTTATCAGGGGCAAAGGGGCATCCGATGCGCTGGTTTCACTCAGGTTTATGCCATACAGAGGGGCACGCTTTGTTGAAAAGCTTCTGAAATCCGCGATGGCTAACGCAGAACAGAAAAATACCCAGGTAGACATTGATAAATTGAAAATTAAGACGGCTTTTGTAGATAATGGTCCCTTTGTGAAACGGATGGAGCCGAGATCTATGGGAAGAGCCAACGTCATCAAGAAGAGATCTTGTCATATAACCATCATTCTTTCGGAGGAATAAAATGAAGTATTGTCAGACGTGCTGGGGGTGCTGATTTGGGTCAAAAGACGAATCCTATAGGTAATAGACTGGGCATTATACGGACTTGGGAATCAAGGTGGTATCTTAAAAGAGGATACCAGCACCAGCTCCTGGAAGATTTAGAGGTGCGCAAGTCAATAAAGAAGAAGCTCTTCCACGCAGGGGTCTCAAGAATAGAGATAGAGCGGCCGGGACAGAAACTTAAGGTCATAATTCATACCGCCCGGCCAGGCATTATTATCGGCAAAAAGGGCGCTGAAGTTGAAAAGCTGAAGAAGGAACTGGAAGAGGCAACGAAAAAACAGGTTGCAATTGATATAAAAGAGATCAGGAAGCCTGAAGTGGATGCGCAGCTTGTATCTGAGAATATAGCGCTGCAGTTGGAAAAGAGGGTTGCATTCAGAAGGGCGCTTAAGCGTGCGGTGGCCTCAGCCGTCAGGTTCGGTGCGCTGGGCATCAAGGTCCAATGCTCCGGGAGGCTGGCCGGGGCTGAAATTGCCAGGACAGAATGGTATAGAGAAGGCAGGGTGCCTCTCAGCACCTTCAGGGCCAATATAGATTACGGATTTGCGGAGGCACGGACTACATTCGGCGCAATTGGCATAAAGGTATGGCTTTATCATGGCGATATACTTGCCGAACCACCTGTTGCCGCCCTACTAAGCGAATAATCAGGAGAGTAACATATGCTGGCACCAAAAAAAGTTAAATTTAGGAAAACGATGAAAGGCAACATGAACGGCAAGGCATACCGTGGCTCAGCCGTCAGCTTCGGCGAGTTCGCTATGAAAGCGATGGAGCCTGGATGGGTAACGAGCCGCCAGATAGAGGCCGCCAGGGTTGCCATAACGCGCCATGCCAAGAAAGGCTGCAAGGTGTGGATAAGAATTTTCCCGGACAAGCCGATAACCAAGAAGCCCGCCGAAACAAGAATGGGTAAAGGCAAGGGCAATCCGGAGTACTGGGTTGCGGTTGTTAGTCCCGGAAGAATACTATATGAGGTTTCAGGGGTTTCCGAAGATATTGCAAAAGAGGCATTCAAACTTGCATCAAGGAAACTGTCTATTGCTACGAAATTTGTTACGAGAGAGGTGGCAGTGTTATGAAACCTTCTGAAGTAAGGGCGTTGTCAATAGAGGAATTGAGGCAGAAAGAGATGGACTTGCGGAAGGAACTGTTCAACCTCAGGTTTCAGCTTTCGAAGGGTGAATTGCAGAACAACAGCAGGGTGCTCTCAGTGCGCAAGGACATAGCGAAAGTACTGACGATTATGACGGAAAAAGGGCCTCACGCGGAGACCGGCAAAGGAGGCGCCAGAAATGCCTAAGAAGACATACACAGGTAAAGTAGTCAGCGATAAGATGGACAAGACGGTTGTGGTAGCGGTGACCAGGACGTTTCAACACCCGGTTTATCTGAAAACTGTCAAGAAGGTCACCAAGCTCAAAGCTCACGACGAGGAGAATAAATGTAAAGCGGGCTACGTGGTCCAGATTGTTGAAAGCAGGCCGCTGAGTGCGGACAAACGGTGGCAGGTGATCAAAATCGTTAAAGGCGAGGGCAAGTAAATGATACAGAATTTAAGCATCCTTGAGGTGGCGGACAACTCGGGAGCGAAGAGGGTCATGTGCATAAGAGTCCTCGGGGGGTCCAACAGAAGGTATGCCAGGCTCGGAGACATCATAGTTGTGAGCGTTAAAGAGGCGATTCCCGAAGGCAATGTGAAAAAGGGCGCCGTGTCCAAGGCTGTTGTGGTGAGAACTAAAAAAGAAACGAAACGTCCGGACGGTTCATATATCAGGTTTGACCAGAATGCGGTAGTGCTTTTAAACGCCCAGATGGAACCAGTTGGAACGAGAATTTTCGGACCGGTTGCGCGGGAGTTGAGATGGAAGGAATTCATGAAGATAATATCACTTGCTCCCGAGGTACTATAAGAAGCAGGTTAAAAGTGAGAAGTGAAAAGTTAAAAAAGTAACGACAATTTTTTCTGGTTTTTTTACATTTTACTTTTACGTTTCACTTGTTTTTATAAGGAGGATACAGTGGGGTTAGGAATAAAAAAAGGCGACACCGCAGTGGTGACGACCGGAAAAAATAGAGGCAAGAAGGGCCGAGTGCTTACGGTGTCTCCTGCCACTGAAAAGGTGACTATTGAGGGTGTAAACATCGTTAAAAGGCATACCAAGCCTAATAAGAAGTATTCTCAGGGCGGTATCATTGAGAAGGAAGGGCCCATTCATATATCAAATGTGATGTTCCAATGCCCGAAATGCAGCAAGCCGACAAGGATAGGCAACACGGTCCTGGATAACGGCAATAAGCTCAGGACGTGCAAAAAGTGCAAGGAGGTTTTAGATTAGTCATGGCGCCTCGTCTGATGGAAAAATATGCAAAGGAAGTAATACCTGTGATCATGAAGGAGTTTTCATATAAAAATATTATGCAGGTCCCGAAACTGCAAAAGGTGGTTGTTCATGTTACGCTTGGCGAAGCCACTCAGAATATCAAGCTTCTTGATGCAGCTGAAAAGGAGCTGGCTGCAATTACCGGGCAGAAGCCGCTGATCACGAAATCAAAGAAGGCCATCGCAGGTTTCAAGCTCAAGGAGGGCGTTCCGCTCGGGTGCAAGGTCACTCTGCGGGGCGAGCGGATGTATGAATTTTTTGACAGATTAGTCAATGTTGCATTACCGAGAATCAGAGATTTCAGGGGGCTGTCTACAAAATCCTTTGACGGACGGGGAAATTATTCTTTCGGCCTGAAGGAGCAGTACATATTCCCTGAGGTCGATTATGATAAAGTTGAGTTGGTGCATGGGCTTGATATAACCATGTGCACTTCCGCAAAAAACGATACCGAATGCAAATCATTGCTCAGGCATTTGGGCATCCCGTTCAGAAAGTAAAGGAGGAGTTTGGTGGCAAAGACATGTTTGATTGAGAAAAGCAACAGGGCTCCCAAGTTTAAGGTGCGTGCCTATAACCGGTGCAAGTCATGCGGTAGACCGAGAGGCTACTTAAGGAAGTTCGGACTTTGCAGAATCTGCTTCAGGACACTTGCCCTCAGGGGATTTATCCCCGGGGTCACAAAGTCGAGCTGGTAGGGGTGCAGATATGATGACCGATCCGATTGCTGATATGCTGACAAGAATGAGAAACACCCTCCTCATCAGGACTGAGAAGGTGGATATTCCTGCCTCAAGGATGAAGGTGGAATTGGCGAAGATTTTAAAAGAAGAGGGTTTTATAAAATCATATAAAATTATAAAGGACAAAAAACAGGGCATGCTGCGGGTGACCCTTAAATATACAGCTGATAATAGTCCGATTATAAGCGGCCTCAAGAGGATCAGTAAACCCGGCAGGAGAGTATACAAAGGCAAAGATGAGGTCCCTAAGGTCATGGACGGCGTTGGGATTGCTATCCTTACTACCTCGTTGGGTGTTCTCAGCGATAAATCATGCCGCAGGGAAGGTGTTGGCGGAGAGGTGCTCTGTTATGTTTGGTAATAAAAATACAGGCTATAGGCGATAGGCGATAGACAATGGGAAAAGGACAAAAAATAAAATTTATGGGACAGATGTTTTACATTTCGCCAATTGCCCATGACCCATGGCCTGTTTTTGAGGAGGGGAAATAGATGTCACGAATTGGAAAAAAGCCCATAACTATTCCACAGGGAATAAATGTTGAAGTCAAGCAGGACGTCATTAAAGTTAAAGGGACCAAGGGCGAACTGAACTACACCTTCCCCGAAGGCATAAAGATATCCGTTGCTGATGGCAATATCATTGTTGAGAGGAGTAGTGATTCAAAGTCGCACAGGTCGCTCCATGGCCTTACCAGAAGCCTTGTATCTAACATGGTAAACGGTGTTTCTGAGGGGTATACAAGGGTGCTGGAAATAACCGGCATTGGTTATAGGTCCCAGGTGAAGGGTGGCAAACTTTCCTTTACATTAGGGTATTCTCACCCAATCGAATATGAGCTTCCCGAGGGAGTAAAAGCTGCTGTTGATGATAAACAGACAACCATTACATTAAAGGGCATGGATAAACAACTGCTTGGTCAGGTTGCGGCAAATATAAGGGAGTTAAGGCTGCCCGACGCCTATAAAGGCAAGGGAGTCAGGTATGCAGGCGAGCGGATTAAATTAAAGGCTGGAAAGACGGGGAAAAAATAACACATAGGCAATAGGCCATGGATCTGGTTTTTTACCTATAGCCTATCGCCTATAGTCTATTGCCGGATTTTAAGGAGGATGTCGTGAGTGTAAAGGAAGAGGCGAGGCAAAGGCGCCATAAAAGATTGAGAAAAAAGATATCCGGCAGCGTCAAGCGGCCGAGACTCTGCATTTACAAGAGCCTTAACCATATATACGCGCAGATCATTGACGATGCGAAAGGTCATACTCTTATTGCCGCCTCAACACTTGATAAAGAGTTGAGTAATGAGGGGGGGCACAAGGGCAACGCAGCGATGGCCAGACGGGTGGGTTTGCTGATAGCGTCGCGGGCGGTCCCACTGGGAGTTAAAAAGATCGTATTTGACCGCGGCGGTTATAAATATCATGGTCGTATGAAAGCCCTGGCTGACGGCGCACGCGAAGGCGGGCTGGAATTTTAAGAAAAAGGTTTAATGCTAAATGTTGAATTAATGAGAAAATCCATAATTTAATATTCAAAATTCAACATGTATATTTTTTAAAAGAGGAGGTATGGTGAAAACCGAAAGGATCGACGCTGAAGGACTTAATTTAAAAGATAAGGTAGTCTACATAAACAGAGTTGCCAAGGTTGTTAAGGGAGGAAGGAGATTTTCCTTCAGTGCCCTTGTTGTTGTAGGCAGCGGAGACGGCATTGTCGGTGTTGGCAAGGGAAAGGCTTCTGAGGTCCCTGAAGCAATACGAAAGGCAGTGGAACAAGCAAAAAAGCGCCTCATGCGGTTTGCTTTAAAAGAGGGCACTATTACCCACAGGATTATCGGAAAGTACGGTTCCAATGCAGTTGTCATGAACCCGGCTCCGAAGGGGACCGGCCTCATTGCAGGCGGCGCCGTCCGCGCAGTCTTTGAGGTTTCCGGCATTCACGACATTGTTGCAAAAGCGCTTGGCGGTCACAACCCTTTCAACACTGTCAGGGCGACACTGGACGGACTCAGCCATTTAATGGACCCTGATGTTGTTAATAGACTGAGGGGCAAGCCTGAAGGGGAAGCCGTTGTAGAGGAAGAGACTGAACAGGAGGTCAAAAGTTAAACAATGAAAATAGAGAATTTGTCACCGGCCCCCGGGAGCAAAAAAAAGCCCAAGAGAATAGGCAGGGGAATGGGTTCCGGACACGGAAAGACTGCTACTAAGGGACATAAAGGGCAGAAAGCGCGCTCCGGCGGCAACAAAGGACCGGCCTTTGAAGGTGGACAGACTCCGCTGCAGAGGAGGCTTCCCAAGAGAGGATTCAAGAATAGGCCCTTCAAGAAAGAATATGCAATTGTCAATCTGGACGATATCGAAAAGCTGGCCGGTATTGACGCGGTCACTCCGGAAATCCTGATTAAACGCAAGATTGTAAGAGAATTGAAAGACGGGCTTAAAGTCTTGGGCGACGGGAACATAACCAGGTCTGTTACTATTAGGGCACATGCTTTTAGCGCCTCTGCGGTATCTAAAATAACCGCAGCCGGCGGAAAGTCCGAGGTATTATAATTTTGGGCTTGCTCGCCAGCATTCAAAATATCTTCAAAATCGCCGAATTAAAAAACAGGGTGCTGTTTACTCTCAGCCTGCTCGCAGTTTACAGGATGGGCGCACATATACCAACCCCCGGCATCAACAGTGAGGCGCTGAGCAAGTTCCTTACTGAAAAAGGCGGGGCCATGATGGGCTTTTTTGATATGTTCTCAGGTGGCGCCCTTTCCAGGGTCACGATTTTTGCACTGGGAATCATGCCGTATATAAGCGCTTCGATTATCTTTCAACTCCTGACAGTGGTCATCCCCAGCCTGGGCAAACTTGCAAAAGAAGGCGAGTCCGGCAGAAAAATGATTGTCAAATATACCAGATATGCCACAGTTGCTATCGGCGCTATACAGTCTTTCGGTATAGCGGTAGGCCTTGAGGGAATGGCTGGAGGGCAATTTATTCAGAACCCGGGCTGGAGCTTCAGAATTATGACAATGATCACACTTACCTCCGGTACGGCATTTCTTATGTGGCTTGGAGAGCAGATTACGGAGAGAGGGATTGGAAATGGTATATCCCTGATCATTTTTGCAGGCATAGCTGCCCGGTTTCCTAATGCGGTATTCAGCACTTTCAGCTTAGTGAGGGCGGGCGAGCTATCGATATTTTTCGTTTTTGTACTTGCAGCCTTGATGGTGGCGGTTATCGGAGGCATCATCTTTATAGAGCGGGGGCAGAGGAAGATTCCTGTCCAGTATGCAAAGCGGGTGGTTGGCAGGAAAGTTTTCGGCGGTCAGAGTACGCATCTTCCCTTAAAGGTAAACACCGCCGGAGTTATTCCCCCCATCTTTGCTTCATCGATTATTATGTTCCCGGCAACTGTTGCGGGATTCATTGCAGTGCCATGGGTGCAGGCGATTGCCAAACAGTTGGCTCCGGGTACTCCGGTTTACACCCTTCTCTATGTCGGCATGATATTCTTTTTCAGTTATTTTTATACAGCGGTGATATTCAATCCCGTCGATATTGCCGAAAACCTGCAAAAGCACGGGGGGTTCATCCCCGGTATCAGGCCGGGACAGAAGACAACTGAATACATCTACCGGGTACTTACGCGTCTGACTTTTGTGGGCGCTCTTTATCTTGCCGTAGTGTGTGTAATGCCGGAACTGCTCATCAAGCGGTTCAATGTCCCTTTTTACTTTGGAGGAACATCCCTCTTGATAGCCGTGGGTGTCGCCCTCGATACAGTCTCGCAGATAGAATCTCATTTGGTGACCAGGTCTTACGAGGGTTTTCTCCAGAGAGGGAAATTGAAAGGCAGAAGAGATTAACATTACTGCATTGTGATAATCGTCAAGTCCAAGAAAGAGATAGAAAAAATTGCAGCTGCGTGCCGTATCGTAGCGGAAATTCTGAAGAACCTGAAGTCTTTTATTGCGGTGGACATAACGACCGCGGACATCGAGGCGTACGTGCTGGACCAGATAAAGAAGCGGAAGGCCATTCCGGCCTTTATGGGATATAGGGGATATCCGGCGAGCACTTGCACATCGGTCAACGACCAGGTGGTGCATGGGATCCCTTCCCGGATGTCCAGGTTGAAAAACGGCGATATAATCAGTATAGATTTAGGCGTTGTCCTGGAAGGGTTCTATGGCGATGCGGCTGTGACTTTTCCTGTTGGCGCTGTGGATGCTGAGGCACGGAAGTTGATGCTGGTGACCGAAGAGGCCCTTTATGCCGGCATAGGGAATGCGGTAGTGGGAAACAGGGTCTCGGACATTTCGGCTTCCATTCAGAAGCATGCAGAGTCCAGCGGTTTTTCTGTTGTCAGGGCATTTGTGGGGCATGGCATCGGACGCTCTTTGCATGAGGACCCCCAAGTACCGAACTTTGGTGAAGCCGGTCGCGGGCCTCGACTTAAGGAGGGGATGACTTTGGCAATTGAGCCAATGGTTAATGCCGGTTGCGCGGACGTGAACATACTTGACGACGGCTGGACCGCAGTTACTGCCGATGGCCGGTTGTCGGCCCACTTTGAGCATACTATTGCTGTAACGAAAAGTGTTCCGCTTATCTTGACTAAAATTTAATACAAAGGTATAATTAAAGGCTTACGTATGGCGAAAGAAGAAAATATTGAAGTGTCGGGAACAATCGTAGAAACTTTGCCCAACGCGATGTTTCGGGTTGCTTTGGAAAATGGTCAAATTATACTTGCGTACGTGTCCGGCAAGATGCGGATGCATTTTATAAAGATATTGCCCGGGGACAAAGTTACCATCGAGCTTTCCCCTTATGATCTTACTAAAGGCCGTATAACTTATAGGTTTAAATAAAACAATAAGCAGTATGTAGTAAGAAGTAAGCAGAAGACAAAAGACGGTAATCAGTATGCGGCTTTTTATACTGCATAGTGCCTACTGCTTAGTGTTTAGCTTTTTTTGGGGGGAAATTTATGAAGGTAAAGCCTTCTGTAAAACCGATATGTACCAAGTGTAAGATAGTGAAGAGAAAGGGCGTTGTCAGGGTCCTCTGTGAAAACCCGAGGCATAAGCAGAGGCAGGGATAACGACAAGGCTTGCTGTACGTGGTATTATTTAACAATAATATGGATGACAAAGGAGTAGAGCATGGCAAGAATTGCTGGCGTTGATCTGCCGAAAAATGAGCGTGTCGAGATTGGGCTTACACGCATATTTGGTATTGGAAGGGCGTTATCGAATAAGATATTGAGAGAGATCAATGTCAATCCCAATATACGGGTCAAGGACCTTACTGACGCGGATGTCGTTAAAATAAGGAGCAACATAGAAAAAGAATACAAGGTCGAGGGCGATCTCAGGCGCGAAGTATCGATGAATGTAAAGAGGCTCACCGATATCGGATGTTATAGGGGAATGAGGCATACTGCACATTTGCCGGTGAGAGGTCAAAGGACTAAGACCAATGCAAGGACCCGCCGCGGCCCACGGAAGCTTGTGCTGAAGAAAAAGTCATAAGGAGGACTGGTATATAATGGCGCAGAAGAAAAGAGTCAGTAAGAAAGTAAAGAAGCATATTGCAAACGGAACTGCTCATATACAGACCACTTTTAACAATACGATTATAACTATAACCGATACTACGGGAAATGTTATCGCATGGTCAAGTGCGGGAAGTCTTGGATTCAAAGGATCCCGGAAGGGCACGCCTTTCGCCGCTCAGATAGCATCCGAGACAGCAGCAAAAAAGGCCATGGAAGTCGGTCTCAGGCAGGTTGACGTGTTTGTAAAAGGGCCTGGGGCTGGAAGAGAGACTGCGATCAGGGCATTGCAAGCGGCAGGACTGGAAATTACTCTGATTAAGGATGTTACCCCGGTACCCCATAACGGTTGCAGGCCGCCTAAAAGGAGGAGAGTGTAAATGGCTAGATACACGGGACCATTGTGCAGGCTTTGCAGGAGAGAGGGAGAAAAACTCTTCTTGAAGGGCACAAGGTGCTATACCGAAAAATGTGGCGTGGAACGGAGGAAATACCCTCCAGGACAGCATGGCCAGGGAAGGGGTAAACTCTCCGATTATGGAATGCAGTTGAGGGAGAAACAGAAAGTCAGAAGAGTATACTGGATAATGGAGGACCAGTTCAGGAACTATTTTGAAAAGGCTTCCAGGCTGAAGGGCATCACCGGCGAAGTATTGCTTCAATTATTGGAAAAAAGGCTCGACAATGTAGTGTATAGGATGGGCTTTGCTCTGAATAGAAGAGAGTCGAGGCAGCTTGTAAGGCATGGTCATTTTATTGTGAACGGGAAGAAAGTTGATATCCCGTCATATATGTTAAAGGACGGAGATATCATTGGTGTTGCTGAAAAGAGCAGAGAACTCCAGGCTATCACGGAGAGCTTATCTATTGCTGAACACCGAGGGTTCCCTGAATGGGTTGAGGTTGATACTAAAGGCCTGACCGGAAAGTTTACAAGGGTACCTTCCCGTGATGAAATACAATTACCGGTACAGGAGCAGCTCATAGTCGAGCTTTACTCAAAGTAACGGAGTCCCCGAAAAGTCGTCAGACTTTTTCAGGATATAAAGTGGCCGGGTGCATCCGAAGGGCATCTGAAAAGATTTCCTCGGTAATAATTATGAAACATAGAAAATAAAGGCTTAGGAGACCGTATTATGGATCTTGTAAAAAAAGGCTTTCAATTGCCTCAAAAGATTACTTTTGAAGAAGAGACCCTTACGGATTTTTATGGAAAGCTTGTTGCCGAGCCGCTTGAGCGCGGATATGGAACGACCATTGGCAATTCGCTTCGCAGGGTTTTGCTTTCGTCTATAGAAGGTGCTGCGGTTACCGGAATCAGAATGCCAGGTGTCTTGCATGAGTTTTCTGCCATAAAATCAGTAAAAGAAGATGTAGTTGACATTGTGCTTAACGTAAAAAAGCTGAGGTTCAGGGTGTACTCAGAAGGAACAACGATCGTTTCGATAAAGGTAAAAGGGCCCAAGGTGGTGACCGCAGCCGATATAGAGGGCGATGCCAATGTTGAGGTCTTGAATGACGACTGTTATATTGCAACGGTAGACAACAATGCCACGTTCGAGATGGAACTGTATGTCAGGAAAGGGAAGGGTTATGTGCCCGCGGAGTTAAATAAAGAGGAAGATCTGCCGATTGATGTTATTGCGGTCGATTCCATTTACAGTCCTGTAAAGAAGGTCAATTTCCTGGTTGAAAAAGCGAGAGTTGGACGTTCGACCGATTATGATCGGCTGATAATGGAATTATGGACGGATAGCGGTATATCTCCTGAAAAAGCGGTCAGCGATGCTGCTTCAATATTGATTGACCATCTCGACCTGTTTATTTTTGTTGAGGAAGAAGATATTGCTGAAGAATCACCCCGGATAGCAAGCGTTGTCGACTTGAGCGCTATTTCAAATGAGAACCTGATGAAGAGCATTGATGAGCTTGAACTATCTGTGAGGTCGTATAATTGCCTGAAAAATGCGAATATCAAGACTATTTCCGATCTTGTGCAAAGGACTGAACATGAAATGCTCAAGACAAAGAATTTCGGCCGCAAATCCCTCAATGAAATAAAGATTATCCTTAACTCAATGGGATTGAGTTTCGGCATGCGGATTGATATGAATGAATTTGAAGGCAGTGCTTCAAAATCTTAGAGGAGGTACTGAGCAACAATGAACCATAAAGTGGCAACCAGGCATTTTGGAAGAACGGCGAACCAGAGGAAGGCATTACTCCGCGGTCTCGTATCTTCTCTTTTTGAGCACCAGAGAATCGAGACAACACTCGCGAAGGCCAAGGCCATTAGAGGTATAGCTGAAGAGTTGGTCACTTTTGGAAAACGTGGGGATCTTCATTCAAAAAGAATGGTGCTATCCTACATACCTAACAGGACCGTGGTATCAAAACTTTTTTCCGAGATAGCGCCGAGATTTAGCGATAAGAATGGTGGTTATTTAAGGATACTGCAGACCCGGCAAAGGGTCAATGACCGTGCCCCCATGGCCATTATAGAGTTTGTTGATTATGAAACTGTCGCTCCCAAGAATGCGGGGAAGGCTGCTGATAAGAAATGAATGGTATCATTATTGGCGCCCTCATTCTTGTTGTCTGGGTAATACTGCAGTTATTCATATTCCCCAGGCTGGGAGTCAACTCCTGACTCGTTTCGAGCAAGGGTCCGTGTAAACCCAAAAAAGACAAGTAAAGCGGCGCATTCTGCCGCTTTTTTACTTTGATCCCGGTCTGCCTTTTTCAATCGCCTGATGAAAACCTGAATGGCTTTCCATCTTTTTTAAGAATAGTCGTTTCTCCCGGTGTTCTCATTCTCTCCTCTGCGCATCCAGTTGTCCGATTTCCCTGAATTAATAAAATTTCTGCGCGCTCAGAAGGGCTCTCCTCCGGTGCTTAAAGCACCTACTTTTGGTACTTTTGGCATTGGCCCTTTAAATACCTTCGGCGCTCACTTAAATGCCCCCTTTGTGCTCAGATAAATTACCCCCATTCATTCACAGCATCATTCGCGCAATCAGAATGAGAAACACATGAGTGATTGCGGATTGGCCGATCGGACATG
>Ga0181533_1004035_pt1 | contig 15349 bp, 18 predicted proteins | sample PEATcosm2014_Bin_45_FD_119772 | JGI IMG/M metagenome (GOLD analysis project Ga0181533, IMG submission 119772) | Peatland microbial communities from MTU Mesocosm Facility, Houghton, MI, USA - PEATcosm2014_Bin11_60_metaG | ecosystem: Environmental > Terrestrial > Soil > Wetlands > Peat | place... | reverse complement strand
TGCTGATAAGGGGTACAAAGAACGCTTTGTGGTGCCAAGAACTTTTTCAACGTACCTATCTGCCTGAAATAGCTAAACTATTTTTTGGCAACTGTTAAAGATCAGCTTGACGCTTCCGATCAGACCCATATCACACCAACGATATACTGTCTTGGCGGACACACCCAAGAAAGTAGCTACTTCTGTCGGCCTCAAGAGCTTCCTGTTCGGCATATCCTCCATTAATGTCTTGATCTCGTTTGCCATCGGGCCCCTCCCTTGCTGGGCAATGCAAACTATCAAGCAATATCTTATATCGCACCTCACCAGTCTGAGGCCCATAGCAGGCTATATCAAATAGCATACCGATCCACACACCTCCATTTTTCAGAGGATTTCTCTCTCGGGAGCTCCAACAAAATCCTACTCTTTCTGACAAAGTGTAACTCTATCGAGTTTTTCGGTCAAAATCACCTACCCATTTGGGTAGGTGATTTCAGTATGCCTCCCAATACAAAATGGAAGATGTGGTATCCCGAGCGTCGGACAGGGTGCCAACAAAACCATAGGAGGCGGATATGCTATCGAGAGCGGTTGCGGACGTGGACGCAGAGAATGTCGGCGAACGATTTACTCAAGGGATCATCATTAGGGAGGCTGGCTTTGTACTGAAAACTCTGGTAGAGGATGACGAAAGGATTCAGGCCTACCGTCTGAGACACAGGGTTTTTTGTGAGGAACTCGGATGGGTGCCCCGGTCCGAGACTCTGCTGGAAATCGACGAATACGACAGGCATGCAGTATCAATCGGGATATTCGATCCACAGCACGCACTGGTTGCGTGTATGAGGCTCGCTTTCCCCGGCGCTCCGTTTATGATAGAGAGAGAATTCTCTTCCCTAATAGGTCCCTGGCACAAAATCAGGAAGCAAAGCGATGCAACGGAGGTAACAAGGGCATGCGTAGCTCCGGAGGCGCGCAGGCTGTCCGTGCGCGGGACCTTTGGCGCCATCAGGTTGTCTATGCTCGGCTACAAGGGCGTCTACCACTGGTGCTCCATGAATCACATCAGATACGTGTATATCGTTGTTGAGTACAAGCTGTATAGGATGCTTCGGGCGCAGGGATTCCAGGTTCAACCGGTGGGTGCGCCTGTCACCATGTCCGACGGATGCCTGGCGGTGGCAGCTATTTTCGACTGGCAAGACTTCTTCTCCATCAACACCGCAAACCGCCCGGACTTCGCGAAATGGTTTACTCTGTACGAAGCAGACCGTCCTGAAGAGCCACGGCGACAGCTTGGGTTCTACTCACAACGTCAAGCTTCTCCATGATGTTTCTTAAGTGAAATTTCACCGTATTTATGCTTATTGAAAGAATCACGGAGATTTCCCAGGTGTTCTTGCCGTCTTTCGCCCACTTCAAAACTTCCGTTTCTCTCGAAGACAGCTCCACGCCTAACCCGGCTGCTTTCTCTTTGCCCACTCCTACAATCCGTTTAAGAGCTTGGTCCAGATGGGGGACAACATGAGCCAGGATGAGCTCTGTGCGCGGATGTTTGTCTAACGAACTCCCGGCGAAAGAGAAGAACGATCTCTTATCCCCGTTGCGGGTTCTTACTCCGTGAGAGTACCCTTCTCTGAGCCCGAAATCCCGGGCGCAAGAGACAAATGCCTTCGCATCGTATTTCTTATACGTATCGGTCCAGTACTGAACTCCTTGGCCGGTCCTGGCCATTTCCTGAACAACGGGGTCACTCTTGTCAAACCCGCTGGACACATAGAGGCTGCACCACTCAGGAGGATAGCTCACATTGATAGAATGGCTCACATCGATCAGCGCCTCGGACCTGTGAAGAAGAACGCACGCCGCAAACTCATGAGGGAATAGCCATTTAAGATCATTGATGAGATTTATCAAATCCTCCTCGATAGCACAGGATAGACTTGAATAGATCAGCGATAGAAGGAGGCATGCGTCATTTTTAGATAGCAGGTGTTTGATACTCGTCACCACTTCCCGTCCTCCAAAAGATGTCAGACGAAACGTGTTTCGATCCCGAGGTGAGCAAAGCCTTTGCGACCGGGATGGGGCCGGTGCGGCCCTCTGGCGCCTACGCCGGCTGCTTGGTAGCTGTCGGCTGTTGAGTGGCTTCAGCGCCTTTAACTTTCCACCCCGCCCCCTCACAGGCGGTCGGTTGTATTCCTAGAATGGTATCTAGTTTTATACAGGATTTCCAGGATGTCAATAAAATTTTGTTTTTTGTTTTTTTAGGAATTCACAAACCGCCGTTGAAGCGGTCCGGCGAGCACGGCGACCGGGAAGGGGGGCTCCACGTGCCGTGCCCGCCGGGCGCCCGCGCAGCGGGTGGAGACCGCTTGAGCCCCCACGGAAGATAAGCCGCCCTGCCTGAAGATAAGACGGCTCATGGACTTGCTCACTAACTATGGGCACTTTTCGCCGGTCGGACCCGAAGGATCTCCACGGTCCCCTTTGTTCCATCCACGCGTATAATGTCGCCGTCTTTAATCATTTCTGTGAGGCCCGCTGCGCCCACCACTGCCGGAATGCCATGGTCTCTGGCGACTCCCGGAGCGATAGCCAGCGTACCGCCACGTTCTGTAGCCAGTGCCCCGAGCCGGGGTATGATCGCTATGAGGTTCCGTGAGGCGGTGCTGCACACCAACAGTGCGCCCTCTTTTATTTGATATAGCGCAGCGAGATTATCAGGGTCGGACAGAACCACGGCCGGGCCTTGCGCTACTCCGGGTGACGCGGCCTTCCCCTTTATCGCCTTTCCAATTGCCCGTCCTTCAACGGCAGCCGACCGTGAGTTTTTTTTGTGCTCGTCCCAGGTGAATTCTTCTGACCTGATGTCATGACAAAGTGATACATTTCCCATGGCTTTACACTCTTCTCCTTTCGTATTGTGTGGATCGCATATTCCGTGACCCCATGTGCGAAATTTTAGATGATTATGGTTGACATGTCAACTTAAAAAGATTTAATCTTAATTCAGAATAACTTAATATACAATTTCGGGGGCCGTGATGATTCTGAACATGAACCAGTTGAGGGCGTTCTATACCACCGCAAAATTGGGAAGTATCACAAAAGCGGCCCGGGAGTTGATGGTCACACCGCCGGCGATTACCATGCAGGTGAAACAACTTGAAAGAACCGTGGGCATCAGGCTTCTGTTCCGCGAAAGCCACGCGATTCGCCTTACAGACGTAGGTGAAGCGGTTTTCAAGAAGGCGGAGAACATCTTCGGCGAGATCCGTGAAATGGAAAACTTCTTTGAAGACGTATCCACAGGCAAGTCGGGGCAGCTCCGGATAGGATGTACGCAAACATCTGCAAAATACCTCATGCCCCCACTGATAACGGCATTCAAGGATGCTTATCCGGGGTTGCGAATTGTCCTTGACCAGGGGTCTAATGCCGAGATGGTAGAGAGTATCCTGGACCACAAGAACGAGCTGGCCCTCATCCGGAACGTGTCGGATGACAGAAGACTGAAGATAAGAGTTATCGGCAAGGTGGAGGTGGTGCTGACAGCGGCCCAAAAAAGCGTCTACTTTCCATCTAAAAGCATCTCTATTTCAGAGCTGCCCAAGGCCCCCCTCATCGTGTCGGAGGAAGGCTCGGCCACGAGGGACGTTATTCGCGAATATCTCCGAAGGTTCAGGGTGATCCCTTCCGTGGCTATTGAATCGGCAAACAGGGATTTCATGAAGGAACTCGTGCGTCAGGATAAGGGCGTCGGCTTCTTTGAAAGGTACGAAATGGAAGAACCCTCAGAAAAGGTCCTCAGAGAGGTCCGTATCCTGGAAGGTGCCCCTATCATGGAGTTCGGGATTGGATATCTTAACCGGAAAACGCTCTCCCCGGCCGCCTGGGCCTTCCTGAGGCTCCTCGATAAGTCGGAGGATTTGTTACCGTTTATCAAGCGATAAGGGGGTGTGACATGAGAACGGCTGCGTTTACCATTCAATCCGCATACTCTCCGGTATCACAGGCAGGACGACCCCTCCTGACGGGAGGATATTGGCCGTCGCCTTAGGGAACGCCTTTGCGACCCTGTCGATGGCGTCCTGAACGGAAGTGGCATACTCAAAGCCCAGCCGGGCAGCCTGTGCCTTGTCGGCGTCTTCTGAAACAAGGAACATTCTGGTGCGACTTACATAGAGTAATGTCATGGCGAGGGCGGAATTGAAGTCCATTGCCAGGCCGGGGATGAGCGGTTTATGGTCACGGGTGTTATCCATGACGAGCTGCCTCGCGTCGCCCCCTGCTTTTGCAAAGGCGGCGTCAAAGGCCCCGAGAAGCGGCGCCGCGAACCCGCCGTCCTTGATATAGCTCGCATAGAGTATCACCACGCCGCCTTTTTTTGTCACCATGTTCGAGGCGCCAAGGGGCTTCAGGACCTGAGGACCCTCGGCGTAAGGAAAGGCCGAGATCAACGTCACGTCCGCGGGACGATCGAAACGCACGCCCAGCTCTTTCTTGCACATCTCGATGCCTGCCCGGTGAGCCTTTTCAAAGTGGCCGGCCACGATGGCTTTCACGTCGTCATCGGAGTCATATACCACGTTGACGATGAAATCGAGTTTCGCCAGCTTGCCGGCCTCGCGGACTTCGCTGAGAAAGGGGTTGTTTTCGTCATTTCCCGGGAACACCCCGTTTTCGATCATCAAGGCAGCATGATGGTCCCGGACGCACTCATAGCTCGCGATGCCGGGGAGCACCGCCTTTGCGCCGCCCCCGAACCCGGCGAAAGGGTGGGGAAGAACGGAGCCGACGGCGATGCGCAGGTCCGCCCCGGCAGCCAGCGGATGAATTTTCAGGTCTCCCCCGTGTCTCAGGGTTCCTACGGAAACCAGGTCTTCAGCGCGGCTATCATGGTTGACGAACCTGACTTCCCTGGAGAGCGCTTCTCCGTAGAGCTGTCCTATTTCGGCAGCAGGTACGGGATGGTGAGTGCCGGTTCCAATCAGCACCGTGATCTGGCTGCGTTGTATGCCGTAGTGAGCGAGGTGCTCCACAAGAGGGGTCAGAATAGCCTTTTTTGGCGTGGTCCGCGCACCGTCATCCACGATGATGACGATCCGCTTTTTATCCTTGACGAGCCGGCTAAGGGGTGGAGTACCTATGGGATTGGCGATCGAGTCGCGTAACAGCCCGGAAATGGACTTAGTTGCTTTTTCAGGCTTCAGCACTGCATGTTTTACCACTTCCCAGGACCCGGGAAGCTGAAAATAAGTCTTGCCCTTGTGGCCGTTCAAAAAATATTTCTCCACCGATAACCCCCCTTTCAGGCTGAGTCGTCAATTTCCGGACATTATCACAGGTGTACAATGGCGCACTCTCCCTGTCAAGGTTTTTTTAACAGAAGGCGGAGGCGCCCCAGGGGAACAGGTGCTAATGTCTTAGTCCGCAATTTGCTTGACAATTACGGGCTAAACCCTTATATTCTTACCTCTAAACGGGAAACAACCAATGATTATCAAACTTTACGATATACGGGAAGGCATATCGGTCAGGGGGGCACTGGACGCCTCCACGTTCAAGAGGCCGGAGGACAGCGACATCGCCTTCGCGTCGCCGGTCGACTACGAGCTGAAAATAGAAAAGGCGGGAGATAGCGTATGGATCCGTGGACCCGTGCGTGCGAGACTCTCCCTGACCTGCGCCCGCTGTCTCGAGCAATTTACCTTCTCTGTCGCGTCAAGACTGGACATGGAGCTGCTGCCCAGGCAAAAAGCGCCGGGCGGCCTTGAAGTCGAGTTGAAGACTGAAGAAATGGATATCTACTATTTCGAAGGTGAAGAAATAGATATCGATGCCTATATTTTTGAAGAGATAATGCTCAGTATACCTGTAAAGGCCCTCTGCGCGGAATCATGTAAAGGCATATGCCCGGGCTGCGGCAAAAACCTGAATATTGAGGCGTGTCGCTGCGAAAAGACCGGCCCGACGATTCTGACGGAGAAGTTGAACGCATTTCTTAAAGACCGGTAAGGAGAAAACAATGCCTGTTCCAAAGAGGAAAACATCGAGGTCGAAGAGAGACAGGAGGAGGACGCACTACAAGCTTTCCTCTCCCGGCGTCATCCTCTGCCCGAACTGCAAAGAGCCCACCATGCCCCACCGGGTTTGCGCGAAGTGCGGAACCTACAAGGGGAAGAAGTATCTGGCGGTAGAAGAACTCTAGCACGCATGGTGAGAATAGCAGTCGACGCTATGGGTGGGGATCATGCGCCTCTCGCGATCGTGAGGGGCGCCGAGGCGGCCGCCGCGGAGAAGGTCGGGGAAGTGGTCCTCGTCGGCGACGAGAATGTGATCGCCCCATTGCTCAAAGTCCGGTCGGGCATCGAAATCGTCCACGCCCCCGTGGCCGTCGAAATGAAGGAATCGCCATCCGTTGCGCTGCGGAGGAAGAAGGACTCTTCGGTAAACAAGGCTTTAGGTCTGCTGAAATCGGGGAGCGTGGAGGCGGTAGTTTCGGCGGGCAATTCGGGGGCCGTCATGGCCTTCGCCATCGTCACCCTGGGCCGGATCCCCGGTGTGGAGAGACCGGCCATCCTGACTATACATCCGAACGTCCTGGGCACCAGGTGGATTCTTCTCGACGCGGGAGGCACGGTCGACTGCCGCCCGTCGCACCTCGTCCAGTTTGCGATCATGGGCAATGTGTTCGCAAAATATGCCCTCGGCGTGGAAGCGCCCAAGGTCGGCATCCTGAGCAACGGGGAGGAAGAGACAAAAGGGAACGAGCTGACCCGGGAGACGCACGCGCTCCTGAAGGGCGCCGCGCTCAGCTACATAGGTTACATAGAAGGAACGGATCTGTACAAGGGTATGGCAGACGTGGTGATAACCGACGGCTTTGTCGGGAATGTGGCCCTTAAGGTGAGCGAGGGCATGGCGGAAGCGATACTGGGCATCCTGAAAGAGAAGGTTGCCGGGAGTGTAAGGGCGAAAATGGGGTATCTGCTCCTTTCGGGGGTTTTCAAGGCCCTCTCCCGGATGGTAGACTATTCCGAATATGGAGGGGCCCCTCTGGTCGGGGTGGACGGGGTCTGCATCATCTGTCACGGGAAGTCGAATGAGCGGGCAATCAAAAATGCGATCATACAGGCAAAGGGCTTTGTCGGAAAGAACGTCAGCGGGCGCATAAAGGACGCGATGCAGGACTACGTGAAGGGCAAGGAGCACTAGCATGGACTATTTTTTGACGGAGGATCAAAAAGAAATCAAGAAACTTGCGCGCAGGATCGCAGAGGAAAGGGTGATGCCCGTGAGGGCCGAGTTGGACGAAACAGAGACATTCCCCTGGGAGATCATGCGGGCGTGCGCGGAAGCGGGCCTTTTCGGCGTGAGCATACCGGAAGCATACGGCGGCCTGGGCGGCGGCTCGTTTGAGAACTGCATCGCCGTCGAGGAATTGAGCAGGGCGTGCCTGGGCGTGTCGGTAAGCTATGCGGCAAGCCTTCTCGGCTCCCATCCGATTCTCATCGGCGGAAGCGAGGAGCAAAAAGCGCGGTATCTGCCTGACGTGGCGAGGGGGAAACGGCTCGCGGCCTTCGGTCTTACGGAGGCGAACGCAGGCAGCGATGCGGCGGGCATCAGGACAACAGCGCGCCGGGTGGGGGACGACTACGTCCTGAACGGCACCAAGCAGTGGATTACCAACGGCGGGGAGGCGGAAATTTACTCGGTTATCGCCATGACGGACCGCTCCAGGGGGGGCAGGGGGGCGACCGCGTTCATCCTCGAAAAGGGGATGGAAGGTTTTTCCTTCGGGAAGAAGGAGAAGAAGCTGGGCATCAGGGCGTCGGCCACGAGAGAGCTCGTGTTTCAGGATTGCAAAGTCCCGAAGGAACATGTTATAGGTAGGGAAGGCATGGGGTTCATACTCGCCATGAGGACCTTCGACCGGACCCGTCCGGGCATCGGGGCTCAGGCGGTTGGGGTCGCCCAGGGCGCCCTCGAAGCTGCACTCGCGTATGCGAAGGAAAGGGAGCAGTTCGAGCGAAAGATCATATCCTTCCAGGCGGTGCAGCATATGCTGGCGGATATGGCCACGCAGACGGAAGCGGCGCGGGCCCTCGTCTACGCGGTTGCCCGCTATATCGACAGCAACCCGAAGGAGTTCTCGAAGGTGTCGGCCATGAGCAAGGTCTTCCCGAGCGACACGGCAATGAAGGTGACGGTCGATGCATTGCAGATATTCGGAGGCTACGGCTACATGCGGGATTATCCCGTTGAAAAGATGATGAGGGACGCGAAGATCCTTCAGATATACGAAGGCACCAACCAGATCCAAAGAAACGTCATCGGCCTCGAATTGATAAAGGAAGCGGCTTCGAAGAAGAGATGACCATGAAAAAAATAGGGGTGGTTTTCCCGGGACAAGGGTCGCAGTATGTCGGAATGGGGAAGGAGCTGTACGACCGCTTCGGGTACGTGAGAGAGTTGTTCCAATCAGCCGATAACGCCCTCGATTTCAGTCTCTCGGAACTGTGCTTCAACGGACCCGTTGAGGCACTGGCTAAGACCTTCAACACACAGCCGGCGGTACTTCTCGCCAGCTACGCAATATGGGCTGTGCTGCACAGGGAAACGCGGGTGACGCCCCACCTGCTTGCCGGCCACAGCCTTGGCGAATATACGGCCCTCCTCGCGGCTGGAGTTTTCTCCTTCGAGGATGCGGTAAGGTTGACCCGGAAAAGGGGTCTCCTGATGGAAGAGGCCTGTCCGGCCGGTCTTGGCGGCATGGTTGCATTGATGGGTCCTGTGCGGGAGAAAGTGGAAGAGGCCTGCCGGAGTGTTTCGAAGGACGATTATGTGGCGTATCCCGCCAACCTCAACTCGCCGGACCAGCTCGTGCTCTCCGGTACTACGGACGCCCTCAGGGAGGTGGTCGAGCGGCTGAAAGGGCAGGGCTACAAGAAGGCGGTCTTCCTCAACGTATCCGGTCCTTTTCACAGCGTGCTCATGAAGCCGGCGGCCGGCGCGCTGAAGGAGGAGCTTGGCCGGGTCGTCTTCTCGCAGATGAAGGCGCCGGTTGTCTCCAACGTCGATGCCGTCTCGAACCGGGACAATGAAAAAGTCGTCGATCTGCTGTTCCGCCAGATGTTCTCGCCGGTCCTTTGGGAGCGCTCTGTGAGGACCATGTGTCGTGAGGGCGTAGAGCTTTTCCTCGAAGTGGGGCCGCAGAAGGTACTCACGAACATGATGAAGAGGATAACCGATATTCCCTGTTGCCATGTAGAAACGGTGGCGGAGATAGAGGCAGTCCGGGGGGTGTTGTCATGAAGGGGCGGGTCACCATCGTGACGGGCGCATCGATGGGCATAGGGAGGGCAATTGCGGAATTCCTGGCCGAAAAGGGGTCCGACATTGCCGTCTTTGACGTAGCGGACGGCGCGGATACGGTACGGGCAGTAGAGGCCAAAGGTGCAAGGGCCACATTTTTTCATGTCGATGTGTCTGACTTGCAGCAGGTGGAGAAGGCAGTCCTCGCCGTGGTGGACGGGATGGGCAGGGTCGACAACCTGGTGAACAACGCGGGGATTACGAGAGACAAACTTCTTGTGAGGATGACCGAGGATGACTGGGATCAGGTGATGCGGGTCAACCTGAAGGGGGTTTTCAACTGCACGAAGGCGGTGATCCGTCGCCTCATGAAAACGGGCGGAAACATCGTGAATATCGCTTCCATTGCAGGATTGACGGGAAATCCCGGCCAGTCGAACTACGCGGCGAGTAAAGCGGGCATCATCGGACTTACGAAGAGCCTCGCGAAGGAGTACGGAGAGCGGTCCATCAGGGTAAATGCCGTGGCCCCCGGCCTGATAAGGACGGACATGACCGCCTCATTATCCGAAAAACACCAGGAGACACTCGTGCAGGGGGTGCCCCTGGGACGGGCCGGAGAGCCGATCGACGTGGCTCGTGTCGTCTACTTCCTGCTGTCCGAGTACGCGGGCTATATCACGGGCGAAGTAATAAATGTCAGCGGAGGCTTATACACTTGAGGGATGGGTCCCTCGTCAAAACTTAGGAGGTGGCTACATGGCAGTTGCTGAAAAAGTCAAGAAGATGATCGTCGAACAACTGGGAGTGAATGAATCTGAGGTAGTGCCGGAAGCAAAATTCATCGACGATTTGGGAGCCGACTCTCTCGATATAGTCGAGCTGGTGATGGCCCTTGAGGACGAGTACAGCATAGAGATCCCCGACGAGGACGCGGAAAAGATAGAAACGGTAGGGGATGCCATCCGGTATATCGAGGAACATATAAAGTAGGGCACGAGGTGGCGGTTGAAAAGGAGGGTCGTCATAACCGGTTTCGGTCTCACGACCCCTTTGGGGGTCGGCTGCGATGATGTGTGGCGCAGGATACTCAACGGGGAATCGGGGATCGGTCCCATAACGCGCTTCGATGCATCGGCGCACGACACGCGGATCGCCGGTGAGGTGAAAAACTTCAGCCCCGAGGAGTATGTATCGGTAAGAGAAGTGAGGCGTATGGACCTTTTTATCCTGTATGCCCTGGCAGCGACGCGCTTCGCCGTGGAAAGGGCAGGACTCGATATGACGAAGGAGGACCCGGAGAGGGTCGGCGTTATAGTGGGCACGGGCCTCGGCGGCCTCCCCACTCTGGAAAAGTATCATTCCATTCTTCTTGAAAAGGGGCCCGGCCGCATCTCTCCTTTTTTTATTCCCATGCTTATAGCGAACGAAGCGCCGGGCAACATTGCGATACAATACGGCATCAAAGGACCGAACCTGAGCATCGTCACCGCCTGCGCAACGGGCGCCCATTCAATCGGGGACGCCTTCAGGGTTATTCAGTACGGCGACGCGGATGTGATGGTGGCGGGCGGGACGGAGGCAAATCTGACCCCTCTCAGTGTCGGAGGCTTCAACGCGCTGAAAGCGCTTTCCACCAGGAACGATGCCCCGGAAAAGGCCTCCCGCCCCTTTGACAAAGAGAGGGACGGCTTTGTGATAGGCGAGGGGGCGGGCATCGTGATCCTGGAAGAGCTGGAGCACGCGCGAATGAGGCGCGCAACGATCTACGCGGAGGTCGCCGGATACGGCTATAACGGCGACGCGTATCATATCACCGCACCCTGTCCCGACGGCGACGGCTCCATGCGCTGCATCAGAATGGCGCTCAAGGACGCCGGGATAAGCCCGGATGAGGTCGATTACATCAATGCCCACGGGACTTCGACGGATTTGAACGACTCGTCGGAGACGCTCGCCATAAAAGGGGTTTTTGGCGAGAGGGCGTATAAAATCCCTGTAAGCTCGACAAAGTCGATGACCGGCCATCTGCTGGGAGCGGCAGGCGCCGTCGAGGCGATCTTCATCACCCTCGCCATCAGGGACCAGGTATGCCCCCCGACCATTAATTACGAGTATCCGGATCCGGTATGCGATCTCGATTATGTGCCGAACACCGCGCGCGAGCATGCTATCGACGTGGCCATCTCCAATTCTTTCGGCTTCGGCGGCACCAACGCGGTCCTCGTTTTCAAGAGGTTCGGGTAAGTGCGGATCGCCATCGGATCGGACCACGCCGGCTACGAGCTGAAAGCATATCTGGGGCAGATGCTCACCGGGGGGCATGACGTGGTCGATATCGGGACAGACTGCCTCGATTCGGTCGACTATCCCGATTATGCGGTAAAAGTCGCCCGCCTTGTCGCCGCGCGCCGGGTCGAGCGCGGTATCCTTGTGTGCGGCACGGGCATCGGCATGTCGATCGCGGCGAATAAGGTATGCGGGATAAGGGCCGCCCTCGCCTTCGACCTCTATACCGCCATGCAGAGCAGGCGTCACGTGGATGCGAACATTCTCGTGTTGGGGGCCCTGGTTACCGGGAAGGGGCTTGCCGCGGAGATTGCGAGGGTATGGCTCGAAACCCCCTTTGAGGGCGGACGGCACGAGGGACGGATAGAGAAAATAAGAAGGCTTGAACATGATTTCCATGGATGCCCTGAAAAAGAGTGACGGCAGGATTTACGATTATGTCAGAAAGGAGATAGAGCGCGAAGAATATAGCCTTATCCTGATCGCCTCCGAGAACTACGTCGATCAGGATGTCCTGGAGGCACAGGGGACCCTTCTGACGAACAAGTATGCCGAAGGCTATCCTAACCGGCGTTTCTACGGCGGCTGCCGCTACGTGGACGCCATCGAGCGCATTGCCATCGAGCGCGCCTGCCGACTCTTCGGCGCCGAATACGCGAATGTCCAGCCCCATTCGGGGTCGTCGGCCAACATGGCGGTTATTTTCGCCGTGCTTCGCCCGGGAGACAAAATCCTCGGCATGGACCTCACCCACGGCGGCCATCTCACCCACGGCGCACCCTCGAGCTTCTCGGGCCGCTTTTTCACACCCCTCTTCTATCAGGTCTCCCGAAAAGACGAACGGATCGATTACGATCAAGTACGGGAGATTAGCCGCAGGGAGAGGCCAAAACTGATCATTGCGGGCGCGAGCGCGTACTCAAGGATTATAGATTTCGGTAAATTCAGGGAGATAGCCGATGAGACAGGTGCGTATCTCCTCGTCGATATGGCGCACATTGCAGGCGCCGTTGCGACGGGTCTCCACCCAAGCCCGGTAGGCGCCGCCCATTTCGTCACGGGCACGACCCATAAGACACTGCGGGGGCCGAGGGGAGGGCTGATCCTTGCCGACAAGAAGCATGGCAAACTCATCGACTCGATGGTTTTCCCTGGTATCCAGGGGGGGCCTCTCATGCACGTGATCGCCGCTAAGGCAGTAGCCCTGAAGAATGCGATGACCCCCGAGTTCAGGGCCTATCAGGAGCAGATCATCAAAAACTCCCGATATCTCGCATCCTCTTTGGAGAAGCGGGGGTACAGGATCGTGTCGGGAGGGACGGACAACCATCTTTTCCTTGTCGATCTCACCGGAAAGGGCATCACCGGAATAGAAGCGCAGGAAAGTCTGGAAAAGAGCGGGATCGTCCTCAACAGAAACGTGATCCCTTTCGATACAAAAGGGCCGAGCGTGACGAGCGGCATACGGATAGGCACGCCCGCGATAACGACGAGGGGCATGAAAGAGCCGGAGATGGAGTTCGTTGCGGAAATTATCGATGCCGTTCTCCTCGCGCCTCATGACGAGCAGCTCCAGGACAGGGTAAGAGAAGGGGTGAAAGAGCTCTGTCGCAGGTTCCCCTTCTACTCCCGTATCTACTCCCGATGACTATCGCCCGGCCGCACCCCACCATGACAAAAGGCGAGCGCCCTGATTGGGATGCCTATTTCATGGAAATAGCGGGCATCGTCGCCAAGCGGTCCACGTGCCTGAGGAGGCATGTGGGCGCCCTTATCGTCAAGGAGAAGCGCATTCTTGCCACGGGTTATAACGGCGCGCCAAGCGGTCTTGCCCATTGCAGGGACCTGGGGTGTCTCCGCGAACTGAAGCATGTGGCCTCCGGGGAGCGACATGAGCTCTGCAGGGGCCTCCATGCGGAGCAAAACGCCATCATACAGGCGGCCTATCACGGCGTTTCCATCAAAGGGGCAGTGCTCTACTCCACCCACCTGCCCTGTTCCATATGTGTGAAGATGATCATTAACGCGGGGATCGGTCACGTGCTGCACCTGGAAGGGTACCCCGATGATCTGGCAGCCACTTTGATCTCGGAATCGGGTATAATAATAACACGGGTAGGGCAGCCTTAAGAAAGGCCGGTTAAAGGGACATCGAAGGCTTAGAACGTGTTCATTACCCATGGAAGCGCGTAAGGTGCGTGTAACTCTTGCGGAGTTGTGGTGAGGGGCACAGGTGCGGTCCAATGAAATGTCCTTATTGCGGATTTGCCGAAAGCAAGGTAATCGATTCGAGAACGAGCAAAGAGATGGACGCCATCAGGAGGCGCCGCGAGTGTCTTGGGTGCTCGAAGCGATTCAGCACGGCAGAGATGCTGGAGGAGGGTCTGCCGCACGTAGTCAAGAAAGACGGCCGGAGAGAAGCCTTCGATAGGGGGAAAATCCTTGCGGGCTTGCGAAAAGCCTGCGAAAAGCGGCCTGTCGGGATTACCGATCTCGAGAAAGCGGTGTCGAGGATCGAGTACGACTTGACGGAGCGGGGGGAGAAAGAGGTCACGAGCACGGAGATAGGACGCATGGTGATGGATGAGCTGAAGAGGCTTGACGGGGTCGCCTATGTGAGGTTCGCCTCCGTGTACCGCCAGTTCAAGGATATTACCGACTTCATGGAAGAGCTGAAGGACCTGCTCTTAAAAAAGGGAGAAACATGAAAGAAGAAGAGTTCATGCGGTTGGCCCTTTCCCTTGCAAAAAAAGGACTGGGAACAACGTCTCCGAACCCGATGGTAGGCGCCCTGGTGGTGAAAGGACAACGTGTCCTGGGAGAGGGATACCATCATAAGGCAGGAGAAGCCCACGCCGAAGTGATTGCCCTGGAGCGGGCAGGCGACGGCGCCCGGGGCGCAACGCTCGTGGTAACCCTGGAACCATGCTGCCACACGGAGAAGAAGACGCCGCCATGTGTCGATGCGGTAATCAAGGCGGGCATCAAGAAGGTGGTCGTCGCCATGTTCGACCCGAACCCGCAGGTAAACGGAAAAGGGATCGAGGCCCTGCGGAAAGCAGGCATAGACGTCAAGGTAGGCTTGCTCTCTGAGGAGGCGAGGATGCTCAATGAAGTCTTCGTGACCTTCCAGGAAAAGAAGCGGCCTTTTTTTCTGATGAAGGCGGCCCTGAGCCTGGACGGCAAAATAGCCACCAAGATCGGTGAGTCAAAATGGATCTCGAACGAGGAATCGAGGGCTTACACAAACCGGCTGCGCTCGGTAATGGACGCGGTGCTCGTCGGCATCAATACGGTGATCCTCGATAACCCTCTTCTTTTGCCGAAGGTGACGAAGCCGAAAAGATACCCGGTGAGGGTCGTCCTCGACTCGAAGCTGCGCATACCCCTCTCGGCTGAGCTGGTGAAGACCGCGAGCAAATACAGGACACTCATCTTTGCCCTGTCCGATCAGTCTTCCGACAAGGAAAGCCGCCTCAATACGCTTGGCGTGGAGGTTGTCCGGGTGGGCGGGAATGAGAACCGGAGGGTTGCCCTTGCCGATGTGTGCCTGGAGCTGTACCGGAGAGGGATTATGAGCGTCATGGTCGAAGGCGGCGGCGAAGTCAACAGCGCTTTGCTCAAGGAAGGTCTCATCGACAAAGTGATGCTCTTTTACGGGCCCCTGCTGATCGGGGGGAAGAACGCATCGGGCCTCGTTGCCGGCAAGGGCATCGATTTTTTGAAGGATGCCTACATGGTGGACGTGGTTTCAGTC
>Ga0181533_1004029_pt1 | contig 15365 bp, 12 predicted proteins | sample PEATcosm2014_Bin_45_FD_119772 | JGI IMG/M metagenome (GOLD analysis project Ga0181533, IMG submission 119772) | Peatland microbial communities from MTU Mesocosm Facility, Houghton, MI, USA - PEATcosm2014_Bin11_60_metaG | ecosystem: Environmental > Terrestrial > Soil > Wetlands > Peat | place... | reverse complement strand
GAGTTGTACCATACGGCCGTAGGCTTCAAAGCTGGAGACTCAATGACGTCACCGATCTTGTGGAGGCTCCTTTTCTATGGCTGGTCTGCGTCGGAGATTCTCGTCGGCATCGCGACACGCACCAAACACAGCAGCGGAAAAGTGAGGGACCGCGGCTCGTTGGTGATTCTGTGGATCGTAATTGCCACCTCCATCACGGCTTGCCAGTGGATCAGCGAAGCCACCCGGCCTAATATGTTCGGCGGCGCCCACGCGCTGAAGACCGCTGGCGTATTCGTCATGTTGGTGGGACTTGCCATTCGCTGGACCGCGATCTTCACTCTTGGCAAATCCTTCAGCTCCAACGTGGCCATTCAGGATGCGCAGCAGATCACGCGCACGGGACTCTTTCGTTTCGTGCGCCATCCTTCCTACCTTGGCCTGTTGTTGGTGTTTCTTGCCATGGGCGTGCATACACGCAATTGGATTAGTCTTGCTGTCGTGCTACTTCCTACGACCGCCGCACTTCTCTACCGCATTCACGTCGAGGAAGCCGCGTTGGCCGAAGCCTTCGGCGAAGAATACTCCGCGTACTGTAAGGCAACGAAGCGCCTCTTCCCCTGGGTGTACTGACCCACATCTGCCCCTGCCTATCAGGAACAGAAACGTCCGTGATGGCACCCCGGCCATTTTGCTGCTGGGCCTTTGCAGAAAAATTCTTCTTCGGCGCGTTGCTTACTCTTCCACAAGCGCCTTGTACTGCTCCGCGGTCAGCGGCACCACCGACAATCTCCCCATCTTCACCAGCGGCGAATCTTTGAACAGCCGGTTCTTCTTGATCTCCTCGAGTGACACGCGCTTCACCAACGCCTTCCCCGCTCTGATCCTCACGACGGGCTTCTTCGGATCGCTCGTGTCCACCGACATCACCTCGGCCGTCCCCACCGCGCTCTTCACATTCCCCGTCTCATAAATCACCAGCCGGTCGCCCGCGTTCATCTCCCGCAAATGTTTCACCGCCGTCGGATTCGTCACGCCATCCCAAACCGTCTCCCCATCCTTCTGCAATTCCGCACACGAATACTCCGACGGCTCTGTCTTCAACAAATAGTTCATGGCCTCAATTTTCCCCCCACACGAATTCGCTCTTCCACTTCGCCAGAGTCACCTTCACCTCCAGCCCCACATCCGAGTCCGTGATCAATCCCTCCGGCAGCACATGACCAAACCTTGCACCCCGTTCCAGAACAATACCGCAACTTCCCTCCCCGCAGAATCCTCTCGCCGCATAAATCCACTCCCAGAATCCGTTGTTCTCCTTTTCATCCTGTGTTCTAATCCCCTCGAGCCTTCCCTCCATGGAACAGTGGTATCTCATCCTCATCCCGCTCTTTCTCGCCGGCTCGATTCTCGCCTTCGTCGCCTATGGCGTCGCACACCGCCTGGAATCTGTGCTCAATTCTTTCCCTCCCAACGACCTGGCTTTCCGCCTTCACCAGCTCGAGCAGAAACTCGCCGAGCTTCAGAAAATCGTCAACGCCTCCACTCCCTCTTCTCCCTCAACTTCTCCTTTACCCGCACCGCCTCCGCCTTCCGCACCGTCGACACAGGTTCCTCCTCCTCCCTGGCCCGCGCCCGAAGCCGTCCGTCCTCCATCCGCTCCTGCCGCGCGCGGAACCCCTGGCCCTGCTCTTCAGCCTCGGTCCAATCTCCCGCCGCAACCCTCCCACGCCGATCTCGAAGCCCTCATCGGCGGCCGCTGGTTCAACCGCATCGGCATCATCGCCCTGCTCTTCGCCGTCTCCTACTTCCTCAAGCTCGCCTTTGACAACAACTGGATCGGCCCCGCCGGCCGCGTCGCCATCGGCATTCTTCTCGGCGCGCTCATGCTTCCCTGGAGCCAGTGGCTGCTCTCCCGCGGTTACTCCTATTTCGCCGAAGGCATCGCCGGCCTGGGCGAAGCCACGCTCTTCGTTTCCGTTTGGGCTGGTTGCCAGTACTACACTCTGTTCAGCCGCGGCGTTGGCTTCGCCGCTCTCGTCTTCGTCACCATCGTCATGGCGGTCCTCGCCTTGTGGCGAGACTCCTCGCGCATCGCCTTCCTATCGCTTCTCGGCGGCTTGCTCACTCCCGCGCTCGTCAGCAGCGGCAAAAACGAGCAGCTCGTCCTCCTCAGCTATCTCTTCTGTCTCGGTGCCGCCGCGCTCTTCATCATCTGGCGCAAAAACTGGCAGCTTCTCCTGCCCCTCTCCTTCGTCGGCACGCAACTCTATTTCTGGCAGTGGTACGACGCCTTTTACACCCGCGCCGGCTTCCTCGAGCGCACTCTTATCTTCGCCACTCTCTTTTTCTTGCTGTTCGCCATCCTTCCCATCGCCCGCGCACTACGCCGCCTCGATCTGCGCGCTATGGACCTCTTCCTCGCCTTCTCCAATGCCCTGGCCTACGGCGTCAGCCTCTACGTTTTCTTGTGGCCCGACGATCGCTGGCCCCTCACCCTGATCTTCCTTGTGCTCGCCGCCGCCCACCTGCTCGTCGCCAGTCTCCTGCCGGAATCGCCCGCGCCTGCCGCCGCATTGCCGCGCTTGCTCTATACCTTCCTGGCCGTCAGTTTTCTCACCTTCGCTATCCCCATCCGCCTGGAACACAATGCCATCACACTGGCATTTGCCATCGAAGGCGCCGCTCTCGTTTGGATCGGCTTCCGCACACTTAGCGTGCTCCTGCGCCCCGTCGGCTATCTCCTTCTTGGCATCACCGCCTTCCGCCTCCTCGAGCATCCTCCGGCCGCAGGCACCTTCCTTTTCAACGAGCGCTTCGGCTCTTACCTCCTGCTCGTCGCTTGCCTTGGCTTCTCGCTCTGGTCTGCGCGCGATTCTTCGGACTCGCAACAATCTCCCCGCCGCACGGAAATGGCCTTCCTCGCCATCGCCGCCAATTTCTTCGCCCTCATCGCTCTCAGCCTCGAATTCTGGGACTACTTCGGCCGCGTCTCCTCTGCCCCCGATCACGCTTTTGCGCAGCATCTCTCCCTCTCCATCCTCTGGACCTGCTACGCCGGTTTCTTGCTTCTCCTCGGCATTCAGCGCCATTCTCCGCTTCTCCGCTGGCAAGCCCTCATCCTTCTCGGCATCGTCGTCGCCAAAGTCTTCCTCTTCGACCTCTCCTTCCTCGCGCGCGTCTACCGCATTCTCTCCTTCTTCATCCTCGGCTCCGTGCTCCTCGCCGTCTCCTTCTTCTACCAGCGCAAACTCGCCCGCAACCGCCCCGGCCCCTGACAACTCGGCTCCCTCACAGTCCCTCGCCTAACCGGGCTTTCTCGCGAGCCATAATTTTGATGTTGTTTATCTGACGTTATTCAAACGGTGCGGCCCGCTGTCATCTTGAGGGGCGCGACGTTCGCGCCCCGAAAGATCTTCGCTGAAGCTCCATGCACAATCCCGATGTTGAAGTCCTGAAGCGCTCCCTCAGCCACTCAGCTTTGGAACCGAGAGAGCTCCTGCACCGCGCGATAGGCTTCGTCGATGGCAACATTCATGTAGGCCGTGGCGCCCGCATCGGCGTTGGCAATCGCGATGCGCCCGAATGGTTTTCGTCCCACTTCGTGCGGTGCTTCCCCCTCGGCAAAGTCGGGATCGAACAAGGAGTTATATTCGTAGGCGTAGCCGTGCGCCCAGCGCCCCACGGTGATGCCCTCGATATCCTCTGCTGGATCAAAGCCACCCGGCCCAAGCATGCGCGCGAGTTGGTCGCGGATCTTCCGCTCGAATGTTTCAAATGGCGTGTCGTAAAGTTCCACGCGCCCCACGCGATGCTGTTCGCGCTCCGTCAAACCGGGCTGGCATGGTGTGCGCAACATGAACACGATCATCGGTTCTTCCGGCCGGCTGGGGAATTTGTACCCCGGCAGGCTCACGGGAAAGTCGATAGCCGCGTAGACGTGATAGCTTCCGGGGGCCGCGATCTGGTACACGCCCAGCTTCTGGAACGACACCCAATTGCGAATGGCAACGTGAGAATACACCAGCGGGGTTTTCACCCCATAGGCCAGCGCTTCCTTCTGGTTCGCGGGAATTTCGGGACACAGGTAAGGAACCATTCCGTTATAGCAGGCCAGCACGCAGCGGCGCCCGCGCACCTGAAAGAGTTGCCCCTTGCGCACATACGTCACCTTCACCTCTTTCGCCGACCCCGGTTCGCCCTCATGCCGCACGCCCACGGCAGTACTGCTCAAACGGATGCGCACGGGCGCGGATTCGCGGTCCAGCCGGCTGTAGTCGGCCTTTGCAACGACCACGTCTTCCATGGTGTGGCCAGGAATTGCCTCCGGAAGGAACGACCGCACCAGCAAGCGGGCAATCGATGCATTGCCATCCGGAAAGTGAAAGATGTAAGGATCGGGCTTGTGCTCGCCACGATCGCCGGCCGCGCCCAACCCCATCGCCTCCAGCCCGGGGTACCCGTAGCCATAATCATCGCCCTCTTCGAAGCAGGCCAGCGCGGAAACCGCATCAATGCCCACGCCAAACAGATCGTGGGTGCGCGTTTGGAAAACGGGCAACACTTCTGGACTCACCTTGACTATCTTGGTCAGAAAGTCCGCGTAGCTGGTGCGGTCGAGCACCGCCCGTTTCTGTGCCAGCGTCAAACCGGGCAAGTAATCCACTTTTTCGCTGTAGATTCGCACCAGGTCCCGGCGCGCTCGATCGGAAAGCGGGGCCTTGCCGAAAAATTCCCGGTGCGGAATCTTGCCGAAGCCCGCCACCAGGCGATCTTCTCCAAACGTCTCACGGTCGAAGAAAATGCCGCTTCCCATCTTTAGCGAGGAATAAAGACTCTGGTCGTAGTAGCGGTAAAATTTCTGGACGTCGACGCCCAAGTCCGCGAGCAAGCCCTTGGACACCGCGCTGTAAAGCGACGGGCTTTCAATCGACTGCGCGCCGTAGCTGAGCAACATCCGGTTTCCCACGCGGAACTCTTTCCGCTCCGCGTGCCCGCCGAAATCGTCGTGCGCTTCGAGAATCAAGATGCGCGCATTGCCGCCTGCCTGCTTGCGGAAGAAGTGCGCCGCCGCCAGCCCGCTGATACCCGCGCCCACCACGATCAGGTCGTAGGTGTCATCCGTATGGGTCGCCGCGCCCGCGGTTTGCCAAAAAGTTCCGTCGCGCAACCCGTGCGCCGCTTCAAACGACCCCGCGTTATCGCCGCGCATTCCGCTCGCCGCCGCGGGGTTGTAACCCGCGCCATCTTGTGCAGCCATGGACTCCGAACCGCCGTGCCGCGTACACCCGCCCAACGAGCTGCTCAACGCCAGCCCGCCGATCCCTAGGGCGACCCCATTCAGAAAATCGCGGCGCGTAATAGGGCGGTCCATGCCCAGTTCGTGATCGCGTCCGTCCTTCATAGCTCTGAACTCCTTCCGCGCCAAACTCCGTCAACTGCTTGTGTGGTGTCCCAAGAGTTCCTGGCGTGATTTCTATAGGGGGTCAGGGCTTCAGCCCTGACATAAAGCGCGCAAAATGAATTGGGCTTTCGCGCCCTTTGCGTCCGCCGATTTTTGGCGGAAGCCCCTGAGGACTCCGCACTTTTTCGCCATATTTTCCTGACGCAACACCTGCAACCTCCCGGACGCCCTGCCATTCTCGCCCCTCTCCCATGCGCCGATTCTTTCAAGGTTCGTTCCTCGCGCTCGTTGCCGGTCTCTCTTCAAGTTCCCTCACCACCCTGAAGCTAGCGCCAGTGTGCAGGAAGTCCGGGCCCACACCGTCGTCTTCCTCGGGTCCGTCAAGCCGAAGCTCCGGGCTGCCGCCGGGCAGGTTGAAAAACTCCCAGGCATTGACCACCGCCACTCCCGGAACACGCGAATCCGCCCGGCTGGCCATTCGCTCCCAAGCAGGCATGGTGCCGCCGGCCACACACGCGTACTCCAATTCCGCTTCTGTCGGGAGGCGGTATTTCTTCCCCGTCGCTTGCGACAACCATTGCGTGTAGGCATCCGCGATCTGCGGCGTCACCCCGCCTGCCTTCTCCTTCAATCCATGCTGAACAGAAAACAATTCCATGTCGTGGCTGCTGACCGTGGCCTGCGCCATCCAGAACGCGCTCACGCTAACGGCGTGCGCAGGCCCTGTGTCTCGTAAGCGGCAAGCTCCCAGCTCCGGGCTGCCCGCCACAAGCGTTCCAGCCGGCACTGCGATCATGTGAAACTTGACGCCCGATCCCGGCACGGCTTCCGTGTAGTCCCGAAATCCCGTGGCGGCCAGCGGAAACCGCGCATCCTCCACCGCAGCCATCTCCTCGCGCGCCATCTTTGTCTCCATGCGATGTCCGGTAAACAAATGGCAGTTGACGCAGTGCAACCTCTCCCGATTCCGCTGGAAATAGAGATGGGCTTCCATGCGGCGCGCGACGATTCTCATCTCGCTCACTTGCTTGGCGTCCGTTTCCTGCTCGCCGGAAGGCAGCGCGCCCTCTACTTTGGAGAGCCCCACGGTGAACAGGTTATTGTGGCAATGGACGCATGCGTCGTCATACGTAAACGCCACGGCGCGGTCGAGCTTGCGCTCCCGCCCCCAGTCAATCTTGCTGACGTCGCGAAAGAGCTGCGCGTACGCGTCGCGAGCCCCCAGCCGTGCTTTTTCCGCCAGATACTGCAGCCCGCCGGGGGGCAGGTGGCAATCCGTGCAGTGGACCACAATGCCCTGCCGGTTGGAGTAGTGCGCGGACTGCATCCAGAATTGCTCTGCGTCCGGGTGCGCATGGCACGCCTGATCGCAGAATGCGTCCGTCGAGGTGTACTTCACGGTCTGGTGCGCCGCCAACGCAGCCCCCAGCCCAAGCAGCAAGCCGCCTCCCAGCATCCAGCCTTTTCGTCTTACCGACAGAGGAGTCATTGGCAATCAGCCCCCGCCGCGTCCACCTCGCTTGCGCGGCCCACACTGTCTCACACCTTGCAGAATTATAGCAAGGTTGCCTTGCCTCGCAATCAAGACTTCTTCGCGTCGCGTTGGAGTGGGCTCACCTCGCTGCCGCTTTTTCTCTCTGTCATCCCGAGTGAAGCGACCCGATTTTTTATTCCGCGCCGCAGTTTGGCGCGTCGGGTCGCGTAGCCGAGGGATCTCTCCGCCTCTTCTCTGTGTCCTCCGTGGTTGAAATCCCTATCTGCGAATCTCCGCCATCAGGGTAGCCTTCGCAAAGAGCGCAGGCGGCCAAGGCATCATCAAGAGCCCCTTCGCCCTGCCGCGTTAGCCCATCGTTGCCAATTCTGCTACGCTGGGCTGAGCAATGATCCAAAAGTGGAGGAGAAAAAGCGTGAGGCTCGTGGCCGGAGTGGATCTTGGCGGAACTGCCGTCAACTATACGTTGCTGGACCAGCAAGAAAAATTTCTCATCGAAGGTATGTGCGAGCATCCTGCTCTTGTAAAACAGGGGCCGGAGGTTTGCCTCCGCCAGATTGCCGATGGTCTCAAGATTGCCGCCGACAAGGCGGGTGTTCTCCTCTCGGACGTCGTCGCCGTCGGCCTGGATACTCCCGGTCCGGCCAGCGCGACGGGCCAACTCAGTACGCGGGGTGCCACGAACTTCGTTCATCCGCATTGGGCGGGATTCGATATTCGTGAGGGACTGGCGCAGAAGCTCGGCAAACCGGTCTCCTATCTGAACGATGCAAACGCGGCCGCGATTTGGGGACACTATTCGATCTTTGGCGCAAACGGCCGGGAAACCTCAATTTCGATCGTTATCGGCACGGGCAACGGCGGCGGCATCATTCTCGATGGCAGCGTCGTGAAGGGCAAAAACGGTTTTGGCGGTGAACTCGGCCACGTGCTCATTCCCTATCAAAGCATCGCCGGAATCCCCGGCATCCAGCCGCATTGCAATTGCGGACGCACGGGCGATCTCGAGTCGCTCTGTTCACTCACCGCGATCGAAAGGAATCTCCTGCCTTATTTTCTACCGCGCTATCCCGGCCACGAGTTGGCGAAACTGGACCCCCACCAAGCGGCCAAGGTCGTGCGTGGTCTCGCGGACAAGGGCGACGCGTTATGCAAGGAGATTTTCCGGGTTCAGGCCCACGCCTTGGGACTTTTCTTCGATGAAATGGTGAATACCTTCGATCCCGATGCGCTGATCGTCGGCGGTGGCGCCCTCGAGGCCAGCAAAGAGTTCCAGCAGTGGTTCTTGAACGAGATCCGCGCCGGCATGCCACCGCAGCGCGAAGAGCAAGCCAATATCCCCATCTACGTCATGCCAAATGGCGACACCGCCGGCGCCCGTGGCGCCGCCATCGAAGCCCTAAAGCTCGCCCGCCAAAGCGGCCTCATGTAACTTTCGCGCTCCACTCGACCTGTCCCTGGATAACTGGTCTAGCGGGAACACAGCCTGGTCCTTCTCGTCCTCCAGGAACGCCTCAAACAATCGCGTCAAGGGGCCAGTCAATTTGGCCACTTGCTTTCGCCGCTTGGCAATGGACGCAAATCGGAACGGTGAATGAGTTTCCAGTTCAGCCAGATAGTCCCTGCTGTACAGCTCGCCACATTCTCCTGCGGACCAGACCAGCAAAGACACGTAGCTCTTCTGAATCATTTCTTTCAGGGCCTGGCAACGGATAGGCATCTGATCCATGCGGCGCATGACCTTCTGCCCGAAACTCAGTGTATGTGTCGTCAACGCATCCAGTGGAACGCGCCCGGCGGCCTGGGTGAAGATCGTGAGCGCACCTTCACGCCGGTCTTGTCTCATGTCCTGGAGATCGTCCACCAGTTGCAACAGCGCGCCCCAAGCAAACAAAAACTGCGCTTCCTCGCGCGAGAGCGTTCCCGCAGCCAGATGCCCGTCTGCAAGCACCGAGGCTCCGCCCTTCTCGAAGCTGAGTTTGATGACGTCGGGTCCGTCCACGGACGGCGGTGATCCGCGCTGCCGCAGGCTGTTTTCCTGAGCTTGATGAATTGCCAGCAGGCTTGCGTACACTTGAGGCCAGTCGGCGCGGCAGTACTGCCCTTCAATCATCTCGAATAGCTGCCATAGCGTGGCTTCTCCTTCACGGATGGGCGCAATCAATTCCCCGGACAAACGCCGCCTGATTCGCGCGCTGAACTTGATTTTCTCCTCGGAAGGCACACCCGTGTCGTCGAGATAGTTATCCGTGTAGGGGTACAGCATGCTGTAGGCAAAGATTGCTGGCGTCAGCCGCATTTCTCGGCCCAGCAGCACTTGGATACCGCCAGCCGTCCAAGCATTCCGTGTAGCCTGAAATACGTCGGCTGGGCTTATGGATGGATCGAACCGGCGTGCGCCGCGGGCCATTTGAGTGCCCATCGCCGAAAAGCCACCGTTCAACAGCAAGCCAAGATGCTCGTCCTCCAGGTCAAGTCCGGCCTTGGCAAAGCGTTCAAAAGCTAAGGTCACCCGTTCCCGCAACGCATTCCGGCCAGATTTGCTGCGCGGCGGACGGCGCAAATCGCCTTCGACGCTCTGAAGAAACTCTTCCAGGCGAGCTTCCCTGGCTGCTTGCTCGGCGACGGTGAACGTTTCTTGAAACGGTGGCAGGCAGACCACGCACTCTTCCCATTCGGCGAGCGCCTCCTGAACGAGATCTTCCCAACCTTCGTAACTCCATTCTCTTGTCTCCGTCGCCGTTTTACAGTGCATCTGAATACCCAGCTCGCAACCCTGCTAAGCAATCTCCCGTATCCCTACAAAATGTACGCAGATGTCCGATGATAAGTTCCCTGCTCTTTTCGGCGTGGACCATCCTTGCGGTCGGTGCAAGGGTGCGTCCGCTCTTCTCCTATTGTGTCATCCCGGCTGCCCTGAGCGTAGCCGAAGGGACCGTAGAGCCGCAGCTTTTGTGGCAAGCCCACTTTGTCATCCCGCCTGCCCTGAGCGTAGCCGAAGGGACCGTAGCGGCCCGATTTTCTCTTCCGCGCCGCCTTTTGGCGCGTCGGGCCGCGAAGTGGAGGGATCCCGGCAATATCCTTCCACGAAAAGATGGCGAGTGGGCAGCGGAGCATCCGCGCCTTCTGTGTCCGCCGTTTTCTGGAGGACGCCATTCTACTTCGCGGTGAATTGTCGCAGTGGTATCCCAGCAACGATGCCTGAGCCCAATCCAAGCACCCGGATTCCGGCCGGGCCGCCCGCTGCTACAAATGTCCCCAGCGAAAAGTCGGCCCAATGGTGAACCTTGCATAGTTTTGCCGGTCGGTCAGCAAATTGGAGAACAGATGAGTATTGATCCAGTCCACTGAGACTCGCAGCCCCACTCGCCGCGACAAGTTGAAGTCGCAGCCGCCACCCACGCCAACGAACCAGGTCGTGGCGGTCTGACGAGAGCTAGGGATCGGAAGCTGCAACTCCGTCAGTAAACCACCCAGCCCGGCCGGGAAGGTAAGGTCTGCCGTCTCATGAATTCCCCCGAGGCCAGGACGCGCAAACAGGGTGATCTTTTGCCACTTGCGCAGGTAGAATTGCGGGCCTGCGGCAAAGGTGTACGTCCTCGATCTGAAGGGCACCAGAATTGTGCTTGGATCGCCGCCAGCCGCGCTCACCTCAGGGGCGTAGACGGTCTCGCTCCCCTTGATCGTTCCCGTGCCACTCATGATGCCGTTGCCGAGGGCGCCGAAATCTGCGCCGAGGGCCACCCAAGGCTTCAAAGTGACGCCGAAATCGAGGTCAAAGCCATACTCCGTGAGGCTTCGAGCGGGGCTAATCATCGAATCGAATCCGGTGTAGAGGGTGTAACGGTTTATGTCCGTCTGCTGCGCCACCGCGGGCAGGCCAAGGAATAGGACAAGAACGCAAAACAGCAAATATTTCATAGTACCCACATTTCCCTTTAGAACTGAACGGGAGCGTCTCAAAAGACGCCACACGAGGTTCTCAACTCAGTCTCAATTGATGGCCGCTTCCGCTCTTGCGTGGGCATCCCTGCCGCGCGACCACAAGGAGGAAAGTCCAGATTCCGCCATAATAGCAGAATGTTTTCTGTGATGCCCGTCACCGCTCATGGCGCAGCCTTAGTGCGCTAAGGCAACTTCGAGTGGCCTACCCTTTGCGTCTTTTGCAAAGGGTGGGTCCGCTCTTCTCTCGTTGTGTCATCCCGCCTGCCCGCCAGAGGAGGGACCCGAGAGCCGCAGCTTTTGCGGCAAGCTCTCTTTGTCATCCCGCCTTGCCCTGAGGGTAGCCGAAGGGACCGTAGCGGCCCGATATTCTCTTCCGCGCCGCCTTTTGGCGCGTCGGGCCGCGAAGTGGAGGGATCGCGGCAGTGTCCTTCCACGAAGTGATGGCGAGTGGGCAGGCGGGGCATCCCTAAAGCGTTGAGACGATTTCGGGTGGCCTACCCTTTGCGCCTTTTGCAAAGGGTGGGCTCTTCCTCTTCTCGCTTTGTCTCCTCTTGCCTTCAGCTAAACTGCATCCATCTTCAACAGCCCTTCTCCCGTCTCATAAAACGACCAACTGCTCCAAGGCCAATCTCGCGAATGCTCAACTTGCTTCTCCCTCACCGGATTTGCGTGCATGTAATTCAACTTTTCCTTCAGCTTCGCCCGAGTGAACACATTAAAATCGTAGTACCGCCGCTGCCAGAACCGCCGCAATTCTGCCTCTTCCTCGTTGAATTGCGATGCCGATTGCTGCTTTTCTTCGCACTCCTTCTCCCGCATCCGGCGCGACACCCGCTGCTTGAACACCTGCACCACCTTCGCCGGAGATACTGCCGGCGATTCCCCGATCAACAGGTGCACATGCTCCGGCATGATCACGTAACCCACCAGCGCGAATCCGTACCTGGCCCGCACATCGCCCAGAATCTGTACCGCCAGATTGCGCGCCTGCACCGTTCCCAGCAACGCGCGCCGCTGGTAGCAGCAGAACGTGATGAAGTGCAGATCGCCGCGCCCCGTCACCCGCCTGAGATTCTTTGGCATAAGAGGCAGAGGAAGAGCCCACCCTTTGCATAACCCACAAAGGGTAGGCCACCCACTCCTTTGCCTTTTATCATTCTCCAGTTATTTTCTAAAGTGGTATCCTGCCCGTGTGCACCCAAATTCAAGCCAAAGCCTGCGCCACCCGCCTCTAATGGGGCGAACGTATCTGGTAGGTCTGGTATTCCATGAGACCAGTAAAGGAGTTCTGAATGCGTATTGCGACATGGTTGGTTCCTGCGGTTCTGGCCACCTCAATTTTCGCGGGGCAAGTAAAGGCTCCGGATGATGCCTGTAAGGCGCAAATCGATCCATATCATACGATTTTTGTTAGGTCTGCCTTTGAGTCCTTTAAGGAGTCAGAGAAACACGGATACTACACCTCATTTCAAACCAAGTACTTTACGAATAACTTTCCATCGCTTACCCAACTGGGAGACAGTACTTCGATTGCAGTATTAAAGCTATACACCTTGGACGAACTGAGCATGCCTGAGAACACGCGGCCGTATATTGCGATTGTTTGGCTTAGTTTTTCAGACAGTAAAAGAGTTTTGGACGAGACAGACCGCAGACCGCGGGTGACATCACTCGTGCTCGATTACCTGCAACAAAAAGTTCCTGACCCACGAATAAAAAACATAATTGACACGTTGAAGATATGTACGAGCACATGCTCGTGTTCAAAAATGCCGAACTTCTAATTAGGAAGACTCCGCAGTGGCGGGTGGCGCAGCCTTAGCGCACTAAGGCAACTTCGGATGGCTTACCCAGCGGAAGAGGAGGCTGAGCGCTCCTGCAGATGGAGCATCTGTCATCAGTAACGTCTAACGTATTGCCATATGAGCCGGGCCTTCTCCCCACACGGCCGGCCCCCAAACCTGGCCAAACTCTCCTCCTTGAAGTGCGAGGCCTACCCCCTGTCAAAACTGCGCGCCAATCGATTCGAAACCAGAAACACCCTCAGTACTCATTGTTTGTAAGGTTGCGCAAAGTTGCCGCGATTTCAATGGCAGGGCGTGCTTGGTATTTCGGTCCAGTGGGGTTACGCCTCACTCTCTTTGGGCCAAGTCGCATCGAAAGGTGGAGCCTAAATGATTATTTGGGAGGGATAATGGATACACTCGACGGGAGCAGTGGACAAACTTTTACGTATCTTCCGATCGTTTTTCAGGACGATTGCCAGGTTCGTGAAGCGCAGGCTAGCTGGGTAAAAGGTCCAGAACACTCATACCGCATCGAGATCACATTCAAGTGAGGGGATAGTGGGGCAGGTGGGCGACAGGTTGGGGTTGGGAAGCGCTCTGGGTCTCGCTCCCTTTGGGGTTTGGTTTTTCAAAGAGTGCGCGCCTCTTGCGCCCGCCTTGTCCAGAGGGCAGGTTTTGACGTTTTTCTAGTGCCGCCAGGCCCTTTGTTTCACCTTCGACTCTAGTGCCTCATCAATATCTATTGACAATTGGTAACTATGGCGGTATAATGTGTCGTGAATACTCGGCACAAGCCCGTCCGCGCTCCACAGTTCCCCAGCATATTTACCCGCTGCACCAACAGTGCGCATCCATATCAAAACAAAGGGTTTGCAAATCAAAACAGTACGTTTTTAACTCCCTTGTTTTCACATACTTGCGCACTCTCGCGCCCGCAACCCCTTTGTTTTGATATGCTTCACAAAAACTGGCGGGGGGGGAGGGGGTTACTCCATCGCCAACACTTCCCTTCCGAATCGGAACGGCCGACTCGCCGATCCCTAAGAACACAGAGGGCCCCGTCGATGTCGCTTGGACTAACCGGCTATCGCAATTCGTGGATGATCTCTTTGGCCGCATTTGCTCCGGAAGCGCCCGTCAAACCATTTCCCGGATGCGTGCCGTTGCTGCACAGAAACAGCCCTTTCACCGGCGTCTGGTAGCGCGCCCAATCCAGCACCGGCCTCATCGTGAAGATCTGGTCCAGCGCCAGTTCGCCGTGATAAATGTGCCCGCCAGTGAAGCCGTAAATCGTTTCCAGATCCTCCGGCGTGACCACGTGCGCTGCTTCCACCAGGTTCGCCAGGTTCGGCGAATAGTTCGCCAGCGTCTTGATCACGATGTTGGCCAGTTCCCCGCGCCGCTGGCTCCAGTTCCCTTCTTTCAGTTTGTACGGCGCGTACTGGAAATACGCGGAGAGCACGTGCTTCCCTTCCGGCGCCAGCGTGGAATCGAGCAGCGACGGAATGGTCACATCCAGGTGCGGCGACGCGGAAATATCGCCATATTTTGCCGCGTCGAACGCCTTCTCCAGATATTCGAGGTCCGGCCCGATGTGAATACGTCCCGAAAGCCCTTGTCGCAAGCCATTTGGTCCCATGGCATCCGCCAGCGCCGGAAAATTCGGCAGCCCGCCCAGCGCCAGGTGCACCTTCGCCACTTTGCCTACCGAACGGTAATTCTTGATGCGCGTCGCGAACACGGGATCCAGGTTCGCCGGATCCACCAGTTGGAAGAATGTCCGCTTCGGATCCACGCCGGAGACCACCGCTTCGCTCGCGATCTCTTCTCCATCCGCCAGCACCACGCCGGTGACGCGCCCTTCCTTTGTGCGTACCAGTTGCACTTCCGCGTTCGTGCGAATTTCCGCGCCGGCTTTCTTTGCCGCGTCGCCAAGCGCTCGCGTGAATTCGCCCAGCCCGCCGCGCGGGAATGCCGCCGAACCGATGGGATGCGCGTCCGCTGCGGCGCGCAACAGCAACACGGCTGTCGAGCCCGCGGACGAGGGTCCCAGGTTTGTGCCGAATATCCCGCGCGCCGCCACCGCCGCGCGCAACAACTCCGTCTCAAAGAATTCCGAAACGAAATCCGCCACCGCCATTGGTCCCCAGCGCAGCAGATCGAAAATGCCGCTCTTCCCCAGGCTCCGTATGCCGCGGCCCGTCTGCAGCAGGTTCCACAAATCCAACGGCGTCGGTTTATCAATCGACGGCGGCACAATGGACGTCAGTTGCAGGAACACGCCGGAAAGCTCTTGCAGCGCTGCGGCAAATTCGGTGTAGCGCGAACCGTCCTTCGCCGAGATTCTCGTGATCCCGCCGGCCGTTTTCGCCGCATCGTTATAAAACACGATGGCCTTGCCATCCGGCCCCAACGCAATCAGCCGCGGATCGGGATGAAAGATGCCGAACTTGAAACGCTCGAGTCGCATATCCCGCGCGATGTCCGCTCGCAGCGGTCCCAGCGTGTGCGCCAGCGTCGAAACCTTGAATCCCGGATGAAACTCTTCGGTGACCGCGCCGCCGCCCACCACTTCGCGGCGCTCCAACACCACCGGCTTGAACCCGCCCTTCGCCAGATAATATGCGGTGATCAACGCGTTGTGACCCCCGCCAATGAGCACTACCTTCTGTCCGATGGGCATGGTCAGTTCGCCGCCTTCTTCCATTCTTTCAGGATGACCTGGCTGGCGATGCGCCCGTTCGCGGCCATGATGCCG
>Ga0181533_1004028_pt1 | contig 15365 bp, 11 predicted proteins | sample PEATcosm2014_Bin_45_FD_119772 | JGI IMG/M metagenome (GOLD analysis project Ga0181533, IMG submission 119772) | Peatland microbial communities from MTU Mesocosm Facility, Houghton, MI, USA - PEATcosm2014_Bin11_60_metaG | ecosystem: Environmental > Terrestrial > Soil > Wetlands > Peat | place... | reverse complement strand
TGCGCACGGCGCTTGTGACCGCATTCACTCTCTCCGCAATGCTGATCTTGAACCCTCGATTGACTGCGCTGGTTCTTCCCGCAATTCCGGCGTTTGTTCTCGCTCGTCACCATTTTCGCGGCCTGCTCGCAGAACGGTCCGACAAAGTGCACGCCGCGAGAGCGGAACTGAGCGCTTTCCTTGAAGAGCACATGTCCTCGATTCTACAGCTACAACAACTTCAACAGGAAAAGAGGCAGGAAAGGCGAGCGTTTCATTTCTTTGCAGATGTGGCCCGATCCCAAGTAAAGCTGGCCGCCGGCGGCATCCAATTCACGAGTTGGACAAATCTTCCGATAGCAGCCGCAGCAGCGGTCATCATAGGTTTCGGTGCTTGGTCAGCTCTGCGCGGCGCCATGACTGTCGGCGGCCTCGTCGCATTCTACAGCTATGTTTTCCAACTCTTTGATCCGCTCAGTGGCGCCCTCGAAACGTACGCACGAGCGCAGCGGACCTTTTCCAGCATCCGTCGTCTCCAATCAATTCTGGCCTTGCGCCCAACTGTGACGGATCAAAACCGTGGCTTCGAGATGCCGCCTACTGCTGTGAACAATATTTGTTTTACGGGCATTGTTTTCGGATATCAGCGGCAAAAAGGCTTTTTGACGATCCCCAGTCTTTTGATCGAGAGCGGAGCGCATGTCGCCATTGTGGGTGAAAATGGCGCAGGGAAGAGCACGTTTGCGAAACTGGCTGCGCGGCTCTACGACCCAGACCGTGGGTCCATAACCATCGGAGAATCCCAAGTCAGAAATATAACGCTGAAGCAGTTTCGGTCACTGGTCTGCTACGTACCCGCCATTCCGGTTCTTTTCGACGAAACTCTGGCGGAAAATCTTCGACTGGGGAATCCACTCGTCGGAACTCGGCAACTGGAAGCAATCATCGATCTTCTTGACCTCCGCTCTTTTGTCGCATCGCTCCCACACGGATTGTCGGAGCCTGTGGGCCCTGCCGGGTGTCAACTGTCCGGTGGCCAGCGGCAAAGACTAGCCCTGGCTCGTGCCCTGTTGCGAAGGCCCCGCATATTGATTCTTGACGAAGCGACTTCCGCCCTGGACCCTCCAGCGGAGCTTTCGCTCCTCCACAGGATTCCCGAATTTCTGCCGGGAGTCACAATCATCTTCATCTCCCATCGCCTCGGAAATGTTGCATGGATGGACCGCGTACTTGTTTTCCACCACGGCAGAATCGTCGAAGACGGGCATCACCATGAACTGGAACTCTCTGGGAGCTTCTATGCGAAGTTGCATCGTGCTTCGGAGGCGAGGTGCTTTGACAACCTGCCTTAAAAAAGATTCCTCCGCAGACAAAAACAAGCTCTTCACTAAAATTCGCCAAAACATGACCCGAATCTGAACGCGTGCAGCCTGCTAACTCTCGCATTACGCCGCCCTAACTGCCCTATTCAGAGCAAATTGCGAATTCCGTTTCCTGATTCACGAACAAATGAACGCGGTTGTGGATGTCAACCTGCTTTCGTGGCAGTGTCCACTGCATATTCTCATCCGTTCTTGGAATCAGCAGGAAAGGGGAAAATACGTGCTGAGGATAGCCGAAGGAGTGCGGAGCACTCACGACCGCGACGGGGCAGTCATTCTCGACATCCATCACGGCCAAATGTTCACCCTCAATCTCGTAGGCTCCAAAATCCTCGAAATGCTGGAGCGCGGTTGCCCGGAAACCCAGATGGTCGAGGAAATCAGCCGGAAGTTCCGCATTCGTCCTGACATTGTCGAACGCGACGTTCGTGAATTCGTGGAGTGTCTCGAAAAGCACCGGCTTGTCGAGTCTCGCGCACCAAACAGCGGCGCATAAACCCCCACGAGAGGGTGATTTGAACACACAACAACAAGACGATCGGGACACGTACCGCCTCATCATCACTCGCCGTAATGGCTCCGAACTATTGTGTCTGCCCGATGGTCCGTACCATTCATTGCCTTCCGTTGATATCCCACGGTGGCAAAGAGTCGCGGAGCCAATCAGAAACGCAGTGAAAACGCACTTAGACCTCGATGCCTATTCTCTTTTTACGTGCCGTTGCGAGACACCAACAAGGGAGGCACCCCGCACCCTTTTTCAGACGATGGAATGCGTCCATCCGGACGGCCCCGTCCCACCGACAGCATTCTGGGTCCCCATCTCCGCGCTGATGACTGATTCCTTTCGGGATGCGCAGGATTTCCGTAGGATTTGCAACGCCCTCGGAGCTCTCTCCCACGACGCTGAAACTGGCAATGAATGTCCATTTGCCAAACCAGGATGGCTGCGCGAGCTGTGCAACTGGGTTGCGCAGCAAATTGAACCTCTGAAGTTCAGACTCACGGGCAATTTCCGGCAACTGAATGCGAGCTCTTCGTTCAGTTTGATCCGTTTTGAAACGACGGACGCTGCTTTCTGGTTCAAGGCTGTAGGAGCGCCAAACCTTCACGAATACGCAATTTCGCAGGCCTTGGCACGATCGTTGCCCAAATATGTTCCAACCGTCCTTGCAACCAAACCCGAATGGCATGGATGGCTCATGGCCGATGGCGGTGGCGTAACTCTCAACGATGTGCAAGATCCCGTCGCCTGGCAAACTGCCCTAACCACGTTCGCTAATCTGCAAATTGATTCCATTGGACTAGAAGACGAGTTTTTGGAGGCCGGGTGCCAGGACTTGCGCTTGGCGGCATTACTCGAATCGGTTGACCCCTTCCTTGACGCCATGGCCGATCTAATGAAGCAGCAATCGAAAGTGCCGCCGCCAATTCTCTCCCAGCAGCAACTATCGGACATGAGCTCGGTATTGAAGAGCGCTCTTCAGTGCCTGGGGGCGCTGAGAATCCCCGATGCGTTGGGCCACAGCGATTTCAATCCCGGCAACATCATCGTTGGCCCCGAGCGCTGCACTTTCCTTGATTGGGCCGAAGCCTACGTCGGTCATCCATTCCTGACCTTTGAATATTTTCTTGCGCATCTGCGGAAAGACTATCCCCAACTTGCGCCCCTCGAGAGTGAGTTGAGAGCCTCCTACTCTCGCATTTGGATCTCCGTCGCATCACCCGAGCAGATTGCGCAAGCCTATTCGTTCTCACCCCTCATCGCGGTCTATGCCTATGCGGTGTCAAGCAATGCCTGGCGAGATCCCGAACGCCTGAAGGTCCCCGGCTTCCCAGGCTATCTGCGAAGCCTGACCCGGCGGATGAAACAGGAAGCCGACTCCATCCAGCGCTGGAGGGTTGAATGCCTCAACTGATGACATCTGTGCCCCACTCAACCGCGGACCCGGTGACGGACATTTTCCACGGTGTCTCTGTCACCGACCCCTATCGCTGGCTGGAGGACCAGGATTCTCCGCGCACCCGCGCTTGGATCGAAGAGCAAACTCGCCATGCCCGTTCCTATCTGGACAATATCCCCGGACGCGAGCGCATTCGTGGGCGCATTCGAGAATTCCTCGCCGTCGAGACTTATGACTCCCTGCAAATTGCCGGTGGCCGCTATTTCTTCAGGAAGCGCCTGCCGGACCAAGAGCAGCCTTGCATCTACATGCGTGAAGGCGCAGACGGCGAGGATCGTCTTCTGATCGATCCCTCAGAAAGGGGGACCGGCAAGTACGCGGCAGTGAAGCCACTTCGTGTTTCCCCTGACGGTCGGTTGCTCCTCTACGAGTCGAAGGAAGGGGGAGAGAGAACGGGGACTTTTGGGCTGCTGGAAATCGAAACCCGGACGCGTCTCCCCGATCTCCTCCCCCGCGGGTACTTGCGCGGATTCGCCTTCGCGCCGGACTGCAAGAGTTTCTACTACGTCCACGAGGCCGTGGAGGCAAAGCGGCCTTTCTATCGCGCGGCCTATCAGCATGTTCTGGGGACAGTTTTAAGCGAAGATCGCGAGATTTTCTTCGCCGGCGAGGACGAGAAAATCCGGCTAAGCCTTGCTTCAGACAAGAAGCGCCTCGCCTTCTTCGTCTATCGGTTCCTCGAAAAAACACTCACAGACATCTACCTGCAACCATCCAACGGCGCAATATCGCCAGAACTCATATTCAGCAAGATTGACTACAGCCTCGGCCTGCGTTTGATGGACGACAAAATTCTGGCAATCACCGACCGCGAGGCGCCGAACCGCAGGATCGTCGAAATCCGCCTTCGAGAAAGCGGGGAACACGAGTGGATCGATGTCGTTTCCGAGACCGACATGCCCATAGGCAGTTGGCTCGTCGTTGGAGACTCCCTATTTGTCTCCTACATGAGAGAAATGGTTCACCGCATCTTTATCTTCGAACTCTCCGGGAAAAAGCTGGGCGAGATGCCCATTCGGAGTGACGAAACATTGCGCCTCCTCGACGGTTCGCCGGATGCCGATGAAGTACTCCTTGAAACGGAATCCTTTACCGAACCCATCGGCATCTTCCGTTACTCCGCGAAGGGCAACGAGCGCACGCTGTGGGCCAAGAGAAGCATCCCCTTCAAATCCGAGGACTACAGCTATTCCCAGATCTGGTTCATGTCCAAGGATGGCACAAGAATCCCCATGTACCTCGTAGGCCGCCGCGATGTCCTAAAGAAAAGCGGCAATCCCACGATCATGACTTCCTACGGCGGCTATGGGGTTTCCATGACGCCGCACTTCAGCATCTTTGTCGCTTTCCTCATGGAGCGGGGCTGCCTGTTTGCCTTGCCCAACATCCGGGGCGGCTCGGAGTTCGGCGTCGAGTGGCACAAGGCCGCCAAACGGCGCAACCGTCAAACAGCCTTCGACGACTTCCTGTGCGCTGCGGAATGGCTCCTCAAAACGGGGCGAACCGCTCCTGGAAAACTGGGCATCTTCGGCGGGTCGAATTCCGGCCTGCTCGTGGGAGCGGCCCTCACACAACGGCCCGACCTGTTCGGCGCTGTCGTCTGCATGGTCCCGATGCTCGACATGCTCCGCTATCACCTCTTCGACAACGCGCACGTCTGGAAAGAGGAATTTGGCACCGTCGAAGATCCAGAGGACTTCGCTGCTCTCGCGAAATACTCTCCGTACCATCAAGTTCGGGAGGGTGTGGCCTACCCGGCCACGATGATCGTCTCCGGTGACGCGGACCGGAACTGCAATCCGCTCCATGCCCGCAAGATGACCGCCCGGCTTCAGGCGGCCAACGCCTCCGATCACGTGATCTTTCTCGATTACAGCAAGTTTCGCGGGCATTCTCCTGTGCTTCCCCTAAGCGAACGAATTGAAGCGCTGACGGATCGCATGGCTTTTCTTTGCGACCAATTCCAACTGCCTGTCTGAAAACGGAGGTCTTGGCCGTGTCCTTTCTTGTCCTCAAAGCGTATTGGTGGCTGATTCTGTTCGATTTCTTCCTGGCCCGTGGTAATTTCCCCGCGCTTTACGACAAGGTTCGCAATTATCCCATTGGAGCTGAGACCCCGGGGGACAACGCCGTGGAACAGATCTGCTCTGCCGTGGACATGGCCTGTATCTGGTACTGGAAGGAAGCGCTCTGCCTTCAGCGCTCCGCAGCCACGGCATGTCTCCTGAAGAAGTACGGCGTGCCGGCACAGATGGTCATCGGCGCGCAGCAGATGCCGTTCAAGGCCCATGCCTGGGTCGAAGTGGACGGCCGCGTGGTTAACGACAAGCCATATACGCCGGAAATGTACGCTGTGCTCGATCGATGTTGAAAATCTCTGTCACGAAAGGGGATCAACTGTGAGCGTCCAGTATGGAAGATGGAATTTTGATGGCAAGCCCGTCGATCGGGACTATCTCGAAAAGGTCAGCCCACTTCTTGCTCCTTACGGCCCAGACGGCGCCGGATCCTATTCCAAGGGAAACATCAGCATCATGTACCGCGCGTTTCATACCACGAAGGAGTCGCGCCGCGAATCACAGCCGCACGTTACCTCGTCCGGCGCCATCCTCACCTGGGACGGACGCCTGGACGATCGCGCCGAACTCATCGGTCAGTTGGGCGATCTTGTGACCGCGCATTCCACCGATGTTGAGATCGTCTCCGCTGCTTATGAATCTTGGCGGGAGGACTGCTTCGCCATGCTCACTGGCGATTGGGCCCTTTCGATCTGGAATCCGCACACGCGCTCACTGATCCTGGCCAAAGACCCCATCGGCACGCGCCATCTCTACTACTCATTCGACGACAAGCAGGTCACGTGGAGCACCATCCTTGATCCCTTCGTCCTTTTTGCAGGCAAATCCTTAGCGCTCTGCGAAGAATACATCGCTGGCTGCTTCTCCCTCTTCCCCGCCGCTCATTTGACGCCCTACGTCGGGATTCATTCCGTCCCGCCGTCATCGTCGGTACTCATACGAGCGGGAAAGCACACTGTGAGCAAGTACTGGGATTTTGATCCCGCCAAGAAAATTCGTTACTGTACCGACGCCGAATACGAAGAGCATTTCCGCGCCGTCTTCGCTGAAGCCGTCCGCCGCAGGCTCCGCTCCGACAGCCCTATCCTCGCCGAACTCAGCGGCGGCATGGACTCCTCCTCCATCGTCTGCATGGCGGACACCCTCATCGCCCGCGGTGCCGCCGAAACCCCGCGCCTCGACACCATTTCCTACTACGACAACTCCGAACCCAACTGGAACGAGCGCCCCTACTTCACCAAAGTAGAGGAAAAACGCGGCCGCACCGGCACCCACATCGATACTGGCGGGCAAAAGTCTTTCGCGTACGAATTCGATAGCGACCGTTTTGCGGCAACTCCCGGTTCAGGAGGGGGATCCAACGAAGGCATCAAACGGTTTGCGACATGCATGACTTCACAGGGGAATCGAGTTGTGCTTTCCGGCATCGGAGGCGATGAGGTCATGGGTGGTGTGCCGACGCCAACGCCGGAACTCGAGGATCTACTCGCAAGAGGGCATTTCAGGACACTGGCTCATCAACTCAAACTTTGGGCCTTGAATAAGAGATGCCCATGGTTCTATTTGCTCTTTGAAGCTGCGAGGGGATTCATTCCTCAGGCTTTGATCCATGTCCCTAAATACAAGCGACCGGCCCCTTGGCTCAACCCAGACTTTGTCAAGCGCAATCTTGTAGCCTTGCAAGGCCGCCAAAGTAGGCTAAGGCTGTTTGGCCCCCTACCCAGTTTCCAAGGTAACCTAAGCACACTCAACGTGTTGCGGAGACAACTGTTATGCTCTGCCTTATCTTCAGAACAGCCTTACGAGAAGCGTTATCCGTATCTTGATCGTGGAATGCTCGAATTCATATATTCCATTCCGCGAGAACAACTAGTCCGGCCTGGCCACCGCCGCTCTCTAATGCGCCGCGCACTTGTGGGCATTGTCCCTAACGAACTCTTGCAACGCAAAAGGAAGGCCTACGTCGCTCGCTCACTACTTGCCGCTATCGCTTCCGAATGGGACTGCTTATCTCAGATGGCTCAGCATCTGGTGACTGCTTCCGTGGGAATTGTTGATCCAAGCAAGTTCGGGGACGCTTTGAAAAGAGCTCGGAGCGGACAAGACGTGGCCCTGGCACCGTTAATGCGCACATTGGGTATCGAGCTTTGGCTCCGAAATCTTAAGGCGTGCTGCATCCCGACCGGTCCCCCGCCCAGAAATCGTATAGCTACTGTGGGGCCGTTCACCTGGCAGCATACAGCCGGGACGCCGACTCCGTGAAAGAGAATTTGGTCTCAGTTCAGACAGTCAAAAACAGAAAGGACAAGCGATGGAATACCAAAAACCCAAATCTCTTGTAATCTCGGATTCGATCTCATGTATTCAGGGATCCGAAAAAGCGTCAATATTTTTCTTCGAAATCATTCTACCTCCTCCCCGCCCCAGGGGTTTCACGATCGGCGCCTACGAAGCGGATGAGTAGATCTCGAGGGGTTGCAAAAGCAAGGGCGGAGAAACGGATTTATTCCAATGAAGTACTTAAAACCGCATATTAGTGCAGCTGCTATCGCGCTAAAAAAGCTCCAGGGCGCTTATAAGGGCGGCCCCCTGTATAACGACCCTGTTGATCCATGCCTTCCCCTTTTCACGATAAATGCATGCGAAGCGGACGAATAGCATCGTTGGCAAACTACTAAAAAGAGTCAGGCTCTCAGCTGAGAAAAAACAAGCAAGAAAGGAGGTGACTCTCATGAAATACGCAAAGCCGGAAATCACCGAAGCAGGCGCTTCCCTCGTAGCAATTAAGGGAACGGAGAAAGCTTCCATGATACCGCTTGAATCGGGAAGTGTTAGCTATCACTTCACCCCCCAAGCGTACGAGGCTGATGAGTAGCGAAGCAACCGGCCGGAGCGCCCAGCAAGCACCAGGCGCTCCGGCATTTTCCACTGTCGACTTCAGGACAAATGACGAAGGCTCGGAGCATTCGACAAGCAAATCAGTACGTATGGATTTTTACTTCAAATGTGCGTCGAACCACGCGATGACACGATTGCAGAAATCCAAACGATCTGCGTAATTCCAATTCGAGATGGCATGATGCTCACCAAGGTATTTTGCGTAAACAACTTCTCTGCCTAGCCTGCGCATCCCGACGAAGATCTCGTCAGCGAGAAAAGGCGCGACGGTCACATCTTCGGCTCCATGCACAATCAGAAGAGGAGTTGCGATACGGTCCAGGTAGAAAATCGGCGAGTTCTCGACATACCGATTCCTGTATTCCCATGGTGTTCCGCCCATCAATTCTTGGCCGTGCTCGGCGGTCGAAGTGTGGAACGCTTTTCCCTCCGGATCCATTTGACCATACGCCCCAATTAGGTCGCCAAATCCTGAACATACTACCGCCGCTTTGAAGCGCGGCGTTTGAGCTAGGAGACTGAGGACCGAATACCCTCCGTAGCTATGCCCCAGGAGCCCAACGCGTTTGGGATCAGCAATTCCCATTTCAACGATTCTGTTTACACCCGGCAACACTGTCTTTGCCAAGTCTAGCATTGGTGTTCCGAGTCGCTGGGGGGCATCCGGGAGAAGCACGGCGTAGCCGCGAGTCGCAAAAAGATGGGGATTGACTATGGCCGTGCCGGTCTCGCCAAACACATTCGACTGCCCTAGTTCCCCGCCATAAACACTCACGATCATAGGGTAGCTTTTTCCTTGCTCGTAATCCGAGGGAAGAATAAGGACGCCGTTCAATATTTCCCCATCTAAGCTTAACCATTGGACGCCTCGCTTGTTCCCCAGATGATATTCGTCGAACACAGGGTTGATGTGGGTCAGTCGATGCGGATGGCTGAAGCTCGCGTCTGTCACCCATAAGTCTGGTGGGTGCAGCACATCCTGAGCCGAGTACATAAAGAATTCCCCTTTGGGAGAAACCTTCAAGAAATGCTCTACAAACACGTCCCAATAGTGTTTTCCGTCTTCCAAGAGTAGGGTGCTTTGACCCGTAGCTAAGTCCATCCTGTAAAATCCGTCTTGCTGAACCTCTTTATCCTTTATTAGAACCATCACCGATTGACCACCGTCGGCCGACCACAGCGAACCATCATCCCGAGCAACAAGTTGGATGACTTTGCGATGAGGAATATCCCCCAACCTTAAAGCCTGACTCCCTTCTGCTGAGGCCTTCCAGACCGCTCCGTCCCGGACGAAGTAGATATTCTTTCCTTCTGAGTCCCATGCGGGCGGGAACCGACGCGACAGTTGACTGCTTTCAGAAAAGCTGGTGACTTGTCTTACAATTCGCGATTTCACGCTAGCTATATAACAGTCGTTTTTGTCTTCTAGTGCTCCATCGATTTGATAGGCCAGCCGGGAACTGTCTGGTGACCAACTGAGGGTGGAGGGAATCAAGCCAAGACGGATGTCACGCGCTACCGTCCATTTTTCTTGCGTTCTTATATCGACAATTTCCAGATCGTAGAGAATCTGCTGTGATCCTGACCGCTCAAAACGTTTCCGTTTTATGAGGGAGACGTTGGATCCATCGGGCGAGAGCTGAAAAGCGGAAATATCGCTTGCGTGATCCAGGATTCTTGCCTCCCCGCTGACGAGATTGAACATTACCAAGTCGCGTGGATTACCAAGCGTCCAAGGATCCAAAGCCGGGTCCGTGACTGTCTTAGATACCGGTGCTGACTCATAGACTGCTACAGTTGGAGGAGCGTTGTCTGCACTGATACTTTGCTTCGTGCTAGACTCCGGCTGGCAGGAGGACACGGTGGTGATGATTCCACTGCTGTCTTTGGTCCATTGAATCTCTGTGGACATCCTCCCAAGCTCCAGAAGTTTCCGGAGGTGGCCAGTTTCAACTTCCCATGTCCATAGCTCGAAGTGATCGCGGACCTCCCTATTAGACTCGAACGCTACATAGCGACCATCGGGAGACCATGCGGGCACTGAATTGTAGCTGCCACCACCAGCCACGATCTTGGTCGCACTAGTCGTTACTCCAGCAATCAAGATGTCGGCCCCCTGTCCACCGGCAGCTCCTATGCACGTCCCGCTGTTTGTATCCTTGGAAATTCTGCTAATGGAATACGCAACCCACTTGCCGTCAGGTGAGAAGCTGGCATCCATATTCACCAAGGAATTCACTTCAAGAGTTTTTTCTACGGGAAGCGGATCCGGGCGGAGCTTGCGAACATCCGCCGCCCATATCAAGCAGGTTAGCAACGAACACAGAACTAGTCGCAATTTGGGGCACCCCTTGTCGATCTCTGTCTTTGAGACAAAGCAAACAACAAAACATCGATGATGCCATCCCGGCGGTTCTCAAAAATTCAGGCGCAAAGAGAGCTGCAGCGAGCGCGGTCCACCTTCTTGAAACAGCGGATTCAACCCGCCGAGCCCATTATTTAACATCTCCTGCGATTGGAGTTGCGCGGAGAGGCCGGCTGCGAAAAGGAATATGGGCTGAGGATTGGCAAAATTCGGATGATTAAGGACGTTGAACGCATCCGTCCTAAACTGGAGAGCAATACGCTCGGTGATTTGAAATTTCCGAGCTATCGAGAGGTCTACCTGCGTAAACCCGAACCCGGGGATATCATTTCTGCCTTCGGTTCCTTGGCGTACGGTTGGGGGTAGGGCGAAAGCTGCGGGATTCACACTCTTACCGCCGGGAGCTACCGTATCAGGAATCCAGAGCGGTTGTCCGGGAACCAAATCGGGGCGAGGAGGAGGACCAAGGCCAGCGGTGTCCAACGTGAAATCATATAGTTGTGCGTTAAACGGGAAGCCGCTCCTCGCGACGATTACCGTGTCGATAGACCAGTCCCGCGTGATAACGGAAACCGGTCCAGACTTCATCGCGGAGGGAATGGCATACGTCAGGGCACCTGAGAAGCTGTTCCGAACATCGAAGTCCGAAGAGCCATAATCGCTCGCCCCCGAGATTATCGTGTTGGAATTGCCAACCAAGGTGTCATCGGACTGATTGTCGAGAGAGTGCGACCACGTGTAGTTCAGAAGCATTTGCAGTCCTGAGACAACAGGGCGACGATATTGCAGTTGTAGGGAATTGTAATTTGAAAAGGCGTCGTTTTGAGTCAGATAAACATACGAATCTGGATCGAAGTTGCTATTTGGCATTGGCAGGAATTCGTTTCTCAGAAGGTTTCGCCCGGCTTGGCCCTGGTAAGTCGCCGTGAAAACTTGCCTGCCAAAAGCTTTTTCTAGAGCTAGGTTCCACTGGTATGACTGCGGCAGCTTCAAATCGTGGGCAAACATATAGATAGTCCCATTGTAGGGGGGTTGAAGCGACAGAGAGGGAAGAAGAGGACCAACGTTTGCTACAGGAAGGGAGACACCGAGGGTTGTGAGTTGGGCCAAATTGGGAAAGGAAGATGCGACATTCGCTGCTTGCCCGAGACCAAGATCATAGTAGATCCCCCAGCCTGCGCGAATAACAAAGTCGCCACTACGGTTCAGACTGTATGCCACGCCGATGCGCGGGGCGAAATTCGTATAAGTCGTGTTCCAGAGTGGGCTGCCCGAGGGAGCAAGAGCAAGTTGCGACGGGTTATTCGTGTTTACCCAGGAGGCCAGAATTGTGTTGCCGCAGGCAGAGGGTGCGGGACTCCATTCCCAACGCAGTCCGTATGTCAGAGACAACCGGGGAGTCGCCTTCCAAGTGTCTTGACCGTAAAGTGAAAGGGCTTGGGTAAGAAATTGCGGATGTGACAGACTTACACCGCTCGCGGTGGCTTCCCCTGTCGACAAAAACGTGCTGATAGCGGGAGCGTTTAACCGAACCTCGTTGCCTGCCGGTGCCACGCTGGTGAATATCCCTCGGTAATCCGCCCCCATCTTTAGTTGGTGTGATCCGCGGATCGTCGAAAGGTCATCCACGAAATTCATCTGGGAGGCGCGGTTCCTGGCCAACGGACCGAAAAAGAGGAACTCAGTCCCACCGGGAAACCCGAACACACCCAACGAGTTATCAGGAGCAAGCGAACCCAGAATGAACGATGGACTCAGCGGGATGGCACCACCAAAGGAATCTAGGGAAAAAGTGGTGTCAGCGCTCTGGCTCGAGTAATTGCCGCGTAGCGAGTTCCACGTCGTTGCAGTCAGTGCCATGTTGGCGCCTACAGTCAACGTGCGCGTATCGACCTCTCTCGCTTCCAGTACGTTGCGGCTGAACGCACGAACCACTTGTTCCGACGGCGCTTCATTGTAGCGACCAAAAATCGAAAATCGATCACCCAGTTTTTGATCGATTCGTACACTTCCTGCATTTAGCGTCGCAGGGTTAGAGTAGACGGCAGTAAAAGGGGCCTGGTACAAACCTGGTGTAATCGTGGAACTGTCGGGCAGAGGAAATGCGTTTACGAACGGCGCCAACGCCGCGGGGGCGACAGACCGTGCGTATGCCGAGGGCACTTCGACGACCGCACTACTGGGAAGCCTCAGCCTCGCCCCTTCATAGGACAAGAAAAAAAATGTCTTATCTTTGCGAATGGGGCCGCCCATAAATGCGCCGAAGTCGTTATGACGCTCGGCTGCGCGGGGGGCACCCGCTTGATTAGCAAACCAGTCGTTCGCGTCCATGACGTCATTTCTAAAGTACTCGTAAACACCGCCATGAAAATCGTTTGTGCCCGACCGGGTTGTAAGAATAACTTGTCCGCCTGGAGATCGCCCAAATTCCGGGGCGAACGACGAAGTTTCAATCCTGAATTCCTGCAGCGCCTCAACGGAGACGAGACTGCTTGTGCCTCCCAGAACGCTGAACGCTTGGCCGCTCCCGGTCCCGGCTGCACCCATCACCCCATCTAATCCTAGTGAGACACCAAAGTTTGCAGACACGCCGTCCACGGTGAAATTGTTCGCGTCTGTTCTCTGTCCCGCGATACTGAATTGTCCAGGGTTACCACCAACATTGTTAGCAGGAGCGATCACAACGGCGGGCGTCAATTGCAAAAGCATGTTGAAGCTGCGGCCATTCAGAGGCAAGCCTTCCACAAAATTACGGTCTATCACCGTGCTTACCGACGCTGATTCCGTATTCACCAGCGGCGCGCCACCTTCGACGGTCACTATCTCGGAGGCGGCTCCGATCGGCAACGTGAAGTTGATCGCGAGTGCGTCCTCTACGTGAATGACGATGTCCGGCTTGATGATCGTCTTGAATCCGCTGTTTGAAACCTGAATGCGGTATGTTCCGGGAGGAATATTCGGCACTACGTAATACCCTTCGCTATTCGTTTTTCCAGGATATTGCACCGCTGTGGCGTCATTGACGATCAAGACGTCGGCGCCGACAATCACACCACCCGAAGGATCGAGAACGATGCCGCTTACGGTGCCGTTCGCCGACTGCCCTGAGGCGGTGTTTATGATTAAAACCAATACTATGAAACACAGAACAATCAGTCTCACTCGCACGCGGCATCTCCTCGGAGCAAAGTGCATGCAATCACTCTCCTCGTTTTCGCAGGAGCAACCCCAGATGTACCAACATGGCTTCTCTTGAATGCAATAAAGGATTCACGAATCTCTGGCGGGCCTGTTTACTACGGATGGTTTGGGTCCACCTTGAGGTAAGCAAACAGGAAGGGCTTACCGCTTGGCTTTTGGCTGCCGCCGTTCGGTTCCACGGTCACGAAAACCGCTTCGATCTGATCGAGCTTCTGTGGGTTGTCAAATTTCAAGACCCACCGCTTCTTGGAAACATTGTCTTGATAAAATACGCCTAGATTCAAAGCCTGTGACTTGTCTGCCCCGCGCTGACCCCAAGCCTGAAACGTACTTGCGTTCTTGAAACCCGGGTGGCGGTCGAGGTCGTAGGCATAGAAAATCAGCGATTTCGATTTTGTGTAGAAAACGCGGCCATAAGCCTTCTGCGTTGCTGCGTTTTTCGCAACATCAAACACCTCGGCCACATAGAGGTCCCGCGCTCCCATCAATTCCCGAATGTCTCGATCATGGGCGAGAAGTTCTTGCTGCTGGTCGATGGTCGAATCGCGGTCTCTGAGCAATTGCGTGAGTTCCCCGACCTTAGCTTCCAGCACCTTGGACCCCGAATCGTCCCGAGACCTCAGAGCTCGCAGACTATCTAGTTCCTTCTGCGTCTTTTGAAGCGATGCTTGCGCCGCATCCAGTTTCTGTGTTGCCGCTGCTTCATTTGCAGCGAGCCGTTGTTTCTCCTCGTCGCTTGTCTTCGAGGCACTTTCGAGTGCCGCCTGCGCATCCTTTAATTTGGTTATTTCTGCCGACTGTTCTTCCACTTGGTGGCGCAGGCTTGCGATCATTTTGTCCCGCTCCGCCATCTGCGCAATCAACACCTCGCGATCATGCCCCGCATCGCTTATCTGTTGCTGGAGCGCAGCAGTCGGCTTTTCGATGGCTGCTTGAGGGACTGGTGCATTCTCGGCCCCGCGCCGTATTCCTGCCCGATAGGCATAGATCCCCAGCGTTGCGGCAAACAGAATCGCCGCCGCGAACGGAAGCCACACTGTATTCCAATGCTCGCTAAGAACCGGCTTCCCGTTTGGCTTAGATAATTCCCCTGCTCTTACAATCTCCGGCTGGGAAGGTCCAGTCCTCTTAACGTCATTCTTTCGCGCGAGGCGCCTCCCGAAGGCGGCCTGTGCCGCCTCAACGGACCACGTTTCTGCTTTGGGTGGGAGTTCTCCCGATGCTTCCGCGGCAAACAGAGGCGAACTGATCTCGGCCGCGGCCTGAAACTCCTTCAGGGCTTCCCTGCACTCGGGGCAACCCGCTAAATGCCTCTGCAGCTTTATCTTCTCTTCCTCGGTTAGTTCGCCAGAGGTGGAAACGGCACACAACTCGAGAAATTCTTCATGCGCTCCCATGGCTGACCACACTTCTTCGTCTGGACTTCCTCCCCTATGTACCATACTGTTTAGCGATTCTGCAATTTACTTTCGCGCACCTGCTTGCGCAGTTTTTCCAG
>Ga0181533_1004027_pt1 | contig 15369 bp, 17 predicted proteins | sample PEATcosm2014_Bin_45_FD_119772 | JGI IMG/M metagenome (GOLD analysis project Ga0181533, IMG submission 119772) | Peatland microbial communities from MTU Mesocosm Facility, Houghton, MI, USA - PEATcosm2014_Bin11_60_metaG | ecosystem: Environmental > Terrestrial > Soil > Wetlands > Peat | place... | reverse complement strand
TTCAACGTGAAGTTGGTCGAGATTGAGAAGCCCCAACTAAACATCCTCGCAGGGGTCCAGCCCTCGTACTTCGCGACGGTGTTCCCGGAAGAAGTCTGGGCAACGGGACTTGCGCGGAGGATTGTGATGGTTTACTCAGCCGAACGGAGGATACGTGATCCTTTCACTGAGTACCCGGACCCTTTTGTGCTCCGCAAGAGGATCCTCGAAAAGCTCGCCCGCGTCAGTGTCATGTGGGGCGAACTGCGGTGGAGCCCCGAGGCCCGGAAGTACTTCCAGGAATGGGTCCTCGCAGGCGAGCCGCCGGTGCCAACGCATTCGCGGATGATACCTTATAACACCGAACGGGCCCGATTCATCCAAAAGTTGGCCGGCATTTCCGCAGTGTCCCGCAAGATCGACCTCAGCGGGATCGACAAAATCGACATCGAACGGGCACTAGAGTGGCTCTTTGAGATCGAAGGCAAAATGCCCGAGGTTTTCAGGGCTATGCAGGGGAAGAACGACTGGGCTATAGTTGAAGAGCTCTACCACTGGATCGTCGGGGCTTACCGCAAGTCCGCGAAGCCCATTCCCGGCGGCCGCATCATCGAGTTCATCGGCGAGCGCATCACGGCGGACAAGGTCGAACGGACCCTCGCGCTGGCCGTCCGCACCCGAGCGATCGAATGTGTCGACCAAGGAGCGGACCTCTGGAAGCCCCTTGCAAAACAGTTCCGAACAGCGGAGTAAGTGACAGACGCCCCGGCCAAAGTGGCACCATAACCCCCTGGTGGGGGCAAGCCCCCACACCCCCGAAAGGACCTCCCCTACGATGACTGAAGAAACCCGCCAATTACGTGCAGCGGCGATTGCTAAAGCCGACACAAAGATCGAAGGGCTCCGTGACGAGATCACAGCGCTCGAAGGATTGATCGAAGAAATCCAACGCAAGGTACCTCCTGAACTTCCCGACGACCGTGAGTGGCGTCTCTCGCAACTAAGCGAACCCGAGCGCAAGTTGATCAGAGAGGCGACAACGTTGCGAAGCCGAATCGCTGAGAGACTCTTTCATGAGAGTCTCGCACGAATATCCGAAGAACAAGACGAACTTATACGTAGTCTGGAGTACGTGGAGGACCCGCAGTGGAAAGTAGGTACACAACTGCGGATAAAATTCCCCAAAGACTTCAAGGTCGAGCCCAATCCTGCGGACTCAAAAAAGGACTAACCCAGATGCCACCCAACGCAGTGCCGCTTGCACAACTTCCCCTAGCGTTCCAAGTCCCGTCGCTATACGTGAACTGCATTCGGTTCACCTACATTAATGGGGTTTTTCGTGTCACATTCTTCGAACAACAACTCGTCCCGAAGGGCGACGGGACGAACGAGGCAATGGAAATTCTGGTCCCCCGGACGTCCGTCACGATGGTCCCGGCGGTCGTATCGGACTTCCTGCGGGAGTTCGGCGGCTTCTTCAACCGCGTCGCGGAGGGAGTCCGCGAAAGCGCCGCGACGGTGATGCCGGAAACCGAAGGTGGGAGGATGCAATGATCATCATCCTCGCATTCGTCGCAGTCCCCTATATCGCGAAGGGACTCATTCTTTGGTATCTGGTTGGCTCAATAGCGGCGATACCGCGGCAGCGCCGGATGCTGGGATCTTCAACCCGCGGGGGTTCTTCACAATCGACCCGATACCGCGTAGCACCGTAGGCGCAACTGCCGAAGTCACGGCGGCTGCGTAAGGTCCCATCAGCGGGGTTCCTGTGTGAGTAGCGTTGTAAGACTCCAGTAGGTTTCCAAGCATAAACCCCGCACCACCCCAAGTCGAAGTCTCAGCGTAGTGTGAGGTTTTCTTGGTCTCAGCAAGCAACGCAGACGTCTCCGGCGAAGCAGAACTAAGCGCCAGACGGTCAAACGGATTTGGCACCAACGCCTTCGCGGCGTCGGGATTTGTTTTAAGGAGCTTCAAAAATCCGGACGGATTCTGTCTCAAATACGCCGCACCGATTTCATCCGCCACTGGCGAAAGTTGCTTCCGAATCGTCGCAATGTCCCCAGAGTCTTTGGCCATCCGGCCCCAGAGGCTCGACACAACCTCGCCAGGCTTCGCGGTATCTTTGATCGGGTTATCGTCGTTGGAGAACTTGCTAAGTTTTGCGCCATCGGCGTAATACTGCGACGCTGCGGTGTTGTAAGCGTTAAACTCCGGCAGGGCACCGTAGTTCTTCGCGGTGTTGCCTAGGTCCGCCGTAAGGCCCTTATAGAGCGCGTCAACTTGCACGGCCTCGGAACCCTTGAAAACCCCTCGCGAAGTCATCTCGCCGATGTATGACCGAAGCGCCATGACATCTTTGATCGGGGCCTTGAAGCCCGTGATAGTGCCCTGGGGGATCTCAAACTTCGGAGGCTCCCACATTGGCGGCAAGGCAGGGCCGACCGCCCGAGCGCCAGTGTCCGAAGGCCCTGGCACAGTTTGGAGGCCCTGCAACGTGTCTGCTCGGGTCGGCGTCGTTGGCCCATAAGGCGGCATCGGACCGCCAGTCATCTGGGGCGGAACTTCGTTCACGGGGCCGGCGGACTTGACCCCGCCAGGAACTTCCGCCTTGGACGGATACTCCACAATGGGGTTGTTCTTTACCGCAAGGCGGTCCAGCAACGACTTCACCCTCGGAGGCATGTTATCGCCAAAGACTTCGGGAAACCCCCCCGAACCTCCGAAAATCCCCAACTTCGAATTCAACGAAGCCGCGATTTTCATCGTCTCAGACATATCCGCCGTCGCAGTGTCGAGCGGGATTTTCCCGAAGAGTTTATCCCCGATAACATCGCCGTCTGGCGTGATTGGCCCCCGAGTGATCCCTTTGAGGGCCTCGATCTTGTCTGGCAGTGCTGCCCGCCAATCCCGAGTTGCTTGCTGCGCGATGTCGCCAGCGTGCTCAGCAGTCTCAGAAGACCCCAACTTCGCTGCGACAGTTTCGAAGGGATTAGCCCCCGCGAATCGATGCGCCGCAATTGCGGCAACCATTCCGGTGGCGATTTCGAGGCCCTGACGAATCGACGGCGGGGCGTCCTTTAACCCAAGCTGGTCTGCTCCTTCCGCGGCGACCCCTGGAATGGCTCCCAGAATCCCTGCTTGGCGCAACAGTGCCGGAACTTCGCTAAGAAGTTCCTTCCCGGAGCCCTCCAGGATCGCCGGGATATCACCAGCTCCCCCTAACTCAAGCGCGGTAGCGGTGCCCCCGAGCCCAGCCGTTGCAAGATGCTCTAGGGCCCCCTGTGGCTCGGCAACTTTGCCGAGGTTCATCTGAGGGATTTCGGGAATTTGTATAGGCTTCCACGGTTCACCGCCAATGCTGCCCCCCATAAGCCCCCCGGACTGATTAAGCCAGTTGAAACCACCAATTGCAGTGTTTGGAACGCTCGTTAATGCGTTTGTTACAGTTTGTAGGCCCATCGCTGGGTAGTGTTCGTACCACGGAGCCGACGCGATCGCAGGAGCACCTTGGGGGCCATTCTGGAGGGCCTTCATAACGTCGTCATTCGTGGCGTCTGGTGGAGCTTCGCCAGTTCCACCAGCTCGGGCCTTCCATCCCTGTGGACCACTCTGGAGCGCACTCCATATGTCGTCGGATGACGCTGGGGGGTCCATCCCGCTCATAGGGGGTTCAGTCATTTAACAATACTCCCCTCGCCGGAGGGCTTAAACCCTCCTGATTTCAAGGCTTTGAACTGGTTGTCGGTGATCCAGCCCTTATCATGCGCGATTGTGGCAGCGGTTTCCAATGGTGCTTCTTTGCCAGACGTCAGCAACCCATCGTGGAAATCGCGGAGGAACGCAGCGTGGGACGTATACCCGTTGGGGCCAATGCCGTGAGTCCCTAACACGGCATCCATTACCTTCTCAGGAGGATGTTCTTTCAGATACTCTGCGGCGGCATTCGTGAGGTCCCCGCCAGTTCGTGACATCCAATCACGTTCGAATTGCTGCTTTTGAAGCAACCAGTTTCCGGTTGCCTGCATTACCTCGCCGACGACGACGTTGCCCAGCGGCGTTTTATCCATATTTGGAACGCTATTGTAGCCCATTTGGAGGGTTCCTAATGCCTCGCGGCTTTGTCCTGTCGCTAGCGATACAACCTGGAACGCCAACTGATGTGCATTCTTGGATTCTGCGTCAGACGCTGCCATCTTTACAGGGTCCACTGGAGGTGGAGCACCAGGGTTAAATACGGCATAAAATGTATTGACCGCGTTAGCCAACATAGCACGTGACTCACCTGCGAATCCCGGCGTAAGTACCCCACCACCCTTCGAGGTGGTTCGGAACTCATCAAGCATGTTTCCGATTGTTGCATTGGATTGGGCGACTTGTTCGTAGCGGGGCTGGTCTGTTTGCCACTGCTTCGCGGCTTCGTTCGCGACCGCTTCAGCTTGCGTTGACTGAAACGCCTTGGTCCCTGTGAGGTTCGTTTTGAACTGCGGCGGAAGCGCAGAATCCGGTGCAAACAGGGGCGATCCGTCCAGAGCCTTCGTCGCCGGCGGCGCAGTCGTGAGAGGACTTCCCACTGGCACTAGCGGCGGAGAAGTCTGCCCCGGCACTCCACCAATAAGACTAACACCACCTCCCGGCATCACTACCGTTTGCGGTTTCACAGTATCTACGTTGCTGTAAGCTGTATCTAATGGTACCCCAAACGCAGCCCCGATACGTGCCGCACGGGCTTTTTGTGCTGCCTTCGCAGCATCAGGATCTGTTGGAAGCCCATCGTTAAGACTAGCTTTCATTCCATCATATGCTGGTTGCAAGGATTTCTGAACATCAGGCGGATAGCTCTTCATTACCGAACCGAGCAAAGTATCCAACAACTTTGGATCACCTCCCGATGCGTTAAGTGCTTGGGCAAGAGGACCAAGACCGTTGTTAATCATTCGTTCGCGAGCTTCCGCAATCTCAACTTGGTTCTTCTGTACCCCGCTTATGTTACTGATCTCGGGAGTGACAAATACCGAATATGGTTGCTGCTGCGCTCGTTTAGTTTGTTCTTCAGGTGAAAGTCCCTGCGCACTCCAAACCGCAAGATCTTCGCCAAGTTGGTGCCTCGCAGACATCTGCTGCTGGAACAGCACATTAGTGTTCTGTCGGTTCCGCATCTCAGCAAGGTCGCTCATCAGGCCAACCGCACCAGCAGCTCCCATCGGAGCCGGGCCGAGATTCGTATCAATTGTGGGGTTTGCGCCATCGACCATCGTGGCAGGGCCTTCTACAGGAGGGGGGCGAAGCCCGAGCGAACTTCGCCGCGGTTACTGGAGCAACGCCGGCGCCGGAGTATTCGGCTGCGGGACGACAGAGCCTCCGCTGGCAAGCGCCGGGGATGCCGCCCCGGCGTTCGTCGCTCCCGACTTCACGTGCGCCTCGATAAGCCGATGCATCGCTGCAACGCCCAGCTGGTGCTGCGCCAGCGCCAGCGCCGGGCGAAACTGGGCTTCCGCCGGGGCGATGATGCTTTGCTCGGCGTTTCGTAGCCACCCCGCAAGGGGCTCCCCGCTCGGCGGCATTGGGCCGACGCCCGCTTGGGTATTTCCGGCGACCATCGCCGCAAGGGCCTTCGGGTCCGCGCCGTGGGCGACCAAGTCCGCCATCTCATCAAGCACGTCGTCGGACGTCACGGAGTCGCCCTTTGCGACGAGGGCATCGAGGCCCTTGCGGGTCCGAGCGAGCTGAGTTGCGGCCTTTTTCATCGCGTCGTAGCGACCCTGGGCCTGCGAAAGCATCTGAGTCGGCAGCGAAGGTGGCGGCGAGGGGGCCGTCGGCCCAGCTTGCGAAGCCCCCTGCGATGGAACTGCCGGAACCCCCTCTGGAGGAGTCCCGCCTAGTAGAGGAGAATTTGATGCCATCGAACGAAGCTCCTGTTAGGTGAGCGCGTTGGAGCTGGTGGAGTTAGTACCGCTACCGGAGCCCCCTCCCAGAATCCCATAAAGCAGCGCGGAGTTTCCGAGCGAACTTGCCGCGCCAGTGACCCCCGCTGCGGTCGCCGCTGCTCCGGCAGTGGCGAACGAACCGGACTGCGCCGAACCCGTTAGCAGCGCATTTGCGCTCTGGCCCCCTGCGGCGGTGCCGGCTTGTGTGACTGTACTCCCAGCGTTCACGCCTTGCGTCACTTGCCCCGCCAGCATGTTGTAGATTTGTTGGTTCTGCGTCAGATAGTTCGAATACTGTTGCTGGTACGTCGTCGCAGCAAGGCCGCTGGCGTAGTTCGCGAGGGACTTTCCGAGTGGACCCGACGGACCGATCCCCGGCGTCTGTCCGGACCCCACCCCCGCGACTGCGGAGCCCATCCCCTGGGCGGACGAGCCCGCCTGCGTCGCAAGTTCACCTTGCTGAAGCGTGAACTGATACCCAGGGGTCTGCTGGAGCGCGGACAACTGGCCCCCCGGCGTGCTCGCGAACGGGGCCGTCAGAGACGCCGTGAGGGGGTTTCCTCCGGCGTTCGTCCCAGTGAGCCCTTGAAGCTGCGTCAACGCGGACGTTCCGGCGTTGACGAACGGACTCATCATGGCTTTGTTGGAGTCATAAATGCCCTGAATGAGTGCGTTGGAGTTATTCGCCTCAGCAAGCGACGTATTCGCGGCGGACTTTGCCGCGGAAGCCTGCTCGGACCCGGCGTAAATCGAAGCCCCTGCTCCGAGGACCCCTGCTCCAATAGCTGCTGCAGGAAGCGAAATACTGGGCATATTCAGTCCTTTCGTGAAACTCTGAGTCGATAATGTACCGCGACTTCAATTGCCCCTAATGCCGTAAACACTCCTCGCAGTTTAGCGCCACGGCCTACAGGAGGATGGTGCAATTCAATTTCAACGGCCTCTAGCGAGTTATGTCGAATAAGCTCTAGTGATTTCCGTAAAAGCCGCACTCCGAGGGAGTACTTCGTAAATCTCTTAGAGGAATAAAAAGGCCCTTGACGATAAACCGTATGACCTTTGCTTTCCAGATCTACATCGACTATCCATGCCAAGTATGCTCCAATCGCACCATTCACTCTCGCGGTAGTTAGTATAAGTCGTCTTTGTTGTTCAATAGCGCTTAGTATGGCAGTATCCGGCACCGGAGGATTCCGCAGTCCCAACTCGACCGCATGTTCGTCAAATTCCTCCTGCACAAGTCCCGCCGCATCGGGCCAAAATTCGTCCCAATGCTCGACACGAAAATCAATTTGTGGCACAAAGAAGTTCCTCTTTTAACACAACCATCGCAGCAGCTCGCCCAGCAAGTTGCACCAAACGAGCTTGCATATCAACTTGGATGTTTACTTGCGCAAGCATTATATCACGTTCTACGTCAAAAGGAAACTCCGGTAGCAAGTAATTCCAGATCCATTTTCTACATCCATGCTGGCGCAAGTCTACGAAGTCTACTCTTTCAGCAAACCCTTCTGCCTCAATTTCGTTTAGCAACGCTTCACGTTGAAGAAGTTCCAATTTCACATCCAACCCAAACCGCATAAGACTCTGGTGTACTTCCTCAAGTGGTCGCCGAATTGTAAGAAACCTTCCTTGTGGAAACGCGGCGATAATTTGTCTCCATCCTTCCACTGCGCCAGTTTCAATTGTTCCGCGCATTCCATTTGTAAAGTTTTCCGCAAAATCACTAAGCCGATTGCACTCGATTATAGTATCGTGCCCTACTGGATGATCTGGTGCAGTAAGCCAATGCGCAAGCCATGCTGTGCGACTTCGCGGAAGTGCAAATACCACGAACGGCCTCGGCGGCCCCCCGTCAGGTGAGAGTAACATGCCCAACCGCCGCCCCTGTGTTTACATTGTAGAACGTCACAACAGCCGGCGGCCCCGCCGAGGTTTGTTGCGCAAAGACCATGTTCTGCGGGGCCGAATACTGCCCACCCAGCTTCCGCCACAACTGTTGGAACAAATAAAACCACGGCTGGGCAAAAGTAAAAGTGGAGTCCGGGTTCGCAATGTCACTTACAACCCCCTGGTTGAGCGGAATCCCGGCTTGTTGTGCGGCTGCCATCAGCGAAGCTCCCTCAAACCGCCAAAATCTGGGCGTCCAAGAACGCCCCATTCAGAGCCGAAGGCCCTGCAAAGGACCAACTCAACTCAAACACTGGCCACCTTCCGACGCCTAGATTCCGCCACTGTGGCTGGATGCGATAGGACGCTTCGATCGCATCGCCCCTTTGCGTAACGTCGCCCGTAGTTTGGAGGATGTTCTGCCCAAACGTTCGTCCCCGATCGAAACTAACCCGCAGCGCAAGTTCAGGTGGGGCGTTGTTCGGCCCCACAGGACCGTCGCCACACTGGAACTCCGCCATGAAGCCGTTTAGTTTGATGCCCTTGCCGTCCGCCAGAGCCGCGCCCTGTCCCGAGCCACCAAAGCCCCCGCCGACCACCTCGACCTTTGGGAACGTCCGAATGCGTGGAATAGACCGAGCGATGGGACCCTGGCCGTCACCCAAGTCAACATCCGCCGCGAAGTAGTCCGGGGTGACGTTGTAGATGGTGCCGTTCTGCCAGTCCTGCCCCATGTTAACCCCGTTCACCCACGCCATCGCGCTGATGCGAGAACGCCCTAACGTGCCGTCAGGAAACTGAAATGCCTCTTGGTGCCAACCAGTTTCGGGACTCCCTAGCGTCACATCAAACACCCAGGTTTGGTTTCCCGCCGGGAACGTCAGCCCGTAAAACATATGCCCATCCCGCATGAACACAAACCCCACCGCGTCGGAGATTTGTGTCATCTGTTGGATGGCATAAGAGAGCGCATAGTTCGACACGATTTGGGTTTGGTACCCCGACTGGCGGAGCACCATCCCAGCGCCGAGTTCGCTCTGACCAAGCCAAAACACGCCTTTGTCGATAAAGGCGATGCTGTAGGGCGCAATGCAGCCGAACTCGATGTAGGCGCCGGGGAGGATGGCGAAAGGAAACAGCGGATTCCCGGCGTTGTAGTGGATTTCGCCCCGAGTGTTTCCGAGTAGCACAATTTCCCGCTGCGACACAACGAAAGTGTTGATGAAGTCTGGGTAGCCATCCTTTACGCCGACGAGGGTGTTATTGAATGCCAATGCGCCTTGCGTTGTGCAGGCGTATTCGTTCGTCAGCGGATAGTTCCACAGCAAGTAGCCATCCAGAAAGTCGACTCGGGTGGCCCCAAAGAACGCCCCTGTGGGGTCCACAATCTTTGCGAACCCTGTGTTGGTCTGGATGTCCCACGAATAGCCCTGGGCGGAGTTATCAACCAGCAGCGCTTGCACGCCGTTGTCCCGCATGGAACACATATAGGACGAGTTTTCGCTCAACGCTCCGAGGAGTTGCAAGCGATTATTCGGAAGAACCGCGTAGACATTCGTCCCAACAACGCAGTAGCCGTTGTTGTTAGAGGCTCTGAAGATTCCTCTTCCTGCGCCGACGCTCGGCGGCACAATAAGGCTCTTTAGCCCCGCAGTCGGATAATGTGTTTGTTTGTTCGGGTTTCCCTTTAGGGGTTCGGGAAATAAATTCACACAACGTTCGGCGGACCCCAGCACGGACCGGGTTGCGTAAGATCCGCCGATGAGTTCCAGCAACACCAGCGAAGCCCCTTGGGTTGCTTACGACGCCGCGGTCTGACGCTTCCAAATCCCAATAGTCGTGCAGATAAACTCCATAGTATAGCCCGACGCCAGTGTCAGGGAGGTTCCATTCGCTGTAAGCGCCACTGTCGCGTTGGCGACAATCTGATCGACCACATAGGCATTCGCCACGTTCGGTGCGATGCCGGCATAGATTCGGGCGGTCGACGCGCCGTTGTTGTTGATTGCCACCCAGGCCCCCGGAATCGCCGGAGGCAACTGCACTGAATCGTTCGTCGTGGCAACTGTGTCAAGTTCGTTGTTTGCGTATGCCAGCACTGGCGAACCTGCTTGGGCGCCACCCGGAAGCGCGATCACGGAGATATTAGCCCCAAGGGTGTAATTGGTTAGTTTGGTAAGGTCGAGCGCGTCGATGAGTTGCGCGCCAGTTTTGCCAAAGAAGCTGAGGAAGCTAGTCAGGGTGATTGCCACGAGGAAGTTCCTTTCAAGTTAACGTAGGCTACGTAGTGCCGGTTAGGTCGGACCGGACTGGTCCGAGAAGATGTTATACATTCCAGGCCGCGGGTACAAGCCAGGCGGAACGCTCAGCAACGGAATTTGCGTGTTGCTCCGGCGGATCGTTTCGAGCGAGTCGCGGGCTTGCGCTGCCAGGATATCGCCGGGGGTCATGCCGATGCCGTATTTCGGTCGGACTTCCATCGCGATGTTCTTCACAAGCGCCCGGTAGTACTCGAACGGAATGTCCAGCGTCACCGCCAGGGGGTTCCCCGCCAACGAGAACGCCTGCGGAAGTTGCTCCCGAACCGTGATCCCGATGGCGTAGATGCCCGCCTGGGGCCATGGCCAAACGAAGAGATTCCCGTAGGGCCACGCGGCGTCGTAGTACGCGATCAGGGAGAAATTCGTCAGCCCCTTCATCCGAATCATGTTGTAGTCTTCCAGCGCCGGCAGCACCCGAAGCGGATAGTCCACGGGGCCATTCGGCGCGGCGATTAGCTGCCGGAAGAACGCACTCTCGATGCGATTCGGCCTCGTCGCGAAGCCTTCGGGGCCGACGGCAATCTGGGGCGGGGGTCCCGGAAGCCCCGTCGGTCCGACTGTGTACGGAACGGGGTTCCCGGAGCCGTCGATCGATTGCCCCGTCGCTTGCACCGTCAGGGTCTTGAGGTGCCAGATGAGCCATCTCTTGCGTTCCCACTGCTGGAGTAGCCACATCCCACGGGCGGAAGCGTCCAGGAGATCCTCGCTCAGCGGGATCTGACCAATCCCCAACGCTCCGCTGTCGCGAAGCGCCGCAGTGAGAAGGTCGCCCCAGGTAGTTGCTACGGGGTTCTGGGTGCTCACTTGGACAATCCTTCCAGGGCAAAGCCCCTTAGATCAATCCGGCTTTCGCAACCGCCGAACCCGCACGCGAAGTTGGCACGAAGGGCTTCGCGTCGTCGTCCAATGCGGCCTGAACGCGCTTGGCTTCTTCGAGCGCCTCAGTGAGCAGCCGATTTTGTTCCTCCAAGTCCGCGATGCGAGTGCCGGCACTAATAGGTGGAACCGGCATCGGAGCGAGCCCACGCTCCTTTCGCCAGGTTTCGTTGGCCACCTTGATCGCCATCGCCGGGTGCTTATGCCAGCCTTCGGCGAGAGCTTCAGCCAGGGCCACCTCGGTCGTCACGACTTGCGAGATGATTTCCCACTGCTCTCCGAACGTCTCGACGGTGCCATACGTCGTGCGCTCTTTGGTGCCCGGCACCAGTACCCGCTCCTCGCCCCGCGGATGGTACAACATCATCGGGAACTTCACAGGGCCGGCGTAGAGCGATCTGCCGTCGGCGTCGCGAGCCCCAGCATTCGCGGGATTTCGGCTGAAATACCCCGAGGCTTCCATAGCGTCGTAGACGGTGAAGCGATCGCCGTTTTTGAGGGTCATTGGAGTTACTTCCCTTTCGGTTTCGGGGGCAAAGGCTTCGCTCCCTTCTTTAGGTCGGCAGACTTTACCATCTTCCGGATGAGGGCCTTGTCTTCGCGCTCATCGGGGTGGGGGGAGGGTTTCTTCATCTTGGTTCTCCTGAGAAGTGGGGGCCTTACACCCCCTTGCCGGCTGGCACCCAAAGGAACTAATGCAGGTTCCCTTCGCCCCGATAAGCTCTTTGTGGCTTACACCACATCTGCCACCGCAACAGCCCATTCTGGGCGTATCCACAAGTACCCGTAAAGGACGTCCAACCTCGTCGGCATCTGGTCCGTGTTGATAATATACTGCGTCAACATCCTCACCGAGATGCCATCGAACTCGGCCCGCGAAGCTTCGTGGACGCCCCTCGGGATCTCCAGGTCCGCCACCGCCAAGGTGACCGCCTCCGGCGCAAACGCGAAGTTCTTGCGATACGACGTGCTCGCGGCGAGGCCGTTGGAGGGGTTGACCGCCGCAGCAGCCGCCGGCGAAGCCGTGACAGTCTGAAACTGCACCGCGTTGCCTGCTACAGCAGGGATGATCGCTGGGAAGAGCGGAATCACCACCGCATTGATCGCTACGTTCGCCGTGGCGACAAACTGGCAGAGTTCGCCAGTGCTTTGCTTGGTGATCTTGTTCACCTTATACACCCCGGCGACAGTGAAAATATCACCAATATTGATCGATCCTGCAAGGGCGTTGACGGTGAGATTGAGTCCGGTTTGGCCTGCGCCGTTCACTGTCGCCGAGCCCTGTGCTAACGTGCCCGTCGTATGGATGATGGCGGTCTGATCCCGCATCCAGATAAACCCCAGCGCGTCATACATCCGCCCAGTGATATACTGGCCGCTCAGTTCGGTTTGGGGATTCAGTAGGCCGCTAAGCGAAGCAACCACCCGGGCTTCTGTTCGCGGCCCGTTGACAATCTTCCAGTTCGCTGTCGGCGCCGAGTTAATCGAGAGCGACGCACCGGCATTGAGGTACGTCGCGGCGTTGGGCGTCAGGATGTTGTTGTTGGCATCCTGGTTCGCCACGAAGTTGGAAATGCCACCTTCGCTGCCGGACATAATGTCCACCGCAACGGAGCCAACGAGGTTATTCACTGCGGGCGCAAGCACCCGTCGGGAGTAGTCGTCGAGGTTCATCGTTCGGTCGACCGTGGTGAAGCTCACCCCGACGTTCTTCTGGGTCGAGATGACCAGCGTCGTGCTCTGCTCCACGGTATCCTGTACGCTCAGCGCCGGACCCGTCGCCACAGTGTAGTCATTTGGGAGCCTGATGCGAAGCGCAGTGCCGATCTTCGCGCCACCAAGGGCGAAGCTGTCGTCATACTGCATGTCGACGTTCTGGACGAACGCATTGGAGTTCTTCCAGAGCCGGACTGCTTCGCGGGTGATCATATTGATGGTAAGTAGGGAGTTGGCCACGGCCAAAGTCCTTTCGGGATTGGAGCAGAAGCGCTCCGGCAGGGTGGCGAACCCCGATGCGGCCAACGCAGCGCTTCACGAAGCGCAGGATCGAGAGAGTTTAAGGGCCTCCCCGTGCCCGCAGAGTCAGACGGGACTCAGGACCGAAAGGCAAAGTTCTGGCGGAGCGCATCAGGAATCCGATCGGCCATCTGTTGTTCCAACGGCTGACGAATTCGTAATCTCGTTCCGATTTTCACATCGTCGGGGCCAAATACTCTCCCGTATTCTCCTTCGATGTTTTCCATGTACAGATTGGAGTTCTTCCACAACCGAATCGCTTCGCGGGTGATCTGTCGAACAGTGAGTAGGGTGTTTTCAGTGACAGGATAGACCTCATCAACAAACAACCCATCCAGAACTTCTTTGGGCGGTAACACCTTCACCGGCATCAACGAACTCGCCCGCACGATCGCCGGGGCCGCTACAAGGGCCAACAACCCACCGAGGAATCCCCGGCGCGACGAAAGAATGAATTCAGTTTCACTCATGGGATGACTCTTCGTCCCGCACGTTTGTTGACCTCGTTGACGTGCTGCGAACGACGTTCCATCCAAACCCGCATGTCGATGGAGTCGGAGCGTTCAGGATCCTCCGCCTCGATCGCTACATGGGTTCGCCCGACCCCAGTGATCGGCGTCACCGGCTTCGGAACCTTCGAGACGCCTTCGACATCACGGAAAGCGAGCTTCCCAAGCTCCACCCCCATCTTCGTCGGGGTGAGCCCCATGATACGAGCAGCTTCGTTTGGGTCCTCACCCAACGCCGCGATCAGCTTCGGCGCAGCCCCAGTGTCCAGGATCGCCTGCAACATGCCGAGGTACTTGGATTCCTCCTCGGGGTTCGTGTGGTCCCGGACGCCCCGAATCGCTTCCACGGCCTTATCGAACTTCTCGGGGCCGAATTCCTTTTGGCCCTCCGCGATGGCACCGTTTAGCGCCCCAGTGAACGTATTCCACGCCGCGATCTCGGTAGCCTTCTCACCGGCTAGTTTCGCGGCCTTCTCGTTAATCTCCGCCTGGACTGCCACCGCATCCGCAGACTGACCGGACTTCAGCTTCGCTACTTCGCGCTCCAGCGCGGACTTCTCCGCGGTTAGTTTGTCAATGCGTTCTTGCTTGCGCTCTGCGGCGTAGTCGCGCTTCGCAGGTGCAGCAGCAACTTTCGCCGCCGCCGCAGCTTTTGCGGCGGCTTCGGTCGCGGCGGCCTCGGCCGACGTTGGTTCGTCCGGCTGCGACGTAGCGGTCGTTACGGGCTCCGGAAGCGCGGCGAGGGTAGCGGCCTTGGGGGTCTCGTCGGCCCCGTCGCCCCCGCCCTGCAAGGGCGTCTGCGCCAGGGGATTCGGTGTAATACCCATGTGTCAGACCTTGGTTTGAGGTGGCGCTAGCGGCCGTCCCCGCCCGCGCAAAAGGGTCCCGTCAAGTAAGAGTGCCTCATACAGAGCATCCTTTGTCGCCGCGTCAAGGGGGGCTTGCAGGCGCGCAGCCATCATGGCCCGCGCAGCCGGGACAAACCGGAACGTGAAAGCCCGCAGGAACGCAAGTTCGAGGTGACGCCGGGAAAATCCAGGATGGCTCGCGCGCCAGGCCGCGAAGATTTCGTTCTCCCCCATCAGGGCCTCATACGCCGACAGGCAGAGTTCCTTCGCTTGGGCGTAGACCGCTTCGTGCGCGTGGAGCTTCCGCAGCCCGCCACCCTTTGAAATAAGTCCGGCCATCACGAAACCCCCTGATTCACATCGACCTTCGCGGTGGACACTTTCGGCACCAACTTCCACGGATCATACTCCACGGGCGTAATCGCGTGCTGCGGAAACATCCCTTGGAGAAGCTTCAGTTTCATCTCATCGCGGAAGGTCTCGCCGGGCTGCGGCGGGGCGGTCGGGGCGGCCGGAGCAGGCGAAGCTTCCGCCACCGGTGTCGCTCCTTGAGGCGCTGCGCGCCCGCCGTTAATCGCTCCATAGACCTCCGAAGCCGTTCGCGGGGTTCCATCAGGCTTGAAGAACACTCCTCGGTTCGCCGCCACTTGGTCCGGCTGCGCCAGCGCGATGCCTGCCACGTTAGGATTCGCCTGCATCGCCTTTAGGAACCTCGGACCCCCCGACTCCCCGAGGAACCAATTCATATGGATGTTCTGTGGCGTCGGAGCGATGCCTGCTTCGGTGAGCACTTTCGCCTGATCGAGCGCATGGGCGTGGATGTATGCCTGCTGCGCCGGAACCGCGACCTTCGGGTCGCCCGAATAGAAGTCACCAAGGGGCGGAAGTTCCGGATGCCTCGCGGCGACGGTCTTCGCTGTGTCGGGCGTGAACTGGCCGAGCCCATACGCGCTCGACGTGGGGTTAGTCGCATCAAACTTCCCGCCAGACTCGCGTCCGACGAGGA
>Ga0181533_1004026_pt1 | contig 15371 bp, 14 predicted proteins | sample PEATcosm2014_Bin_45_FD_119772 | JGI IMG/M metagenome (GOLD analysis project Ga0181533, IMG submission 119772) | Peatland microbial communities from MTU Mesocosm Facility, Houghton, MI, USA - PEATcosm2014_Bin11_60_metaG | ecosystem: Environmental > Terrestrial > Soil > Wetlands > Peat | place... | reverse complement strand
GGCTTGGCTGGGGTTGTTTTGTATTTTTCATTCCTGTCGTGTGACAGGAAAAACTCTCCCAGCCAAGTTCTCTATTTTCCTATGGGATGGCTGTGACAAATTCTCAATGACAAATTCTCAATTCAGATCCAGCACTTTGGTTGCGGCTTTGCGGCTTTGCGACTTTGCGTTGAAATGTCTTTCATATCCGTGAAATCAGTGAAATCCGTGGTCCATTTCCTTCGGTTGCGGCTGGCCGCTCTGGACCATCCGTGGTTCAATTCTTTCCCGGATATTCCCACACCCAGTCCCCTTGCAGGACGTCCTGCCGCGGCGGTTTGGTTTTCGTCGCCGCCACGATCCCTCCGTCGTCCTTTTCGTTCCAGCCGACCGAATACAGCACGAACCGCCCATCCTCCGTCCGCCGGTATTTCATCGGCTGCCCGTTGATGATGTCGTGCGGCAGCCGGGCCGCGAAGCGGGGGACAAGATCGTTGAGCGCATCTGGATAACGGCCTTCCGCCAGCCGATACCGTTCCAGGGCGCAAGAGATCATCGCCATATCCACTTCGCTTTGCGCGAAGGCGGTTTTCTGTGCCACACGCGAGAACGCTGGCAACATCATCTTGGCCATGATCGAATGTTGGAAGAAGGCGTGGAGACCGCTCCCTTCCGAAACTTGGAAACGCGCATCGCACGCTTGACTGACGCTTGGGTTGATTTCCCGCGCTGCAACGTCAATTCGTGGCAACACAGTGGCCTGGAACATCCGGTTGATATTGAGCTGTTCAAGACGTCCCCAGGGAAACAACCCCGGAAATACCCCCGACAAAACTTCTCCCCGGTCGAACATCTGATTCGACCAAATATCCCGTTCTCCATACAACCCCAGAACGGTTGAGGCGATCAAATCGGTCCTTTGCAGGCGTTCCTGCAAAACTCCAAGCTGCGCCTCCGACCAGCGGTGCTCCGCCAGACCCTCCCCCACCGGTTGCAGCAATATCGCGGCGCCCGCATACCGCACCAACTGCGAAATAATCGCCGGCTCCTCCTTCAGCCCGTCATCCACGCGAAACATCACCTCAATGTCCTTCAGGGCCTGCTCGCTCCGCCCCAGCACCATTTCCGCCTCGGCGTGCAATGAGAGCACCTGGTAAACCCCCTTCACCGCGGCCAGATGCTGCATCAGGGCCGCGATGACCTGCGGATTGGCTATCTCCTCGTAAGGAATGTTAAACCGGCAATAAGGCCGCTGGCTGGCGGACTGCAGTTCCGCCAGCGTCGCTTCGCACGACTTCATCTTGTCAAGCACAATCGTAGCCGCCTCCGCGGGGTCCGTGATTTGCGCCGCCGTTCCGTCCGCGTTGGTCCCTTGGATCGCTGCCGCCCACCCGGTCAAATCCGCCGCCATCCCGCAGTTCCATCCCAGGGGACGGGGCGCCCGTTTGACTTCACGATCGTACCAAACCGGCCTGAGATTCGTGCCGCGCTCCACGTTTCCTGTCGTCTCTTCAACGTAACGGCCATTGACCAGTTTTGTGGTCGTCACGATTGGCTGACGCAGTATCTCGGGCGGCAGATTGAAATACAGCGCGAAATACGGCGTCATGCCAAAATTCTGGTCGTCGGGAACTTTGGGCGGGATCAGGCGGGCGGCGTCAAAATGTTCGCCCTTGGCTTCCATTTCCCGCTTATAGCTATTCCAGGCATGCGCAGAGCGCCATTCCTCCTCCGCCACCAACAATGCCACAAAGGTGACCAACGCCGCCAGCGTGAATAAAAGCCGGCGGATAAATTTCTTCAATCTGGAGGGTTTGGGTTGGGGAGCTTCCATAGTGGTGAATCGTTAACCGACAAGTTGTTTCAGGGGCCGTTCGCTGCGCGGCTTTGGCGACGCCGGCAGGGCGGGGAACGACGCGTCGTTTTCCATCGAACCGAGCAGTTGCGCCATCATCAGGGTTCGTTGCTGCATGATGGCGATGGATTGCCTTGTCTGCCCGTAGGGATTGCGGGCCAACCGCGGGCCATCCGCCGCGGTGAAATGGAGAAGGAGAATCACGGCCCATGCCGCCGCCAGCCCCGCCCAGGCTCGCGGATGCGGCCACAGCCACGAAGAGAGTCCCCCGCCCGAACGCCAGGGGCGGGCGGCGATGGCGGCAGGAGGCGAACTGGCGGCGGCCGCCAGGATTTCCGCCCGCCACTGCCGGGGCGGTTCGCGCATCGTCTGGCGTTCCAGTTGATTTTCAAAGTCGGCGCTCATTTGATTTCGTCATAGAGGGGACGCAGCCGGTCGCGCAATTTGTCTATTCCGTAGCGGTAACGGCTGGCCGCCGTGTTGAGGGGGATTTCCAGCGTTTGGGCGATGTCGGAAAAAGTCAGCTTCTCCCAAAGTTTCAAATGCACCACCGCCCGCTGCTCGGCGGGCAATTCCCCGAGGGCCTCCGCCAGTTTCTCCCGGAAGACCTGCTCGTCGGGGTCCGCGCTCCTGGCGAACAGCTCCGTTTGTTCGCGGGCCAGTTGATCGTAATTCCGTTCCCGGGCGCCGCCCCGGCGCATCAGGTCAATCGCGGCATTGTGGGCCAGGCGCAGCAGCAAGCCGCGCTCATTCCGCGCCTCCGCCAGCAAAGCCGGGCGGCGGGCCAGCTTGACGAACAACTCCTGCATCACGTCGTGCGTGTCCGCCTCGTTGCGGAGCAGGTTCAGCAGAAACGCGAACAGGGCGGGGGCGTGGTCATCGTAGAGCCGCTGGATGTCTGGCGTGGATGCCATCTCTTTCATTTAAGACGTTTCTCGTCGTCAAAACTGTCTAACCCCCCGCCGGGCGAAGGTTTTTCCCAGCGCGCTTTGCATTTTTGCGGTGCTCATGCGACAGGAAGCAATAACCCGGCAGCCTTCAATTCATTCATCAACAAATAAACCCGCGTCGCTGTGCTATTGGGCCAGAAGTCCGCCGCCGCCTCAGAGACGCCTTGGTCCAAGGCCGTTGCTCGAACAATGGCAATTTCAACCTGGGGCAAAAGGTAATGCTCCCGTTTTAGTTTGGTTTTGTTGAATTCTCCGCGAAGGGTCCGAATTCGAGCGCCCACATCATCACAACTGGCAAAGATGGTCCCTGGCGTGACTTCCTCATGGTGCAACAGGAGCCAAAGATCAAAGCAAGGCCGGCTCATCGCCACGCTGTAGCCACGACGGCGAGCCTCTTTAATTGACTGGATCAGCCCTGCTTTGTGGTTGCCGAGAATCCAGTGGTCGGTATCCAAGAATGCCCACAACTGATCATCACCCGCAATTTGGTATTGTTCGGCGAACTTAATCAGACGGTTTACTACTGAACCTGGGTCTGGACCTTCACCGATGGATGTGCCAAGCACTTCCACATGAATTCTAGGGTGTCCAAAGAACCCAAAATACTGCTTCGGCCCATAGGTGTCTTCCGTGGCAATCACAAAAAGACGCGCATCACGCAGTTTTCCTTCGTCTCGTGGGATTGGCCGTGGCCGACGCGCAATCAGGGACATGGAGCCTCCGAGTTTAATTGCTCGATCAGACGATCCAGGTTGCCGAGAAATGGGATGGCTCCGAAACGACCTTGAAGATAGCCCTTCTCAATCTTCAGGTCAGTCCGAACTTTAAAATCGGACAGTGAGTAGAGTGTCGTCGCATTCTGCGGATTCTTCTCGGTGAACCACAACTCATCACGGCGAAGCAGGCCAAGGTCCATGAGGTTCGATTCGTGGGTTGTGATGATGATCTGACTGCCATGAACTCTGCAAACCTTGAGAAAGAACTCAATGAACTTGTGCGAGAGCAGTGGATGGAGGCTGCGGTCGATTTCATCAATCACATAAAGCCGGTGCTCCTCCTTCAATTGGAAAAGCGCAGGCAAGAGATGCGTCAATCGCTGAGTGCCATCTGATTCTTCTTGGAATGGCAGCAGCACCGGGTTTCCCTCAGTGCTGGTGTGTTCCGCGCGAATTGTTCGGAGAAGGAGTTTATTTCCTTCCCCGCGGTCCACCACTATTTCGCCTGCGGAGCCGGAAGGCATCCTTGGTGGCAGCCCGTGTTTAAAACTGTTCTTGATTTCGAGGAGAAAGTCGTCGTCTTTTATTTCGATTTTTTCAACACGCAATCGGTCCACGCCTGTCGAAGAATCCCGCAGATAATCCCAGGCGAATTTGGCAAAAGATGAGTCATGATCCAACCACTCGGCCAGTTTTTCAAACCCCGCATCAGCCGAAACTATAACAATTGAGGAAAACCAGTTTAATACAGATGCAATTAGTGGGCCGTGGCTTTGGCTGTCAAGGGTTTCACGGATTCCAGCTAAGAAGAGTTGGTTGGCCCGGGCACCCACTTTTGTGAGCGCCACGACTTTATTATGATCTCCCAAACCATCATCCTTCAGCGCATCGCCTGCTTCAACAGTGACAACTCCATCTGAAGTCACACGTTCAAAAAGATTCAACTCGCTCGAATCTGCCAAGAGGTCCAGCCACTCCTCCAAAACTTCCTTGTCCGTGACCTTAAAACCGTAGCTGAATGAACGCTCGCCTGCCGTGAAACGCACCTCGAATGCGGAGGGCTCCTTTGCGTCAGCGGCGCCGAATAGGAAGCGCTGCCTCTCAATTGGCCGACCAGGTTGAACACCTTGAGCGACAAGGTGTTGGACAAAACTCAGCGATTTGACGAGATTCGATTTCCCCGAACCATTTGCACCGTAAACCACAGCTATAGGAAGCAGCTTTTGGTTAAGCGCTTGATTAGAGGAGAGATGTTCTGAATGGTCAGGCTGCCGCAGGCTGGCCACCATGGAGAGAGTTTGCTCCTCATGGAACGATCTAAAGTTCGTGATGGAAAACGAAATCAACATATAATTGTGATATTCTCACATCTGAATCGTTTATGGAAGCAAAATCTTTCGTCTAAACGACTTTAACTGTGAAAAAAACACATTTTCAGTTTTTGACCCATTTTCACCTTTCTCCGGCCCGGAATCGCCACGACCGCGCCTTTGAACTTCGGGTGCTTCGCTTGTGGCACGGCAAGGAAGTCGCTCTCTTCCAAGGCGTCATTTTGATAGACAAATCCGTGATCCGCCGTGACGATGAAATGGGTCACATTCATGAAGCCTCAAAAGCTCCCCGGTGCTCACCGCTATCCGTCCAGCGATTCAGGAATATCAGCGACTGGCGTGGGTCAAGGGTGGAGCCGTTGCCCAGAGGCGTCACAGCGCGAAACAAGGCCGGCCCGAAATCAAACAGGGCCGGAGTGGGCGTGAGGTATGAACGATTGTTCCGTGACACCACACTGGCGGCCTGCCGGACTTAGGCCATTGATAAATTGTAAGTTGTTCACACACAACATATTACGTTTTAAATCCAAAATAAACCACTAACCCAATCAGGCCCAAAACGAACCCCGCAAACCTCCGATTTCTCCGATTTCTCCGTTTTTTTTGGGACCTTCCACAGGCCCAAACCCAGCCAGCCAGGAAGCCCCTTCGTTCCCTTCATTCCCCTCTGTTTAATCCTCTCATCCGTGTCATCTGTAAAATCCCTGGTTCAATCCGATTCTTGCGCGACGCGCCCATCACACGAACTCCAGCTTGGTGGTGGCCGCCTCCGGGTCCCAGCCGCGCGGCGGCTTGCTGTTGATCGCCGCCACTTCCTTGATCGAAATCTGCCGCCCCCGCGTCTTTGGCCCCTTGACTTCCACCTGCGCCGGGTTGCAGGTCTGCTGGTTGATTTTTTGATACGGCGCCGCCTTGTAGCGGATGAACAACTCCGCCGGCGTTTCCGGCTCGATGAACAGAATCCTCCCCTTGGGCGGAATGCAGAAATACTCCTTGTTCATAATCGTTCCGCCAAACCTGAACCGCTTCAAATAACTCGCCTCCCGGTTCGTGTAGGCCAGCGTCATCACCCGGTCCCGATCCGGCAGCCCGCAGAATACCATGTCCGGCCCGACAAACATTTTTTCCGGCAGCTCCACCACCTTGTAGTGCCCGTCCCGGAACACCAGCAGCAGCTTGTCGAACTTCGTGCAATCCAGCTTGAATTCCTCCCCGGCAACCTTGTGGCCCACATAACCCGACTCAGGGTCGTAGGACACCTTGAACGCCTTGAAGGCCGCTTCGCGCGCGTCCACCTCATCGTAGCGGCTGGATTTGGTCAGCCGCGGATACACCGGCCCGTATTTCTCCAGCAGGCTCTCCAGATGCGCGATGGCGTATTTGGTGACGTTCTTGAGATGGCCCCGGACCTCTTCCAATTCGCCCTTGACCTGGTCCATCTCCTCCCGGTGTTTGTTGATGTCGAAGAGCGAAATGCGGCGGATGCGCACGCCCAGGAGCATCTCGATGTCCTCGGCGCCCAGGGGGCGAAGCATCTGGCGGCGGAACGGTTTGAAACCCTTTTCCACCGCCCCGGCCACGGCCTCGTTGGTGCGGCATGATTCGATTTGTTTGTAAATCCGATTCTCAATGAAAATGCGCACGAGCGTTTTGGCATGCAGCTCCTGACCGAGCAGGGCCGCCTTCAATTCCAATTCCCGTTTGAGCGTGGCCACCAACTGCGCCGTGTTTTCCCGCAGCACCTCGGAAACCGTCATTTCCACGGGCCGGTTGTCCCGGATCACCACCACGCGGCTGGAGATGCTGGTCTCGCAATCGGTGAACGCATAAAGCGCGTCCACCAGTTGTTCGGCCGTCACGCCGTTGGGCGCCTTGACTTCGATCTCCACGTCTTCCGCCGTGAAATCGTTGATGCTCCTGACCTTGATCTTGCCTTTGCGCGAAGCGTCTTCTATGGAGTCGGTGAGCGACTCGGTCGTGGTGTTGGGCGGGATTTCTTTGATGACGACGGTGGTGGCGTCCTTGATCTTAATCTTAGCGCGCACCTTCACCTGGCCGGCGCCGTCGCGGTATTCGCGGGCGTCCATCAGGCCGCCGGTTTGGAAATCCGGCAGCACTTTGAAAGCCTGCTTCTTGAGGATGGCGACCTGCGCCTGAAGCAATTCCGGGAAATTGTGCGGCAGAATGCAGCAGGACATGCCGACGGCAATGCCCTCCGTGCCGAGCATCAGCAGCAGCGGGAGCTTGCAGGGCAGGGCGACCGGCTCCCGGTTGCGCCCGTCGTAACTGGGAACAAATTCCGTCAGCGGATCGTTGAATAATTCCGTCCGCGCCAGTTCCGTGAGGCGGCATTCGATGTAGCGCGGCGCGGCCGCCAGGTCGCCGGTGAAGATGTTGCCGAAGTTGCCCTGGCGCTCGATAAAATAGCGCTTGTTGGCCAGCATCACCAGCGCCTCGCCAATGGAGGCGTCCCCGTGGGGATGATATTGCATGGCGTGCCCGACCACGTTGGCAACCTTGATGAACCGGCCATCGTCCTTCTCGTGCAAGGCCCAAAAAATGCGCCGCTGCACCGGCTTGAGTCCGTCGGCCAGCTTGGGAATGGCGCGGTCGCGGATGACGTAGGAGGCGTAGTCCAGGAAACTGCGGTCCACCCGTTTGTGCAGAGGCAGCTCAACCTTTCCTGGAACGAACGGCCGTTGCGGCGCGACTTCAACCTGCTCGGCCTGAACGTGCATTTCGCCGGCGCCCTGGTCCTTGGGCGCTGGCGCGGGCGGTGGCGCCATTGGCGCCTTCTCCTCCGATTTGCCTTTAGATGTCATGATATTGTCGGGGAACCAAATCCATCAGATCGTCTTTGCGGTCTTGTGGCTGCTTTAATCGCAGAGGCTCGCCGGTCAATCCTCCACCGGCACGACGAGGTTTTCCATGATGTAATCTTTGCGCTCCGGGCTGTTCTTGCCCATGTAAAAGCCCAGGATGCCGGCCGCTTCCGGCTTGGCGGCGTATTCCACCTGGCTCAATTTCATCTGGCCGCCGATGAACTGTTTGAATTCGCCGGGGGTGATTTCGCCCAGCCCCTTGAAACGGGTGATCTCGGCGCTCCGCCCCAGTTTGGCCGAAGCCGCCTCGCGCTCCGCCTCGCTGTAGCAATAGATGGTTTGCTGCTTGTCGCGCACCCGAAAGAGCGGCGTTTCCAGCACGAAGAGATGCCCGTCATGCACCAGGCGGTCGAAGAACCGGAAGAAATACGTGATGAGCAGATTGCGGATGTGCAACCCGTCCACGTCCGCGTCCGTCGCCAGGATCACTTTCTCGTAGCGCAAGCCTTCGAGGTTGTCCTCGATGTCCAGGCTGCGCATCAAATTATACATCTCGTCGTTCCGATACACGATGTCGCGCTTGAGGTCCCAGACGTTGAGCGGCTTGCCCTTGAGCACAAATATCGCCTGGGTGGCGACGTCGCGGCAACTGACGATCGAGCCGGCGGCGGACTGGCCTTCGGTGAGAAAAATCATCGAGCCTTTCCCTTTGCCCCTGGCCTTATCAAAATGAATCTTACAGTCCTTGAGCTGCGGAATGCGGATGGTGATGGCCCTGGCCCGCTCGCGGGCGAGTTTCTTGACCTCCTGCAATTCCTTGCGCAACTGCTGGTTGTCCGCGGCTTTGGCGAGGATCTTTTCCGCCACGTCCTTGTTCCGGCTGAAAAAATGCAGCAGCTCCTCCCGCACGGTGTTGACCAGCTCGGAGCGGATTTCCGTGTTGCCAAGCTTGTTCTTGGTCTGCGATTCAAACACGGGGGCCTGGAGACGCAGGGAGACCGCGCCGACCATGCCCTCGCGCACGTCGTCGCCCTCGAATTTTCCCTTGGAAAACTCGTTCACGGCCTTGAGCAGCCCTTCGCGAAAGGCGCTCAGATGCGTGCCGCCGTCGCTGGTGTACTGGCCGTTGACGAAGGAGAAAAACGTCTCGCCGAAACGGCTGTTGCTGTGCGTGAAACAAAACTCCAGCATTTTGCCCGCGTAATGCAGGGGCGGGTAGATCGGTTCGGCGTTGTCCGCTCGCAACTCCTCCAGCACCAGGTCCAGCAGCCCGTTGCGCGAGACAAAAGTCTGCCCGTTATAAATAAGTTTCAGGCCGGGATTCAGATAGCTGTAATGGCGCAGGCGCCGCTCCACAAATTCCGCGTGGAACTGCGTCTCCTTGAAAATCTCCGGGTCCGGCACGAAGCGAATGAAGGTGCCGTCCGGTTCGCCCGAGTCCTTCCCGTTTTTTTCGTTCTTGATTTTGCCCGTTTTGAACGAAGCCTCCGCGAATTCCCCGCCGCGATAACTGCGCGCCAGAAATTCCCGGGACAAGGCGTTGACCGCCTTGGCGCCCACGCCGTTGAGGCCGACGCTGAATTGAAAAACATCGTCGTTATATTTCGCGCCGGTGTTGATTTTGGAAACGCAATCCACCAATTTGCCCAGCGGAATGCCGCGTCCGAAATCGCGCACGCTCACGGTGGTCCCTTCGATCACGATCCGCACCTCCTTGCCGTGGCCCATGATGTATTCGTCCACCGCATTGTCAATGATCTCCTTGAGCAGCACATAGCAGCCGTCGTCCGGGTGGGAGCCGTCGCCAATCCGGCCAATGTACATCCCGGTGCGCAGCCGGATGTGCTCCAGGGAGGAAAGCGTCTTGATCTTGCTCTCGTCGTAAACGTGTCTTTTGCTCTCGGCCATAATTCAGCGACAAGTATTGAGGGGAACAGCCCGATGGCAAATGCAAAATAGTGAATTGCGAACGGTGGATTGACAATGGGTCATTCAATCCCATTTGGACGTTTCGAGCAATCTTCCTGGCAAATCACGGTGCCCATGCATGGCCCGGCGCTTTACGACTTCCCCCGAGCGAATTTCGTAAAAGAGGACGTGCTTCCTAAACGGGCGGAAGACGAGAAAAAAGCGCCCGTCGCGCAAGCGCGCGTGAGCAAAGCCGGCGAGCGGTCCAAGTCCTGGCTGCATCCCGAGGAGTTGACAAGTTGCCTGGACGGAGTCGAGATAATAATCAGCCACATCCCAGTCCGCATTGGCGACATACCAATCGTATTGCTGTTCAATGTCGGCGATGAAGTCATCCGTTTTGCGGACGTTCATGAGGCTGTGGATTTAAGACGCGCCCGCGCTCGCCGCCGGATCGCCACGAAGTCTCGCGCCGTCAGCGGGGTGACGGGCTTGTCGGCGGCCTCTAACAACCACGCTTCGAGGTCCGGCGTGACGGCGAAGGGTTTGGCCCGCTGGTCGCGAACGGAGCAGAGGACATCATTGACGAGGTTGCTCGCATCAGCGCAGATTCCGGCCTGAACTTGCTCCTGCAAGAAATCCTCAACGTCTTTGGCCAGTGCAATAGTCATGCGGTCAATATGCTGAGGCGCAAAGCCCGTGTCAAATGTTCAAAAATTGCGGCGCTGTCCATTAATGCCCAACATTTCCCATTAGATGGACACCGCAAAATTGTTCACACGGCCCGCTGCTTTTTCGCCCGGCGGACGGGCTTGTAACTGACTTTCGGGTGGGGCGTCTTTCCGTCGGGATTCTCCCCGCCCAGGCCGCGCTTCAATTCCCGAATCTGATCGCGCAGCAAGGCGGCTTTTTCAAATTGCAGGTTGTTCGCCGCGTCCAGCATCTCTCCCTGCAAATCCAGCACCGTCTGGCCGAGGTCCAGATTGCCGCCGGTTTCGCGCAGCACCATTTCCGCCCGGTGGCGGGTGTCGTGATAGACCGCCAGACTCTCTTCCACGGCCCGGCTCACGCTGCGCGGAGTGATGTGGTGCTCCTGGTTGTAGGCGATTTGCTTTTGGCGGCGGTATTCGGTGACGGCCAGAAACTTCTGGATGCTCTGGGTCATCACATCGGCGTAAAGTATCACCTCGCCGTTGATGTGGCGGGCGGCGCGACCGGCGGTTTGGATGAGGCTGGTGGCGCTGCGCAGGTAGCCCTCCTTGTCGGCGTCCAGGATGGCCACCAGCGAAACCTCCGGCAGGTCCAGCCCTTCGCGCAACAAATTGATTCCGATCAGCACGTCAAACTCCCCGTGGCGCAAGGCGCGCAACACCTCCACGCGCTCGATCGCGTCAATTTCACTGTGCAAATAGCGGACATTGATTGCCAGCTCGCGCAGGTAATCGGTCAACTCCTCCGCCGAACGCTTCGTCAACGTGGTCACCAGGGTCCGCTCCTTCTTCTCCGCGCGTTGGCGGACCTCCTCCATCAAATCGTCAATCTGTCCCTTCAGCGGCTTGACGGTCACCTTGGGATCAATCAATCCGGTCGGGCGCACAATCTGCTCCACCACCCAGCCCTTTGACCACTCCAGTTCCCGTTCCGTCGGGGTGGCGCTGAGGTAGATCGTCTGGTTCTGGAGCGCCTGAAATTCCGGGAACTCCAGCGGGCGGTTGTCCAGCGCGCTGGGCAGGCGGAACCCGTGTTCCACCAGCACCGATTTGCGCGAGCGATCCCCCGCGTGCATGCCGCCGATTTGCGGCACCGTGGCGTGCGACTCGTCCACGACCAGCAAATAGTCGCCCGGCAAAAAATCCAGCAGCGTTCCCGGCCGCGAGCCGGCCGGGCGCCCCGCCAGATGCCGCGAATAATTCTCGATGCCGGAGCAGAAACCCATTTCCTCCATCATTTCCAGGTCGTATTCCGTGCGCATCTTGATCCGCTGCGCCTCGATGAGCTTGCCCCGCGCCTCAAACCACGCGATGCGCTCGCCCATCTCCTCGCGAATGGCCAGCAACGCGCTTTTTATTTTCGCCTCGGTGGTGACAAATTGTTTGGCCGGAAAAATCACCACCCGCGGCGGCGTCTCGGTGACTTCCCCCGTCAGCGGCTCGAAGCGGATGATCCGCTCGATTTCCTCCCCGAAAAACTCCAGGCGCAAACCGTCCTCCGTCCCGGCCGGGCGCACTTCCACCACGTCGCCGCGCACCCGGAACTGGCCGCGCTCAAAAGCGATGTCGTTGCGCGTGTATTGCAAATCCACCAGGCGGCTCAGCACCAGGTCCCGGGCCATGGCCAGCCCGGTGTGCAGCGGCAGCAGCAGCGCCAGGTAATCCTCCTTGCTGCCGATCCCGTAAATGCACGACACGCTGGCCACCACAATCACGTCGCGCCGTGTGAGCAGCGAACTCATGGTCGAAAGCCGCAGCCGTTCGATTTCCTCGTTGATGCTCGAATCCTTCTCGATGAACGTGTCCGTGCGGGGAATGTAGGCCTCGGGCTGGTAGTAATCGAAATAACTCACAAAATACTCCACCGCGCTGCCGGGAAAAAAGCTCTTGAACTCCGCGTAAAGTTGGGCGGCCAGCGTTTTATTATGCGAGATCACCAGCGTCGGCCGTTGCGCGGCGCGAATCACATTGGCGATGGAAAAAGTCTTCCCCGAGCCGGTGACCCCGACCAAAGTTTGATGCTTGGCGCCGGAGCGCAGGCCCTCCGTCAGCTTGGCGATGGCTTGCGGTTGATCTCCCGCGGGCTGGTAAGGCGCGGCCAATTCGAACATGCGGGCAAGGTAGGGACAGATTGGCCCGCTGTCAAACCGCCCCGGCCGGCGCAGTTGCCTCCCAATTCATTAACGCAAGGACGCCAAGAAAAGTGGATGATGGAAGAGGGACGGAACCCGGCATTATGCGCTTGATCTCAAAAAAATCCCTCCCTATATTCCCCTCCTGTTTATGGAACGAACTCGCGGAGAAATCATCATGTTCGCTGCCGTTGTTTTCGGCGTATGGATTTCCATCTGGGCCGTCATCCTCGTGAGCAAATGGCTCGAAGCCGCCTCCCTGGTCATCTCTCTGGGCGCCCTGGCTGGTTTCGCGTTGCGGGACCAGGACTGATGGAAATTCCCCCGGACGCGGCGGCCCGCTTTTCCCAACGCAAATCGGAATAACGCCGCACCCGCCAATCCTTTTCCATGCGCACTCTTCTCCTCGGCATTGACAGCGGCACCCAATCCACCAAAGTTTTGGTGCTCGACGCCCGCCGCGGCGTGGTCTTGGGCCAAGCGGCCCGCGCTTACGGCCTTGTCCCCGGTTTGCCGGCCGGCACCAAGGAGCAACATCCCCGCGTCTGGCGCGAGGCCGCCGCCGCCGCCATCAAGCTCGCCCTGCGTCAGGCCGGCGCCGCGCCCTCCCAGGTCGTGGCCATCGGCGTCAGCGCCCAACAGCACGGCTTTGTGCCCTTGGACCGCGCCGGCGCCGTCATCCGCCCCGCCAAACTCTGGTGCGACACCTCCACCGCCGCCGAATGCGACGCCCTGACCCGCAAGCTGGGCGGACCCGACGCCACCATCGCCGAATTGGGCAACGCCATCCTGCCCGGCTTCACCGCCTCGAAAATCCTCTGGCTCAAACGCAAGGAGCCGAAAAACTTCGCCCGCCTGGCCACCGTGCTGCTGCCGCACGATTATTTGAACTTCTGGCTCACCGGCAACCGCGTGATGGAATTCGGCGACGCCAGCGGCACCGCCCTCCTCAACGTGCGGACAAGAGATTGGTCGCAAAAAGCTTTGCGCGCCGTTGATCCCCGGTTGCCCGCCCTGATGCCGCCGTTGCTTCGGAGCGATCAACCGGCCGGCGTCTTGGCGGCCTCCACCGCGCGCCAATTGGGTCTGCGGCCCGGCGTGCTCGTCAGCGCCGGCGGGGGCGACAACATGATGGGGGCCATCGGCACCGGCAACACCCGCGCGGGGGTGGTCACCGCCAGCTTCGGCACCAGCGGAACCATTTACGCCTGCTCGGAAAAACCGGTGATTGATCCCCGCGGCGAAATCGCCGCCTTTTGCGACTCCACCAATCGCTGGCTGCCTTTGCTCTGCACGATGAACGTCACCCTGGCCACTGAAATGGTGCGCCAGGATTTCGGGTTGACACACGCCCAATTCGACGCCCGGGCCGCCCAGGCCCCGCCCGGCTCCGGCGGCCTGTTTCTCCTGCCCTATCTTCAGGGCGAGCGGACTCCCAGCGTCCCGGATGGCACCGGCGTCTGGGTTGGGGCCAATCCCGTCACCTTCACCGCCGCTCATTTTGCGCGGGCGGCCCTCGAAGGAGTGACCCTGGGCATGAACTACGGCTTGCGCCGCCTGCGGCAATTGGGGGTCAAGCCCCGGCAGATCCGCGCCACCGGTGGGGGCGCTAACTCCAGACTCTGGCGGCAGATCATGGCCGACGTGTTCGAGGCGGAAGTGGTCACCCTGCAAGTGGGCGAAGGGGCCGCTTACGGGGCGGCGTTGCAGGCCCTTTGGTGCTGGCGCCTGCAGCGCGGCGAACGGGTTTCCATCAGCCAGATCACCGATGAATTTGTGCGGTTGAACCGCTCCCAAACCGCCGAGCCGGATTGCGCCCGCGCCAGAATCTACCGCGAACTCCAGGAGATGCAGGACGCCTCCTCGCTGGCGTTGCGCGGCGTCTTTGCCCAGCACCGCCATTTCCTCCGCCCGCGCCCGTCATAATGCCGGCGCCATGGTTGACGTATTGCCGTACACCGGGACGAGATAGGTTTCGTTGAAGTCAAGGCCGGGGAGGTCTAGTTGGACTTGCAGTTCCCAAAAGACCGGCTTGCCGGCGCTGAGGTTTGTCGGCTGGGCCGACGCGGGCGGTTCGTAGCGGAGTTCCACTTTATCCTTGAGCTGAAAATTGCGCGGCTGCTCCAGAAGCCATTTTGCGCTCCAAACTTCCTCGTGAACCAGGGTGACACTTCGACTTTTCCCGCTGCCGTGGCTCTCCATCCATTCCTCGACACACCGGAGCGTGAAGGTTCCCTTGTTGATGCGGTTGATTCCGCCGGAGGAGTGCCAGTGGAGAACGACCGGATTGGGCAGGCGGAAAGGAAACGAGGCGAAGTCAATCCGGGAATCCCCGCCCGCTCACAGCCGGGCGCTCCTCACTGCCTGCTGCTCCCGGTCGGGCACCTTCAAAGGTGCCGACGCTCATCACGGCAGGCCAACCTCTCCCGGGTGGCGTCCAGGCTGTCTTTCCATTGAGGGCGGCGCTGAACTTGCACCAGAATGTCAAAGCCCATGAAGTCGAGGATCTTCACCGCCACATTCCGTTTGCTGTCCCGCATGGTCGAATCGCTCACCCGAAGAGCATGAGCGGCATCCCGGAGAGTCCGGCCTTCCCCCATGAACTCGACGGCCACGCTTTCCCTTTCAGGCAATGCGGCGACGAATTCTTGCCAATCCAGCTTGCGAGTCACCCTCGTCGCCGGGTCTTCCTGGTTGTCCGATAAAACGTCGTGCAGCAGGAAGATTTCCCCGCCCGTTTCCTCATCACTGGCGACCACCTCTTCCAACGAGCCTAACCGGGTTCTGCCCTTCAATTGCGTTGCCGTGGCCATTACGTCAGCAGAACTGTAGCCAACACTGCGCCTGCCGGACCGGAGGTGCTGGATGGTGTAATAGGCGATGTTGCCTGCGCTGATCTCATTAAGCCGGCCCCTGGCAGCCCGGGTCACCTTCTTGCCGTTTCTCTCGGCGCTGCACATCATTTTCG
>Ga0181533_1004023_pt1 | contig 15375 bp, 12 predicted proteins | sample PEATcosm2014_Bin_45_FD_119772 | JGI IMG/M metagenome (GOLD analysis project Ga0181533, IMG submission 119772) | Peatland microbial communities from MTU Mesocosm Facility, Houghton, MI, USA - PEATcosm2014_Bin11_60_metaG | ecosystem: Environmental > Terrestrial > Soil > Wetlands > Peat | place... | reverse complement strand
TTATCAAACCTTCCATGTTGTTTCCTGAACAGAATATCGTCATCTACAATCACAAAAAATATATTATAATTCTAAAAAACAAATATACGGCGAGAATCAGAAAAATCCAAATTTATTTCTGGTCAATTTATTGACATAACATTTTATAAAAAAGGTCGTTTTGTTCGGACTTTTACCCTAACATTTGAAAATTGTTAATAAAATCTGAAAAATAATTTTTTTATTTTTTCATTTTTATCACTGAAATGTATGCTTAATCGCTCCCTTTGACATTGAAACCCTGAAACCCTGAAACCCTGAAACCCTGAAACCCTGAAACCCTGAAACTCTGAAACCCTGAAACCCTGAAACTCTGAGACCCTGAAACCCTGAAACGCCAACGGCCACGCGTCACGATCTTTTGCGTCACGAGTCACGCGTTACGTATTTGCGTCACGACTTTATCCCGACATGGTAGCAATGGTCTTCAAGCCATCAGGGTCGAGCAGAAAGATCTTCCTCCCTTTAATGGCAATATATCCATCATCCTTGAAATCGGAAAGGAGCCGGATAACCGTTTCTACTGCAGTTCCGATGATATTTGCAAGATCCATCCTGGTAAGGTTCAGGTACTCCTTTACAGTATTTTCCCGTTCCGGGTAAAAAGAATTGAACAGAAAGAGAAGTGTCTCTGCAAGTCGTTCCCTGACTGGTTTATAAGCCAGCGAGATCATCCTTAATTCAGCTTCTTCCAGCAACTTGCTCAGCATTAAGATAAGCGACCGGGTAAATTCGGGGTACTTGATCATCAACTGGAAAAAATCCATTTTTGATATAAAGCAGACAATTGAATCTTCTAATGCCGATGCCGACACGGAATGATCATTTCCGCTAAGCAGTGCTTTCAGCCCTAATAATTCACCGGGAAGTACGACCCGGGTGATATGCTCTTTTCCCTCCTGTGTATTCTTGAAGACCTTGATCTTGCCTTCACGGATACAAAAAACGCCCAATGACTTATGCCCCTCCTCATAAATAAGCTGACCTTTTTTATAAATCAGCGTATTCTTCTGTTCATTCAGGTATTGCAGGTCGGCTTTGTCAAGGGCATGAAAATAACTCAGGAACCCCGACTTGCAATCTTCACAAAGAATATCCCTGGTTCTTTTCATAAGGATCAGATCTTATGGTTCAAATTCCGGAATAAATTTACAATTATTCTTAAATCTTAAACATGAATTAATAATACTTTCACTCTTTCAACCTGTAATTTTGTCACTACTCATTTACAAATTTAACATAATTTGCTAAGCGTAATTTGTTTAATTTTGAATGTGCTAAGACGAATTTGAATTACCCTGCGCTTTAGCGCGGGGTTATCAAGAGACAATTAAAACCGGACTTTAGTCCAATGTTTTCTTGTCTAAGGTTTGGGCTAAAGCCCTGAATTAATGATATTTTCACTACCCCAGACTAAAGTCTGGGGTAATTCAAGAGTCGTCGTGATGCCAGGTCTTAGGTTGGGAATAAGGCAACCAATTTATTTCAGTAGTTCCCCTTTTTCTTCAAGAGAAGGGGTCAGAGGATGAGGTGAATTCCCACTCCAGGGAGAGCCTGCCTGCCGGTAGACAGGGGGGCTAGGGGGTGGGGTGTCAGGGGGAGGGGTATTTATGTAACATTCTTCCGAATAATGAACAAAGCCTGTCATATCACTGTTTCCGGACTTGTGCAGGGCGTGGGTTTCCGCCCATTCGTCTACCGTATTGCAAATAAACATAACTTATCAGGATGGGTAAGAAATACCAATGAAAGTGTCGAGATCTTTATCCAGGGTCAGCAAAATTCAATAGAGAATTTTCTGACTGAGATGAGATCCGATCCACCGGCTGCCTCGCATATAGAGAAGGTACTTCTTTCTTATACAGAACCTGTTGAATTACAAGGTTTCATGATAACAAGAAGTGAAAATACCTCCGATAAAATTACCGAGGTTAGCCCCGATATTGCTGTCTGCAATGACTGCCTTGAGGATATGCACCTTCAGCCCAACCGTATCAACTATCCTTTTATCAATTGCACAAATTGCGGGCCAAGGTTCACCATTATCAACGACCTTCCATATGACAGGCAGAATACAACCATGAAACCTTTTCCTATGTGCGATTCCTGCCGTAGAGAATATGAGGATGTCAATGATCGCAGGTTTCATGCCCAGCCCGTCGCCTGTTCTGATTGCGGCCCGCACTATACGCTTATTACAAAAAATCACCGCACAGAAGGGATCGATTTGATTGTTTCAACTGTTGCAGGACTTATCATGAATGATGGGATAATTGCCGTAAAAGGTTTAGGAGGATATTTTCTTGCCTGCGATGCCACAAATGATGATGCCGTTACAAGGTTAAGATTCCTCAAGAACCGGGAGGGGAAACCACTGGCAGTCATGTTTCACGATATCGATACCATCAGGCAATATGCTGAGGTCAGTGATGCAGAGGAACACAGTCTTCTTTCATGGAAAAGGCCGGTAGTCCTGTTACAGGCCAATCATAAGAACCTGCTTGCTCCCGGGATTTGTGTCGGGTTGAATACCATCGGCGCCATGTTGCCCTACCAGCCTTTTCATCATCTTCTTTTCAATGAACTGAAGATCCCTGCCATCGTTCTTACCAGCGGGAATATTTCTGATGAGCCGATCCTTATTGACGATCAGAATGCCATTGATACTTTTCTGCCGAAAACCGATGGTGTTCTTGTTTACAACCGCGAAATAGAAAACAGGGCCGATGATTCTGTTGTCAGGATAATTAATAATACTGAAAGGGTCCTGCGAAGATCACGAGGATTTGCGCCTGCTCCCGTTACATTGAACCTGGATACCGGCGGTATTCTTGCCACCGGCGCCGAACTGGTCAATACATTCTGCATTGGGAAAGGAAAGCAGGCAATCCTGAGCCAGTATATCGGGGATATACAAAATGTGGAGACAATCTCTTTTTATGAAGAAGCCCTGGCAAAATTTCAGAAATTATTCAGGATGACACCCTCGGTTGTTGCCGCTGACCTTCACCCGGATTATTTTACCAGCAGGTTTGCTGAAAACCAAGGTAGATCACTGAAACTTATTAAGGTTCAGCATCATCATGCACACATTGCATCCTGCATGGCAGAGCATGGTCTTGATGAACCAGTTCTGGGCGTTGCCTTGGATGGAACCGGCTTTGGAACAGATGGAAATACCTGGGGGGCGGAATTTCTCTATTGCGATCTGGCTGATTTTACCAGGGAGACCCATTTTGATTATATTCCTTTGCCCGGTGGCGACCGGGGAATTGAAGAACCCTGGAGGATGGCAGTTGCTTATCTTTTTAAGATCTTCGGGAAAGATATTACCCATCTTGAGATTCCTTTCCTGGAGAAGATAGGTCAGGAAAAAGTTGATGTGATAGTGAAGATGATCAGGTCAGGCATCAATTGTCCACTGGTTTCCAGCTCCGGCAGGCTGTTTGATGCCGTATCGGCCATTCTGGATCTGTGCCTTTATTCCACATTTTCTGCAGAAGCCCCGATGAGGCTTGAATCTATAATTGAACCGGACTGTTCAGAAAGCTACCCTTTTACCCTGGGTGAAACTGTGAATTTCGATCTGACCATTACAAACATCATGGAAGACCTGAGGAAAAATATAGATCCGGGAATTATTTCGGCGAAATTCCATAATACGATAATCTCTGTGATCATAGAAGTGATTCACAGAATGAAGATCAGGCATTCATGTAACAAGGTGGTATTATCAGGAGGAACATTTCAGAATAAATACCTCCTGGAAAGGACAGAAATGGAACTTCTGAAAAAAGGATTCATGGTCTATTCTCATCATCTGGTGCCGACCAATGATGGAGGTATTTCTTTGGGGCAGCTTGCAGTTGCAGCAAAACGGAAACAATCAGGCTTACACTTTTAACGCATGTCGTTTACTTCAACGCCGGGAAATTTTGATTTGTCGAAAGTGAACTCTTCTGTGTTTACCGGCAGGTCTGTCTGGTACTTTGTGATCTTGTAAGTAAAGGTATTCCCGCTTTTATCAAACAGCATAAAACTTTTTACCTGTTTTTTTATCTTATCCACAACCAGGACGGCTTTCGTGAAATTCTTGTTGACATTCGGGATAAGTTCAATGGTTACCTCATTTGGATCTTTTGCTCCTCTGTCTTTCAGTATTCTTGATTTATAGTTGGCATTATATGAGCTCAGTAATTTAGAAGGGGTCATGGCATCGTCTTTAGTGTCAAGATCGTTGATCTGGACTTCATTGGATTCTTTTATGTAGGTCCAGACAAGTTTTCCATCACAGATCACTTCCTGTCCAACTGTCTTGAGGCGGTATTTATCGCCGGAAAGAACAAGAGTCCCGGTTTTTTCTTCATTGACCTTTGCCTGTTTGTTTTCCATGGTATAGGAGAAATCGGCATGGATTGATTTATAGGACTTTGTCTTTGCACTTACCTCATCCAGCAATGCGATGGCTTTCGTGTCTTTTGTCTGGCTAAAAACAGGCAAGACCAGCATGACCATTAAAACGCTTAATAAAGTTCTCATAAAAAACAGATTAATATTATATTTTTGAATATAAGTAACGGTTCAGACTACCCCGATATTTTTCAGATGTAGCTCAAGTTGCGTCAGATCCTTAAACCTTACCTCGCGGGCTTTGCTGCCTTCAAACGGTCCTACAATCCCTGCAGATTCCAGTTGGTCAATGATCCTTCCTGCCCGGTTATAACCCAGTTTGAGTTTTCTCTGGATGAGGGAAGTAGAACCCTGCTGGTTCTGAACAATAAGACGGGCCGCCTCTGCAAACAATTCATCCCTTGAGTCCGGATCGATCTCTTTGCCGCCTTCAGGTTCATCCTCATTAAATTCAGGAAGATGGAATGCATCCGGGTATCCTCTCTGGCTGCCAATATATTCGGTAAGGACTTCAATTTCCGGGGTGTCGACAAAAGCACATTGCAGACGGATCAGGTCGCTCCCAGCAGAAAGTAACATGTCACCGCGGCCAACCAGTTGATCTGCACCCCCTGTATCAAGGATTGTCCTTGAATCGATCTTTGAAATGACCCTGAATGCGATTCGTGCCGGGAAATTGGCCTTGATAGTTCCGGTAATAATATTGACAGATGGCCGCTGGGTAGCGATCACCAGGTGTATCCCGACTGCCCTGGCTAACTGTGCAAGTCTGGTGAGCGGAGTTTCAATCTCCCTTCCTGCAGTCATGATCAGGTCGGCAAATTCATCAACCACGAGAACAAGGTAGGGGAGGAAGTGATGATCGTGTTCGGGATTCAGTTTGCGTGAAATGAATTTTTCATTGTATTCTTTGATGTTCCTCACCTGTGCACTTTGCAAAAGATCATAACGGTTGTCCATTTCAATATTCATGGAGTTCAGTGTACGGATGACCTTTTTTGTATCGGTGATAATAGCTTCTTCGGAATCAGGAAGCTTCGCCAGAAAGTGCCGCTCGATCTTGGCAAAGAGTGACAGCTCTACTTTCTTCGGATCGATCATCACAAATTTGATCTGTGAAGGATGTTTCTTATAAAGCAGGGAAGTGATAATGGCATTCAAACCTACTGATTTTCCCTGTCCCGTGGCGCCCGCCATCAGGATATGCGGCATTCTGGCCAGGTCGGCAATATAGGTCTCGTTAGAGATGGTCTTACCAAGGACAATCGGTAATTCAAAAGTAGATTGGATAAACCGGGGAGAAGTCAGTAATGACTTCATAGAAACGGTTTCCGGATTTTTATTGGGGACTTCAATACCGATGGTCCCTTTGCCGGGTATGGGTGCTATGATCCGGATGCCTAATGCGGCAAGGCTTAAGGCGATATCATCTTCCAGGTTCTTGATCCTTGAGATACGTATTCCTGCTTCCGGTACTATCTCATAGAGAGTGACCGCTGGTCCGATGGTGGCCTTTATTTTGTCAATCTTTATTGAATAATTGTTAAGAGTCTGAACGATCTTGTTCTTGTTTGCCTCGAGTTCCTCTTTGTTAATATTGATCTCATCTCCGCCATAATCCTTAAGCAGATCGGGATAGGGAAATTTATAATCAGGCAGGTCAAGGACAGGGTCATATTTCGTATCCAACCCCAAATGAGCTTTCCAGCCGGAATGTATATTTCCAGCGTTTTGCTCTTCCACAGGTTCTTCAATCTGCAGTTCAATACTGCTTGATCCTGTTTCCCTTTCTTCTGTTGAGACGGGTTCTTTTTCCAACTGCATTTCAGAAGAGCTCACCTCATCAGTATCTTTAAAACTTTCCCGGATAAAACTATTTCCTCCGGGTTGTTCTTCCCGCTCATTTTCTGTTGTGACCTGCTCTATCGGAACGACTTCCGGCAGCACATCAGGTACGGGAATTTCGTTTTCACTCTTTTTCCTGAACCAGCGGAATGGAACATTGAAAGAAAGGATAAAAAAACTTAGAAAAAGAAAGATCAGCAGGAGGATCATACCGGAATAGCCAAGGAAATCCTGCAGCAGCCTATTTATCTCGAAACCGTAAACCCCGAAGAGAATGTCTTTTTCCGGAAAGATCACGCTAAGCGCAACAGGAGTCCATACAATTCCGAAAAAGGAATATTTCAGAGTTTTGATCAATGGAAAAATATTGACCTTGAAAAAGAATCTCATCCCGGCAACAAACAAGATCAGTACAAAGAGGAATGAGGCAACGCCAAAACATTCTGAAATGAAAAGGTAACCTGTAAGGGCTCCAATCTTTCCAACCCAGTTTTCCGGGGTTTTACTTTCCAGGAAATGGCTAAGGGAAAAATTGGAGAATACTTTGTTTGAAAAATCAAAATCATCTTTCCATGTTTGTGTATAGGAAGCAAATGCTAAAAGAAGGTAAAGGGAAAACAAAAGAAGAAACAATCCGGTCACCCTGAGAAACCGTTCATTTACAGGTTTCCGGGCCTTTTTTTCCTTCTTCGGCTTTGCCGTCTTCTCTGGCCTTTTTTTTCTGGCAGGTTTTTCAGGCTTCTCAGTCTTTTTTATCTCCTGAACTTCCGGTTTTTCTTCCCTGGCTTCCGGCCTGAATGTATTTGCCCTTAGTGGACTGGTTTTCTTCCCCATGGATGTTCCTTCAATTTATTCTCCGCCTCCGAATTTGCTCTTTAATTCTTCCTGGGTCGTCAGGGTATAATCAGCGGGAATTTCAAAATCTTTAGAGGAAACCGCTTTTTTTTCAATGCTCGAAGCATCTAATTTCATATTGATCTGAGGAGTCGTGAGAACAAACTCTAACATAACCCCGGGGATCTCCTGGTATACCGGTTTGTCGAAATTAGCATCTTTTCCGCCGATTTCATCCGTGAACCAGGCTTCAAATGTCGTTTTTATGCCGTCTTCCTCGGTTGTCACATTGGCCTTCTTGCAATTGTAACCGGCAATATTCTTGGTTTCATTGGTTATATTTACTGTCCCTTTCTGCAGCTGTGCATTATCCTTTTCTATTTCCTCAGCGGTTTCCTTGATTGCAAATTTCTGCCCCATCATATCAATTAACGTTGTCTTTGTTTTAGTTGCACAGTCCAGGATCTGAACCGTTGCTCCGCCACCAATATTGACCTCTGTCCTGGCTTTGGATCCTTTTATGGAAACTGTCATCACTTTGGGGAACAAGTTTAATTGAGCTTCACTGTATTTGTTATCGGGATAGGAGATCTTATAAGTGATCACACCTTCAAATGGTTTTCCGGCAAACAGTGATGCGGATATTAAAAATAAAAGGATGAAAGGCAGGGTACTTTTTATAATGATCTTCTTCATTTTTTTTATTTTAAAGGTTTAAGATATAATTCTGCCAGAAAACAAAGGTATCTTATTTTACAATTCTCATTAATTTTCCCCAACGGATTTTTCCATCGAGGAGGGATTTGTTCGGATCCAGGGAAAGCCATACAAATACTGCTTTACCGACAATATGATCTTCAGGAACAAATCCCCAGTAACGGGAATCAGCGGAATTATGACGGTTATCTCCCATCATCCAGTAGTAATTCATTTTAAAGGTATAATTGGAACATTCTTTATCATTCACAAAGATCTTACCATCTTTTTCTTCAAGCTTATTTCCTTCAAATACACCAATGATCCTGCGGTACAAACAGATGTTGTTTTTATTGATTGGCACTGTAACGCCCTTTTGGGGAACCGTGATAGGCCCGAAGTTATCAACATTCCAGCGATAAGATGAATCAAATGGGAAGATATCAGGATCCCAATAGCCGGCAGGGCGGATTACCGGCTCAACGGCCCTGACATTGCTGAACTCTTTTATCTTTGCCAGTGCATCGTCGGATAGTGTTAACTCATAGTTTCCGTTGTTATCAGTGGAGATGTTTTCCGTGATATCAAGCTTTTCAAAATTCCTGGAATTGATTGAGGATCCATCGGTATGCACCAGGTATGTGAATTGGGGTTTCCCGGGGTTCTTTTCTTCTTTACCATTGATCAGTACCTTCCGGTTCACAATCTGGATCACATCTCCCGGGATACCGATACAACGTTTGATAAAGTTCTCACGTTTATCCACCGGCCTCGCGATAATATCGCCAAACTCATCTTTATTATTCCAGACCACATCACGTCCATATTGCCTGACCAGCTGATAATAGCTTCTGTTGCTCTGATACCTGGTTGAAAGGGTGTCGCCATCCGGGTAGTTGAATACTACGACATCCATGTTTTTGATCATTTGCAGTCCCGGAAAACGGTAATATGGCAGCTTGATCCATTCAAGGTAAGATTTTGTGGATTCTGTGAGAGGCAATGTGTGGTGGACAAATGGAAAGGAGAGGGGCGTATTCGGAACTCTTGGACCGTAATTGATTTTGCTGACAAACAGATAATCACCTACCAGCAAAGTCTTTTCCATAGAAGATGTTGGTATCGTATAAGCTTCAATCAGGAATATACGTATGATACTGGCTGCGATAACTGCAAAAATGATGGCGTCAACCCATTCCCGGACCACGGTTTTTTTGATCACAGGCCTTTTGGCCGGATCCAGATAGCTCTCTTTTTTCGAAAAACCTAAGTAGGGAAGGTAAGCAAAAGGAAATAACACCCCCAGTGCCTGAGCCCCAAGTCCGTATTTTTTGAAACATTTACAGATTTCAACTACCATCAGCAGCAAAACGAAAACATTGATAAATGGAAAAAGAAGAAAGATGTACCACCAAAGAGGTTTTTTTATGATCTTCAGCCAGATGTATAAATTGTAAAAGGGGATAATGGTCATCCATCCCTTGTAGCCTGATTTCTCAAAAATTCCCCAGAGTCCTGCAAGGGAAAGGATGAAGAAAATAAGTGTAATGATAATGTATAAGTTCATATGAAGCTATTTTGTGATATATATAAACGCAGTTGTATTGGTTTTCTTATAGATGGTTCCTTAAAGAAATGTTAATCTTATAATGAGAGTAAGTCTTTCATTTCATAGATGCCCTTTTTCCCCAGTAGCCATTCTGCAGCAAGAAGGGTGCCCGTTGCAAATCCCCGCCTGTTCTTTGCAATATGAATGATCTCGATTGAATCTACATCCGATTCATACTTTACCTTGTGTGTCCCCGGAACATTTTCTGTACGGAATGATTGTATGCTTAATTCTTCAGGATTTTCAGACAATTCTTTGACCCACTTTTCTTTCCGTTTGGTGTCACGGATGATATCATTGGCCAGGATGATGGCAGTCCCGCTGGGTGCATCCTGTTTGTGAATGTGATGGGTTTCCTCGATGGATATTTCATAATCCTTGAAATCCGACATCAACCTGGCAAGTTTACGGTTGAGTTCAAAGAACAGGTTGACGCCGATACTGAAATTTGAAGAATAGAAAATAGTTTGCCCGCGCTCGAGACAATCTTTTCTGACCTGTTCTATATCTTCAGACCAACCGGTTGTCCCAACTACTACAGGAACATTGGCATCAAAACAATGATAGATGTTATCGAGTACAGTATCGGGCTGAGAAAATTCGATGGCTATATCTGCCTCTCCAAGCCGGTTACCCTCGTTTTCCCAGTCTTCAATGGAATCGATGATCAGGATGACTTCATGTTTCCTTAATAGTGCCAGACGCTCAATTTCCTGCCCCATCTTACCATATCCCAGAATTGCAATTCTCATAATCGGATTTTTTCAAAAATTAAAACAGAGTTTGACCCCTGATGAATAACCTCGGACTTGAGGAGACGGGGGGATCAATGTCGGATCAACATTAAATGAAATATCTTTATTGATATCATATGTGAACATATGTGCATCAACGGCAGCATCGGTGATGTTAAGCACATATAAAACTGCAGTAAATATAATACTTAGCTCAAGATTTCGCCTGTAATATTCTCTTGCTGATAAAATACTTTCCTGTGGATATTTCCTCACAATATCACTGTAATTCCCTGAGCTGTCCCCGTTAAAACTTTCTATATAGGCACATTTATAGGTAAGGTAATAATTCGTGTTGAAAACGATCAGATAAGTCAGTAATCCAAAACCTGCATAGATGATCGGTACCTTCCAGTACTTTTTATTATAGATCTGACCAAGTCCTGGAAGACACAATGACATGATGGTTGCTTTTGTTGGTGAATGTTGTTTTTCAAGTATAGAGTCCGGTATCACCTGTTTTGGCTGAATTTTCTGGGCCATTCCTGTCGTCACGAGTAAAAACGCAGTCAGAATGATGAAGGATCTCTTTATTAGCCACATGGTGTTACCCTTTGCCTATAATTTTGTAATGATGCGGTCGAATTCCTCATCAGAGCGAAATGGGATAATGATCGTGCCATCGCCTTTTGCATGAACCTTGACATCGACCCTTGTATTCAACTTTTTTGAAAGTGAATCACGGATCATTTCAAATTTTACCGGAAGAACCAAAGATTCATGCCGTGGTGAAAGGTGTTTTCCCGGGGTAATATTCCTGACGATGTCCTCTACCTGCCTGACCGATAATTTTCTTTCAAAGATCCGGTGAAGGATCACTAGCTGGGTCTTAACGTCTTCTATTGTAATGAGTGCGCGTGCATGTCCCATGCTGATCTTTTTATCACGGATGGCAATCTGGATCTCTGTGGGAAGTTTCAGCAATCGTATGTAATTGGCAACGGTGGAACGGTCTTTACCGACTTTTTGGCTTAGCTCTTCCTGTTTAAGGTTGCACTCGTCAATCAGGCGTTGGAAACTGATTGCGATTTCCAGTGGATTCAGTTCTTCCCGCTGGATATTTTCCACCAGGGCAAGTTCGAGCATTTGCTCGTCATTGGCGACACGAATGAAGGTCGGGATTTCTGTCAGCCCTGCCAGCTTGGCTGCTTTCAGGCGCCTTTCACCTGAAATGACCTGGTATTTGTCATACCCGAGTTTCCTTACTGTGATGGGTTGGATAATTCCCTGTTGCTGGATTGACAGGGTTAATTCTGCGAGTTCTTCCTCGTTGAATTGCGTACGGGGTTGAAAAGGGTTGGATTCAATCTTTTCAATGGGCACATGTGCGATTGCACCGACTACATATTCACCTGAGATATCCCGCGAAGTGATGTCGGTTTCCGGGCTTTCCAGGATAGCGCTCAGCCCTCTTCCCAATACCTTTTTTTTACCTTGCATTTATATGTTGATTTGTTTTTCAGAAGATTTCAATCGGGTCATTTCATTTTTTTGCAGGATTTCCCTGGCCAGGTTGAGATAGTTGATAGAGCCTATGCTGTCTATGTCATGCATCATGATAGTATTTCCAAAACTCGGGGCTTCCCCCAACTTTGTATTACGATGGATAAGGGTATCAAACACCATCTGCTGAAAATGGGTTTTGACCTCTTCGACGACTTGCTTTGAAAGATTGAGCCGGCTGTCAAACATAGTGAGTAATATTCCCTCGATATCCAGTTCGGGATTAAGCCGTGACTGAACGATCTTGATCGTGTTTAAAAGTTTACCAAGGCCTTCAAGTGCAAAGTATTCACATTGAACAGGTATGATCACAGAATCTGCGGCAGTGAGTGCATTGATTGTGATCAATCCGAGTGAGGGTGAACAATCAATAATGATAAAAGCATAAGCTTCCCTGACTTTCGCAACCACCTTTTTCATCATCTTTTCCCGGTTGGGAAGGTTGATCATCTCCACTTCGGCTCCTACAAGGTCAATGTGGGCTGGCATCAGGTCAAGATTTGGAGTGGAAGTATTCAGAATGATATTTACCGGGTCCACATCATCAATGATACATTCATATATGCTGGTCTTTACATTCCGGGGATTAAAACCCACGCCGGATGTTGCATTTGCCTGAGGATCAGCATCGATGATCAGGGTTTTGTGCTCAAGTACGGCCAATCCTGCGGCAAGGTTGATGGCGGTTGTGGTTTTCCCAACACCTCCCTTCTGATTTGCAATGGCAATTACTTTACCCATTGTTCGGGTCAATTAATTTTTTAACGTTCACGTTGACTCTTAATTCTGCAAAGGTCGCAAAATTATGCCATAAAAGCAATGTGTTGAAAACTGTTGAAAAATAAAACAGCCATCTCGAAAGGATGGCTGTATATGTTTTTAATGAATGTGGTTATTAAGTTTCTGAATCACTACTCAGGTCATCAAAGGAGATATTAACGTGTTTGTCGCTTACCGGCATTTCACTTATCCCGTGATTTTCTTCAGGTTCTGGTTCTATGCGTTCGGGAGCCTTCCCGGTCCTGATAAATTCTATTGCGTCATTCAGACCATTGATAAATTTTTCAAAATCCTCACGGTAAAGGAAAAGTTTATGCTTTTCGTAAAAGAATTTCCCCTGCTCATTATTAAACCGCCGTTTACTCTCTGTTATGGTCAGATAACGCTCTTCAGCAATAGTGGCTTTTACATCAAAAAAATATGTTCTTTTCCCGGCTCTGACAGTCCTCGAAAATATCTCTTCTTTATCCCTGTCCCTGTCAATTTTCTCATTATCTTCCATTGTTATGCTATTTGAAATGTGTACCATCAAATTTCTTCCTCAATAAACGCAAAAATATAAATATTATTTGATACAAAATGGGATTTTACAGACAAGATAAAAAAATCAGTAAATTTTCATTAGTTTTGCGCGGCAACACGGAACATGATATGTTTCTATAAGTACCCGGTTTTATGCTTGGCAGAAGGCATTACAGGATCAAAGTGTTTCAGGCGCTATATGCCTGGTTTCAGGGTGGTGAAATTCGCCTGGATGTTGCAGAAAAAGCTCTCTTGCAGAGCATTAATAAAATCATCGAACTTTATTATCTGCAAATTTCTTTTTTTCTTGAAGTAATTGATTTTTATCGGATGAGATCGGAAGATGCAAAAAACAAATTTTACCCAACTGAAGAAGAACTGAATCCTAATCTTAAGCTTTTACAGAATTCACTTATCCTTTCCCTCCAGCAAAATAAGGACCTGCTGAAACAATTTAATGCTTATAAATTTTCCTGGTCAGAAGAACAGGAAATGGTTCGCAAAATATATCTTAAAGTCCGCAACCTGAAAGATCTTCGCATTTACTTGTGTCATAGTGAGAACTCATTTGAGACCGATCGTGATATCGTTTACCGGATATTCAAAAAATGTATTTCTAAGTCTTCAGAGCTTCAGTTCTATTGTGAAGAGCGAAATATATTCTGGGTCGAGGATTATCAGTTAGCGGCGCTTCTTATTTTGAAAACCCTGAAACAAATACCTGAGAATTTTCAGAATTCGCAATCACTGGATTCACTCTTTCCCAAGGATGAAGATGAGGATCCAAAAGAGGATACAAAATTTATCGTTGAACTATTCCGGAAAACCATTGCTCAAAGCGAGAAGCTTGAAGAAAGGATACGGCTGAATACAAAAAACTGGGAACTTGAACGGATTGCTCTAACTGATATTATCCTGATTAAAATGGCCATGGTCGAGTTTATGCAGTTTCCATCGATACCTGTTAAGGTAACCATGAATGAGTACATAGAGTTGTCAAAGTTATACAGTACACCTAAAAGTAAACTATTTATTAACGGTCTGCTTGATAAACTGGTGGAAGATCTGAAAAATGAAAAAAAGCTTAAGAAAAAGGGAAGAGGCTTGTTATAATATTTTCGCAGCATACCCGTTATACTAAATAAACCTGAAAGTGCAGCATCTGTATCGAACTTTTCTACTCATTTTCCTTTTCTTTAGTATTTTTTCATCTTTTGCACAGATCGGCGGTGGATCTACATTCGATTTTCTGGACCGGACAAATTCAGCAAGGGTCGCGGCAATGGGTGGGGATATTCTCGCGATCAACGACAATGACATCAGCCTGGTTTTGACAAACCCGTCGCTTATAAAACCTGAGATGAACAACACAGTGGCCTTGGATTTTGTCACACTTAGTACTGCTTACGATTACGGCGATGTCATGTATGCAAGATCATTCAATAAAATAGGCAACTTTGTCGGAACTTTCCAGTTTATTAATTATGGCTCACTCACCTATGCCGATATTGCCGGAAATACAAGTGGCACTTTTACTGCTGGTGAATATGCTTTGACTCTTGGATGGGGCAGGACATTGACTCCGCATTTTTCTATAGGTGCCAATGGAAAACTTGTCTACTCACAACTCGAAAGTTACCATTCATCGGGAATTGCCGTTGATGTAGCTGGTTCCTACAACACTCTTGATGACATCTTTTCGGCTTCTATTGTCGCCAGGAATATTGGTTATCAGGTAGTTCCGTATATTCCCGGAACCCATGACCCTTTACCCTTTGAGATGCAGATAGGCCTTGCCGCCAGGCTCAAGCATCTCCCGGTGAGATTATCCTTACTCTATAATGACCTGGAGAGATGGGCACTGGCATATTATGACCCTTTGAATCCTGCTAACCAGATAGATCCGATTACAGGACAGGCTAAAAAACAAACCGATATCGGCAAATTTACTGATGAGTTGATGCGTCACATTGTCATTGGCGCTGAAATTACAATAGCCAAAGCATTCTCAATAAGAGTAGGATATAACTACCGTTTACGTAAGGAAATGGAGTTGTACGATCACACTGCCCTCAGCGGATTCACTTATGGTTTCGGTCTCCGGATTAAAATGTTCACCCTGAGTTTTGCACGTTGTACATACATGGCCGGGACTTTTAATCCAAACTATTTTTCCCTTGCCTTGAATCTTGGTCAGTTCACTCATAAGAAGGAATAAATGTGGATTTTGGAATGGCTTCCATGACCACCTCTGCAATGTCCATGACCTCGACAGGTGAATGCTTTGCAAACGTTTTTTTACATAACGGGCAGGCAGTAACAAGGATTTCCGGTTCACTTTCA
>Ga0181533_1004014_pt1 | contig 15412 bp, 14 predicted proteins | sample PEATcosm2014_Bin_45_FD_119772 | JGI IMG/M metagenome (GOLD analysis project Ga0181533, IMG submission 119772) | Peatland microbial communities from MTU Mesocosm Facility, Houghton, MI, USA - PEATcosm2014_Bin11_60_metaG | ecosystem: Environmental > Terrestrial > Soil > Wetlands > Peat | place... | reverse complement strand
CGTCGACATGATGGCGGCCGCCAAGCGCCCGCTGTTCTACACCGGCGGCGGCGTGGTCAATTCCGGCCGCGCCGCGAGCGACCTGTTGCGCGAACTGGTTAAGCTCACCGGTTTTCCCATCACCTCGACGCTGATGGGGCTCGGCGCCTTTCCGGCCGCCGACCGGCAATGGCTGGGCATGCTCGGGATGCACGGCACCTGGGAGGCCAATTGGGCGATGCACGATTGCGATCTGATGATCGCCGTCGGCGCGCGCTTCGACGACCGCATCACCGGCCGGCTCGATGCCTTCTCGCCGGGTTCGAAGAAGATCCACATCGACATCGACCCGTCCTCGATCAACAAGAACGTCAAGGCCGATCTGGCGATCGTCGGCGACTGCGCGCACGTGCTCGAGGACATGGTGCGGCTGTGGCGCCAGAGCGCGGTGGTCCCGGATAAGAAGGCACTGCAAGCCTGGTGGGAGCAGATCGGGCAATGGCGGGCGAAAAACTCGCTCGCCTTCCGCAATTCCAACGAGATCATCAAGCCGCAATACGCCATCCAGCGGCTCTACCAGCAGACCAAGGACCGTGACACTTACATCACCACCGAAGTCGGCCAGCATCAGATGTGGGCGGCGCAGTTCTATCCGTTCCAGGAGCCGAACCGCTTGATGACCTCGGGCGGCCTCGGCACTATGGGCTACGGCCTGCCGGCCGCGGTCGGCGTGCAGCTCGCACATCCGAACTCGCTCGTCGTCGACATCGCCGGCGAGGCCTCGGTGCTGATGACCATGCAGGAACTGTCGACGGCGGTGCAGTACGACCTGCCGATCAAGATCTTCATCATCAACAACCGCTATATGGGCATGGTGCGGCAGTGGCAGGAGTTGCTGCACGGCAAGCGCTATTCCCACTCCTATACCGAGGCACTGCCCGATTTCGTCAAGCTCGCCGAGGCCTATCACGCGCACGGCATCCGCTGCGAACATCCGGGCGAGCTCGACGAGAAGATCCGTGAAATGATCGAGGTGAGGAAGCCGGTCCTGTTCGACTGCGTGGTCGATCCGGCGGAAAACTGCTTCCCGATGATTCCGTCCGGCCGCGCCCATAACGAGATGCTGCTCGGCGACGCGTCGGTGCGGGTCGAGGACGCCGTCACCGAGCAAGGCAAGGTGATGGTGTAGACGCGGGGGCAACCAACACAGCAAAGAGGATCGCGCAATGAGACTCGCCATCATCGGTGCCGGCAGTGTCGGCGGCACGCTCGGCAGTGCCTGGGCGCAGAAGGCCGGGCACGACATCTTCTTCGGCGTCAACAATCCGAAATCCGAGAAGACGCAAGCGCTGCTGGCGAAGCTCGGCGGCAAGGCGCGCGCCGGCACCGCGGCGGAAGCGGCGGCCTTCGGCGAACTCATCGTCTTGGCGACGCCGTGGAATGCCGCGGAAGCGGCGATCCGCGCCATGGGCGACTTGAGCGGCCGGATCGTGCTTGACGCCACCAATCCGCTGGCGATGGGACCGGATGGTCTCGGGCTCGAGATCGGACACAGCATTTCCGCCGGCGAGAAGGTGCAGGGCTGGGCCAAAGGCGCCTCGGTATTCAAGACGCTTAACACCACGGGCTACGCCAATATGGCCGATCCGGTGTTCCACGGCGTCAGGTCGGTGATGTTCGTCGCCGGCGATGACGCGGCGGCGAAACCGAAGGTCATCGAACTTGTCGCCGCACTCGGCTTCGAGGTGGTCGATGCCGGGCCGTTGCGCAACGCCCGTCTGCTCGAGGCGCACGCCATGCTGTGGATAGAACTTGCGCTCAAGCGCGGTGTCGGCCGCGACTGGGCCTTTGCGATTGTCAGGCGCTGAGGATGGATGCCGTGAACACCAATGCTGCGACGACTCACTACCCGGCCGCGCCGGCCAGCCAGGGCGTCGAGACGCGCACGCTCTGTGTGCTCGTCGACAACGAGCCGGGCGTGCTGGCGCGCGTGATCGGGCTGTTCTCCGGCCGCGGCTACAACATCGACTCGCTCACCGTCTCCGAAACCGAGCACGAGAAACACCTGTCGCGCATCACCGTCGTCACCCGCGGCACGCCGATGGTGATCGAGCAGATCAAGAATCAGCTCGACCGGCTGGTGCCGGTGCACCGCGTCGTCGATATCACCAGCGCCGGTCCGGCGCTGCAGCGCGAGCTCGCCATGGTCAAGGTGCGCGGCAAAGGCGAGCACCGCATGGAGATGTTGCGATTAGCCGACGCTTTCCGCGCCCGCGTCATCGACGCCACCAACGAAAGCTTCGTGTTCGAGATCACCGGGGCTTCCGACAAGATCGAAAGCTTCGTTGGCCTGATGCTGCCGCTCGGCCTGGTCGAGGTCTCGCGCACCGGCATCGTCGCCATCTCCCGCGGGGCGGAGGGGATGTAGGGCATTATGGCGTCACCTCAGGTGACGGACCAGCTTTCCTACGCCGCCGCAGAGCGCTTTGCCGCCGGCGCCAGGCGCTCGACCAGCGTGGCGAAGCGATCGATGAAGCCTTGCAGGAATTTCTGCGTGCTCTCGTCGGCGATATTGCCATGCTCGTCGATCAAGTTCGGCTTGAATGTGACGTAGGCCTCGCCGCCTTGGAGAATGGTGCCCAGGCTGACCATCACCGACCGCAGGTGCTGTTGCGCGATTGCGCTGCCGATCGCGCCGGGCGAGGTGCCGGTGATGAAGGCAGGTTTGCCGGCCCAGGAATTCTGTCCGTAGGGCCGTGCGCCCCAATCGATGGCGTTCTTCAGCACCGCCGGAATGGATCGATCGTGTTCGGGCGTGACGATCAGGATACCGTCGGCTTGCGCCAGCTCATTTTTGTAGCGCACGACTTCAGGCGGCAAGCTGCCCTCGAGGTCTTGATTGAACATCGGCAAATGGTCGATGCGGACAAAGTTCGCGTCGAACCTGTCAGCGCCGAGCTTAGCAAGCGCCAGTGCGAGTTTGCGGTTGATCGAGTCGCGGCGGTTGCTGCCGACGACGACGGCAAGGTGCGGCTTTGCCATGGAAACTGTCCTCTAGTTAAAATGCATAACTGACGCTAAATAGGTGCCTGGGCTGTCTAGGTGCAAGAAGGCACATTCATGAAACCAAGCCACATGCATTTGCCTGCCGATTGCCGCGCCATCAGCGACGTGCTGGCCCGCATCGGCGACAAATGGTCGGTCCTGGTGGTCAGCCGGCTCGGCGCGGGACCGTTGCGGTTCAACGAGCTGCGGCGGCAGATCGGCGGTATTTCGCAGCGCATGCTGACCCTGACGCTTCGCGGTCTCGAACGCGACGGCCTGATCACCCGCACCGTGTTCCCGACCATTCCGCCGCGGGTCGATTACGCGCTGACCGCGCTCGGCCGCGATCTGTTGGACCCGGTCTCGGCGCTCGGCGCCTGGGCGATCCGCAACCAGGAAAAAATCGCCCGTGCGCGCGAGCAGTTCGACGGCGCGGCGACGCCGCCAGCCGCAGCGCGCGGAGCGAACGGCAGGGTACAGATGACGAGCCGCTAGTCGGCCCGGCGCGGCACAGCTCGGCGATCGGCACACGGCCGAAAGGTGGCAAAGTGGCTTGACCTCGGCGGCGCTTTTGGCCACGAAACATCCGGTTTCTTCGCCGCGGCCCGCCGCGGCGGTGCCGCAAAAAAGGATTAAGATTATGCGCGTTTATTATGACCGTGACGCCGACCTGAACCTGATCAAGGGCAAGAAGGTCGTCGTCATCGGCTACGGCAGCCAAGGCCACGCTCATGCGCTCAACCTGCGCGATTCCGGCGTCAAGGACGTCGCCGTGGCGCTGCGCAAGGGCTCGCAGGGCGTCAAGAAGGCGGAGGCCGAGAAGCTCAAAGTCATGGATGTGACCGAGGCCGCCAAGTGGGCCGACGTGATGATGATGCTGACGCCCGACGAGCTGCAGGGCGACATCTATAACGGTCATTTGCACGCCAACATGAAACAGGGCGCGGCGCTGATGTTCGCGCACGGGCTCAACATCCATTTCAACCTGATCGAGCCGCGGCCGGACCTCGACGTGATGATGATCGCGCCCAAGGGCCCGGGCCACACCGTGCGCTCCGAGTACCTGCGTGGCGCCGGCGTGCCGGTGCTGATGGCGGTGCATCGCGACGCCTCCGGCAACGCGCATGACCTCTGCCTGTCGTACGGCGCCGCCATCGGCGGCGGCCGCGCCGGCATCATCGAGACCACGTTCCGCGAGGAATGCGAAACCGACCTGTTCGGCGAGCAATCCGTGCTGTGCGGCGGCGTCGTCGAGCTGATGAAGGCCGGATATGAAACGCTTGTTGGCGCCGGTTATGCGCCCGAAATGGCCTATTTCGAGTGCATCCACGAAATGAAGCTGATCGTCGACCTGATTTACGAGGGCGGCATCGCCAATATGAACTATTCGGTCTCCAACACGGCCGAGTACGGCGAATATGTCTCCGGCCCGCGCGTAATCAGCGCCGCGACCCGCGCCGAAATGAAGAATATTCTCGCCGATATCCAATCGGGCAAGTTCGTCAAAGACTGGATGCTGGAGAACAAGGTCAATCAGACCTCGTTCAAGGCGATGCGCAGCAAACTCGCAGCGCATCCGGCCGAGGCCATCGGCGCCAAGCTGCGCGAGATGATGCCGTGGATCAAGGAGCGGGCGCTAGTCGATCGGTCGCGGAATTGATCCACTGCATTTTGCGTCAAGACGGGCTCGCGAGCCCTTTCGGATCAAGGAGCGGGCGCTGGTCGATCGGTCGCGGAATTGATCCACTGCATTTCACTGAACAGAAGAAAATCTTCGCGCGCTGCAAGGGTCTGTTCTACGCCTGCGCGGGCGGCGCAGAAGCGCGCCATTTCAACCGCATGCTCATCGATGCCGGCCTCATCAAGAATCTCTAGTCGTCGGGCAGAAATTCGAGCCGAAAGCCGCAGTCCTGCTTGACGCCGTAGGGAAACCTCGGCGTAATATGGAGTGGCGTCCGTGCGCGGACCGTTCCGTCAGCGCGCGGACGAAGCTGCACTGTCTAAAACTGAACCGAAGCAACACCGACACGTCTCGCCCCGCGATGGCGGTAGCGAAAGGGCGTGCTCCCAGGGAGGATCTCCAATGAAGACCACATTGTGGGCTGTCGGATTGGCGTTGCTATTTGCGCCGACTGCGATGGCACAAACGGCCGACGAGCTGGCGAAGGGATCAACCGACACCAGCAACGTGCTCAATTACGGGATGGGTTACGACCTGCAGCGCTTCAGCGCGCTCAAGCAGATCAACAAGGACAACGTCAGGCGCCTGGTGCCGGTGTGGAATTACAGCTTCGACGACAACCGAAGCGAGGAATCCCAGCCGCTGGTCTACAAGGGCGTGCTCTACGTCACCAGCAACAGCGCCACGATGGCAATCGACGCCAAGACTGGCAAGCAGATCTGGAAGACCAAGGTCGAGTACCCGCCGGAGACGCCGCGCATCGTCTGTTGCGGGATCATCAATCGCGGCGCCGCGATCTATGACGGCAAGCTGTTCCGCACCACGCTTGACGCCAATGTCATCGCGCTCGATGCCAAGACCGGCAAGGAGCTGTGGCGCAAGAACGCGATCGACTTCAAGACCGGATATTCGATGACGGTTGCGCCGCTCGTCGCCGACGGCGTGGTGATCACCGGCATTTCCGGCGCCGAATTCGGCACGCGCGACTTCATCGACGGCTGGGATCCGCAGACCGGTGAGCACCTGTGGCGCACCTATACGGTCCCGGGACCCGGTGAACCCGGCAACGACACCTGGCCGGGAGATACCTGGAAGCTCGGCGGCGGATCGACCTGGATCACCGGCTCGTTCGATCCGGAGCTGCACACCGTCTACTGGGGCATCGGCAACCCGGGTCCGTTCAATGCCGCCGGCAGGCCGGGCGACAACCTCTACACCTGCTCGGTGCTGGCGCTCGATCCCAAGTCGGGGAAGATCAAGTGGCACTACCAGTTCTCGCCGAACAATCCGTTCGACTACGATGCGGTCGCCGAGATGGTGCTGGCCACGATGGACGTCAACGGCACGCCCACCAAGGTGCTGATGGACGCCAACCGTAACGGCTTCTTCTACGTGCTCGATCGCACCAACGGCAAACTCCTCGCCGCCAACCCCTACGTCAAAGTGAACTGGGCTTCCGCGATCGACATGAAGACCGGCCGGCCGGTCGAAACCGACGTCAGCACCAAGGCGCGCGCCGGCGAGAAGGTGACGGTATGGCCGTCGATCCTCGGCGGCAAGAACTGGGAGCCGATATCGTACAATCCGCAGAACCACACTGCCTACGCCAACACGCTGAATTTCGGCGGCCACTACAAGGCGGTCCAGGCGGACTACAAGGCCGGAGAATGGTACGTCGGCATGGATCTGAGCGATCTCTGGGAGTGGCCCCAGGGACCGCGCGGTTATCTTAAGGCGATCGATCCGCTGACCGGCAAGACCAAGTGGGAAAACGGCAGCGACATTCCGCGGTTTTCCGGAGTGTTGTCGACCGGCGGCGGCGTGGTGTTCTCCGGGCAGCTGACGGGTGAGTTCGAAGCCTTCGACGCCGACACCGGCAAGAAACTCTGGCAGTTCCAAACCGGGTCGGGCATTGAAGGCCAGCCGATCACCTGGGAGCAGGACGGCGTGCAGTACGTCGCGGTGGCCAGCGGTATCGGCGGCGTCTACTCGCTGTTCTCCGGCGACACGCGACTGGCTTCGGTTCCCGCCGGCGGATCGCTCTGGGTGTTCGCTCTGGCTCCGCAGTGAGACAACGGGCGAGGTCGCTTGGCGGCGACCTCGTCCAATTGTCGCGACACGCAATGAAGGTGAAAATTGGTTTCGGGATCGTGGCGATCGCGTTGATCGCGACGATGTCGTCATACCGGTGCGCAGCCGCCGAGGAGGCGGCGCGGACTGCGGCGGTCGAGTCCGAGCAGGCCGACGCTGGCAAACTCGCCAAAGGCAGGGCGCTATACGCCCACAACTGCTCGCATTGCCACGGGTTCAACATGGTCAATCCCGGCACTGTCGCCTACGATTTGCGGCAGTTCCCTAACGACGACAAAGCACGATTCGTGCATTCGGTGGCCGAGGGCAAGAACGGGCGCATGCCGCCGTGGGGCGACTTATTGAACCGCGAAGACATCGACGACCTGTGGGCGTACGTGAAAACAGGAGGAAAGGAGTGAGAGCAATCCGGTTACCGACGCTGGCGGCGGCCGCTTTCATCGGTGTCGGCTGTATCAGTCACGGCGTGCCGGCGGTGGGCGCCGAGGCGAACGAGGGCACGCTGCGAGTGTGCCTCAACGAAGATCTGCCGCCGTATTCGGTCCGCCACGGCAAGGACGGCGCCGGGTTCGATTACCTGATTGCCGAATCCCTCGCCAAACGACTCGGGAAACAGCTCGCGGTGCAGTGGTTCGAAAGCAAGCTCGATGAGGACTCGAGCACGAGGATTGAAGCCAATGCGCTGCTTTCCGACGGCCGCTGTGATCTGCTCGGCGGCTATCCGCTGGTCAAGGATGAGCTCGGCAAGCCCGGCCTGGAAACCGCGCGGCTGCCCGGCTTCGCCGGCGCGGGGGCAGCGGACCGTCGACGTCGGGTGACGCTCGGCACTTTAGCTGCAACCAGGCCCTATCACTTCGCGGCGCTGACAGTCGTGCTCGGCGGCAAGGCAGCGGCCAAGCCTATCACGGGCCTCGCCGACCTCGATGGCGTGAATATCGGTACCGAAGCCGGCACCTTCGCCGACGCCATCCTGATGAGCTTTGACCATGGCCGCTTGATCTCCCGCATCACGCATCTCGTGCCGGGACGCGGCGAACTCCTGCCCAAGTTAGAGAAGGGCGAATACGACGCCACGCTCATTCCGCTCCATCGCTTCGATGCCTACCTGATCGAGCATCCGGACACCGGGATTAAGCCGTCCGGCTACTATTTCCGGATCGGTTTCAACATGGGGTTCGTCGGGCTCGCGAGCGCCGCGCCCCTGATCGAGCGGGTGAACCTCGCCCTCGACGATATGCTCAAGTCTGACGAGCCGGCCTCGTTCGCAGTGGCAGCCCACATGACCTATCTGCCACCGCGCCAGCCCTTTATCCTGGATGACATCACTGTGAGCGATCTCACGAAATAGTGGCCTGCGGGCGGAACAGCGGCTCGCGATACCGGGCCACAAAGATCGCCGGCGCCGCGTCGCGCCGACACGGATGAAACAGAGCATTGGTCAAACATGCGGGCAGAATCCCACTGCGATGCTCACTAAATCTTGCGACGACATACACGGTTAGCCGACAGCTAGTTTGGAATTTGTCTTGCTAAGATTTACCGAGTTGCTAGCATGTTGGGAGGCGCTGCATTCTTTTGCAGTGCAATAAAATTTGCCAGGCTGGGCTGTCCTCAAATGGCGGGCGTGCCCCGGCCGGCCGCCGAATCCGGCGACGTCACGGAGCTGAAAGGCGGCAGTCCGTGGCCGAAAAAAACCGCCGTTGGAGGGAGAATGACTACCCTGAACATCAATGGGCATGATCATTCGGTGGACGTACCGAGTGACACGCCGCTGTTGTGGGTCATCCGCGAGCATCTGCAGATGACCGGCACGAAATTCGGATGCGGCGCCGGTTTGTGTGGCGCCTGCACTGTCCACCTCAACGGCGAGGCAGTGCGCTCCTGCCAAACCGCCGTCTCCCAGGCCTCAGGCAAGAAAATCACAACGATCGAAGGTCTCGACCCCAAGGGCGAGCATCCGCTGCAGCGGGCCTGGATCGCCGAGCAAGTTCCGCAGTGCGGTTACTGCCAATCCGGCCAGATCATGCAGGCCGCATCGCTGCTCGCCAAGAACAGCGATCCGACCAAGGAAGAAATCGTCGCGCACATGGACGGCAATCTGTGCCGTTGCATGACATACGCGCGCATCCAGCGCGCGATTCTGCGCGCCGCCGCCGACATGCGGGGAGTCTAAGCCATGACAAAGCATCAGAAGATCGACAGTCTCCCGAGCCTCGACCGGCGCAGCTTCATCATTGGAACCGCCGCCACCGGGCTCGTATTCGGCTACGTCGCCCTGCCGGAGATCAAGGACGCATTGGCAGCTCCCGCCGCCAATTTCGAGCCGACCGTCTGGTACGCAATCGGCAACGACGGCAAAGTGACGGTCACCGTCGGCAAGGCCGATATGGGCCAGCACATCGCCAGCACCATGGCGCAACTCGTTGCCGAGGAGCTCGAGGCGTCCTGGAAGGATATGGCCATCGCGCTTGCGTCCAACGATCCGAAGTACAACGATCCGATACTCGGCGCCGCGGTCACCGGCGGCAGCTGGAGCACCGGCATGAACTTCGACGCAATGTGTCGCGCGGGCGCCGCCGGCCGGATTACGCTCATCAAAGCTGCGGCTGAGATGCTCGGCGTTCCGGAGAGCGAGTTGTACGCGAGAGATTCGCATGTCCACCATGCGAAATCGAAGAAGAGCCTGAGCTACGCCCAGATCGTCGCCGGCGGAAAGGCTAACAAAGCCTGGACTGCCGACGAGCTCAAGGCGATCAAGCTGAAGACACCGGACCAATATACGAAGATCGGCCAGTCGTTACGGCAACTCGACATTCCGGCGAAGACAAACGGGACCGCCAAATACGGGATCGACGCCTTCGTGCCGGACATGCTGTACGGCAAGCTTGCGTTGCCGCCCGTGCGTTTCGGCGCGACGGTAAAATCGGTCGACGATAGCGAGGCCAAGAAGGTTCCCGGCTTCGTCAAGGCCGTCGTGGTCGAGGACAAGACCGCCACGACTTCTGGCTGGGTCGTCGCAGTAGCGAACACCTACGAAGGGGCGAAGAAGGCTGCGGCGGCGCTCAAGATCGATTGGGACAGAGGCAAGTACGACAACGTCTCCGACCAGTCGATCATCGATGAGTCGCGCCGTCTGCAGAAGGAAGGCAAGGAGGGTTTCCTCTTCGTCAAAGACGGCGACTCCGCCGCGGCCATGCAAAAGGCGGCGAAGGTAATCGACGCCGAATACCTGACCAGCATCAATATCCATTGTCCGCTGGAGCCGATGAACGCCCTTGCCCTCGAGAAGGACGGCATGTGGCACATCTACACCGGCAATCAGTTCTTCACCCGCACGACCATCATCGGGTCTGTAGTGGCCGGTACCGATCCCAAGAATATCGCGCTCCATCAGCACTTCCTGGGCGGCGGCTTCGGACGCCGGCTGGAGTCGGACATGGTGGTACCGGCGATCGCCGCGGCCAAGGCCGTCGGCAAGCCGGTCAAGCTGATCTATGCCCGCGAAGACGACATGCAGATGGATTTCACCCGGCCCTTGACCTATCAGAAGGTCAAAGTGGGCCTCGACGCCGATGGCAAGGCGATCGCCATGGAGCACGACGTGATCGGCGCGTGGCCGACCGCGAAATGGGGCATCCCGGCCTTCCTCACCCCGGCCGTGGACAGACAACGAGTTGGCGATACCTATGAAGGCCTGCACGACAGCTTCACTGTCAACGGCGCCGACTATTGGTATACGATCCCCAACCACACGGTGCGCAACTACGAGAACAAGCTGGCGCAGGGCGCGACGCCGTCCGGCCAATTGCGCTCGGTCGCGCCCGCCTGGACGTTCTGGGCGGTCGAAAGCACCATGGACGAGATCGCCCACGCCAACGGCCAGGATCCGGTGGAGATGCGGCTCAAGATGCTCGACGGCGCCGGCGCCAATGCCGGCGGCGACAAGCCGCAGAACGTCGGCGGCGCCAAGCGTCTCGCCAATGCACTGCGTGCTGCGGTGGGCCGCTCCGGCTACGGTGCAATCAAGCTCGGTCCCAACGAAGGGATGGGCGTCGCCTGCGTCAGCTCGCAGGAACGCGCAAGTCCCACGTGGACGGCTTGTGTCGCCCACGTGAAGGTCGACCCCAAGACCGGCGAGGTGACGCTGAAGAAGGTCACCGTCGCCATGGACGTCGGCACGATCGTCAACCCGGACGGGGTGCGCGCCCAGATTGAGGGGTCCATCTTCTGGGGCGCCTCGCTGGCAATGCTCGAGAAGGGCTCGATCAAGAACGGTGGCATCGAGCAGCGGAACTTCGACAGCTACACGCCGATGCGGATGAGCCAGATACCGGAAATCGATGTCAGCATCATCGGCAATGGCGAGCCGGCGGTGGGCTGCGGCGAGCCGGCGGTGACGGTGATCGCGCCGGCGGTCGGCAACGCCATCTTCAACGCTGTGGGCGCGCGCGTGCGCTCGCTGCCGATCACGGCCGAGCAGGTCAAGGCGGCGATGAAGACCTGATCGGACGCGGCTGATCGTCCAGTCAAAAAGCGCGGGAGCGGCACTCTAGGGTGCCGCTCCCTTCTTTTTTTGCATCTGCTGCGAACGATATGTCGGCGCGCTTTTTGCGGCCGTGATAATGACAGCGAAACGAGTTCATGCTGAATGACGATCCATGTCGTTCAGCATGCCGAAACCCGAAATCATCGAGCTTGATCGCCTCGAGATCGCCGTCGAGCCTTGGTCGTGGGAGTTCGCGAGCGCCCGGCGCACGGCGATCGACCGCCATTTCGCGTCACGTCAGCGCGAGCGGCCGGCGCTGTGGAACGGCCGCGTGCTGCTCGTTCATCGCTACGAAATCGATCACGGCGTGCTGCGCGGCGCCTGCTTCGAGACGGATTACGCGAGCTTTCTCGCCTGGCGCGATTGGGACCTTCCCGACGCCGGCGTCTTCAATGTCTTTGCCGCGGCGGCGCTGAAGGCGGCCGACGGCGCCTATCTTCTCGGCGAGATGGCGCCGTCCACGGCGGCAGCCGGGCAGCTCTATTTTCCCTGCGGGACGCCGGACCCCGAGGACATTACCGCCGGCGGCACGCTCGATCTCGCCGGCAGCCTCGCCCGCGAGCTTTTGGAGGAAACCGGCATCGACATCGCCACACTCGATGCCGCGCCGGGATGGTGCCTGGTGCGCGACCGCGGCTACATGGCGTTGATGAAAAAGCTCACGGCACGGCAAAGCGCCGAGGAGCTTCGCTTCCACATCATGCGCCATCTCGCGAGCGGGCCGCAGCCGGAATTATCCGACGTCCGCATCGTGCGTGGGCGGGCGGAGTTCGATCCGCGGATGCCGCCGTTCATCGTCGCGTTCCTGGAGCAAGCCTGGCGGCAATGAGTGGAAAGGCCGGTCCGGCGAGACCAGCCGCGGGGAACCCAGCCGCACGGGAGCTTGCGCAGGCGAACCTTCTTCCGCTACAAGGGAGCCGGTCCCATATCAGTTAACGCGGCCTTTACCGCGCTCAGCAACGCTGGGACCCGAGGGCAGATGATGGCGACCCGCCACCATATCCGCGCGATGAACCGGACGGCCGATGTGGCCGCCTCCGGCGCCGCCCTCATTCTCGGCGGGTTCCTGCTCCTTATCGCCCCCTGAGGGCCGGCCGGGCGTCTGCGCCTGGGCACTCAGGGGTTGAATCGAGCCACGGAACCCACGAGCGCCCAAAAGTCCAATACAGTACCGGGCGGGTGCAGACGAAAAGGACTTAAGTCATGACCGCTCCAGCCCAGTCCGAGAAGGACCGCGTCGTTATTTTCGACACCACCTTGCGCGACGGTGAGCAATGTCCCGGCGCCACCATGACCCACGAAGAGAAGCTCGAAGTCGCCGAGCTGCTCGACCAGATGGGTGTCGACATCATCGAGGCCGGCTTTCCGATCGCCTCGGAAGGCGACTTCGCCGCCGTCAACGAGATCGCCAAGCGCACCAAGAATGCCGTCGTCTGCGGCCTTGCCCGCGCCGGATTAAACGACATCGACCGCGCCGGCGAAGCGGTCAAGCCGGCCCAGCGCTCGCGCATCCACACCTTCCTCTCCACCTCGCCGGTCCACATGAAGTGGAAGCTGCAATTGGAGCCGGAGCAGGTCTACGAGATGGTGATCGCTTCGGTGACGCGCGCGCGCCGCTATACCGACGATGTCGAATGGTCGAGCGAAGACGGCACCCGCACCGAACACGACTTCCTCTGCCGTTGCGTCGAGGCCGCGATCAAGGCCGGCGCCACGACCATCAACATTCCCGACACCGTCGGCTATTCGGTGCCCGAGGAATATTTCGCGCTCATCAAGATGGTGCGCGAGCGCGTGCCGAATTCCGACCAGGCGCGCTTTTCCGTGCATTGCCATGACGATCTCGGCATGGCGGTGGCGAATTCGCTCGCCGGCGTACGCGCCGGCGCCCGCCAGATCGAGTGCACCATCAACGGCATCGGCGAGCGCGCCGGCAACGCCGCGCTCGAGGAGGTGGTGATGGCGATGCGGGTGCGCAACGACGTGATGCCGTTCTGGACCGGCGTCGACGCCAAGATGCTGACGCGGGCGTCGAAGCTGATCGCAGCCGTCACCTCGTTTCCGGTGCAGTACAACAAGGCGATCGTCGGCCGTAACGCCTTCGCCCACGAAAGCGGCATTCACCAGGACGGCATGCTCAAGCACACGCAGACCTACGAGATCATGGTGCCCGAGGACGTCGGCGTGAAGCAGAGCTCGCTGGTCATGGGCAAACATTCCGGGCGGCATGCCTTCGTGCACAAGCTCGAGGAATTGGGCTACCGGCTCGCCGGCAATCAGCTCGAAGACGCCTTCGTGCGCTTCAAGGCGCTGGCCGATCGGAAGAAGCACGTCTACGACGAGGACATCGAGGCGCTGGTCGACGAGGAGATCGCGACCGCCCAGGATCACATTAAGCTGGTCTCGCTCTCGGTCATCGCTGGCACCCACGGACCGCAGCGCGCCACCATGAAGCTCGACGTCGACGGCAAGTCGCTGATCGAGGAGCGCGACGGCAACGGCCCGGTCGACGCCACCTTCAATTGCGTCAAGGCGATGGTGCCGCACGAGGCGGTGCTGGAGCTTTTTCAGGTGCACGCGGTGACCGAGGGCACCGACGCGCAGGCGGAAGTCTCGGTGCGGCTGTCGGAGAACGGCCGCACGGTGACCGCCAAGGGCGCCGATCCCGACACGCTGGTCGCCTCGGCCAAGGCCTATCTCGCCGCGCTCAACAAGCTGATGGTGCGGCGCCAACGCGGCAAGCTCGAACCGATCGCCGTCGTCGAGCGTCGCATTCATTCGACGGATGTGGTGTAGCTACCTCTTTGGTCATTCCGGGGCAGGGGCAAACGGCCCGTGAACCCGGAGTCCATAATCACCGGCAACCGAGATTAGCGCCGCACTAGCGGGCAACCGCCATCTTCCAACGAGCGGAATGCGCTAACACCAGGGACGATCCCGAGAATGTTGTAATAGTCCCAAGGCTCCCTCGATTCCGAGGGTTTCTTCACCTGAGCGAAATACATGTCGTGGACCAGGCGGCCGTCTTCCCGAAGGCGGCCGTTCTTGGCATAGAAATCGTTGACCGGGATCTCCCGCATCTTGGCCATGACCGCCTTGGCTTCGTCCGTACCGGCGGCAGTGATGGCCCGGAGATAATGACGGATAGCTGAATAGACGCTGGCTTGAGCCATGGTCGGCATGGCTCCATGCCGCGCAAAGAAGCGTTTCGACCAAGATCGGCTCTCTTCGTCACGATTCCAGTAGAAGCCGGTCACGAATTTCAGCCCCTGCGCATTCTTAAGTCCAATGCTGTGAACATCGGAAATGAACACCAGCAGCGCGACAACGCTCTGGCCGGCGCGCGCCAGCCCGAACTCGTTGGCTTGTTTGAGGGCGTTGATCATGTCGCCGCCGCCATTGGCGAACGCCACAACCTTCGCGCCAGACGCCTGCGCTTGCAGCAGGTAGGAACTGAAGTCGGAGGTGTTCAGTGGATGGCGGACGCTACCGAGTACCTTTCCGCCGGCGGCGAGCACCGCGTTCGTAGCATCGGCTTCGAGTGAATGGCCGAACGCGTAATCGACAGTCAGGAAGAACCAGGTGTCGCGGCCCTCCGCTACCACCGATCGGGCCAAGCTCGTCGTCAGCGCGTAACTGTCATAGATCCAGGACGCTTCGGTCGGCGTGCACGCCTTACCCGTGAAGGCTGTGCTGCCTACTGCCCCCGCAATGGCGATCCGATTATGCTCTGCCGCGAGTTGTTCGACGGCAAGCGCGACGGCCGAATTGTCGAAGCCGATGGCCATGTCCACTTTTTCAGCATCGAACCAGTGACGGGCAATGGCCGCCCCGATATCGGCCTTATTCTGGTGATCGGCGAATACGACCTCGACCGGCTTGCCGAGCACGGCGCCGCCAGCGTCCTCGATAGCCATTCGCGCGGCGACGACCGAACCTGCGCCGCCCAGGTCAGCGTAGAGGCCGGACTGGTCGTTGAGCACGCCAATTCTGACGATATCATCCGATACCTGACCACTTGCCCTACCGGCGCCAAAGGTCGCGGTTGCAAGGGCCACAATTAGCGCGAT
>Ga0181533_1004008_pt1 | contig 15448 bp, 12 predicted proteins | sample PEATcosm2014_Bin_45_FD_119772 | JGI IMG/M metagenome (GOLD analysis project Ga0181533, IMG submission 119772) | Peatland microbial communities from MTU Mesocosm Facility, Houghton, MI, USA - PEATcosm2014_Bin11_60_metaG | ecosystem: Environmental > Terrestrial > Soil > Wetlands > Peat | place... | reverse complement strand
CGACCTAAAATCTGCCGAGGAATATGCTTCAGCAGGAGTGGATGCCAGTCGGCGCGTAGGCGACAGATATTACCTCCCGAGGGATCTGACGATTCTGGCGGAACTCAAAGCGCTAAAGGGGTCTTCTGCTGAGGCTGAGTCACTGTATCAAAATGCTGAGGATGTTATCGACGGAATGCTCTTGAATCTTCACGAGGCGCACTGGAGCAGTTCGCTTGCCGGAGCAATGAGCGAGACCTACCTCCGCCACTTTGAAATGGAGGCGCGGGAAGGAAATGTCGAGCGGGCGCTTAGTGTCCTAGAACGAGTACGAGGCCGCACGGCTGCAGCCCTTCTGGAAAACAAGGTCACGTTCAGCAAGAGCGAATCCGAAGATGTGCGAGCGCTCGAAAACGAGGTCTCTGAGTTACAACTTCGTTTGATGCGCTCGGAGAGCGCGCAGGAACGAACTGGTTTGCTCGATCAACTCGTAGAGTACGAGCGACGGCTGGAGTGGACACGAACTGATGGGAAAGAATCGCGGCGCGGATGGTTTGAGAAGCCAGCACCTCTGAAAGCAATTCAGGCGAGCCTGCGTCCCGACGAGGTTGTGCTGGAATACGTGCTCAGCGAGCCGCACTCGTATTGCGTTTGGATTTCCAAGCAGCGCGCTGGTATCCAAGTGCTGCCTGCTGGACGCCAACGAATTGAAGAGGTAACACGCAAATACCTGGAGGAAATCCGGGCTAAGGGCGTTGACATTGAACTGGCGAAGCAACTGTACGGTGTCCTTTTGGGCTCTCTGCCTACCGGAGCAAACCGCGAACGCCTCATCGTCGTACCAGATGGGATACTGAATCTGCTGCCCTTTGATGCGCTCCGCGATTCGACGGGTGCCTTCTTGTTGGAGACCCGCACCATCAGCTATGCACCAGCTTCGACAGTTCTCACTGTTCTGAGGAACACGAAGCGAGCCCAGAGCGCACGGCATTCGTTCTTAGGCGTAGGGGATGTGCCATATCAAAATCAGGCTCACGTCTCGTCGAAAATCGCTAAGCCCACCACCATTAAGCTAAGACTGCTCCGAGGATTCTCCGACGCTCTTGGCACACCCTTGTACGACTTGCCGCAGACCCGCGAGGAAGTCGTAAGGGTCAGCAACATTGTGGGCAAAGATGGAGTCGTGCTGCTTGGCTCGAACGCAACGGAGACGGCGTTCAAGTCTGAGCCTTTGGCCGATTTCAAGATCGTGCATATTGCCGCCCACGGATTCGCAGATACTCAATTTCCAGAGCGATCAGGCTTGGTACTCGGTGTAGACGCGGCTTCGCACGACGATGGGTTATTGCAGGTCCGGGAAATCATACGCCTCCGCTTCAACGCCGATTTGGTGACGCTCTCCGCCTGTAATACGGGCCTTGGAAAACTCCAAGGCGAAGAAGGCGTAACCAATCTGGTGGAAGCCTTCCTGGTCAGCGGCGCAAGAGCAGTTGTGGCTAGCCTATGGAGTGCTGATGATACTTACACGGCCGCTTTGATGGAACGGTTCTACACCCACATCGCCGATGGCCAGGACAAGGCGGGGGCGTTGCGACAAGCAAAACTTGACTTGCTTGCAAAGTACGGTAAACAAGTACCAGCCTACTATTGGGGAGCCTTTGTTTTGGTTGGAGACGGAGGGTCTCCAATTTCACTGGGGGGCCAATGAGTCTCGACTTGCAAACCAAAGAGAAGATTTATTCCCGAGTCTGTGAGCTTGTGACTCGGAAGCACTTCGATCCCGGTATGAACGGGGCGAATTGGGAAGAGTTGTGCAAGACTCGAAAAGATCAAATTCTCCGAAGCAGCACCGACGAAGAGTTCGAGAAGCAAGTTCAGGACTTGCTGGCTGAACTGAAGACCAGCCACACCGGTTTTCGCCACTCCAAGAGCGCGAAGATCCCCGGACGCCATGCCATCGCCGCGACTTTCATGAGGCACAAATTGGATGGGGAAGAACGTTGGATGTTCCAGGACGTTCACGAAGGCGGCCCAGCACACGCCGCAGGCTTGCGCCCTGGCGACATTTTGCTTCAGGTCCGAAATCGTGACCTGAAGCCGCCCGAGCCACCGATCTTTCCCGTTGGCGAGGACTCACAATATGCAGTCCAAAAACCGGATGGCAAACGCATCGTAGGCAACTTAATCGTCCCGTCGCCAAGGTCTAAAAGTCATCCGGTGATCGTACCCAAGGCAGTTTTGTGCTCGCAGTTACCCGATGGGATCGGTTGGATAAAGGTCACCATGTTTCCGGGAGCGGTCGGTATTGATCTTGCCAAAATGTTTGATACCGCTATCGCTCATCTCAAAGATTCGACTCGCTTGATCGTGGACCTTCGTGGAAACACTGGAGGGGGCATCGGTGGCTTGCGGCTGATGAGCTATTTGACTCCCGGAAAAAAGGAGGTCGGATACAGCCTCACTCGTGCGCGCAAAGAGAAGGGCTATGCAAGGGAGAAGTTGCCAAGGTTTGGCCACATACCTTCGCACAAGGCTACTCTTTTCTGGCTGGCCCTACGATATGGCTTCATTGACAAATCGATTCTCGTAGTCACCGAGGGGCTCGGTCCTCAGAAATTTCACGGTCGCGTGGTAATCCTGGTCAACGAGCACACCGCGAGCGCTGGCGAGATGGTAGCCGCATTTGCAGAAGAGAATGGACTTGCCACAATCGTCGGCACAAAGACGGCAGCTCGCTTGCTGAGTGGGTCTACGTTTAAAGCTGGTTCCGGCTACATTGTGGGATTGCCGGTCGCCGCCTATCTTACGTGGCAGGGAAGACTAATCGAGGGAAAGGGGGTGTCCCCCAGCGTTCCCGTCGAATTGCTGCCCGACCATCTTATCGCTGGGCACGACCCTCAGATGCAAAAGGCCATTGAGATTGTGAGCGGCTTGTAGCGTGACGTTCTTCCTACCTGGCAGACCATCAGTCAGTTTGCGATATTCCGCCCAAGCGGCCCGGTGGCCGCTTGCATTAATTCCGGTTGGCCGATAATCCACACAGACGAGGTCCTTTGCCCCCAAGCCGCTTGCGGGAACCGCAGAGTAGGCATACGTATTACGCGTGGCCGTCGGCTTTCGATTAAGTTGTGATGAACGTCATAGACTGGAGTAACGCAGATCACGCAGCGGAGTTTGTAACTGGTTTGTAGTATTGACGTTAGTGTACTCATCGTCTTTACTCGACATAAGACGGTTTCAGGTCTCCTGTGAACAATGTATGGGTTCGGTTGGAAACAACATCCAACTTCCCCTCGTAAGCGCAATGACTAATAACGTTGCGCGCGCAAAGGACACGGGAACGAATTACCCGCTCCGGTAGTTCGGGAATCACGGCACCTATTCGAAGTAGCAGTCGAGGACGCCTGTGGGGGCTCAAGTGCGCTCGCGCTCCTTGCGCTATTGGTGTCTCTTCACAGAGAAATAGATCCGCCATGGCGGCGGGCTCGTGACGAGGTAACAGTTCCATATTTAGAGGGGGTTCTCGTGAGAAAGAACATTGGGTGGAAAATGAAAATGTGGGAGAAGTCTGCGCCATTACTGCTATTCGTGTGCCTGCTGGCATGCACGCCGCTGTTCGGGCAGAGCAACTATGGGATTATTACGGGCATGGTCAAGGACCCACAGGGTCTGCCCATTGCCGATGCCGCGGTTCAGTTGACGGCAGCGAGCACGGGCACGGTCCGGAGTGTCGTGACGAATCAGGAAGGATTGTTTGAAGCGCCGGCACTTTTGCCGGACGACTACGCGTTGAAGACGGAAGCTAGCGGGTTTGCAATCGCGATGCAATCCCTGCGGCTGGAAGTAGGCCAAAAACTAACCGTGGATATCACCCTAAGGGTTGGTTCCCTCACAGAAGGAGTGCAAGTACTGGCCGCCGCCGAGGTCTTGCAGACGACCGATGCCAGCGTGGGCGCTGTGGTTGAGCCCACTTCCATTCGCGAACTGCCCCTCAATGGACGCATGTTGATTGACCTGGTGCTTACGGTGCCTGGAGCGCATGTGGGTTTCGGCGCACAAACCGGGAGCTCGAATCCCCTTTATTGGCGTCCTGGCCAGCGTTCTGCTCTGGTCGTCGGCGGCAGCCGTCCGAACGCGAACTTTTTTCTGCTCGATGGCGCCACCAACACCGATCCCACATTCAACACGCAGAATTTGAGCCCATCGCCGGACGCCGTGAAGGAATTCCAGGTGGAAACCAGCAGCTACACTGCGGACATGGGTGGTGCAGGAGGCGGACAAATCAACATTGTCACGCACTCGGGTTCCAGCCAATTCCACGGAACGTTGTACGAATTCCTGCGCAACGGGGCTTTTGATGCGAGCACGTTTGGCTCGATGGGGAACAATCATCTGGTGCAGAACAATTACGGGGCATCCATCGGCGGGCCGCTGATCCGGAAGAACACCTTTTTCTTCGCTAATTACGAGGGCTTGCGGCTAGCCCAGGCCGACACACAGGATCTGACGGTTCCAACCCCGGCCGAAATTCAGGGCGATTTCAGCATGAGCAATGTCAAAATCTACGACCCAACGACCGCTGTCCCGAATCCGAACTATAATCCAAACAAGCCGACCGGTCCCGCAAATTATCCCTACACGCGCTCTCAGTTTCCCAGCAACCAGATTCCGGCAGGCCGGATCAATCCGCAACTGGAGGCTTTCCTGCTGAAGTACATCCCTCAACCAAACATGAACATGATGGGGGGTGGCGTGGATTCCAACAATTACCTGGACATACGAAATGAAACCCATTTTCAGGACCAGGGCACGATGCGCATTGACCACAATTTCTCGCACGGCGACACTCTTTTCGGGCGCTACTCCATCGGCGATGAAAGTGGATTCTCGCCGAGCAGCGGGACGACCTCCACGTCGGAAGACCTGCCGGGATTCGGGGCGAATTTCGATAACCGTTCGCAGCAAGGCGTGATTTCCTGGAACCATATTTTCTCGAGCGACCGGGTGAACACAACAACGATTGCTGTGTCGCGATTGTCCATGTTCCGAACCTCGCAAAACGACGGGGTGAACAACATCGTCGGCGAACTGGGGATTCAGGGCGTGGGATTCGGCGGGCCGAATGCGTCGGGCGCACCCTGGTTTGCGGTGCAGGGTTATACGGGGATTGGCGACACCTATGTGGCGACGCCGATGCACATGTGGAACACGATTTACGAGATCCGGGACATGTACGCCTGGCAGCGCGGGCGCCATGCCATCAAGTTCGGGGGAGATTATCACTGGTATACCTGGCCGATGTGGGGCTTCTTCCAGAACCGCGGCTACTACCAGTACACCAACGGATACACGACCGACGAAGGATTCAACGATGGCACTGGCTCGGCGCTGGCAAGCTTGCTCCTAAGCCTTCCAACGGTGAAGCAGCGTCAGGCCGGGATTCCGCAGATGAATTTAAAGAACTGGGGAACCTCCGCGTTCGTCGAGGACGCGTGGCAGATTACACATACGACGACGCTGACCCTGGGCGTTCGCTACGAATTCATGGCCCCGTTGTGGGACAAGAACAACACCAACACGAACCTGATATTCAATAACGGCGTGCCCTCGGTTTTTGTGGGAGGGGAAAACGGATACCCGAAGGGGTTGATGTACGCGAACAAGCATGATTTTGCGCCGAGGCTGGGCATTGCGAAGAGTGTCCCGAGATTTGGGCTGGTGCTTCATGCGGCGTATGGGATTTTCTACACACCGGTGGATCTAAACACCTGGTGCAATGAGCGGCATAACGTGCCATTCGTATTTCCGGAAACGCAACAGGCGGACAATTACACGCCGCCGGCGGCGCTCTATGCGAGCGGGATGAATTTCGGCACGCCCGTGCTGGGAACCGGCGCGCTAACACCCACGACGGTAAGTTTCACGGCGTTCGACCCGCACTCGCCGGCGCAGTACGTCCAGCAATGGAACGCGTCCGTGCAGAAAAGCCTCGGGAAGGACACGACTATTGAGATCGGCTATCTTGGCGCACGCGGGTTTCACTTGCAGCGCGCTGACTTGATCAACAACGCGCCGCCGGGGCCAGGGCCGCTCGGACCGCGCCGCCCATTCAAGACGTTGTCGTTCGTGCCCGGCACCACTTTGCACCCAAGCAGCACAGCGGCTGTCATACAGAGCATGACTTTCCCCGTGAGCACCATCAACCTTCTGACGAACACCGCGCAGAGTTGGTACGATGCGGGCTACATCAATGTGCGCCGGCGCTATTCGCATGGCCTCAGCTTGCTGGCGAATTATACCTTTGCGAAGAATTTGACCAACGCGCCGGACTTCCGCTCGCCCATGGATGAATCTTCCATTCCCCAAAACGACAACGACCTTGCCGCCGAAAAAGGGCCCAGCTGCGACATCCGCCATCGCTTTGCCCTCAGCGGCGTGTACGCCATTCCCGCGTACCAGCGCGCCGCCTGGACGCGCGTGCTATCGCAGAATTGGAATCTTTCGACGATCTACCAATATCAGACGGGGATGCCCTTCACGATTTCTGTTTTCGGTGACACCGCAAATTCCGGAACTGTCTTGGGTGAGAACCCCGTACGAGCCAACACTACGGGAGTGCCCATCTTCGGGCCGGGGACGCACACAGCAGGGGAATGGTTTAATCCAGCGGCTTTTGCCGCGCCGGCTGCCTATACCTTTGGCGACGTCGGACGGAACTCGGTTTATGGGCCTGGAATGCAGACATTCGACGTTGCGGTGCAGCGCGCCTTCCGCCTCAGCGAAAGAGCGAACTTCCAGTTTCGCGCGGAGGCGTTCAACGCGTTGAACAAGGTCAACCTGGGCACGCCGAATCGCTATGTCAACGAACCCCAGTTTGGCACGATAACCATGGCCATGACGCCAGGACGCGAGATCCAGTTGAGCGTAAGAGTTTCGTTCTAACTGCCCCTAGCCCGGATCTCACTTTGGATCAGAAGTTACACACACCCTGCTCTGAGCAATGGAACTCCAGCATCGAACACTCTCTTGGCAGAAATGCTTTGGCCGAGATTGCTTATGTCGGCTCGCAGTCGACAGGCTTCCTGTGCGCTGGAACGTGGACGACTGCTCCACTCCGGGCTCCCTCGCCTGCAACGCGTCGGCTATCCCCTGGCCGCAAGATTCTTAGCTGTACTTCGCTTCGGATAGAGCATCCGCCAATTACAATGCGCTCGCCGCCAGATTTCAGCGTGAGTTCTCAGGATTCAATTCTCACGCTAACTATGCGTGGTCAAAGGCTATCACCAACACGATGGAGGGCGGAGCGAACCCTGCTCACGGGGCTTTGCCGTGAAGGATCATCGCAACATGAGGGGATAAGAATTCCACTCAGAATCAGGCCTCCGAACTTGGAAAACATATTGTCCAGAGGACGCAGAAGAAAGTTCGACGACGACTTGGATTGACGTAACGCCGTCTTTCAGAGAGGCGACACCACTTGTGGCAAAAACTGCGCTTCCCGCTGTCGAAGCGATGCGCATCTCGTAAGTCCCCTCTGCGCTCCCGAGGGGCAGATAGACATTGAGACGCCTTACCGTACGATTGACCTCCAGTGGTTGCTCACGCGGATTCGCCTCACCACCACGGGGGACTGAGCGATTTCTCAAGTCCAGCACAGCAGTCTGGACGACGGGGGGGCCCTTCTGTCTAAAAAACAAAGCCCAACCCGCAACACCCACGACAATTAAAATGCTCGCTGCGATTGCGAGAATGGTCTGCATCCGCCGATGCCGGTAGCCAGCCTGAAGTTCGGAAAACTCGCGATAGCAGGGGCTGCAGGAAGTCACATGATCGAGCCACTTCTCGGCTTCGGCGAGTGGCATTTCATGAGAAGCGATTCTCTTCAGAACAGCAGAGCCAGGGCACCCGGTGCGGTCAGGATTCGGGAACTCCTTGAGCAGACCACGGCCCAGCGCATCCAGGATGCGCCTTTCATCTCTATCGGAATATGCCTTTCCGTTCAGGCTTGCCTCCCTTTGCAAACTTTATCTCCTTTCAGCGAGAAGATACATCCTATCGATCTTAGCCAGGGCTCTTCGGCCTTCCAGGCTTCAGCAATCGAACGATGGTCTGCCGAGTCTTCTCAACCCCATAGGTGAACTTCTTTCGCGCTTGATCTTCGGTGGAACCCAACCGCAATGAGATTTCTTTCCACGAATAGCCCAATTGACGCGCCCGCCAGACCTTCTTTGTCCAGGGATCCATTCGGTCTGTGATCTGCCTGATCGCAATTGTCCGCTCCAACTCTTCAACCCATCCCGCGTCTTGAGCGCTCTCGATACGCTCAAGATCGACGCTGGACGAAACAAGCTCAATTCTCTCCGCATGTTTCTGTTCTTGCTGGACCGCTCTGTTGAAACGGTGAACAAAGGCCAGATAAAGGTAGGACTGTAGGTCAGCTATAGGTTGGCGATGGTCCGTATATCGTTGACGTGTTCTCGAAACCGAGCGGAGCATTCGCTCCCAGACCTGAGCGGCCATAGAAGCACTGTCAGAGCCAAGACCATTTGCGCTCAGCTCCTTTTTCGCGTACCCCAGAACCCGAGGCCACACTTCCCGTGCAGCAAAAATCAGTTCTTCGTCGCTGACAGGTGGGTTCTTGCTCTCTTTTTCGCTGGCCGGAAATAAAACCCAGTCGCCGTACGGGTCCAGTTTCTCCAATCAGGTCCTCGAGTACCTCAGTCTTTTGGCAACGTGGGGACAAAGAAAGGGTGCCACCCTATTGCAACGCGTGTCAATGGTACAGAGATGAACACTACAATACATCATCTCTGATTCCCCGGGACAGGCCCAGAGACGCAGGGACCGGGCTAGCGCACAAACTCTATGTCAGCAGTGAAACTCCTCGCGAGAGGGCGGTCTTGGCTTCCTGAATTCCTGACTCGATCTCTCGCTCCAAATCCAAATGCGCGACGGTGGACGCTGACACTGCCTCGTACAATCTCAACGCCTGGTCCGGACGATCTAATCGCGTGAGCAAGATTCGGGCGGCACACACTTGTGCAATGAGGCCCTCCCGCTCTGCAGGATTAGCGCCAGCAAGCCTTTCGTACTCGCTGAGGGCGCGTTTATAATCGCCCCGCTCTTCTGGCACACGGCACAGCTCCAGCCAGACAGTGGGAGACATCTTGTCACCGCCTAGGTTGAGGAACTCCTCGTAATCCAGCCAAGCCGCTTCGTACATCTTCGCTTCGATATTCAACACGCAGAGCTTGCCTGCAACTTCGCGACAGGCGGGAATTTCATTCCGTCGCCAATGAACTGCCCGGAGCAAGTTCCAGGCACCGAGCGAGTCAGGCCTTTCTACCAGGTACTGATTGAGGATGACGGCAGCTTCATCGAGCTTTCCATTTTCAATTAGGTCGTTGGCCTGAAGGATTTCGTGATCAGTTGTCCAGGTTATCTTTTCTTCGATCGCTTTGTTTGCTTTGCGTTCTAAGCCCGAGTACCTCAGAGCAAGAGCACCAAGAGCGCCAAACATAAATCCCCCGACGTGCGCCCAATGTGCAATGCCGTCGCTCTGTCCGGACGGTTTCCCGTAGTAAATCTCCATTACAAACCACAATGGCAATAGCCAGTATGCCCGCACCCAGATAGGCCAAAAGCCGGAGAATCCAAGGTCAAAGAACCACATGAGCCTTATCTTCAGCTTAGGGAAGCGGACGAGAAACGCTCCCATCAGTCCCGCAACAGCCCCCGACGCCCCGAACGATGCGCCGAGGCTGCCCGGACTCGCCCAAGCATGGAGCTGCGTCGCCGCAACACCCGCCATGAGGTAGAACACCAAGTACAAAGGGCGGCCCCAAACATCCTCTAAAACGAAGCCGGCCAACCATAGGAACCACATATTGAAAATCAGATGTAACCATCCGCCGTGGAGGAAGGTGGAACTGATATATGCAATTAGCTTCGGGTGAGCGGGAATGAAAGCGAACCGCTCAGTAATGGACGCGGCCGCAAGTTTGGAATACTCGGTCCCAAGAGAGTCCATTTCCGCCTGCAATTGCTCAAGGTCATCCGCCGACTCTATCTGGGTGTCTTCTCTCTCGTTTGCTTCGTTGTTTGTATTCTGCATCTCCGCCCAGTCGGCCGGGTAATAGCGCTGAAAATCAGTGACCAACTGTTGGGCCTCAGGTGGGACCATCAGTTCTGGATGCTGCGCGGCGAGCACCAGAACCTGCACCTTCACGGACAGCAGAGGATCCTCCTGGTCTTCCATGGCTTGGTGAGCGCAAAGAAAGATGGCGAAGTTGACGAGAATTAGCCCAAGCGTGACGAGCGGCCAGCGTCTCGCCTTCATGTTTTCATGCTTGATGGGGAAAAGCATGTTGGCTGCTTTCTTTCATGCACGCACTTGTAGACGCCGGCTAGCTTACTTGGATTCTATCTTTTGTCCTCTCATTCAAAAATCCGCCCTTAAACTTGTTTCCCTGCACATCGTGGTAATAGAAGACACGGTCGGATGGCAACCATGTTGCCGCAATCTTCGCGTCGTTTTCGCCGTCGAGTCGAACCGTCACTCCTGTCCTCTTTTTACCTTTCGAATCGGTGGGAACGAACGCAACAATTTTGTCTTCTTCGGTCACAAACGCACGGAACTCAGTTCCTCGTAACCACATGGCGTTGTGCCCCTCCCGTAACAACCGAGTTCGACTTGTCTTACAAATTCGCGCTTCGAATTCGGGCGTTTCACCTACAGACAATCTCATTCCTGCTCTTACCGTTCGGATGTCCCCAAGCAAAATCACTCCTGGTGTCCTCGCTAAAGACCATCGTGCTGGTTTCGCCCCACACGAATCTCCCGTTGATTATCTGGTACGGGCAAGAAGTCGCGTCGGCTACTCGTCCGTCTGGCGCAATAGTCATCGACATCATTCTCTTGACGTCAGATTTGGAAAAGAAAACACAAACAATCGCAGCCGATGCATAAAGAAGACCGATATCGGGGATATCCTTGAAAGGATGGTCACCATCAGTGTTGAGCCTCGTGAACCGCGTGTCGCCTGATGACGTAAGGGACACCGCTACCGATTTCGTTTCGGATGATTCCTGTGTGAGCTTTTTGGAGGCCTCCAAGAGTTCGTTTCGGTGAACATAGAGAGGGTACTTTCCAAACATCTGATTCATGAATTCGTTCTTCCAAGTGTCGGTTGGCTTCACGACCTCTTCTGTTTCTCTCGATTCCATTTGTTGGCCTTTGACTGCACAACCCTCCCACTTGCGTGAGGCAAGCTGGTGGCGAACCTTTTCCGCTACTTCGACAGGAATCGAACTGGAGTGCGTCTTCTTTTCGGTTACGCCGAAGCCCGGTAGAAGGTCAATGATGGCCTTGGCCTTGACCTCAAGCTCGCGTGCAAGTTCGTTTATGTGGACTTCATTAACGACGGATTTGGTGTCCGGCTTAGTTGCAGTGAGCAAGTCATTCAGACTCTGTTTCACAGAATGCTTTTCGCAGTACTCACACTTCTCTGCCGCCATTTCTCCATTCAACTCTCTGTAGTGAAAGTAGTGGCAGCCGCACGAAACATTTACATGCTCGGCCAGTTCTTTCCCGTCTGGATATTCCACGACCCCGAGCTTTGTAACACCGCCTGTGTACTCCACCATTTTGCGGAATATCGTACCGTCGGGATGCATAACGTTGCCGTGGTACTTCAGTTCCCCCCCGGGGGATTCAATCCTCTCTATCTGTGGAGGCATGTCTGGTCCAGTCATATATTTGAACCATAGAGTTCCGTCGGGAAATTCAGTTCGGAGTACTTGTCGAACACCGTTTGGAAATACTGTTACCTCGAATTCTTTTTTCCCGTTCGAATATTCTATACGGCCTGTGTTTAGGATTTTCGTGGCGTCTTCAAGTGTGGTGTTGAAATAAGTTGTACCCTTTTCATCGGTATATGCAGGCAGGGACACAACTTTCTCTTTCTCAAATTCATGGTCGTTAAGTGTAGCCTTCGGTATCTCAGCAATACCACTTATTAATTTAATTGATTTGAACTCATCATAAAATGCTCCTAGCATGGCGTAAAACGCATGTAGAAACTGCTGCCTGGTTGGCTCGCCCATCCTCGATTGAGTCAGCTTATCGGCGAACAGTTGAACCATCAGCGCCACCCCGTCCGGGGACGGAGTGCCAAACACCCGATTGTATTCTCGGTACAAGGAACCAATTTCTGGTCTGCCGCGCCCTTTCAGATAGCCATCCACGCAAACCCCTGCATCATCACGCAATTTCCAGTGAAAGTTTTTCGCAACCGCAACCATCATCAGTTCAATCATTGCGGCTCTTAGATTATCGTAGTAGGCTTTTCGGTCTGCTTGGTTGAGATGAGCATCGTCGCACCGAATCCTCAAGTCGTCCCACATTGTTTCACGCTCCTGAGAGAAGAGGCCCACGAGTTTCTCACGGCAATAGTCCCCAATCGTTACTTTCTTTTTGAAAAACATCTCGGTCACCTCAAAGAACCAACGTGCGTCGGGGCGCTTTATGGAATCCACGGCTCATCGTTTGGATCGGAAGTACCATTTTGTGGGATGAAACCCAGCCGGGAATACGAGCGTGAGTAGGCGCATAAACGTGGCCGTTTCTATTCTCGCTCTGACAGCAATCCTCGTGGCCGGGCAGTTCGCTCCTACCCAAGAGGCTCGCGATTCTATTGCACGCTAAAGTCGTATCCCCTGCCGTATATCCCTTTTATCGAATCGGGAGATCCGACGACATATATGAGGTACTCACCCCTCTTCAGCGTGTCAGTGCCAACCTGAAATTTATTGCCACCGAGCGACGTCACATACGTCTTATGAATCGCCTCAGCCCGTATACCGTTCTTGCCTCCGACAATGCCACCACGAGATTCAACCTCCAATTCTCGACGGTCGCCCTTCCCATCCATCTGAACCAGAATATAGTTGTCGATCGTGTCGCCCTTCGGCAGGTCTATTTCGATTGCTGGGCTGGAACTAGCAACGACCATTGAATGCGGGCCATCAAGGTATGCTTTCTCCTTAACTGACTTAACTCCTAGCGTCAGCTCACGGCCAAGTCGTCCGCCCACTTTGGCCTGTCCTAAAGTGTGTATTGAAGCTTCGTTTCTGTTTATCGTGACTCGTGGCGAGGTTAGAACACTGGCGTCAAGCATGGCAGCGATCACTTTCGATGAGACTCCCGCCTTTTTGAGGTCCACGAGGTCTGTGTCTCCCAGTTGAAATTCGCAGTTTCCGTTTTTGATTTTGGCAATGACAATGTCGTCGTCCAAGCCAAGTTTCGACATTTCAATTACGCGAGCATTGGTGATACCCGATCCCTCCCTGGATGTTGGCTGATTTCGGCTGCCGGGAGCAGGTGCTGCGGGTTGGTTTACTGCTAATTGTTGCGTGGCAGGTTGCGGCTTGACGATCTTGCACACCATCCCATTCACAATAGTTTCGTCTGAACCAACGAAATTGCCTGCGGATTCTGGGGTATGGCAATTCGTCACCTGTGGGTTCTGGGGAAAAGCGAGAGACGGAGTAAGTGCCGCGAACACTATGACCAAGGGCAAGGGCTGAAGTTTCATCATTATCCTCCAAATTCGAGGATAACGTGCCGCACCTGGCACCGACCTTTCTTAATGCGAGGAATACCTTGCTGGTTAACTGAACAACAGGACAGGGCCTCACACACGATAACGTACGCTGTTTTTCGCACATTTGAATGGGGGTGGGTCTGGTTGGTAAAACAGAGGGCCTGAGTAAGGCCCGAGAGGAGCGGCGATGGAGCCCACCAACCAGGGAGAAGCAGGCAAGGAAGTAGCGAAGCTGAGCCAGGTGATTCAGATCGATGAGGGGAAGATTCAGGAGCACCTGGGAGAAGTGGTCCGCAGCACGGTGGAAGAGACGTTGAACGCCCTGCTGGATGCCGAAGCCGACCGTCTTTGCCGCGCCGAGCGGTACGAACGGACCGAGGCGCGGAAGGATACACGGGCGGGTTCCTACCAGCGGCACCTACAGACGAAGGCGGGTGAAGTCACGCTGAAGATGCCGAAGCTACGCACGTTGCCGTTCGAGACGGCCATCATTGAGCGCTATCGGCGACGGGAAAGTTCGGTGGAAGAGGCGTTGGTGGAGATGTATCTTGCAGGCGTGAGCGTACGGCGAGTCGAAGACATCACGGAAGCCTTGTGGGGAACACGGGTCAGCCCGAGCACGGTGAGCGAGCTGAACCAGAAGATCTACGCGCAGATTGAGAGCTGGTGCAACCGGCCGATCGAGGGCAACCACTCGTATGTGTTTCTGGACGGTTTGTGGCTGAAGCGGAGTTGGGGCGGCGAGGTGCGGAACGTATCGCTACTGGTGGCGATAGGCGTGAACGACGAGGGCTTTCGCGAAGTGCTGGCGGTGGCGGAAGGCTCGAAGGAAGACAAGGCCAGCTGGACGGCGTTTCTGCGGCATCTGAAAGAACGCGGGCTGAAGGGCGTGCGGCTATTCGTTTCGGACAAGTGCTTGGGGCTCGTGGAAAGCCTCGGGGAGTTTTATCCGGAAGCGCTGTGGCAGCGTTGCGCCGTTCATTTTTATAGGAACGTGTGGACAGCGGTGCCCACGAGCAAAGTGAAAGAAGTAGCGGCGATGCTGAAAGCGATTCACGCGCAGGAAGATCGCGCCGCGGCAAGGCAGAAGGCGGAACAAGTGGCGGTGAAGCTGAAAGAGATGAAGCTGGCGGAGGCCGCCGCGCTGGTGTTGAGCGGAATTGACGAGACGCTGTACTACTATGCGTTCCCGCGCGAGCACTGGCGGAGTTTGCGAACGAATAATCCGCTGGAACGGCTCCTGCGAGAGGTGCGACGAAGAACGCGAGCGGTAGGAGCGTTCCCTGATGGCAAGTCGGCGCTGATGCTGGCGGCAGCGAGACTGCGCCATGTGGCCGGCACGAAGTGGGGTACGCGGCGGTATCTGGACATGAACCGGCTAGCAGAAACGAGCGAGGCGGCATGAACGCCCGCGCAAACACTTTCGGCTCCCCCTCGGGGGAGCCGAGCACCACAACCAGACCTATGCTTCAACAAAAGTGCGAAAAAAGCTGGACACTACCTCACACACGCTGGTTCCAAAGATTGTTTCTTACTTTTTCCCTCCTGGATGCTCCTTATATGAGGGGAGTTCTCGCCGGATTTCCCCCCGGGGAGCTTGGTGCACCTGATTCAGCCGAGTACGATGACGTAACAGGCGGGAAAGCGACGACCTTAAGTTTTGGGACGTTCGTCGTGGGCTCTGCTGGGACGTTGATCCTCTAGCTCATCAATCCTTTTGAGCTGCTCTCGATAGCAGCCAGCCTCATGCAAAATCTCGCCGTTGTCGTTGTAAATATAAATCCGAAGATACAACTCGTCATTGTTCGCAGCCAAATCTAGTGCCTCGTCGAAAGTTTCGCAGTCTTTCCAGAGAGGGCCGCTTG
>Ga0181533_1004004_pt1 | contig 15457 bp, 15 predicted proteins | sample PEATcosm2014_Bin_45_FD_119772 | JGI IMG/M metagenome (GOLD analysis project Ga0181533, IMG submission 119772) | Peatland microbial communities from MTU Mesocosm Facility, Houghton, MI, USA - PEATcosm2014_Bin11_60_metaG | ecosystem: Environmental > Terrestrial > Soil > Wetlands > Peat | place... | reverse complement strand
TGGCTGTTCCTCACCTGATGCTTGGAGCCGATCGCTCGGACTCCGTTTCAACACCATCATTCTGAGGGACAGCCATCCAGTCTGGCTATGCTCGCGACACCCGGCCCATTACGGCATCTAGGCTTCGGTCGATACGACAGCGCAAATCACCCCGCGTATTTGTATAGGCCGCGACCGGCGCGCTGTATCGATCCGACTTGCGTCATTCTCGATAAAATGACGGAGAGATTGCCCGGCGTCACTTCGAGCCCATGATCCTCGAGAACATTCTGCAATTCCTTGATCGAGGCTTCGTGATCGCGCACGGTCGCGAGAATGAGCTCCTGAGCGGAAACGCCGCCAGCCATGTCTCTCGCCTGAGAGACGACGGAGTCTTGCGGGCGCGCGTCGGCCTTCCTGAAAGTTACAACATTATGCTGGGGCGACACATTAAGCTGGCTCGACAGCGCCGAGACCCTCTCGCTGATGGACGCCTCGACCTGCGCGGCGTCGGAGGCGCCCTCCAATCTCGCGAGGGCGTAAGCGAGCGCGTACACGCGCTCAACCGCCGCCGCGAGCTCTTGCTTCATAATTGAAACAATTTTTTGGCTACTAAAATCCTGTGAAGTCACCTTGGGCTCCCTGGGTCTTAGCGGGCGGAGAGGAAGTTTCAACAAAACATTACTACAGGGAAGGCAACGAATCAAATTTCGTCATCAAAACTAAAAATAATACAAAAAATATGGTTAATTCCCCGTTCACGGCTTGCGCGGCTTTCGCCCTTGTGTTGTAATGTTGTAATAAGAAATCGGCGAGCGGGAGACTCCGATGAACCTGTCAAATTCGGCGGATTTTGGCGTCATTCGCGCGGTGACCGCGGCGGGTGTCGGCGCGCCGCTGGCCATCATGACCGATCGGCAAAGATCCGGGAGCTATCCCAAAATCGCCAATCTGATCGAGATCGATCATCGCGCCTTCGCCAAGCTACGCCCCGGCGACGCTCTCATTTTGGAGAGACTTTCAATCGCCGAAGCGAGCGCGGAGCGGGCCAGCCCTCGGGATGCCGAGGCGGCGTTCGAGCGGCGAACCACCGCGGAACTGTCCAGCGAGTTTCTGCTTTCCGTGAACTCGATCAGCGGCGTTTGGGGCGGCGACGACTGACGGCGAGCCGCTTCCCGTCCCGGCCACGAGCAAGAAGGCCCCGATATAGGGCGGGAACGGCCCGCGCGCCTCGCGCCGCGGTCCCTCATCCGGCCCTTGGCTTCGCAAGGCCCGCGTTCTCCCGCTGGCGGGAGAAGGATGCGCCCGCGCTCACCCCGCGATCACGCCAACCCGCTGCAGCAACCAATAAGCCCCCGCGAGCGCGATCAGCGTCGACAGCCCATAGACCAATCTCTCGTCGCGCTTGCCGCCGGTCCAGCGGTCGATGAACAGGAAGATCGGCATCAGCAGCAGCACGATGGCGATCTGGCCGATTTCGACGCCGATGTTGAAGCTCGCCAGCGCCGGCACGATGGTCTGCTGCTGGACGTTCAGCTCTTTAAGGCCGCTGGCGAAGCCGAAACCGTGGATGAAGCCGAAGAAAAACGTGTCGCGCCAGCGCTTGTCGGTGTCGCGCGAGAAAAAATTCTCCACCGCGACATAGATGATCGACGCGGCGATGGCGGATTCCGTCAGCATGGTCGGCAGGGTCACGATGTCGAGCGCCGCCAGCGACAGCGTGATCGAATGGCTAATCGTGAAGGCCGTGACGATCTTCACCACCGGCCAGACGCGAGTCGCCCACAGGATCACCGCGATCAGAAAGCAAATGTGATCGTAGCCGGTCAGGATATGCTCGATGCCGGCGAGGCCGAATTTTTGCATCAGCTCCCAGGTGCTCTCGAGCGGCTTGGTGAGATCGAGCGGCGGGCTCGCGCCGTTGATCATGGTCTCGCCGGCGTTTTTGGCACCCGTGAGCGTCACCACCTGCTTGCCGCGCGGACCTTGCGCGGCCAGGAGTTTCGTCGCGTCGTATATCCTGAAGTCGCCGGCGCAGTTGAAACTCAGCACGACCAGCGCGCTGTCCTGATTCTTGGCGTCTTCGCCCGCCTGTTCGACCTTGCCGATGCAAACGCGGCCCTTGTCGTCGCGCATGGCGACGCGGCGCGCGACGAGTTTGCCGATCTCGTCTTCCAGCACGCCGGGCCGCGAAAGGTCCGCGCCCTTGCGCTCGTTCATGGTCTCCTGAAACATGCGTTCGAGATCGGTGGCGAGAAAGCCGATCGCGACGGTCCAGCCGCCATCCTTCGGCGTCAGTTTGGCGGTCGAAATATCCGGCGTATGGGCGCTGGCGGGCGCCGCGAGCCCGAGCGACAGAAGCAGTATGGCGGCCAGTCTCGTCCACATTGGGCGCATGGAGGCGTTTCCCCTGGAGCTTTAGGCTAATTTTGGCGGCACCATGCCTCAAGGCGCGGATTGGGGCAAGATCGGGGCGCATTGCCGCGCCGCGCGACAATCGGTTATGACAGGCGAGGATTTGCGGCGAATAGGCCGGTCGGGAGTTTGGCGATGCAGCGCGTGACCATGACCATCGACGACGAACTGATGGACAGCCTCGACGCCTACATGCGAGCCTCCGGCCATCAGAACCGCTCCGAGGCGGTGCGCGATCTCGTCCGCGCGGGCCTGATGACGCAGCCAAGGATCGACGACGGCGCGCGGCGCTGCATGGCGGCGCTGGTCTATGTCTACGATCACGAAACGCGGCAATTGTCGAAGCGGCTGCTGAACGATCATCACAGCCACAGCGATCTTTCCATCGCCACCGTGCATGTCCATGTCGACGCCGAGAGCTGCCTCGAAGTCTCGCTGCTGCGCGGACCCAAGGCGGAGGTCGAGCATTTCGCCCAGCATGTCATCGGCGAGCGCGGCGTGCGCTACGGCCGGCTCGTCGTGGTGCCGGCCAGCGCCGAAGGACCGGCGCATCACCACGACCATGATCATGATCATGATCATGATCACGACCACGAGCATTGAGGACGGCGGACTCGTCCTGTTTGGGCGATCTTGTTCGGCGCGCGTCATTCGCGTGAAACCGCGGGCCGCTATTCGTAAGAACGACGTTCGCGGCTCGCGCCGCCTGGTTTCGCAAGTTGAATCTTGGAGCGATCGCATGAACGCCGATTTGAAGGAATTTATTCGCCGCGCCTTGGAAAAGCAGGCCAAACGCGAGGAGATCGCGCAAGCGCTGCGACAGGCCGGATGGGCCGAACCCGACATCGCCGCCGCCCTCGACATATATGCGGAGATGCCTTTCGTCACGCCGGTTCCCAAGCCGAAGCCCTATCTCTCGGCGCGCGAGGTCTTCGTTTATCTCGTTATGTTCACCGCGCTTTATAAAACCGTTTATGATGTCGGAGCGCTCGGGTTCAACTACGTGACGCATTTGTTTCCCGATCCCTCGCTCGACGTAAGCTTCAATTTCTCCGACGAAATCCGCTGGCGTATTTCCTCGCTCGTCGTCGTATTTCCGCTGTTTCTCTACACTTTCCGTTTGATCGAAAAGGCGATCGCGGCGGACCCCGCCCAGCGCGAGTCGCGGCCGCGCAAATGGCTGACTTATCTGACGCTGCTGATCGCCACGGTCACTCTGGTTTGCGATGTGAGCTACCTTGTTTACAACGCGCTCGGCGGCGAATTGTCCATTCGCATCGCGCTCAAGGCGTCGATCGTCGCCATTCTCGCCGGCGGCAATTTTTTCTATTTTCTTATGCAGATGCGGCAGGGAGAGCGCGTATGAAAATCTCGCCATCCCTCTTCGCCGGCTTCATCGCGTTCAGCGTGGCGCTGGCTATCGCGGGCGGATTGACGATCATCGATTCTCCTCGAACCTCGCGCCTCAAGCGACTTGACGTTAAGAGGCTGCGCGATTTGCAGGGACTATCCGCCGCGATCAACACGTTCAAGAGCAAGACGCATGGGCTGCCGGAAACGCTCGACCAAGTGACGCGGGAGCAGAGCGCCGTCGCGATCAACTTGCGGGACGACGCCCAGCAGCCATATGAATATCGCGTCAAGGACGACGCTTCCTACGAATTATGCGCGCGCTTCGACGCCAACGACGGCGGAGGCTACGCCTATGGCCTCCCGGGCGGCGGAAAACATCCCGCCGGCCGATATTGCTTCGGTGTCACCGCGGCGCGCTGATCGCGAAACGCGCCGCGCGGCTTTAAGCCTCCTCCATCGCCTCCAATTCGGCGATCAGCCCTTCGATCATGTCGAGCCCGATCTTCCAGAAGGCCGGATCGCGCGCGTCGAGGCCGAAGGGCGCCAGCAGCTCGTTGTAAGGTTTCGAGCCGCCCGCTTCGAGCAGCGCGAAATAGCGCTCGGCGAAGCCCTCATGCGCCTTCTGGTAGACGCCATAGAGCGAGTTCACGAGGCAGTCGCCGAAGGCGTATGCATAGACATAGAAGGGCGAGTGGACGAAATGCGGAATATAGGCCCAAAAAGTCTCGTAGCCCGGCCCGAGGCGGATCGACGGACCGAGACTGGCGGCCTGCACGCTCATCCATAATTCGCAAATTTTCTCCGCGGTGAGCTCGCCTTCGCGCCGCTCGATATGCAGCTTGCGCTCGAAGGAATAAAAGGCGATCTGCCGCACCACGGTGTTGAGCATGTCCTCGACCTTGGCGGCCAGCATGGCGCGCCGCTCGTTCTTGTCGGCGGCGCCCTCCAAGAGCTTGCGGAAGGTCAGCATCTCGCCGAACACCGAGGCGGTTTCGGCCAGCGTCAGCGGCGTCGGCGCCATCAGCGCGCCCTGCCCCGCCGCGAGCACCTGATGCACGCCGTGGCCGAGTTCATGCGCCAGCGTCATCACGTCGCGCGGCTTGCCCTGAAAGTTGAGCAGCACGTAAGGATGCGCCGACGGAACCGTGGGATGCGAAAAGGCGCCCGGCGACTTGCCCGGACGCACCGGCGCGTCGATCCAGCGCTTGTCGAAGAAATCGCCGGCGATGCTCGCCATGCGCGGCGCGAAGCCCTGATAGGCGGCGAGCACGACCTCGCGCGCCTCGTCCCAGGAGAAGTTCCTGGCCGGCGCCATCGGCAACGGCGCGTTGCGGTCCCAATAGTCCAGCGCCTCCTTGCCGAACCATTTGGCCTTCAGCTTGTAATAGCGGTGCGAGAGTCGTGGATGCGCCGCCTCGACCGCCGCGACGAGCGCCGCCACCGTCTCGCCCTCGACGCGGTTCGAGAGATGACGCGCGTCGGCGACATCCTTGAACCCGCGCCAGCGGTCGGAGATTTCCTTGTCCTTCGCCAGCGTGTTGGAGATCAGCGCGAAGGTGCGCAAATGCGCCTTGAGCGTCTTGCCGACCGCCTCCGCGGCCTCGCGCCGCACGGATTCGCGCGCGTCCTGCATCAGATTGAGCACCGGCTCGATCGCCAGCTCCTCGCCGCCGACGCTAAAGCGCAGGCTCGCGATGGTCTCGTCGAACAGCCGGTTCCAGCTGCTGGCGCCCGTCACGGATTTTTCGTGAAACAGCTCCTCGATCTTGTCGTCGAGTTCGAACGGCTTCTCCTTGCGGATGTCCTGCAGCCAGGGCAGCCAATGCGCGAGCGGCGGCTTTTGCGCCGCAGCGTCCAGCACGGCGTCGTCGATGCGATTGAGTTCGAGCTGGAAGAACAACAACTGCGTCGAGGCGTCGACGATCTTGTCGCGCGCGTCCGCGAAAAACTTCGCGCGGGCCGGGTCGGTGACGTCGCCAGCGTGAAGCAGGCTCGCGAAGGACATGATGCGGCCCAGCAAATCCTGAAGCGCCTCGTAGCGCGCGACGGCCTCGCCGAGCTTTTCGCTCGCGCGCGCGTCGCCGGCGAGATCAGCGAGCTTGCCGCGATAATCTGTCTTGAACGCGCTCGCCTCGCGCGCGGCGCGCTCGAAATCGGCGCGCAAGGCCGGTGATTCAGCGCTTTCATAGAGATCGGCGAGATTCCATTCGGGCAAGGCGGCGGGCGTTTGATTCTTGAGGGGCTGCATCGCGAAAGACCCGCGTGGGAGAGAAAGCCGGAGCGGCCGGGAAACTCTAATATGGCCAAAGCGCGACCCCGATCAACCCGCGCGCGGCGCGCCGAGCGGGCGCCCGGGAAAAGGCCGGGCCACGGAAAAAGGCCGAGCCACGGACATGGTTAAAAATATATAAATAAAACAATTTGTTATCCATAAATTAGCAGCGCCGCCCAAACCCGCATTAACCCCGCCTTTACCCTGTTCCCCGACGATGCGCTCGGGTTGGCCACGAGAGCGGCGCCTTCGATTAACTTCCATCAAGTCCCGCGGCGCTTGTCGCGCCGCCAAAAAAGGGCGCAAATGACTTCGACTATTCTCATTGCCGACGACGATCCCGTGCAGAGGCGCCTGTTGGAGGCCATGACGCGGCGCTTCGGTTACGAAGTCGAGACCGTCGAAAGCGGCGAACAGGCGCTCTCCCGCATGACGCAGGCTGGCGCCCCGCCGATCGCCCTGCTCGTGCTCGATCTCGTGATGCCCGACCTCGACGGGATGGGCGTCCTTGGCCGCATGCGCGACCTAAAGCTCACGACGCCGGTTATCGTGCAGACCGCGCATGGCTCCATAGAGACGGTGATTTCCGCGATGCGCGCCGGCGCGCAGGACTTCGTCGTCAAGCCGGTCGGCGCCGAGCGGCTGCAAATCTCGATCAAGAACGCCTTGTCGATAGACGCGCTCGCCGGCGAAATGCGCCGCGTGAGCAAACGCTCGCAGGGTCTTCTGACATTCAAGGATCTCGTCTCGCGCAGCCCGGAAATGGCCCGCGTCATCAGGCTTGGCGAGCGCTCGGCGCATTCGACCATTCCGGTGTTGATCGAGGGCGAATCGGGCGTCGGCAAGGAGATTGTCGCGCGCGCCATTCAAGGCGCGTCGGATCGCCGCGGCAAGCCTTTCATCACGGTCAATTGCGGCGCGCTGCCGGCCAATCTCGTCGAGTCGATTCTGTTCGGCCACGAGAAAGGCGCCTTCACCGGCGCCACCGAAAAGCACGTCGGAAAATTCCTCGAGGCCAACGGCGGCACGCTGTTTCTCGACGAAATCGGCGAATTGCCGCTCGATTTGCAGGTCAAGCTGCTGCGCGCGCTGCAGGAAGGCGAGGTCGACCCCATCGGCTCGAAGCGGCCGGTGCGCGTCGACGTGAGGCTGATCTCGGCGACCAATCAAAATCTGATCGAGCTGGTGAAGCGCGGGCAGTTTCGCGAGGATTTGTTTTACCGGCTCAACGTATTTCCGATCGGCATTCCGCCGCTGCGCGCGCGCCGCGAGGATATCGCCGATCTCGCGCGGCGCTTTTGCGCGCGTTTCGCCGCCGAGGAAGGCCGCAACATTCGCGGCGTCTCGGCCGAGGCCTTGTCGCTGCTCTCGACATACGACTGGCCCGGCAACGTGCGCCAGCTGGAGAACGCGGTGTTCCGCGCGGTTGTTCTGGCCGACGGCGACGAGCTTACGGTCGCCGAATTCCCGCAGATCGCCAACCATGTCGCGGGATTCGACGTGCGCGTGCCGCCCCTGCCCGCGCCCGCCGCCCCCGACGCGCCCAGGGAGAGGGAAATTCTGCGCGTCGAAGTGCGCGATCCCAATGTCCTGCGATTGCTGGGCCAAAATGGAGAGATGCGCAAGCTCGAGGATATTGAAGCCGAGACGATCCGCTTCGCGCTTCAGCATTATCGCGGCCAGATGTCGGAGATCGCCCGCCGCCTCGGCATTGGCCGCTCGACGCTTTATCGCAAGATGAAGGAATATGGGCTTGGCGACGGCTCCCTGACCGAGCATGGCGAGCAAACCAGCCTGGTGGCGTGAGCCGCGCGAATATGCGAGACTGCCTTGGTTTAGGGAGCCGAGCCATGACCGGCCTATACGACATCGAAGCGCGAACCATCGACGGGAAGACTCACGCGCTCGGCGAATTTTCGGGCAAGACGCTGCTCATCGTCAATGTCGCCAGCAAGTGCGGCTTTACGCCGCAATACGCGGGGCTGGAGGCGCTTTACCGCGAATTTAGAGATCGCGGTCTCGTGGTGCTCGGCTTTCCCTGCGATCAGTTCGGCCATCAGGAGCCGGGCGACGAGGCGGAAATCGCGGCCTTTTGCTCACGCGATTACGGCGTGACCTTTCCGATGTTCGCCAAGATCGAGGTCAATGGCGAGAACGCCCATCCGCTTTACGCGCATCTGAAAAAAGAGGCGCCGGGCCTGCTCGGAACGCAGGCCGTCAAATGGAATTTCACCAAATTTCTGGTCGACCGGAACGGCCGCGTGACGAGGCGCTTCGCTCCCAGCGACGCGCCCGAGGCCATCCGCGCCGACGTCGCGGCGCTGGTCGACGCGGGATAGGCGCGCCGGCGCGAAACCGCGGTCCACATCGTCGGAGCCGATGAGCGCGTCCGCCGCGCGCCGCTGGCGAAGAAGATCGACGAAGGTTTTGCGCGCTTCGCGGAAACCCTTTCCGCGCCCGCGCGCGAATAAACGCCCGATACGCCCGTTCGTCGCCGCGAAGGCGACGCCTCGCCATGCGCGGCGCTTTCGGGATTGGCGCGCTTTTTGCCTTGGTTTTTGTAATCAAGGCGCGGCTCGCGCGGCGAAGGCGTGACGGCGGTCGCAACCGGGCCTATTGTAAACAACAAGATCTAAAGTCAAACGACCAGCGGGGGAGCGGCGACCTTGGAACTTAATGGGGCGCAATTTGACGAAATGAGTGGAACCACCGGCGCGACCCGTCCTCCCTATGAAAAACTCGCGCAATGGCTGGCGAACACGCCGTTGGACTTTCTGAGCTCGCGACGCGCCCAGGCCGAACTTCTATTTCGGCGCATCGGCATCACCTTCGCGGTCTATGGAACGCATGAATCGACGGAGCGTTTGATCCCCTTCGATATTTTGCCGCGCATCATCGCGCGGGCCGAATGGATACAGCTCGAAAAGGGCCTCATCCAGCGCGTGCGGGCGCTCAATCTGTTTCTCGCCGATCTCTATGGCGCGGGTGAAATCTTGAAGGCCGGCGTCGTGCCGTCTGAACTCGTCTACCGCAACCCCGGCTTTCGCCCGGAGATGGCCGGGTGGCGCGTCCCGCACAATGTCTACGTGCAGATCGCCGGCATAGACATCGTGCGCACCGCCGACGGCTTCTATGTGCTGGAGGACAACGCGCGCACGCCTTCCGGCGTCTCCTACATGCTGGAGAACCGCGAAGTCATGATGCGGCTGTTTCCCGATCTTTTCGCCATGCATAAGGTGGCGCCGATCGAGAATTACCCCGACATCCTCTTGGCGACCCTGCGCTCGGTCGCGCCGCCCTCCGCCTCGCAGGATCCGGAGATCGTGCTGCTCACGCCGGGCCAGTATAACTCCGCCTTCTACGAACACTCCTTCCTCGCCGACAAGCTGGGCGTCCAACTGGTGGAGGGCCGCGACCTCTTCGTGCGCGACGATATGGTCTATATGCGCACCACCAAGGGGCCGAAACGCGTCGACGTGATCTATCGCCGCATCGACGACGAGTTTCTCGATCCCCTGGCCTTTCGGCCGGATTCGGCGCTGGGCGTCGCCGGCCTGATGGGCGCCTATAACGCAGGCAATGTGACGCTCGCCAATGCAGTCGGCGCGGGCGTCGCCGATGACAAGGCGATTTACACCTACATCCCCGACGCGGTCCGCTTCTATCTGGGCGAGGAGCCGCTGCTGCAAAACGTCCCGACCTGGCGCTGCCGCGAAAAGGACGCGCTGGCCTATGTGCTGGACCATCTCCCCGAACTGGTGGTCAAGGAGGTCAATGGCTCGGGCGGCTACGGCATGCTGGTCGGCCCGCACGCGACGCGCGCGGAGCTCGACGAATTTTCCAAAAAGCTCGCCGAGCGCCCGGACAATTTCATCGCCCAGCCGACGCTGGCGCTCTCCACTTGTCCGATTTCCGTGGCCGAGGGGATCGCCCCCCGTCACGTCGATCTTCGTCCCTTCGTCTTGCAGGGCGCCAAGGACATCTGCGTCGTTCCCGGCGGCCTCACGCGCGTCGCCATGACCGAGAAATCGCTGATCGTGAATTCGAGCCAGGGCGGAGGGACCAAGGACACCTGGGTTATCGACGACGTTCCCGCTAAGGCCTAGCAGCCGCGCCATCCCCTTTTCACGCACGAGTCCAAGCCATGCTGTCACGCACCGCCGACAACCTCTACTGGCTAGCGCGTTATATGGAGCGCGCCGATTTTCTCGCGCGCGTCATCCAGGCCTCGCGCCGCCTCGCGGCGCTGCCCAAGGCTTACGGCGGCGCCGATAGCGAATGGGAGAGCGTCCTGTTGTCCGCCGGTTCGGCGACCGCCTTCAAGCAAACCAACCGACCCCTCGACGAGGCGCATGTCATCGAATTCCTCGCCTTCGCCCCGGACAATCCCGGATCGATCCGCAATTGCATCGAACTCGCGCGCACCAACGCGCGCGCCGTTCGCACGGCCTTGACCACCGATATGTGGGAGGCGATCAACGGCGGCTATTTGGAGATGCAGGCGATCGAACGCGCGCGCGGCGCCAAGACGGGAGAGGATCTCACCCGCTTTCTCGACTTCGTGAAACAGGTTTCCCTCGTCTATGACGGCGGCGCCTATCGCACGATGCTGCGCGACGACGCCTATTGGTTTTCGCGCGTCGGACTGTTCATCGAGCGCGCCGACAACACCGCGCGCCTGCTCGACGTGAAATATCAATTGCTCCTGCCCGAGAAGGAAGTCGTGGGCGGAACGCTCGACTATTTCCAGTGGACCGCGATATTGCGCGCCGTGTCGGCCCACACCGCCTATCACTGGGTCTATCGCCAGAGTCTGAAGCCCTGGCTGGTCGCCGATCTCCTGATCCTGCGACCGGAAATGCCGCGCTCGCTGACCTCCTGCTACGAGAGCGTGGTGCGCTATCTCGACCGGCTGGCGACGACGCACGGGCGCCAGGGACAGGCGCAACGCCATGCGCGGGCGACCTACGGCAATCTCGAAAACATGTCGATCGAGACCCTGTTCCAGGGCGGCCTGCACGAATTTATCGGCCGCTTCATCAGGGATAACGCGCAACTCGGAACGCTGGTCTCCGAGCAATATTTATTTTGAGAGAGGACCGACCGCCGTCATGCTGCTGCGCATCCGACACGAGACGATCTATCGCTATGGCGAACCCGCCAAATCGGCCGTGCAAAAGCTCTTGCTGACGCCGCGCAATTGCAACATTCAGCGCATCGTGAATTGGCGCATCGAGGTCGACCGCGATTGCCGCCTGACCCAGAGAGAGGACGCCTTCGGCAATATTCTGCACTGCTTCACGGCGGAGGGTTCCTTCGACACGCTGACGACGCTGGTCGAAGGCGAGGTCGAAACCTTCGATACGGCGGGCGTGGTGAACGGCGCGGTCGAGCGATTTCCGCCGGCGCTCTATTTGCGCGAGACGGCCTTGACGACCGTCGACGCGAACATGCGCGATTTCGCGCGCCAAGCGACGGCGCGGGAGAATTGCGCGCTCGACAGGCTGCACGCGCTGATGGCCGCTCTGCACGAAGCCATGACCTTCGACGCGCGCGCGACACATGTGGCGACGCCCGCGGCGCAAACCTTCGCGCGCGGCCAGGGCGTCTGCCAGGATTTCGCGCATATTTTCGTCGCATGCGCGCGAACGCTCGATATTCCCGCGCGCTATGTCAGCGGCTATTTCAAGCGCGCGGATGAAGAGGCCCAGGCGGCCGGCCACGCCTGGGCCGAGGGCTTCGTCGAAGGGCTGGGCTGGGTCGGATTCGACGCGACGCATAATATGTCGCCCGACGACGCCTATGTTCGCGTCGCGGCGGCGCTGGATTATCTCGGCGCCGCGCCGATCAGGGGTGCGCGCGTCGGCGGCGGCGACGAGGAGATGGAAGTGCGGCTCAAGGTCGCGATGGCGCGCGCGCAATCGCAAAGTTGAGTCGCGCGCGAGGGAAGAGGCCCGCTCAGGCGGCCCGACCTTCATCCTGAACTGGAGCCGCTTCCCGCGCCCCCGCCTCGCGCGCCAGCGCCGCGCGCAACGGCGCGTGGCGAATGACTCCCTGCTCGAAAAAATATTCGCAGAAACTGTCCTGAGCCAGCCGGGCGAAAAGCCCCTCCCAGACGTTTTTCATGCTCCAGCGGCGAAAGCGCGTATAGGCCGTACACCACTTGCCGAAGCACGGCGGCAGATCGCGCCAGGGCTTGCCCGTGCGGGCGAGCCAAAGCACCGCTTCGATGAACAGGCGGTTGTCGCGGCCCCGGCAGCCGGGATCACCCTCCTTGCCCGGCACATGCGAGGAGATCAGCGCCCAGCGCTCGTCGGTCAAATAGAGTTTATCCAGTTCTTCGATGAACGGGCCGATTTCACGGCCCTGGCGGGCGAGATCGCCCTCTTCGCCCGACGCGCCCGAAGAAATCCGCGCCCAACTCTCGTCGCTCGGATAGGATTCGTTCAATGCAGCCCCCTTTGAATTAAAGGCGCGCGGCTACCGCGTAAATGCCGCTTGCGAAATCATGCGAGTCCGCCCCAGCCAAATTCGACGCGGCGCGAACAGGAATTGCGCGTCATCTCTTGTGGAAAACCCAATTTTAAGACTACTATAAGTTGTATATGAAATCAATACAACCCAAAAAATTATTCAATTTTTGCGTGTGTTTTATGCGCGAAGCGCGTCAAAGGCCCGGCGCCGCGGGGATTCGCGCCGGGAGCGACGTCGGCCAATCCAGGGCGAACCATATTATTCGACGCGGTTATATCGAGATGACGCGGCTATTCCGCCGCCTCGATGTCGAAGGCGCCCCGATCAACGCCGCCGCCGACAAGGATCTCGCGCTTGCCCGAGTGATTGGCCGCGCTCGCCACGCCTTCGCGCTCCATCTGCTCGACCAGCGACGCGGCCTTGTCGTGGCCGACCGAGAGGCGGCGCTGGATGCAGCTCGTGGAGCAATTCTTGTCGCGCGGCGCGATCGCCACCGCGCGGCCATGGAGATCGCCCAATTCCTTGGCGTCCCCGGGCCAGGGCTGGCAAGCGGCCCGCCCGCGCCGGCCTCGGCCGTGTCCGCCTCGAATCCGCGGAATTCCATCCCCGGCCGAGGCAATCAGCCGGAGAGCCTATCATACGACTTCCCTGGAGACTCTCCGCCGATGCAAAATCAGTGCGGCGTCGATTTCGACAACAAGTTGATCACCGCGACGCCGGCGAGAATCAACGCAATGCCGATCATTGCTGGCGCATCCAAACTTTGATCGAAGAAACGCCAGCCGATGAGCGAGATGAAAACGATCCCAACGCCGGACCACAGAGCGTAGGAAATGCCGATCGGAATGCTGTCGAGCGTTAGAGACAAGAAATAAAAGGCGAGGCCATAGCCAAGAACCACGATCGCGGAGGGCGCCAATTTGGTGAACCCCTGCGAGGCCTTTAAAGCCGTGGTCGCCGCAACCTCGGCGGATATCGCGATCAGCAGATAGATCCATTTCACGGCGGTTTCTTTCCAATCGCGGTCGGAACAGTTCGTCTCTCGGTTCGAGATCGACGGCCCGGCGCTCGAAGCGGGGCCCCCAAGATACAGGATCCGGCGACGTTATCTGGCGAATACGGGATTATTCGACGCGGTTAGATCGAGATGACGCGCCTTCGGCGCGCCTACTCCGCCGCCTCGACGTCGAAGGCGCCCCGATCGATGCCGCCGCCGACGAGGATCTCGCGCTTGCCCGAGTGATTGGCCGGGCTCACCACGCCTTCGCGCTCCATCTGCTCGACCAGCGACGCGGCCTTGTTGTAGCCGACCGAGAGGCGGCGCTGGATGTAGCTCGTGGAGCATTTTTTGTCGCGCAGCACGATCGCCACCGCGCGGTCGTAGAGATCGCCGGACTCCTCGGCGTCCATGGAGCCAGGGCTGGCGAGCGGCTCGCCCGCGCCGGCCTCGGCCGCCTCTTCCTCGCTGGTGATCGCGTCGAGATATTGCGGCTGGCCCTGCGTGCGCAGATAGGCGACGACATGCTCCACCTCGCCGTCCGAGACGAACGGCCCGTGCACGCGCGAGATGCGTCCGCCGCCGGCCATGTAGAGCATATCGCCCTGCCCCAGCAGTTGCTCGGCGCCCATTTCGGAAAGGATCGTGCGGCTGTCGATCTTGCTCGTGACCTGGAAGGAGATGCGCGTCGGGAAATTGGCCTTGATCGTGCCGGTGATCACGTCGACCGACGGGCGCTGGGTCGCCATGATCAGATGAATGCCGGCGGCGCGGGCCATTTGCGCGAGGCGTTGGATCGCGCCCTCGATGTCCTTGCCCGCGACCAGCATCAGATCGGCCATCTCGTCGACGATGACGACGATGTAGGGCAAGGGCGCGAGATCCATCTCCTCGCGCTCGAAGATCGCCTCGCCGGTCTCGGGGTCGAAACCCGTCTGCACCGTGCGGGTGATGACCTCGCCCTTCGCCCGAGCCTCGACCACCCGCGCGTTGAAACCGTCGATGTTGCGCACGCCGACCTTCGACATTTTCTTGTAGCGGTCCTCCATCTCGCGCACCGCCCATTTGAGCGCGACCACCGCCTTTTTCGGATCGGTGACGACGGGCGTCAGCAGATGCGGAATATTGTCGTAGACGGAAAGCTCCAGCATTTTCGGGTCGACCATGATCAGCCGGCATTCCTCGGGTCTTAGCCGATAGAGCAGCGACAGGATCATCGTGTTGATGGCGACCGATTTGCCGGAGCCCGTGGTGCCCGCGACAAGGAGATGCGGCATGCGCGCGAGATCGACGATGACGGGCTCGCCGCCGATGGTCTTGCCGAGCGCGATGGCGAGCTTGTGCTTGGAAGCCTTAAAATCCTCGCAGGCGAGCAATTCGCGCAGATACACCATCTCGCGCCGCTGATTGGGGAGCTCTATGCCGATCGCGTTACGGCCGGGAACCACGGCGACGCGGGCCGACACGGCCGACATCGAGCGCGCGATGTCGTCGGCGAGGCCGATGACGCGCGAGGATTTGATGCCGGGAGCGGGCTCCAGTTCGTAGAGCGTGACGACCGGGCCGGGGCGCACGTTGATGATTTCGCCGCGCACCGAAAAATCGTCCAGCACGCCTTCGAGGACGCGGGCGTTCTGTTCCAGCGCGTCCTGCGAAATCTTGGTCCCTGTGGTCGGCTTCTTCGGCTCGGAGAGCAGCGCCAGATTGGGAAGCTCGTACAATCTGGCCGAATCGCTTCCGCCCCGGTTCGGCTTCGCGCGCTCGCGAATCGCTTGCCTTGGGCCGGCGGCCGGAGCGGGCGCCGAACTCGGCGCCGGCGCGGCGACAACGGGGCGGGCTGGCGCGTTTTGGATGCTCGCGGCGACCCGCCGCGGCGGCGGGGGCGAATCATACTCGTCGGGGTCGTCGAAGATCGGCTCCCGGCGCTCGGCGGCGCCGACTGGCCGCGTTTCGAAATCCGTCGCCGC
>Ga0181533_1004001_pt1 | contig 15465 bp, 16 predicted proteins | sample PEATcosm2014_Bin_45_FD_119772 | JGI IMG/M metagenome (GOLD analysis project Ga0181533, IMG submission 119772) | Peatland microbial communities from MTU Mesocosm Facility, Houghton, MI, USA - PEATcosm2014_Bin11_60_metaG | ecosystem: Environmental > Terrestrial > Soil > Wetlands > Peat | place... | reverse complement strand
GGAAGATGAGCTATTTTTTATACGCCGGCGTACCGCCCGATTGCGGGCATAACGCACACCGGTGTCGCTCTAAACAATGCACCGGATTGGAGCTTGTGAAAAGAGAGTGAACGGCGCCGTGGCAATCTGCCCGACGGCCGTCCTCCGTTCGAGCGCGGTCTCTTGTTGCAGTGCGGCGTAAAACTGCGCGCGCAATATTTGAGCAGTGGGCCAGATGGGCATGTCATTGGGCAAACTCCACGGTCACGCAAATGGCATTTCGCATCGACGTCGAAACGGGTAAAATCTTATGGAGTTCTTCCCCCAGCCGCATCCGATCCGCCCGATCGGCAAGCGCGCAATGCAAAAAAACGGAGCGATATATGATTGCTCTTTCGATCAACGGAAAAATCCACACAGTCGATGTCGAAGCGGACACTCCTTTGTTGTGGGTGTTGCGCGACACGCTCGGAATGACCGGTACGAAATACGGCTGCGGCATCGCCCAATGCGGCGCCTGCACGGTGCATATCGACGGCGTTGCGACGCGCTCGTGCCAGGTCCCGGTCGGCAGCCTCGGCAAGAAGAATATCACCACCGTCGAGGCGCTGGCGCAGAACGGCAAGCTGCATCCGGTCCAGCAGGCATGGCTCGACCTCGACGTGCCGCAATGCGGCTATTGCCAGAGCGGCATGATGATGGCGGTCGTGGCCCTGCTCAAGGAGAAGCCGAAGCCGACCGATGCCGAGATCGACGTGGCGATCACCAATATCTGCCGCTGCGGCACCTATCAGCGCGTCCGCGCCGCGATCCACGCCGCGGCCAACAACGCTTAACGGGGAATGCAATCATGACATACATGCCCAAGATAGATCGCATGTCCAAAATCGATCGGCGTTCCTTCATTGTCGGTTCGACCGCAGCCGGCGCCGGCCTCGTCCTCGGTTTCGCCGTGCCGCTCGGATCGCAGCATGTGCACGCCGCCGACGCGCCTGCTGAAATCGACGCCTGGGTGGTGATCCGGCCCGACGACACCGTCGTCATCCGCATCGCGCGCTCGGAAATGGGGCAGGGCTCGATGACCGGGCTCGCTCAGCTCGTCGCCGAAGAGCTGGGCTGCGATTGGTCGAAAGTGACGACGGAATTCCCGACGCCCGGGCAAAATCTCGCCCGCAACCGCGTCTGGGGTGACTTCATCACCGTCGGCAGCCGCGGCGTGCGCATGTCCAACGAATATGTCCGCAAAGGCGGCGCCGCTGCGCGCATGATGCTCATTCAGGCCGCTGCCGACGCATGGAATGTCCCGGCTTCGGAATGCAGTGCGGTCAATAGCGTCATCACACACCATCCGTCTGGCCGCACGGTGACTTTCGGCAAAGTGGCGGAAGGCGCCGCCAAGCTTGAGCCGCCGAAGGATGTACCGCTCAAGGATCCGAAAGATTGGACCATCGCCGGCAAGCCGCTCAAACGCCTCGACACCGCGGACAAGATTGTCGGCAAGACGGTGTTCGGCATCGATGTCCGGCTCCCGGGCATGCTCTACGCGGCGATCAATGCCTGCCCGGTTTTCGGCGGCAAGCTTACGAGCTTCGACGAAGCCAAAGTGCGCGCCATGCCCGGCGTCAAGCACGTGCTGCGCGTCGACGACAACGCGGTCGCGGTGGTCGCCGATTCCTGGTGGTGGGCGAAGAAGGCGCTGGAAGCGCTGCCGGTGGTCTGGGACGAAGGCGACAATGCTGCGCTTTCCAGCGCCGAGATTGCGGAAGTGCTGAAAGAGGGTCTCACCGCCGAACAGGCCTTTGTCGGCCATCAGGCGGGCGACGCCAAGGCCGCGCTCGGCGGTGCCGCGAAAGTCGTGGAGGCGGTCTACGCGTTCCCGTACCAGAGCCATGCGGCGATGGAGCCGATGAATGCCACCGCGCTTTGCACGCCGGAGCGCTGCGAGGTGTGGGCCTCGACCCAGGATCCCGAGGCCGCGTTGAAGGCGGTGGCGGCAGCGTCCGGCCTGCCGATCGGCAATTGCGACGTACACAGGACATTCCTCGGCGGCGGTTTCGGCCGGCGTGGCGAGACCGATTACGTGAGCCAAGCCGTCGCGGTGGCCAAGCAGGTGCCGGGCACGCCGATCAAATTGTTATGGACGCGCGAGGAGGATACGACCCACGACAAATATCATCCGATCACGCAGTGCCGGATGCAGGGCGCGCTCGACGTCGACAACAACTTGATCGCGTTGCACATGCGGATTTCAGGGCAGTCTATCGCCGTGGTCGAACTGCCGTTCATCCTGAAGAACGGAATGGACCCGCTGGTCTTTCAGGGACTCAATCCGGGCGGGACCGAGGGCGTGTTCGGCTACAATATTCCCAATCTCCTGATCGACCATGCGATGCGAAATCCTCCCGTGCCGCCGGGCTTCTGGCGCGGCGTCAACGGCAACCAGAACACGCTCTATCTGGAAAGCTTCATCGACGAACTGGCGCATGCCGCCGGCGCCGATCCGCTCGCCTTCCGCCTCAAATATCTCAAGCCCAAGCAAGCGGCCGTGCTCAAGGCGGTGGCCGAAAAAGCCGGCTGGGGCACGCCGGCACCGCCGGGTCATTATCGCGGGCTTGCCAGCATGATGGTCAACGGCAGCTATGTCGCGGCGGTGGCCGAGGTCTCCGTCGATCGCGGCCGGGTCAAAATCCACCGGATGGTCGGCGGCACCAATCCCGGCCATGCCGCCAACCCGGAACTGGTGGCGCGGCAGGTCGAGGGCTCGTTCGTCTACGGCCTGTCGGCGATGCTGTACGGCGAAGTCACTTTGAAACGCGGCAGGGTGGAGCAGACCAATTTCGACTCCTATGAAGTGATCCGCATCGACGAGATGCCGCAGGTCGATACCGTGGTCATGCCGGACGGCGAGTTCTGGGGCGGCGTCGGCGAGCCGAGCATCGGGGTTGGCGCACCCGCCGTGCTGAACGCGGTCTTCGCCGCAACCGGCAAGCGCATCCGCACCTTGCCGGTCAAGAACTTCGATTGGCAGGCGGCTTAAGACGAAGGTCCATCAAGAGCGGCGCTCGGAAATGCCACCGGGGAATTGCGTCACTTCTCCACGCCCTTCACCGGCGTTTCCGGCGTCAGCCCGCCGCGGCGGCGGGCGAAGGTTTCCTTGCCGGTTTGTTCCCAGTCGCCCGCGACGGCGCGGCTCGCATAGGTGTCCCACACCGCGTCCCAGTCGCCGAGCGAATAGCCGTGCCACGGCGCCCGCGGCGTGATCGGCGGCAGGCCAAGCTCCTGCCAGATGGTGCGGGCGCGTTCCATGAATTCGCGCTTGGGCAGCGACAGCGGCGGATCGGGCTCCTTCTGCGTGGCGTCGATCAGCATGGTCGACTCTTCGCCGCCCCCTCCCCACCCTCCCCACCCTCCTCCCCCGCTTGCGGGGGAGGGTGGGGAGGGGGACTTTGGCCCGTGCCCTGGTGAGCGATACGGAGAAATATGCACGTCCTCGATCGGATTGGCGCGATAGGCGAGCGACCAGAACACCGCGTCGGGATTGTCCGGATCGATGTCCTCGCTCACGGCAATGACGTATTTGCCGATATCGGCCTGCAGGCTCGCCGCGCCATAAAGCGCCCGCCAAATCTCGCTGCGCGGCACGCCGCGCGCGAATTGGACGAAGAGGATTTTACGCAGATTGGACAGCGGCTCGTGCATGGCGACGCGGCGCACGCCCTTCACCGCCAGCGTATCGCGCAAATGCGACAGATAGCGCGGCTCGTAGGCGACGCGCTTCATCACGCTCGATTCGCTCGGCGTCACTTCGCTCAGGATCGAGACCCAGACCGGCTTCTTCTTGTGGGTGATCGCGGTGAGCCGCATCGACATGTTGTAGCCTTCGAGCGCGACATGGCCGTGGCTTTCGCCGAACGGCCCTTCCGGCTCGAGCAGCTCCGGGTCGATCAATCCCTCGAACACGAATTCGGCGTCCGCCGGCACCTCGAGATCGATGGTCGCGGCCTTGACGGTGCGGATCGGCGCGCCGGCAAGCCCGCCGGCAACCGCCATCTCGTCGCAATCGATCGGCAGCTTCTGCGGACCGGTGAACATGACCACCGGCGCGCAGCCGATCACGATCGCGATCGGCATCGGCTTTTTCAGCTTGCGGTATTTCTGCCAATGCAGATAGCCGCCGGCGCCGCCGGGACGCGCTGCCATGCGCACGCCGAGCCGGTCGACGGCTTTCAGCGCCGCGCGATAGGTGCCCATGTTGCGGATGCCGGTCTCCGGATCCTCGGTGATGCACAAAGTGGCGGTGAGATAGGGCGCGGCGTCGTAGCCCGGCGTCGAGATCGGCACCGGCAAAAGCTTCAAGCCGCCGTCCGGCCGGCGCAAGTCGTCGCCTTTGATGACGACGTCCTGGCACGGCGCGTCCGTCACCCGCACCGGCGCGATCGGATGGGCGATGGCGTGCAGCCAGGCGTCGCCGATCTCGTCGACCGGCCGGCCCATGCCGACGGCGTAGATCTGCGCCGACGCCGCCAGCGCCCCGACGGCGACCGGCACGTCGTAGCGGCGGCCCGCCGAATCCACCACATTGCTGAAGACGAAGGCGCGCCGCTCGTCCTCGCGCAGCCCGCCCTGGAATTGCCAGCGCACCAGCGGGTGCAATTCGGTGTCCTTGTTGATCGCCCGCTCGACCCGCGTCACCAGGCCGGCGGCCTCGAGCCGGGCAAGGTGCTCTTGAAAGTCGAGCGGCGGGCCCGAGCCGTGTTGCTTGTCCCGAGCGGGTCCGGGCTGATCGAGCATGGCGGTTGCCTTCTCTCTCCGCTACTTCTTGTTCTTTAAGTATTCGGCGATGATCGGACGGGCGGTGCGAAAGCAGTCAACGCCGATCGGAGCGCCGCAATAGATCATGATCTGCGTCAGCGCGGCGCGGATTTCCTCCGGCGTGAGCCCGTTGTTGAGCGCGCCGCGGACGTGGGTGGCGAATTCCTCCATCTTGCCGAGCGCCGCGATCATGCCGAGATTGAGGATCGAACGCTCGCGGGCTTTAAGCGTTTCATCGCCCCAGGTTTCGCCCCAACAATATTCGGTGAGGATGCGCTGAAAATCGCGGTTGAAATCGTCGACATTTTGCAGCGCGCGGTCGACATAGGCATCGCCCAAAACCTGGCGGCGCTTGGCGAGGCCGAGATCGTAGCGTTTCTGGTCCATGGTGGTTGTCTCCCTGAATTTGGTATCCCCGTTGCATCCCAACCGTCATTCCACCGCCGGCCGCGCCTTCCAGCGCTTGACCACGCCGGGATCGATGCCGAACAGATCGAGCAGCCGGCCGCAGGTGTGATTGATGATGTCGTCGATCGTTTGCGGCCGGTTGTAGAACGCCGGCACGATCGGCGCGATGACGGCGCCGATATCGGCGAGCGTCGTCATGGTGCGCAGGTGGCCGCCATGCAGCGGCGTTTCGCGCACGGCGAGAACGAGGCGGCGGCGTTCCTTGATCACGACGTCGGCCGCGCGCGACAACAGCGACGAGGTCACGCCGGTCGCGATTTCGCTCATGGTGCGGATCGAGCAGGGCAACACGATCATTCCCAAGGTTTGGAACGAGCCCGACGAAATCGCAGCCCCGATATCGGTAACCGGATAATGCACCGAAGCGAGCGCCTTCACCTCTCGCGGCGTGATGTCGGTTTCATAAGCGAGCGTCAATTCGGCCGATTTGCTCATGACCAGATGGGTTTCGATCTCGGTCTTGCGCAGCAGTTCGAGCAGCCGCACGCCGTAGAGCGTCCCCGAGGCGCCGGATATGCCGACAATCAGCCGCGCAACAGGCTTGGCAGCGCTTTTGGCCATTTCCGCCCTCGTTGGTTTCGAGACGGTTTGTGCCACGGGGCGAGGTCCCGTTCCAGTAGGGGCACGCGCTATGCTTCCCGCAACGTCAGCGCAAAGGCGCCGAGCAAAACGTCGACCGCGCTTTTCGGGAAGCTCACCGCTAAGACGCGCTCGTAGGCCGCGATATTGGCGCGCGCCGCGGTGGCGGGCGGCGCCGCCGTGCCGAGCGGGCCGGAGCGGGCGAATTGGTAAAGCGCTTCCTGCTGCAGACGCTCGGCTTCAAGCTCGACCGCCTTCACTTTATTGCGGAACGCTTCCTGTCGCCGCGGCGCGACCAGCGTCGCCACGCCTTTCAGCTTGCGACGCAGGTCGCGGATCGGAACGATGCTGAGGTTGCGCCAATCGCGCACATTATCATCGAGCATATTGACGTCCTCTACCGAGACCTGCCGGTCGTCGGATGCCAGCCAGAGCAAGAACAGCAGCAAATTGACATCGGCGCCGCAACCGTCCTGCAAGGCGATGCAAGCATCGGACACGCCGGTGCGGCGATAGAAATCGAGCGAGAAGCGCCACAACGGCGTCTCGGTCGACGGATCGGTCGGTGCTTCGGCCATGGCGATATCCGCTTCTGCGCGCAGCGAACCATGTTAAATTGGCCGTTCAAGGAAAGCGAACACTTCCGGGGGCAGGCATCGTTCTCATCAAGACAGATCGGCGCGCAGTTTTGACGGCGCTCGCCGGCGTGGCCGCGTCATCGCTGCTTCGGCCGGGTGCTGCGCGCGCGGAAGAGCCGGGCAAGCCGCCGACCATCGGCGTGCTGGGCACGAATGCCGCGATCTGGGCGCCATGGACCGCTGCCTTTGCGGAGCGGCTGCGTCAACTCGGCTGGATCGAGGGCCGCACCATCGCGATCGAATATCGCTGGTCGGAAGGACGTCTCGATCGCATTGCGGAAATCGCCGCGGAGTTCGTCCGGCGCAAGCTCGACATCATCGTCACGGAAGGAACCGGCGCACCCATCGTCAAGCAGGCGACATCGTCGACCCCGATCGTCTTGGCGATCTCGGTCGACCCGGTCGGCAGCGGGCTGGTCGCAAGCCTGGCGCACCCGGGCGGCAATGTCACCGGAGTATCGAACCAAGGCTCGGATCTCGCCAGCAAGCGGCTCGAGCTGTTGCGCGAGATTGTCCCCCGGCTGCACCGGGTGGCGGTCATGGCCCATGCCGAACAGGCCCAGGCCGTCATCGAATTGGCGAAGGTCCAGGCGGCGGCCCGTAGTTTCGGCATCGAGGTCGTGCCGCTCGAAATCCATCGCCCAGACGACATCGCTCCCGCCGTCGTAGGGCTGACGCCCAAGGCGGACGCACTTTACATTGCGTCCGATGCGCTCCTCATCGCCAACCTTCCAGGCATCATCGCTCTGGCGCTCGAGGCCGGGCTGCCGACGACATTCAACAACAGCGATTACGTCCGCGCCGGCGCTCTCATAGCCTATGGACCGAATTATTCGGATCAGTTCCGCCGCACCGCCGAAATCGTCGACAAGATTCTGCGCGGCACCAGGCCCGGCGATATCCCGGTCGAGCAGCCGACCAAGTTCGAACTCGCCGTCAATCTCAAGACCGCCAAGGCGCTCGGCCTGACGATCCCGGAATCCTTCCTGTCGCTCGCCGACGAGGTGATCGAATGAGGCGGCGCGGATTTTCATTTCGTCACCGCCGGGCGCGGGTCGGGCTGGCTACGACGCGCGGCGTCGTGGGGGTCCCCGTTTAGCCCGCGAGCCCGGAATGACGGCCTACTTCGTCGTCGCCGGGTCGTATTGCTCGCGCTTGGCGTTGGCGATCCCGATCAGCGTCTCCGCCGCCTTGCGGTCCTGCTTGAGGAACTCGGCAAAACCCTCCGGCGTGGTCGTCGCCGAGACCACGACGTTCTTGGCCAGGAAGGCCATGAATTCCGGCTCGGTGAACAGCTTGACGAATTCGCCATTGAGCTTGTCGACGATTCCGCGCGGCGTGCCCTTGGGCACGGCGAGGCCCCACCAGCCTTGGCCCGGATAGCCACCCCAGCCGACCTCGGCGTAAGTCGGCACGTCGGGCAGAAGCGGCGTGCGCTGCGCCGTGGTGACCGCCAGCGCCTTGGCCTGGCCGGCCTGGATCAGCCCCATGAAATTGCCGACGCCGAAACGGGTCATCTGCACTTCGCCCGAGGCGATCGCCTGCGCGGCCGGGCCGCCGCCCTTGTACGGGATGCCGACGATCTGGGTGTTCCATTGATTGTTGAGCCAGCGCAAGAACAGATCGGGGAAGGAGCCCTCACCCAGCGTGGCGTAATTGAGCCCATTCGGCTTGGACTGCGCCAGCGCTTTCAGCTCCGCGACCGAATTCACGCCCAAGCTCGCCGGCACGAACACGCCTTCGGTCAGCCAGAACAGCCGCGTCACCGGGACCAGATCGGTGTCCGGATCGTACGGCAGGTTGCTGAACAACAGCGGATTATACGACATCGTCGAGTGATAGATGACGCAGATGGTGTAGCCGTCAGGCGTAGCCTGCTTGCAGGTTTGCGCGGCGACGATGCCAGAGGCGCCGCCGAGATTTTCGACGATGAACGGCTGGCCGAGGCGCTGCTGCAACTGCCCCGCCGCGGTGCGCATGATCACATCGGTGACGGAGCCCGCGGCAATGGAGACGATCATCTTGACCGGACGGTCCGGATAGTTTTGGGCGCGGCCCGCGGCGGGCCAGAGTGCGCAGAGACACGCGACCAGCAGCAGCGAAAATCTTTTCACGGCATTTCCCCCTTCAGTCTTTTCAACCGATCACCACTTCCCCGATCGAGCCGGAGTCGTATTGCGTGAAGAACAACCGGCCGTCGGCAAGGGCTGCGATGCAGCGCGCGCCGCTTGCCGGCGTCGGGATATCGTATTCGCCGCGCACCGTGCCGTCCGGCGCCATGCGGCCGATCTTGTTGGCGAAGTTCGCGGTGTACCAGAGATCGCCGTCGGCGCCGACGGCGACGCCGCGCAACGACGCGTTCGGCGTCGGCACCGGATGCTCGGTGATGTGGCCGTCGCGGTCGATGCGCCCGAGCGCATTGGTCGAGGTCTCGACGAACCAGATGCTGCCGTCGGGATGCGTCGCCATGGCGCGCGGCTGGCTGTCGTGGCTGGGAATGGGAAATTCGGTGACCTTGCCTTCGACCGTGATGCGGCCGACGCGATTGCCGGCGGCCTCGCTGAACCACAGCGCGCCGTCGCGCACCGCGATCGACAGCGGCTTCGCGCCTGGTGAAATGCCGTCGGCGAATTCGACGATCCGGCCGTCCGGCGCGATCCGGCCGATGCGGCTCACCTCGGTTTCGGAAAACCAGACATTGCCGTCTGGACCGAGGATCATGCCGTCCGGCCCGGCCTTGGGCGTCGGCAGCGCGAATTCCGCGACGGCGCCGCGCGGGGTGATGCGGCCGATCTTGTTCGCCGCCTTTTCCGCGAACCACAAATTACCGTCGGCGCCCACCGTGATACCGATCGGGGTTGCGTTCCGTGTCGGCAGATCGAATTCGGTGAAACCGCCGCCATCCGGATCGAAGCGGCCGATCTTGGACGTCCCGCTTTCGCAGAACCACAACGCACCGTCGGGGCCTTGCACCGCGATATAGGGCTTGCTGTCGGCGCTCGGGATGCGGTGCTCGCGGATCGTCACCGGCGATTTCGTCATTGCAGTGCCTGCTTCAAGGACTGGCCTTCATTGCGATACGACGCCCGACGCCGTCAAGTATCGGCAGACGATCGTGCGCCGCCTTCATCTGCGCCAGCTTGGCCATGACATGAGCGGGAAACGCGGCGGTCTTCTTCACGGTCATATCGACATTGAGCGCCATATTCTCCGACGTTGCCGACAGCCAGCCTTCCTCGGCGTGGAAGAGCTGCTCGAAATAATGCATGCGCTTGGAGTCGAAATCGAGAAGCTGGAACGTCACGCGAACCGGCGCGTCGACGAGGAGCTCGCGCAGATAGCGCACATGCACTTCGGCCGTGAAGGTGGAGTGCTTCGTCGTCTGGACGTAGCCGAGGCCCAGGTCCAGGAGTTCGTACACCTCGTCGACCGCGCGGTCGAACAAGACATTGTAATAGGCCATGTTCAGATGGCCATTGTAGTCGATCCAGGCCGGCTCGACCCGCATCGTCGAGGAAACGAAGGGCGCGGCGAACGGGACTGCGGGAACGATACCGTCGGGCATCGACTGGACCGGCTCTCGACTTTCGCTCAAGGCGGCGCGACGCGCGACTTGACCTGTGTGCGCCTCGCCGCCAGTTTGCGGACAGAAGCGGAAACGCCAGCCCCAGAAAAGACCAAGGACAACCATGGCGCTCGTCGAGACAATGGAACGAACCACCCGCGACCGCAAGGCGGCCGACACCGTCATCGCCGCGCTCGCCGCTCGCTTCGGTAACCGCCTCGTCACCTCGCAAGCGGTGCGCGAGCAACACGGCCATACGACGACGTGGATCGACAACCAGCCGCCGGACGCCGTTGTCTTCCCGCAGACGACGGAAGACGTACAGGAGGTGGTGCGCTTGTGCGCGGCGCAGCGCGTTCCGGTGATCGCGTTCGGCACCGGGACCTCGCTCGAGGGTCAGGTCAATGCACCGCGCGGCGGCATCTGCCTCGATTTTCGCGACATGAACCGCGTGCTCGCGGTCCATGCCGAGGATCTCGATTGCGTCATCGAGCCCGGCATCACCAGAAAGCGGCTCAACGAGCACCTGCGCGATAAGGGCGTGTTCTTCCCGATCGACCCCGGCGCGGACGCTTCGCTCGGCGGCATGGCGGCGACACGGTGTTCGGGTACCAATGCCGTGCGCTACGGCACCATGAAGGACAACGTGTTGGCGCTCAAGGTCGTGACCGCCGACGGCGAGGTGATGTCGACCGCGCGCCGGGCCAAGAAGTCTTCCGCAGGCTATGACCTCACGCGACTAATAGTCGGCGCAGAGGGCACGCTCGGTATCATCACCGAATTGACATTGCGGCTTACCGGCATACCGGAAGCGATCGCGTCCGGCATTTGCCCGTTTCCATCGGTCGAGGCGGCATGCAATGCCACCATCCTCGCCATTCAGTCCGGCATTCCGGTGGCGCGTATCGAACTGCTCGACGCGCTGCAGGTGAAGGCTTGCAACCTTTATTCAAACCTCACGCTGCCGGAAACGCCGATGCTGTTTTTGGAGTTTCACGGCACCGACGCAAGCGTTGCCGAACAATCGGAGCGCTTCGGCGAAATCGCAAACGAGCTCGGCGGCGGACCTTTCGATTGGGCCACGCGCGCCGAGGACCGCTCGCGATTGTGGCAGGCGCGCCATGATGCCTATTGGGCGTCACGCCGTTTGCGACCGGGCACCCAGGCCCTCTCGTCCGATGTTTGCGTTCCGATCTCACGGCTTGCCGAATGCGTCACCGCGACCCAGCGCGACGCCGCGGAAAGCCGGTTCATCGCGCCCATCGTCGGCCATGTCGGCGACGGCAATTTCCACATGTTGCTGATGGTCGATCTGAACGACAAAGACGAAATTCATCGCGCCGAGAGTCTGCTCGAACGCCTCGTCGACCGCGCGCTCGCCATGGACGGCACCTGCACCGGCGAGCACGGCGTCGGTCAGGGCAAGATGAAATATCTAAAGGCCGAGCACGGCGAGCCGGCGCTCGCCGCCATGCGCGCGATCAAGCGGGCGCTCGATCCCCTCGACATCCTCAATCCCGGCAAGATTTTCAGCCGGTGAGGCGCCAAGGGTGAGCGCTGTCGCCCGATTATTCCGCCGGCAGCGCCGCTGCCACAGCCGCAGCCTGCGGCCGCAACATGATTTCCCGCGGCGCGTGCACGTCGACGCCGGCACCGTCGAGATGGCCGTTGGACTGCGTCTGGTAATGGTCGAGCACGAACAGCCGGATCGCCGACGATAGATTGCCATGTCGCCGCTCGGTGTCGATCGACGCGACCAGATCCGACAGAGTGATACGCCGGGCGATGGCGATGTCTTTCAGACCCTTCCAGAAGGCATCTTCAAGGCTGACGCTGGTCTTATGACCGGCGATCACAATAGAGCGCTTAACGACCGGCGATTTCATTGCCGTCTCCCGTTTCAATTTCGATCCGGTGCTGGTCTAGACTCGTCACGGCCTTGTCGCTTTGCGCTGCATCAAATTTTCGTGCGGCTTTGGAGCGGCCGTGCGCCAGCCGGTTGGTGGCAGCCTCCTGTTCGGCCTGGCGCCTTTTGACCCGTTTACGCTCGGTGCGCAGATTGACGATTGTTGCCATTTTGGAATCCTTCGAAAGGAACTCGGAGTGAAAGCGGCATGAAAGCATGGAAAAGGATCGGCAGCGCCCGGATTACCCCGGCTTTAGGCCATTTTTGCCCTGGTCCTCCGCCGCCGAGGCGCGAGCACGGAACGACCAGGTTGCGGCCAGGATAAAGGGCTTTCGGGCACCCGAATATACACGCCGCGAAGCGGCTTCGGCCGGAACAACATGCCGATGCCGGCGGCAATATTCAGAGTTGACTACACTTGGTGCCTATACCACCGCAGGCACACAATCGATGCTGCGGGCAAATACCTACGAGAATTCGCCCAGATCGACAGGTTTCGCGGTTCCAAGCCGCCCGGAGCTTACGCATCAGGCCGGGTCATGCGGGCCGGCTGCACCAGGCGCTCGAAGTCCTCTGCCGAGACGAAGCCGAGCCGGACCGCCTCTTCCCGCAATGTGGTGCCGTTGGCATGGGCGGCCTTGGCGATTTGCGCCGCCTTGTCGTAGCCGATCCGCGGCGCCAGCGCCGTGACCAGCATCAGCGAATTTTCTAGCGATTGCCGGATTCGCGGCTCGTTGGCGCGAATGCCGGCGACGCAATGATCGGTGAACGAGTTCGCCGCGTCGGCGAGCAGCCGAATCGATTGCAGCATGGCGTCGATGATGACGGGCTTGAACACACTAAGCTCGAATTGACCTTGGCTCGCCGCGATCGCGATCGTGGTGTCGTTGCCGAAAACGCGGCAGCAGACCATGGTCAGCGCTTCGCATTGGGTCGGATTGACCTTGCCCGGCATGATCGAGGAGCCCGGCTCGTTTTCCGGCAACAACAACTCGCCCAGTCCCGAGCGCGGGCCGGAACCGAGCAAGCGGATGTCGTTGCCGATCTTGAACAGGTCGGCGGCGAGCGCATTGAGCGCGCCGTGGGCGAAGAGGAGCGCGCCGTGCGAGGCGAGCGCCTCGAACTTGTTCGGCGCGCTGACGAACGGCAAACCGGTCAGTTCGGCGACCTTGCTGGCGAAGCGTTTGGCGAAGCCGCGCTTGGCATTGAGGCCGGTGCCGACCGCCGTGCCGCCTTGCGCCAGCGGATAAAGCGCCTTCATGGCGATCTTGACGCGGGCGATGCCGGAAGCGACCTGCGCCGCATAGCCGGAAAACTCCTGGCCGAGCGTGAGCGGCGTCGCGTCCTGGGTATGGGTGCGTCCGATCTTGACGATCCGGCGGAACGCCTTGGCCTTGAGCGCGAGCGCCGCGTGCAGGTGCGTCAGCGCCGGAACGAGGCGCTCGGCGATTTCGCGAGCGGCGGCGATATGCATCGCGGTCGGGAAACAATCGTTCGACGATTGGCTCAAATTGACGTGATCGTTGGGATGGATCGGCGACTTCGCGCCGAGCTTGCCGCCGAGCCTTTGATTGGCGCGGTTGGCGATCACTTCGTTGACGTTCATGTTGCTCTGGGTGCCCGAGCCGGTTTGATACACCGAGAGCGGGAACTGGTCGTCGAGCTTGCCGTCGATGATCTCCTGCGCCGCCTGCACAATCGCCTTGGCGCGCCGCGCATCGAGCGAACCCTGCGCGCGATTGGTCTCCGCCGCGGCGCGTTTGACGAGCGCAAGCGCCGTGATCAGCGAGCGCGGCATGCGATCCTCGCCGATGCGGAAATTGTTGCGCGAACGTTCGGTCTGCGCGCCCCAATAGCGGTCGGCCGCCACTTCGATCGGCCCGAACGAATCGGTTTCGGTGCGGGTTTTCATGTCGGTAATCAGTGGTCGGTGATCAGTGGTCAAAAATCGAACGTCGGAAGTCAGCCTTGCGAAGCGACGACGCCCCGAATTTTCCGATTACCGATTACTGACCACTGATTGCTCACTTCTTCCTGAACCGATCGAGCCGAACCACTTCGCCGCCGCCACTGCCTTCCGGAGGGGACGGCGGCGGCTCGGATTTTCCGGCCGTGGGCGGTGGCAGCGAACCGGCCCGGCCGACCGGTCCGGCGGCTTTCTCGGTCGTCGTCTTCCCGGTTGCCTTGCCATCGGCCGGCGCGGCGCTCGTTTCGTCCGCCGCGGCGGCTTCGATGGCTTCGAATTGGAAACCGAATTGCACCGCGGGATCGTAGAACGCCGTCACCGCATCGAACGGAATGGCGAGCCGCTCCGCCACGCCGCCGAACGACAGGCCGACTTCGAAAGCGTCGTCGGTCACGACCAGGTCCCAGAATTGATGCTGCAGGACGATGGTCATGGCTTCCGGATATTGCGCGCGCATCCGGTCCGAAAGCCGCACGCCGGGCGCCGCGGTGGCAAAGGTGATCTTGAAATGATGCTCGCCGGGCAGGCCTTTCTTGGCCACGTCCGTCAGCACCGTGCGCACGACCCCGCGCAGGGCTTGTTGGGCAAGAAGATCGTAACGGATGTGATCGGCGGGCATAGCGGGGTCAGGGATCTGGGGCCAGTAATCAGTGGTCAGTAATCAGAGGACGGCTCGGGCATCATCATAACGGTCCAGAGCGATTCTGTCCCGTGGCGCGACGCTGTCCCGTGTCTGATTACTGCCCACTGCTACCGGTTTCCTGGAAAGTGGAGGCTTCTGTTGCCAGGTGCCTCCGAACCCCGCCTAACGGAGCTTAACCCGTTAGGACTTCAAGTCGGTTTTTCGGACTGCTTACGCAGCCAGAGCAACCGGAGCATAGTTGTCGTTGGCAACTATGGAATTGGCCCGATAACGGCGGAACCATGCCGAGCAAAAGCACGCCCTTTACGCCCTCGTCGATCCTGTTTCGACCCCATAGGCAGGGAACAGAGCTGCCTGTTCCCTGGAATTGGTGGAGTCGCCGGGTACTGCCCCCGGGTCCGAAAGGTTTATTACGACGGCCATTTATCGCCATATCCGGCTTGCGCCGGCACCAAGCAATATAAGCGCAATAGGTTGCCGATGAAAGAGCACTCCCTCGCCCCGCCACGGATGTCCGTAGCGGCACCCCTTGTGGTGCCCGCGGCGTGGCGGCGTGCCCTTGCGCCCGCGGGCGGCCACAAGCGCCGCCCCTGCGGCATACGCCATCGTTCTCGCGGGAACACGTCCCAACGAGAGCGTGATTCGCTCTATGTAACCAAAACTGGGACGTATGTCAGGCGATGTCACCGATACATTGACGAGCGGAGATGCTATTCTCGATAGGTCGTGGTTGCGCAGACCAGCCGCTCACCAAGCGTAACCCCGAGCTCCGGCGAAGCCAGGTCGATAAAGAAGAAAGCTCAACCTCGCTCCCAGACTTCCAGCGGGCCGACAACCAACGATAAGGCCGAGAAATGAACTCTGCGTAATCCGGTGTCCGCCAAGATCAGGCCCAGTTCATCGATTTGG